>LXOW01136219.1_pt1 | contig 26862 bp, 20 predicted proteins | sample 1368591 | NCBI WGS metagenome assembly LXOW01 (sample SAMN04884650, study PRJNA319009) | bovine gut metagenome | isolation source: Cow rumen | host: Bos taurus | place: Italy: Legnaro (PD) | collected 2014-07-09
ATCCCTAATGCTGTAATTGAAATAGAGAGCGAGGCATTTCGCTTATGTAAATACTTAAAAAAACATAACGATACCTGCATTAGTGGAAAAAATCGGGATTAATCCGTTTGCTTTTTGTCCAAGTTTGTCTTCAATAAAAGTCTCGAAAGATAACCTGCATTTTGATAGCAGAAACGATTGTAACGCTATAATTGAAACCCGATCAAACATTTTGTTAGCATCATGTATTAAAACGATTATTCCTAACACAGTTGAAGAAATAGGCGAAGGGGCTTTCGAAGGCAATAAAAAGGAATCTATAATTATTCCATCAAATGTAAGAAAGATTGGTGAAAACGCCTTTCGTGGTTCGTGGATAAAAACTGTTATGATGGAAGAATCCGTGAGTCAGATTAAATCGTGCGCCTTTATCGATTGTGGTATGCTGGAAAAAGTCATGCTATCGAAAAAATTGGAACGCATAGAGTCACAGGCTTTTGAGTTGTGTGTGTGCTTAAGGTTAATAGACTTTCCTGTTTCATTACAGTATATTGGTTTTCGTGCTTTTGCCTCGTGTAAGTCTTTGAAATCAGTCTTTATCAAAAACAAAAAGGCTCAAGTTCATAAGAAAGCATTTGACGATGATGTGATTATTAATGGAAAACCGCGAGATTATTGGCTGCCAATTGAAGGAGATTTTTTAGATTTGCAAAAAACATAAAACTTGATACTATGGAAAACAATTGCAATTATCCGACATCGTTCATAGAACTTGTTAATGCGGTGAACAACAAAAAGAATCAATTCTATATTGGCCTAGGCAATCCTAACGCAAAAATATTGATTATTGGGAAAGAGTCAGCGATTGATGCGAAAAAGGAAGAAAAGCAACACGAAAGAGAGATTCTGAAAAATGTTGAAGGTTGGCGGGAAAACATCAAAAATAATACGACACTATTTAATGCAGATAAGGATGAATTATGGAAAAAAGACCTGGAGGCTCCGATTAACCCTATGTATCCTTATAGAGGTCAATACTTCAGAATTGATAATGGGAAAAACTATGGTACAAGCCGTACATGGTTTGATTATCAGAAAATAATCAATCAGATGGAAACCATATACCTTGATGATGAACGAAAAAGAACTATTTGTTTCCATGAATATTGCTTTTCTACGGAATTAAGTTCAGAAGCTGCAAAATATAGTAAAGAAGCTGACCCAAAAAAACGAAAAGAATCTATAAAAAGAACCAGAGAATTGTTGAAATTACCATTTTATCAACAATTCCCAATTGTAATAGTCGCAGCCGGTCATTATCCGAAAGAGTTTGGAATTGATTTGGAAGAATTGTTTGGCGTGAAGTGGGACGGGAAAACTATTGATAGGGATGATAATTGTAAACTTAAAAGAAATTGGTTAAATGTTCATCTTGGAAATCAACCCAAATTGTTGATACATACGAATCAATTGTCAATCAACATTACAGATGAATTACTGCGCTTAATTGCTGAAAAATGCGATGAATTTGCAAAAAGCAACAACGTTAAACTTTAATTACGCAGCACTATGGAACTCGCAAAATATCTTGTGGATAATGTGGAAGACGGTCACGATGTTATACGCCATATTATCAATTCCTTGTCGATTGCCGAATTGCAGCAATTGAAAATGGATTTGGGGTTTTATTACTTTGATGATTCGGGAACGGGCCGTCTTTTGGATTTCATCGACAAAAGGCTTTATCCGTCACAAATGGATATGATGCCGAAAATGCCAAACGCCTCTATTAATCAATTGCTTGACGATTTCAATAATGACAAAGGCGGGCGAATTACAACCTCTCGAATTGAGTTGCAAAAACGGTTTGATTATCAATCGTTTGATGACCAAAAGAGAATCGTGGATGCGTTTATGAGAAGGACAACGAAGCATGATGTGGTTTGGTGCGCAAAGTATCTGCTTGATGATTGGTTTTGGAGAGATGCCTATTTTGACCCCGTTGAGTGGTATTGGGAGCGTGACACGGATAATTATCGGTTACTCCGTGTCATTGAAAAACGGGCATCGGAAGAATACTTGAACGGGAAAGTTCAACTATTTGAAAATCAGAATGAAGGTACAATAGAGAATGAAGCATACACATGGTTCTTGGTTCGTCTTGGGAAGGATAAAAACTTTGTAATCAAAAAGGAAAGATTGAGTCCGTTCCGATATGTTTACATTTGTGCCAAGACAGGGCGTTGTGTTTCTCTTGACGAGGCTGATTCAGCATTGTCGCAAGTGGTTTCAGATGAACTATCGGAAGGCTTTTTCTGCAACAGGTTTCGGCGTAAGCTTGACGGCTCGATTGCTTTTGATGTCAGGGGCAGAATAGGCCATGCTTTGTGGGTTGTGGCCAAAACAGGAAACACGACTGCCTTGATTCGTTTCAACGAATGGATTAAGGAAATGTGTTGTGAAATAGATAATATGCAAATTGTTGATTGCGAAAATATTACAAGGCTTATCTTAGATAGGATTTTTCTGCCTAATCTTCAATTAAATGGTTTGGAATATGGATGAAATTAACAGATGTTTTGCCATATCATTACCAGCTTTCAATGCTTCTGCCATAATACTCATTGCTTCTTAAAGAATTGGCATCAATGCCGCTCCAATCTCCACTAAAGCAGGTTTTTAAATCGGGATGTTCGGAAGTCATCCAATAAAACTCATCCTTAGCCACAATCGGCTTAAAATAATCGTCAATAATCCCTTGCTCAACAAGTTCTTTCGGTGTGCCTTGGCGTAAGGGTTGGTGCGGCGCCATCACCCAAAGGCGGTCGGAGTGGCGAAGGAGCAGGTCGAGGTCGTGGCTGCTGAAAAGGATGGTTTTATGCTGCTCGCGTGAGAGTTTGTGCATAATGTTCACCAACTCGATTTTGCTCGGATAGTCGAGGAAGGCGGCGGGTTCGTCCATAAAGATGATGGGCGTGTCCTGCACCAGAGCCTTGGCAATCATTACTTTTTGTTTTTCACCGTCGCTCAATGAAACAAAGTTGCGGTTGGTGAGGTGGCCGATGCCAACGGTCTGTAGGCTGTCGTAAATAATTTGCTCGTCCTCGGCTTTTAGTTTGGCAAGCAAGCCCAGATGCGGATAGCGACCAGCCGCCACAATGTCGAAGACTTTCAGGAAGAGGTCGTCGGGTTTCTCGGTCAACACGAGGCTAAAGAGCGAACTGCGTTCAGTGGGGGAGTAGTCGCGCAAGTCCTTCCCGAACAGTTTGACCTCTCCACCGATGGGCTTGATACTGGCCGACAGGGTCTTGAACAGTGTCGTCTTGCCCGAGCCGTTGGGACCCGCCAAAGCCACAATGTCGCCTTCGCAGAGGCTGACGTTGACCTCAGGAATCAACGGCTGGCCTTTGTAACCGATCAATAGATTATATGTGTGTAGCACCTCGTTCATCTCATGACTTTTTGCCGGTGAAAGATGACCCACAAAACGATGGGCGCGCCAATGAGCGCCGTGACCGAGTTGATGGGCAAGTTGCCTTCGAACGAGGGCAGACGTGCGATGAGGTTGCAGAACAAGGCCAAGTCCATGCCAATGAAAGCCGTGGCAGGGATGAGCAGCTTATGGTCGCTGCTCTTGAAGAGGAAACGCGCGATATGTGGCACTGCCAATCCCAAGAAAGCAATGGGACCACAAAACGCCGTGATGAGGGCGGTAAGGAATCCCGAAGCCAAGATGATGAGCATGCTACTCCGTTTGATGTTGACACCGAGATTCTCAGCATAACGCTCGCCCAACAGCAAGAGGTTCAATGTCTTGAACAACAGGAACGAGCCGATGGCACCCGCCAAGACGGCGATGGCAAAAAAAGGCAACTGGGCTTTGCTCACGTTGGAGAAACTGCCCATGCCCCAGATGACGAAGGAATGCAACCCCTCCTTTTGGCTGAAGAACTTCAAAATATCGGTGATAGAGCCTGCGATGTAGGCAATCATAATGCCGACCAAAACGAGGCTGACCATGCTACGGAGCCTCGAACTCAAGGCAAGGATAAGCAGCAGCACCGCAAAGGCACCCACAAAGGCCGCCACGGTGATGCCGAAGGTGGACCACAGCGTCAGCGTGCTGACCGACAGCCCCGTGGCCGTGCCCAATAGGACGACCAACGCCACGCCAAGGCTGGAACCACTACTAATACCCAACAGGGAAGGGTCGGCGAGGGGATTGCGGAACAGCGTCTGCATCAAAAGACCTGATACAGAAAGTCCTATGCCAGCCAGCAAGGCCGTGATGGCTTGCGGCAAACGGTAATCCATGACGATGGCGCGGTAAGTGGAGCTTTCGCCACCGAAGATTGCCGCCCAGATTTCCTTCATCGGGATGGACACTGAGCCGAAGCACAGGTTCATCGCGAAGAGAACGATGCCGACGGCAAAAATCAAGATGGAAATGAGTAATATGGGTGACTTTTGGCGGAGGGTAATATTTGGGTTTTCAGCACTCATTGTGGGCTTTCCAAGGTCACTCCACCATAATCTTCAAAATCTCCACGTCGGTTTCCTTCATGCCGTTGCGGCCCAGGCGACCGATATGGTCGATGGTCTCTTCCACGTCGTGGCCGATGATGCCGTCGCCACCGAGGAGGTTGTCGTCCTGCTTGCTCATCTCATAGCCCAGGATGCCAGCCTCAACAGACAAGGCAATCTTGCCGGCGCATGAGGGCTTGGCACCGTCGCAGACGATACCCGCTGCGATGCCCAAGGCGTTCTCCAAAGTGTGCTCGATAATGTCGAGGCTCTCGCCCATGAGGTAGGCGATGCCACAGCCTGAGGCACATCCGGCACTGACGGCGCCACAATAGGCCGAAAGTCTGCCTATGCCCGTCTTTTGGTGGATGGCAACGAGGTTCGATAAGGCCACGGCACGACAGGTGCGTTCGTCATCGATGCCGTATTCCTCAGCATAAGCCAAAACAGGCAGGCACACCGTCATGCCTTGGTTGCCGCTGCCCGAGTTGATGATGACGGGCATCTCGCAGCCGCTCATGCGTGCGTCGCTGCCCGCTGCAGCCCAGGCACGAGCCTTGATTCTTACATCCGTTCCAAAACCCATGATGATGCTGCCGATGTTGGCACCCCAGTTGTTTTTCAAACCTTCCTGTGATATGGCTTTGTTGCATTCCATCTGCGGCCTGATGATGGGCTCAAGGTCTTTGATGTCGACGGTGTTGGCGAAGTCGTAGATGTCCTTCATGCTGAGGCAACTGCGGTCGGTGAGTTTGGTGGCGCCACTGTCGGCATAGCCCGAGTCAAACAGCACCTCGCCGTCTTTCTCCATCCTCACGATGTTGGTGTGGAAGCCTGCGATGCGGACGCTGGCGGAGCTTTCACCATTAAATAAGGTGACCGTCACGTCGAGTTGTGCGATAACGTTCAGCGGAATGATTTCCATTACGGTGCTGTCCAAAAACGCAGCGATGTCCTTTTTCTGCTCCGATGTGACTTCTGCGATGACTTCCAAGGCTTTCTCAGGGTTACCGGCCACGATGCCAGCTGCCACAGATGCCTTCAGGCCTTTCATGCCTTTTGTGTTGGGCACGATGACGCTCTTCACGTTCTTGATGATATTGCCACTGGCCTTGATCTCCACGCGTTCGGGCATAGTGCCAAGGATTTCATGCGCCTTGGCAGCGGCATAAGCCAGACATATCGGTTCGGTGCAGCCCATGGCTGGCACGAGTTCTTCTTTGAGAATACTCAGATATGAGGTGTATAAACAATCGCTTTTGTCCATAATGAGTGGGTTAATTTTCGGCAAAAATACAAAAATTTGTCCTTTTCGTTTGTTTGGATTGAAATTATCCCTAACTTTGCCAAAAATCTGTACATTTAACCTTATGTAGAATAAAAAATTGAATTATGGACAATTTCGAAAATTCTTTAAAGGCTTGGAATGAAAACGAAAAAGCCGCCAATGAACTTATCAACATCGTCGGTAGACTTTGGTACGACAAGTCAGTGGAGCTCATCATGTTGCGTTCGCTGCTGGTCAACCGTGGTTCGGGTAAGATATTGAACAAGCATCTCCGTGCTGAGACTGTGCTGTGCAAGCCTGTCCGTGTGCAGGATTCCTTGCTCATTGCCAAGGCCCTCCTCGCCGAGAACCTTGCCCCCGCCCGTATCGACCTTGGTCGCCTCAACTCCGAGTGGACGGATGAGAAAGAAAAGTATAATAATGATGTCACTGCTTTTGTGCGTGACAAGCTCAACTACATCATAGATGCCGTTCCGCGCAGCAACAAGGTGCAGGATGTCATCCTTTATGGTTTCGGTCGTATCGGTCGTATCCTCTGCCGTGAGATGACAGAGATGGCCGGTAGAGGCGATGCCCTCCGCGTCCGTGCCATCGTCACCCGCAAGAACTCGCCCGAGGATATCGCTAAGCGTATCAACTTGTTCCGCACTGACTCGGTGCACCGTTATTTCCACGGCGTGTGCACGCCCATCCCAGGCGAAAACGCCATGATGGTCAACGGCCAGAAGATCCTCTTCCTTGAATCGAAGAACCCCGAGGACATCGACTACACGCAATATGGCATCAACGATGCATTGCTCATTGACAACACGGGTGCTTTCCGCGATCGTGAATCGTTGGCCCGTCACCTGCAAGCCAAGGGCGTTGCCAAGGTGTTGCTCACCGCTCCTGGTAAGGGCGACATCCCGAATGTGGTGTACGGTGTCAACCAAGACACGCTCGACCTTGACAACGAGACCATCTTCTCGGCTGCCAGCTGCACCACCAACGCCATCGTGCCCGGTCTGGAAGTCATGCTGAAGAACTTCGGCATCGTGAAGGGTCACATCGAGACCATCCACAGCTACACCAACGACCAGAACCTGCTGGACAACTACCACAAGAAAGAGCGTCGTGGCCGTTCGGCCCCGTTGAACATGGTTATTACCGAGACGGGTGCTGGCAAGGCTGCCGCCAAGGCTATCCCCGCACTGAAGGGCAAGCTGACGAGCAACGCCGTACGTGTGCCTACGCCTGATGTCTCCTTGGCCGTGCTCGCCCTCGACCTTGAGCGCGCCACCACGGTGGAGGAGGTTAACGAAGCCTTCCGTATCGCTTGCCTTGAGGGTAACCTCATCGAGCAGATCCGTTTCAGCAACAACACCGAGTTTGTCAGTAGCGACGGCATCGGCGACAGCTGCGCCTGCATCTTCGACGCGCCGGCCACCAAGGTCAGCGAAGACGGCAAGACGGTCATCCTGTATCTGTGGTACGACAACGAGTTCGGCTACAGCAACCAGGTGGTCCGCCTCGCTCGCCACATTGGCCAGGTGAAGAGCTACAGGTACTACTAATTACTTGGTTCGTACCAATTTGATTAGTATTCATCGAAAAAAGTGTCCTGCGGGACACTTTTTTTTGTATTTTTGCCGCCTTATACGAAAACTAAAGCATAATGAACAATAAAAACACCCTTATCGGTTTTGCCCTCATCGCTCTCATCCTGTTTGGCTGGATGTATTTTATGTCACCATCAAAAGAGCAAATCGCTGAGCAACAGCGCATCCAAGACTCTATCCGTCGTGTGCGGCTGGAACAAATGGCATTGGACTCGTTGCGACAAGCGGAACGGCAAGCCGAGATGCAATTGACCGCCCTGCCGACCGACACGGCACAAACGGAATTGGATTCACTGGGCTTGGCTCTACAACAACAGAACGCCCTCAGAGACAAGTACGGTATCTTCGCCGTCTCTTCCCAAGGCTCGGAGCAGACTTGGACCATCGAGAACAAACTCCAAAAACTGACTTTCAACAGCAAAGGCGGTTTCCTGAAGCAAGTGGAGCTGAAGGACTACAAGACTTACGACTCGCTGCCGCTGATTTCCTTCGACCCTGAGACGGTGATGTTCGACCTGTCGTTCTTTGCCCAGAACCGCATCGTCAACACCTCGCAGTTCTATTTCCAGCCCTACCTGAACGGCCGGCCTTACACGGGTGGCGACATTATGGTGGCGGAAGGCGACAGCGTTGTGTTTGCCTTGCGTCTTCCTACCTCAGAGGCGAACAAGTATTTGGAATATGTCTATACGGTCCGTTACGACAACTACATGATGGACTTCGACATCCGCACGGTGGGACTGAAGGACGTGATTGCCTCCAATGCCGACTACATGACCATCGACTGGAAAGTCGACCTGATGCAGCAGGAAAAGAGCACTGACCGCTTCGCTGGTGAGACGGTGTACTACAAGTCGCTGACCGACAAGGAAGTGGACCATCTCAACGAACAGAAAGATAGCGAAAAGGTCGTCAACAACAAATTGAAATGGGTGTCGTTCAAGCAGCGTTTCTTCTGCAATGTGATTGTGGCCAAGGAGGAGTTTGAGAACGCCAAGATGGCGATGATAACGCGCAAGTCGGAGAATCCCCGTTACTTCAAGTCGATGGCGGCCAATATCGAAGTGCCGTACGACATCAATGCCGAAACCAACGTCATCCCGATGCAGCTCTATTTCGGTCCCAACCATTTCAAGACCCTGCGCAGCTATGGCATTGGCCTGCAAGACCAAATCAACTTGGGTAACTTCTTCCTCATCCGTTGGATCAACTACGGTGTCATTGCGGTGTTCAACTGGCTGAGCAGCTATGGCTGGAACTACGGCATCGTGATTCTGATTTTGACCATCCTCATCAAGACTTTGCTCTTCCCCTTGGCATTCAAGTCCTACAAATCGACAGCCATCACCCGTGTGTTGAAACCCGAAATGGAGGCCATCAACGCGAAATACCCCAAGGAAGAGGATGCCATGAAGAAACAGCAAGCCGTGTTGAACTTGCAGCGACAAGCTGGCGTAAGCCCCGCTTCGGGATGTTTGCCTGCCTTGCTGCAGTTCCCCATCCTTATCGCTATCTTCCGCTTCTTCCCGGCAAGTATCGAGTTGCGTCAGCAGCCTTTCCTTTGGGCAGAAGACCTCTCGACCTATGATAGTATCATCGAGTTCTCACCGTTCCTCGGCATGGACCATATCAGCTTGTTCACCTTGTTGATGACCATCACCACTTTCATCTACACCTACGTGAACAACAAGCAGATGGACTACTCGAGTAACCCGCAGATGAAGCCCATGAAGTGGATGATGTATCTCATGCCTATCATGTTCTTCGGTATCTTCAACAACTACTCGGCTGGCTTGAGCTACTACTATATGTTGGTCAACATCATCACCTTCATCCAGATGTTTGTCTTCCGCAAGATGATCGACGAGGACAAGGTGCGTGCTACCATCGAGGAAAACAAGAAGAAGCCTCAGAAGAAATCCGGTTTCATGAAGCGTCTCGAAGAGGCCCAGAAGCAGCAGGCCAAGTTGCAGCAACAACAAAAGAAACGTTGATTATGGAAAAGTTGGAGCTTTTTTTGAAGGCCATCTTGGAGACAAGGAAGGTGTGGCTGCTTGAAGCCAAGGAAGGTTTCTTCGCCATGCTGGAAGACGGCGACGGCGAGCCTTATATCCCATTGTGGGAGTCAGAGGAGTTGGCGCAAATGGCGGCCCAAGGCGATTGGGAAGGCTACACGGTGACCGACATGGGCTTCTCGGAGTTGGGACATTGGCTGAAGGAACTGGCTGCAGATGAAATCGATATCGCCATTTCGCCCATGGCCGACGGAGAGATTACGGCGATACCCTCCTATAAGTTCAGGAATTGGCTGAAGCCTTACGACGACCATTCCTATAAGGAAAAGGACGAGGACGAAGACGATGATTTCGATTACGGCGACGGTTGGGCACAGCCCTGGCAATGATCGTAGGGGCGGACCCGCGTGTCCGCCCACGTGTAGGGCTGTCACATCGTGGCAGCCGTCGTAGGGACGCACCGCGTGCGTCCAAAAATCAGAAAAAAGGATAACGTAAAATTATGAAAAGCAAGCTGTTTGGTGTTTTGTTACTGATTGAGTCGGCAGCACTTCTGCTGACGGCGGCGGTGGCATTATACTATCAGCGCATGGTGGGGGAGGGCGATGCACATTATTTCCTTTTGACGGCAGGTCTGACGGGTGCTGTAGGCTTATTGCTCTACAGCATTGGCAAGATGAGCAAGTATGGCACCCTGCAAATCCGTGACACCTTCTTCGTGGTGGCTTTGTCGTGGGTGCTGTTCTCGTTTTTCGGGATGCTGCCCTTCCTCATGTATGGCACGGTCGACAATGTCACGGATGCCTTTTTTGAGACCATGTCGGGCTTTTCCACCACGGGAGCCACCATCCTCGACAATATCGACAGGCAGCCGCACGGCATCCTCTTTTGGCGCAGCCTGATGCAATGGCTGGGCGGCTTGGGTGTCGTGGTGTTTACCTTAGCCTTCATCCCATCGGTAGCCAAAGGCTCAAAGAAGATGTCGTTGTTTGCTGCCGAGGCACCAGGCTTAAGCGTGGAGAAACTGGCTCCTACCATGGGTGCAACCTCACGTTTGCTTTGGATTATCTACATCTTCTTGACATTGCTGTGCACCGTTGCCTACCGCTTGGGTCCTATGAACACCTTCGATGCAGTGTGCCATGCCATGACGACGATAGCCACTGGTGGTTTCAGCACGCATCAGGCCAGTATCGGCTATTTCCAGTCCAACTATGTCGAATGGGTGTGCTGCTTGTTCATGTTGCTCTCGGGCATCAACTTCGCGATGTACCATTTCCTGTTCAACCGTCGTTTCGATGTCATCAAACGCAACGAGGAAGTGCGTTGGTATCTGTTGGCCATCCTCGGCTTTGCCTTGCTGTTCATGTTCCGTTTCTATTTTGCCCCGCATTTCAACAACATCACGGAGGAGCAACTGGCATCGCATCCCCAGACGTGGTGGGATAGGATCCGCATCTCGTCGTTCCATGTCATTGCCTTGCTGTCGAACACGGGCTTCCAGAGCAGCAACTATGACTACGACCTTTGGGGCCGACTTTTCCTTATCCCTACCGTTGTGCTGATGGTGGTAGGCGGTTGTGCTGGATCCACCAGCGGCGGTATCAAGATGGTGCGTGTTATCGTGTTGCTCAAATACATCAAGAAGACCGTTAACGAGTTGATTCACTCGTCGAGCATGTACACCATCAAAATCTCGGGGCAGATTGTGGAAGACCTCAGCCTGAAGCGCGTGTTGTCGTTTTTCTCGCTGTTCATCATCGTCTTTATGGTCAACGTGGTGATGCTATCGGCCTTTGGCATGAGCCTTGAGGAGGGCGCCATCTCCTTCCTGACCTGTTTCAGCAATTATGGTCCTGGTTCTGGCATCACGGGACCGAGTGGCAATTTCGATGCCATCCCCGTTGCCGCCAAATGGCTGCTCTCGTTCGACATGCTGGTGGGCCGTCTTGAAATCTTCACGATTTTACTGCTCTTCACACGCAGTTTCTGGCAGGCAAAGTAAAGGAACTATATTCCAGTCTGTGTAGCGGTTATGGTCACATCCCTACCGAATTATTGTTTCTGATGAGATAGAAATATATGCCAATGCATATTATAAGTAGAAGGACCCCTAAAACCATGTAATACAACACCAACGCCAATAGGCTTCTCCAAGCGGTTTTGGCGATGCTGAACCCCATCATCCTTCGGAAGCAAGCGGTAAAGGCCGCAATGGTGACAAGGGGGATGAAGTCGGTCATGGTACTAGCGACGTTATGTGAGAGGGGATATACCAGGCTGGTCAGACATCGGTAGAGAACCACCATGACCATCGCATAGGCGATGGCGATCAAATATTCTGCCCGATAATAGCGTTTTCTGTTGCTTTTTCCGTACCATGCCCTGGTGGCGAAAAGGAAAAGGGGAATCGTTAGCATGGTTACGGTGGTGTAACGGGTATAGTATATCTTAACCCCCTTGCCAACCAACTTTTTTATGTCATTGAAGCGTGCGAGGGCCATTTGGGTTTTCTCATCCAAATCGCTTTCGATTGTTATTTCGGAGTCCTTGATTTTTTGCTCTATCTCTTGAATATCGCCGCGACTGCCTGTGAAGGTGAACAGCAAGATATAGACAGTCAGCACGAAAAACAGCATCGGGAAAGGAGAGAAGTAGCTTCTGCGCTTGCCGTTGAGCAGTTCGACCACCATCGCACCGGGCTGTGTGAACATGTTCTTTAACGTGAACCAAATACCACCGTCTTTGCTCGTGAAGGCAGCAATGAGGTTCTCGAAAATGAAGCGCATGGTGAAGCGTCCCGTATCGGCGCTTTGTCCGCATTCAGGACAGAACTTCCCCTCGAACTCAGTGCCGCAGTTGAGGCACTTGTGGGTCTTGACTTCGAGGTGGATCTCTGGTGGTATTTCGGTCTGAGACTCAGTCTGTATTTCGTCGATTTGCGCTTTGTTCTGTATTTCGTTTTTCATGGAAGTCGGGTTTTTCGGGGCAAAGGTAGGGAAAAAGTAGTTCGCAAATAGTAATTTTTGTATCTTTGCAAAACTCTGTTACGCTAATAATAGAGAAGAATTGATATAGCAATAGCATTATGGCAAAACAAACCAAACCCAATAAAAAGCAAGAGAAAACCATGGAGGCGGCCCTCTGGGAGTCGTGCAACAAACTGCGCGGTGCTGTGGAACCTGCCGAATACAAGCACGTGGTGTTGAGCCTTATCTTTCTCAAATATGCTGGCGACCGTTTTGAGCAACGCAAGCAGGAACTTGTTGAGCAAGGGCTGAAGGAATATATCGACCAAGTGGAGTTCTATACGGCGGAGAATGTGTTTTACCTGACGCCAGAATGCCGCTGGACCTACATCATGGAGAACGCCAAGCAGTCCAACATCTTCCAAATCATCGATGACGCGCTCACCAACATCGAGAAGATGAACAAGCAACTGGCCGGCGCATTGCCCAGCAACTACTACTCCAACCTCGGTTTGGACAAGACCAAGTTTGCCTCACTGCTCGATGAAATCAATAAGCTGGATACCGTCAAGGACTCGGAGAATGATTTAATTGGACGTGTTTACGAGTATTTCTTGGGCAAGTTCGCTATTGCTGAAGGCAAGGGTAAGGGAGAGTATTACACGCCAAAATCCATTGTCAACCTCATCGCTGAGCTCATCGAGCCGTATGATGGCAAGATATATGACCCCTGTTGTGGTTCTGGTGGTATGTTTGTGCAGTCGATGAAGTTTGTGAAGGCGCACCATGGCAACCAGAAGAACGTGAGCGTATATGGTCAGGAAAACACCAACACCACCTTCAAGCTGGCGCGTATGAACCTCGCCATCCGTGGCATTTCGGCTGACATCAAGCAAGGCGACACCTTCCACAACGACCAGCACAAGGACTTGAAAGCCGACTACATCATGGCCAATCCGCCTTTCAACCAGAAAGACTGGCGCGAGGAGAACCAACTCACCAACGATGCCCGTTGGAGCGGCTACGAACTGCCGCCGACCTCGAACGCCAACTACGGCTGGATTTTGAACATCCTTTCCAAACTCTCCACCAACGGCGTGGCGGGTTTCCTGTTGGCCAACGGCGCTTTGAGTGCCGACGGTACCGAGTTGGCCATCCGTCGCAAACTCATCGAGAACGACAAGGTGGAGGCCATTCTCATCCTGCCGAGAAACCTGTTTTATTCCACTGATATCAGCGTGACGCTGTGGATCTTGAACAACAACAAGAAGGCGCGTGTGGTGAAGAAAAACGGTGTGGAGATGCATTACCGCGACCGCGAGGGCGAAGTGCTGTTTATGGACTTGCGGCAGATGGGTATTCCGTTTGAGAAGAAATATGTCGAGTTGGACCCTGAGACACGCGACACCGTGACCCGCACCTACCACAACTGGCAGCAGGAAGGCTACGAACAAACCTATAAGGACACACCGGAATTCTGTCAGTCGGTAAAGATGCAGACCATAGCGGAAAAAGGCTATTCGTTGGTGCCGAGCAAGTACATCGAGTTTGTCAACCGCGACGAGCAAATCGACTTCGACACGAAGATGAAAGAGTTGCAAGCCGAGATGCGCGACTTGATGCAGCAGGAGGAAGAGAGCAAACAGGAACTGAAGAACCTCTTTGAAAAGTTAGGGTACACACTATGAGCAAGAAATCCATACGTTTCTATAACGACTATGAGGTTCGTGCCGTCTGGGACGAGGAGAACGCCAAATGGTGGTTCTCTGCCACGGATATTGTTCGGGCCATCAACGACGAAGAGGACTACAAGAAAGCTGGTAACTATTGGCGTTGGCTGAAAAAGAAATTGACCGGGGAAGGCATTCAACTCGTGAGTGTCACTCACGACTTCAAATTCATGGCTCCCGACGGCAAGCAGCGTAATGCCGATGCGTTAGATGCCGGATGTGTGCAGACCTTGGCTCAACACTACCCCAACAACCGTGCGAACGCTTTTCTCAACTGGTTTGTGTATAGCGACAACACCATCGACGGACAAAGCAAAAAGAAAGCATATACCTTAATTGAAAGTGGCATTCTTGACGGCATGAAACCTGGCACCGTTGAATGTCTGCAACAGATACATGCCTATATCTTCGGAGGCCTTTACGACTTTGCAGGCAAGATACGCACCAAGACCATCTCGAAAGGCGGCACCGTTTTTTGTCGTGCTGAATACCTGATGCAAAACTTAGCGACCATCGAGCAGATGCCGCAAACGACTTTCGAAGAGATTGTGGACAAATACGTGGAGATGAACGTGGCGCATCCCTTTATGGAAGGCAACGGACGTTCCACGCGTATCTGGCTCGACCTGATATTCAAGCAGTCGCTGAAGAAATGTGTGGACTGGAGCAAGATTGACAAGAAAGACTATCTGGATGCCATGCACCGCAGCGTGACGGATGCCTCACGTATCAAAGCCCTCTTGCAGCAGGCCTTGACCGACCGCATCGACGACCGTGAAATCTTCATGAAGGGCATCGACTATTCATACTATTACGAGCAGGAGGACTGAGCCATGAAGAATTACCAGCGTTTAGGCGACTATATCAGAGAGGTGAACGTCCGCAATAGCGAGTTGAAGGTGACGAAGCTTGTAGGCCTCACAATCGACAAGGCTTTCATTCCATCGGTGGCGAATGTCATTGGCACAGACCTTTCAAATTATAAGGTGATACGAAAAGAGCAGTTTGCTTGCAGTTTGATGCAGGTGAGCCGTGACGGAAAGATGCCTGTTGCCATGTTTGAGGAAGATGAAGCCATCATGTCGCCAGCATATCCAATGTTTGAGGTAGTTGACAAGACGGAATTATTGCCTCAATATCTGATGATGTGGTTCTCTCGCAAAGAGTTTGACCGCGAAGCTAGTTTTTATGCTGTTGGCGGTGTGCGTGGCAGTTTGACTTGGGAGGATTTCTGTAATTTGCGTCTTCCCATCCCCTCCATCGCCCGCCAGCGCGAAATCGTGGAAGAATACGAAACGCTGAGCCGCCGCATCCGCCTCAACGAGCAGATGATTGCCCGTTTGGAAGAGACCGCGCAGGCCTTGTACCGCAAGATGTTCGTGGACGGGATTGACAAGGAGAATCTGCCGGAGTGGTGGAGAAGGGGAAGGTTGGAGGAAGTGGCAAACTGTCTTGATTACAAGCGCAGGCCTCTTTCGGAAGAAGAACGACAACCAATTAAAGGCATGTACCCGTATTATGGAGCCATGTCTGTTGTTGACCACATTAACCAATATATATTTGATGGGACATATTTGTTGTTTTCTGAAGATGGAGCAAATGTAATTGATGAGTTTGGACACCCTGCATTGCAATATCTTTGGGGAAAGTTTTGGGTAAATAATCATGCCCATGTGCTGCAAGGAAATGAAATGGTTTCAACTGAATACTTATATATGGCATTAAAAGGTGTGAATGCAACTCATTTGGTGACAGGAGCTGCTCAGCCGAAGATAAATCAGGAAAATATGAATAGTATTCAGTTGATTGTACCTACAAAGAAAAAAATGGATGAGTTTAATCAGAATGTTGAGCATACTTTCCATTTATACAAATTGAAAACAGAAGAAAACTTAAAACTAACTGAATTACAGTCTTTGCTATTGGCGAGGATGGGGAAATAAAAAGAATTATGTATGAAAGGGAGTTTGAATAAAAGTTTTGANNGCTGATGATTTGAAAGGGTTATCAGATATGTTGTCATCTGGTTTCGAGGAATTGCAATATAGTATTAACACCAAAGATGGAGCAAGATACACGCTTAATAGTTTAGATGAGGTTTTAAATTATAGTAATCCTGATGACAGAAAGATACAAAGGATATGCGTCAAAGGAAATAAGAAAAAGGGAGACAAGTTTATCTATCCTAACATTTCCATTTCACTTTTGGACAAATCTGTATTCACAAAATCTTGTGAATTGGAGATTATTCAATTGGAAGAAACAGAACTATGTTATTATTCTCAAAGAGTGGATGAATTTGTGAAACGAATAAGGGCACCTTATTGGTGGCTTCATAAGTCGGGATTCTATTGGATTGTTGGTTTTGTGTTGTATACTTTGTCTGCCATACTTTATCTTCACAAGGTAGATAGTACCGAATTAGTAAATAGAGTGTATAACATTTTAGTGCTACAGGGAGTATCTGCAATTTGTATGTTCTTTTCTATGATTGTTCTAGAAAGAATCATATTCCGTTTATTCCCTGAATGTTATTTTGCTATTGGAGAACAAATAAAGCATAAAGATAAATTGGACAAACGAAAGAAAATAATCTTTGTGACCATTATCCTTGCCCTTGTTATAGGAGTACTATCTAGTGTTATTGCACAGTATATAGTGCAGGGGTTTGACATACCGTAGAATATAAAAGTGAATGATAGTCTTTGCTTAAGGCGAAGATAGGATAATAAAAAAGAAAATGCATATGGAAAATATAGAATTAACAGTTGAAAAGAAAACACAGAATGATCCAGTTGATGAGATGAATAATAGGAATCGGTGTGTTTTTAAGGAAGCGATAGATAAGTTCATAAACTTGTTGAATTCACAAATGGACTCGTTCTCAATTATTAACAACACATTGGCGATGAATGTTAAAACATGCGCTAATCGTTTTAATAAATTTATCAACGGGAAAGGGGTAAAGACAATCGTGGAGGAAAGACAAAGAGGTGTTACATATCATGTGCCATTAGAACAGGGTAATGAGTTTGAAAGATTAAAGGATGATTTATCTTGTTCTATTGACGCATACATATTATTCCCCAAGAACACCATAGTTGCAATGGTTAGCCTATACGATGCATTTATTGCTGATTTATTAGAGTGCGCGTATGTTTTGCAGCCACAATTATTGAATTCAAGTGAAAAAGAGTTTTCTTTTTCAGAAATAATTCAATTTGGGAATCTTGACAAACTTAAACAACATGTAATTGAGAAAGATGTGGAGTCTGTTCTTAGAGAAAGCCATATTAAGCAGTTTGATATACTATCAAAGAGGTTTAAAATAGAACTTACAACGGACCTTCCGTGTTTTAATGATTTCGTTGAAATCACAGAAAGACGAAATCTTTTTGTTCATACAAATGGGCGGGTTTCAAGTCAATATTTGAAAATATGTAGAGAAAGACCAATTGATCACAAAGAGGAAGACGTTCAAATTGGCGAGGAATTGACCGCAACTCCAATGTATGTAGAGCATTGCTATAAAGTATTGTTTGAAATTGGAGTCAAATTAGGGCAAGTCTTATGGAGAAAATTGGAGAACGATTTAGAAAAGGCTGACGATTCGTTGATAGAAATAGGGTATGATTTGATAAAAAGTAAAAAGAACTCATTAGCATGTATAATCTTAGATTTTGCTTCTAAACCATATGTAAAACACTTCAATCGAGAAAGTGAATATGTTTTGTGTGTAAATCGAGCTTTAGCTTATTATCTATCAGATGATAAAATAGCAAGCAATAATATCGTAAATAGCATTGATTGGTCAGGAACAGAATTGAAATTTAGATTGGCAAGTAAAGTTCTTTTGGAGGAATATGATGATGCTTTTGAACTAATGAAAAAAATTGGGAAAAGCGACGATATGCGTTTTGGGTATGCGGAATGGCCTTTGTTTAATAATTTCAGAAAAACCCAATCTTTCAAAGATATTTATAAAGAGATTTATGGATGCGATTATGAGTATAATGATTCGCAACCAAAAAAATGGGAAGATATTATCCAAGAAGCTGTAGATACGATTAAGGAAAGTAAAGAGAAACAAGCAAAAGTCCAAAAGGATGAAAAAAGAGGTTGTTAGTTTATTCTGAAAGCAGCTTAAATAAAAGGAATTTGCCAGAAAACTGGACCAGAGATAAGGAAAATATAGTCCTTGCTTTTAGCACGGATGAGTAAAGAAATGGAATTGTCACATAAAAACAATAGAAATGACACACTATGAGAAATTGGATATGTTGTTGAATGCGCTATTGTCAAGAGTCATTCATCGTAATACAAATGGGAGCGATTATAGTATCTTGACATTTGAGTTTTTATGCTCGAATTTGTTTAAGGATGAAGATGTAAACGCATGGGAGGTGAAGTATTTACAAGATCGGTTGATAAGTGATGAATATGTCGAGATAATAGAAAAGGACAATGTGCTTATCCCAAACATTACCCAAAAGGGAATAAAGTTTATTCAAGGTGGTGGTTATAAAAAAGAACAGGAACGATCAAATAAGCAAGACGAACTTGTAGATACAAGTATAAAAAGCAATAAAATAAGTATATGGGCACTTGCGGTTTCAATTGCATCATTCTTAGTGGCTTTTGCAGCCTTAATTATTGGACTACTAAAATAAAGTGAGGAAGAAAGGAGAGCAACTATGCCGTACTTCAACGAAAGCCAATTAGAACAGTCCATCATCGCCCTGCTGCAAGAGCGAAATTATGTTACTTGTAGGATAAACGAATAGCATGTTTTTGTATTTTATCGCTAAATTTTGCATAAAATCATCAAATATCGAAAATAAAATACATTTGTTTCTGATTTTATTCTATATTTGCAGCGTATAAGAAAGAAAAATGCCATGATACAGGAATTGAAAATAAAGAATGTTCTTTCATTTAAGAATGAAGTCACATTCAGTTTTTTGGCCTCAAACGATAAGTTTGCAGAAGATAGTCAGGTGGTAAAGATAAGCGAAAATACGCGATTGCTTCGCTTTGGCGTTCTATATGGCTACAATGCATCCGGAAAGTCGAATTTGCTTTATGCTTTTGATTTTCTGCCTCACTTCTGGAGCTATAAGCCAGAGGGCATGGATGAGCCAACTGGGGTTATCCCTTTCAAACTTGACGCTTCAACACCAAGCGAGCCATCCTGTTTCGAACTGGTGTTCTTTGTAGGCAATGTAAAATATTGGTATCAGTTGGAACTGGATAGGAACCAGGTGTATTTGGAAAAGCTTTCGTATTATAAGAGTGTCCAGCCTACCATGCTCTTTGAAAGGAAACTGGTGGATGGACAATCTGTGGTGGAGATCAATCCGAAAGGAGATAAAATCAGTGCTGCTGCGAAGGAGCTGATCAATGGTTATTGTCTGAAGAATCTTTCGTTCTTTGTGGCTCGCAATCAGGTGAATGCAAGTTTGCCTTTGATTGATGCAGCCAAGAATTGGATGAAAGAGCAGACAATGCCTGCCGTATTCCCAACCACTTATCTTACGGACTATGCGCAGCGGAAAACGGCAGAGAACAATGACTTAACTCGGTATCTCGTTAGTTTCCTTCACGAAGCAGATTTCAACATTACAAATATATCGTCGGATATTGTATATAGGCCCATATCAGACGAAGAGGTAAAGTTCAGGACTTCTGACGAGAGTATCCCGAAAGATGAAAGGGAACGAATCAAAAAGGAGAAAACTATTCCTCTGTTGCATACCAGTTTTGAGCATACTGTTGAAAATGAAAACGGGCAAGAGGCTTATCAGATGAGCAGAGGTGATGAGTCAACAGGAACCTTGAGGACATTTGGAATAGAGACTGTCTTGTACGAAGCACTTGTCAGTAACGCCTTTCTGTCCATCGATGAGATAGAGACTTCGCAGCACCCCAAATTGCTGGAAAAGATGCTTTATGAATACTTGAAAACTCATTCGAGGTCTCAGCTCCTTGTCACCACACATAATGATGGCTTACTGGATTTGGTGGACGACCTCATCAGAAAAGACTCCGTTTGGTTTACAGAAAAGGACAAAGCTGGTGTGACGGATTTGTATAAGCTTTCTGACTTTAGAGGTGTCAATCGCCTATCATCGATAAGGGAGGCTTATCGTAATAAGAGGTTTGGCGCGACAATGAATTAATGTAATGGAAAAAAGAGAATTAGCAGAAGTCGTTGAACAACCTCAGTATTTTGAGGCGGTATCTTCTTCCTCTCTTGTAGAAGGCGACGGAACAAGGGACATGGGACCGCTGTATCCATTCCTCATTAGTGGAGGAACCAACACGGAACGCTATTACTTTACCCATATCAATGACATTACAGACTATAAGTTCAACATCTTTCCAAAGTATTTTGGCAACGAATCCAGTTATACGGAAATATTTCCGAAACGAATCAAGGATATCATTAAAAACAATGCTGGAGCAAAAGTCTTTTGTGTCTTCGATTTGGATACGGTCTTTAGTAATGAAACTAATCAACAAAAACACCAAACATTTGAAAAGAATCTAAGGCAAGAGATTGCCAATGAAAGTGTTGTGTTATGCCCTAGTATGCCAAGCATTGAGTATTGGTTTTTATTGCATTTCGAAAACCGAACCCAATTGATCAAAACCTGTGGAAAGACAATGCAAAAGCTATTGGAACCTTATATGTTGCCTTATTTCCCCAACCCTAATGGAAAGCGCTTGCTTAACATATTAAAAAGCGAGGAATTTGTGGAAGCCCCTGATTGGGTGGTAAAGTTATGTGAAAACGGCAAGTTGGACGATGCCATACAAAGAGCCGAAAATAACGTTAATTCAGCCAAAGTCGCTGGAAAACTAAAAAAGCAATCATATTCTTTTGTTTATTTGCTATTTAAGTAGGAAATAAGGAGAGCAACTATGCCATACTTCAATGAAAGCCAACTAGAACAGTCCATCATCGCCCTGCTGCAAGAGCAAGGCTATGAGCATGTGAAAGGTGAGGACATCGTGCGTAACCTCGATGAGGTGGTGCTGCGCGACGACTTGGCGGAATATCTGCACAACCGCTATAAGAACGACGGCATCACCGACCAAGAGGTGGAGGCTGCCATCCGCGTCATCATGCAGCAAACCGGAGGCTCGCTCTATGACGAAAACAAACACACCATCCACCTGCTCATGGACGGCTTTTCGCTGAAACGGGAAGACCCGGCCAAACAGAACCTCTATATCTATCCCATCGCTTTCGATGAAGCGAACCAGAAACACAACCTCTTCAAAGTCGTCAACCAGTTCGACATCGTCGGCAACCAACACCGCATCCCAGATGCCATTGTTTTTGTCAATGGTTTGCCCGTTGTGGTGTTCGAGTTCAAGAACGCGCTCAAACAAAACACGACTATCGAGGATGCATACAAGCAACTCACCATCCGCTACCGCCGCGATATTCCAGCCTTGTTCAAATACACGGCATTCATCGTCATCTCCGATGGGGTGAACAACAAGTTCGGCACGCTTTACACGCCTTACGAGTTCTTCTATGCCTGGCGCAAGGTCAACGCCAAGGACAAGGCCGACAGCGGCATTTCATCGCTCAAGACGATGATTGCTGGCCTGTTCCGCAAGGACCGCCTCATCGACGTCATCCACAACTTCGTCTATTTCCCCGACACCTCGAAGGATGAGCGGAAATTCATCTGCCGCTATCCTCAATATTTCGCTGCCCGTTCGCTCTATCAGAATATCCTCAACCACAGCAAGCTCAATGCGGGTGGCGATGGCAAGGGCGGCACCTATTTCGGAGCCACGGGTTGCGGCAAGTCGCTCACCATGCTCTTCCTCTCGCGCCTGCTGATGAAGAGCAAGGCCTTGTGCAGCCCCACCATCATCCTCATCACCGACCGCACCGACCTCGACGACCAACTTTCTCGTCTGTTGCTCAACGCCAAACAGTTTGTCGGCGACAGCGTGATAGAGCAGGTGGAAAGTCGCGAGGACTTGAAAGACAAGCTGCAAGGGCGCACCAGTGGCGGCGTGTTTCTCACCACCATACAGAAGTTCTCCAAGGACATCAACCTGCTTTCCAACCGTGCCAACATCATCTGCATCAGCGACGAAGCCCACCGCTCGCAGACGGGTATCGAGGAAAAAGTGGAGATTACCGACAAGGGCGTGAGACGCTCTTACGGCTTTGCCAAATACCTCCGCGACTCGTTGCCCAATGCCACTTACGTCGGCTTTACCGGCACGCCTATCGACCCGACGTTGGAGGTCTTTGGCGGCATCGTCGATGAATACTCCATGATTGAGGCCGTCAACGATGGCATCACCAAGACTATCATGTACGAAGGTCGCGCTTCACATGTGTTTGCCGACAGCGAACTCATCAAGCAGATTGAAGCCTATTACGACCAATGTGCCGAAGAAGGTGCTACCGAATACCAGATCGAGGAGAGCAAGAGGGCGATGACGCAGATGAGCATCCTGCTCAATAGCCCCGACCTCATCCATCGGTTGGCTGACGACTTCATCCATCACTATGAACGCCGTGTGGAGGAGGGCAGTACCGTCAAAGGAAAGGCCATGGTTGTTAGTGCCACAAGGGAAATCGGCTATGCCATCTACAAGGAAATCATCGCTATGCGTCCCGAATGGGCCGAAGTGAGAGTGTGTGGCGACGGCGAGGAACTCACAAGAGAGGAGGCCGAGAAGATCAAGCCCATGGAGAAGATCAAGATGGTTTTCATCCGACAGAAAGACGACGATCCTGAACTTTACAATCTTCTGGGAACGGACGAGGACAGAAAGAAACTTGACTTACAGTTTAAGGAAGAGAAGTCGAACTTCAAGATTGCCATCGTGGTCGATATGTGGATCACGGGTTTCGACGTACCTTGTCTGGACACCATGTATTGTTACAAGCCTTTGCAGATGCACACGCTGATTCAGACCGTCAGCCGCGTGAACCGCAACTATCCCGGCAAAGACAAAGGACTCATCGTGGATTATTTAGGCATCAAGAAGAAGTTCAACCAAGCGATGAAGAAATACGCCAATGGCGGCCAAAACGAGACTCCGGTGGAGACCATCGACAATGCCGTCAAGTTGTTTAAGGACGAACTTGATTTGTTGAGGCGTATGTTCCATGGCTTTGACTATTCCAAGTTCTTCACAGGAACGCCATTGGAGCAGCTGGATGCCCTGCAAGTGGCTGCCGAGCGCATACAGCAGACGGAGGAGTTGGAGAAACGCTTTATGAAGCACACCAACATCATGAAGTCGGCCTACAACATGTGCAACAATGACGAGCGTATTACTAAAAATGAAATCAACGATGTCCATTTCTTCACGGGCGTGCGGTCGGTCATCTACAAAACCACAACGGGAGAATCGCCCGACGCAACACAAATGAATAGGCATGTGTTGAAGCTGGTCAATGAGGCACTCATCTCCGAGGAGGTCGTGGCCATCAATACCATGCGTCTCAACGACACGGAGCAAATCGACTTGCTGGCGACCCAATACATGGAAAAGCTGAAACGATTGCCTTATCAGAACACGAAAGTCAAGCTGATGGAGCAACTGCTGAAGCGAGTTATCGATAGCGTAAAGAGAGTGAACAAAGTCAAAGCCGTTAGTTTCACCGACCGTTTGAAAGGCATCATCGACAAATACAACGACCGTTCCGATGATATCGTGTTGGCAGATGAAATCGTCACGGAAGTGGCTAGGCAGTTGGCTGACTTGTTTGAGGAAATCAAGAAAGAGAACAAATTGCCCGATGGCATTCCCGACATCGAGGTGAAAGCCTTCTACGACATCTTGAAATCCGTTGCCGAGCAGTATGGCTTCCTCAATGAATACACTGAGGAACAATACATTGCCCTTGCCAAAGACGTGAAGGAAGTGGTGGACGACAAAACGCAATACATCGACTGGGACAAGAAAGCCGACATCAAGGCGCAATTGAAAGTGCAGATTATTCTCACCCTTGCCAAACACAAATACCCGCCTGCGACCCGCGATGAAGTGTTTAGAGCCATCTTTGAGCAAGCGGAGAATTTCAAGAAAAACAAAACCTCCGACTTTGATGATGAGACGCTGTCGGTACCTATGGTTCCGTATTCCAGTTACGAAGAAGGAACAGGGTATAGCATGGCAGCAGAGTCTTATGATGACGATAAATGAAAGTGCAAGGCAATTGCTTTGGTTTGCCATTTTGTCGTATTTGTTTCTCTTAATCCATTGATTTAGTGACATTTTGTCACAAACCCTGCCTTTTTTTCAAAGGTTTGAATTTGGTTGGGATTTTGATGAACCATAACCCGAGTCTTCGAGACGGCCCTTCGACCCTTCGAGTGGCCTCAGGGACCGCGGGCTCAGGGACCTTTAGTCTCGCAGCCCCGTGTCCCGCGTCTCGAAGTCCCGTGTCAAAAAAGATAAATGAAAGGAGAACAAAAATATGAACGTTAATCAATTCACTATCAAATCACAGGAAGCCATCGGGAAGGCTCAGGAGATTGCACAATCGCACCAGAGCCAGACCGTGGAGGCTATCCACCTGCTGAAGGGTATGTTGCTGAGCGACGATTACTTGGTGCCCAACCTGATGAAGAAGCTGGGCGTCAACCTGAACCGCCTCAACGATTCCCTTGACCAGGCCATTAACTCTCAACCGCGCAGCAGCGGTACCGAACTGTATTACTCTTCCGAAGTCAGCAAGATCTTCAACGATGCCTTGGCGCAAGCCAAGAAGATGGGCGACGAGTATGTCTCTATCGAGCACCTGTTGCTGGCTGTCTTCGAGAGCAACAGCACTGCCTCGCATATGCTGAAGGAACAAGGCGTTAATAAAGGCGACCTTGAGACTGCCATCAAGCAGTTCCGCAAGGGCAAGAAGGTCGACTCGCAGGATGCCGAACAGAACTACGACTCGCTGAACCGTTTCGCCAAGAACCTGAACGAACTGGCCCAACAAGGCAAACTCGACCCTGTGATTGGCCGTGACGAGGAAATCCGTCGTGTGCTGCAAATCTTGAGCCGACGCACCAAGAACAACCCTATATTAATAGGTGAGCCGGGCGTGGGTAAGACCGCCATCGTGGAGGGCTTGGCCCAGCGTATCGTCAACCGCGACGTGCCCGAGAACCTGAAGAGCAAAACCGTGTTCAGCTTGGATATGGGTGCCTTGCTCGCTGGCGCCAAGTACAAGGGCGAGTTTGAGGAGCGTCTGAAGAATGTCGTCAAGGAGGTTGTAGACAGCGACGGAGAAGTCATCCTGTTCATCGATGAGATCCACACCTTGGTCGGTGCGGGCGGAGGCGAAGGCGCGATGGATGCGGCCAACATCCTGAAGCCGGCCCTGTCGCGTGGTGAACTCCGTGCTATCGGTGCCACCACCTTGAAGGAATACCAGCAGTATTTCGAGAAGGATAAGGCGTTGGAGCGTCGTTTCCAGAAGGTCATGGTCGACGAACCTGACGAGGCTTCGGCCATCAGCATCCTCCGTGGCTTGAAGGAACGCTACGAGACCCACCACCACATCCGTATCTTGGACGAGGCTATCATTGCTGCCGTGCAGTTGTCGGTGCGTTACATCAGCGACCGTTTCCTGCCCGACAAGGCCATCGACCTGATCGATGAGGCCGCCTCGCGTCTGCGTCTGCAAATCGACTCGGTGCCCGAGGAACTTGAGGATGTGGAACGCGCCATCCGCCAGTTGGAAATCGAGCGCGAGGCCATCAAGCGCGAAAACGACACCAAGAAGGTGGAGGAGATAGGGAAGGAGTTGGCCGAACTCAACGACAAGCGCACCGCCATCAAGGCCAAGTGGGAGACTGAAAAGCATTATGTTGAACTCATCCAAAAGGAGAAGAACAACATCGAGACCTACAAGCACCAAGCCGAGGTGGCCGAGCGCGACGGCGACTATGGCCGTGTGGCTGAGTTGCGTTACGGTAAGATCCGCGAGGCTGAGGCCGCTATCGAGAAGGCCAAGGCTGACCTCTTGCAGGCGCAAGGCGACCACCCGCTGGTAGATGAGGAAGTCGGCTCCGACGATGTGGCTGAAATTGTGTCGCGTTGGACGGGTATCCCGGTCAACAAGATGATGCAGAGCGAGCGCGAGAAGCTCTTGCACCTCGAAGACGAACTGCACAAGCGTGTGGTGGGTCAGGATGAGGCCATCACCGCCGTGAGCGATGCCATCCGTCGTAGCCGTGCGGGCTTGCAGGATGCCAAACGTCCTATCGGTTCCTTCATCTTCATGGGTACCACGGGCGTGGGTAAGACCGAGCTGGCCAAGGCTTTGGCTGAGTTCCTGTTCGACGACGAGAACGCCATGGTGCGTATCGACATGTCGGAGTATCAGGAGCGTCACACGGTGTCGCGACTCATCGGAGCGCCTCCAGGATATGTGGGCTACGAAGAGAGTGGCCAACTGACTGAGGCTGTGCGTCGTAAGCCGTATTCCGTCATCCTGTTGGATGAAATCGAGAAGGCACACCCCGATGTGTTCAACATCCTGTTGCAGGTGCTTGACGACGGCCGTCTGACCGACAACAAGGGCCGTACGGTGGACTTCAAGAACACCATCGTCATCATGACCTCCAACATCGGCGCCAACGTCATCCAGGAGAACTTCGCCCTGCTGAATGGCAGCAACGACGAAGAGGTCTTCGAGAAGACCCGTAACGAGGTGATGGAGCAGCTGAAGCAGTTCATGCGGCCTGAGTTCCTGAACCGTGTCGACGA
>LXOW01176681.1_pt2 | contig 26843 bp, 31 predicted proteins | sample 1368591 | NCBI WGS metagenome assembly LXOW01 (sample SAMN04884650, study PRJNA319009) | bovine gut metagenome | isolation source: Cow rumen | host: Bos taurus | place: Italy: Legnaro (PD) | collected 2014-07-09
GCCTTATCTTCTAAGATTAAATCTGATAGATAACAATAAGACCACCAACTTGAATTATTTGGTACTTCTGTATTTACTCACACATATAATGTATTATCATTCATATGTGGTGTTGATGCATTAGCACTAGCTACTTCACTTCCATTTAGATATAAGATAAGTTTCTTATTCTCATCAAATGTTGCTAAGAGGTGCCTCCATCATCAAGAATAACTAGATGTATCTATAGATGCTGCAGCTCAAGCATAAAATCAAGCACCAAAATCATTTCTACCAGACTTATAATATCAAGCAAGTCCAAAAGAGTTATATGAACCAGATATTCAAGCTCACATAATACAGTTATATCATTCTCATTTAGTTCAAGTTATGTTTATCCATCAAGCTACTGTAAATGTAGAGTTAAATACACTTCATATTTGTGGCAATACTATTCTTCATTGGTCTAAGAAACAGCAATTTACTCCATTAAGAGTAGTTATAGTAGCATTTGAAGAAGATGTCGGGTTATTATTATTTCAGCTCTTGTCGCCTAAATCTGATTTTAATGGTAGATATAAAAGTGTATTAGCACCCGGCTTCCATCAACCTCATCATCCATCTGGTCGTAGTTTCCTACTACCACAGTATATTCCTGTGGCTGTACTTATCTCACTATTTCATATAGATATTCACATAGGTTATTAAGTAAGAAATAAATCTGATTATAGTCAATAGTCTGATTTAGATTTATTGTAGTATGTACTAATCTCATCTGCTGTTCGGGCTTTGTCTTCTATAATAAAGTCCCTTATTCATCATTTCCAAGCATATATATAACTTCCACTAGCCCAAGCTGTTAATCATCATATTCTTAATGTATTTCAGCTTGTAGATATATTATAACTCCAAGTTCATTTACTTACACCATCTTGATATAGTGTAAATGTACTAGAACTATAAGTTACAATTATATTTGTCCAAGCCTGTGTTTTTGTATCTCATAACCTTGATGAATTAGTTCAATATTGAGATATTACATTACCATTAATTCATCCCGTAAATCAGGCTAATGCTCTCATATTGTTATAACCTGCTGTTCAATACCGCCATAATGTTCAGTCTATATAATTTCCACTAGGTATAGATGAATTATCTAAGTAGCACCATAATGATATAGTCATATCAGAATTTCCTTGTGGTATATTTGCAACAGCTCAACTAAATCCATTCGTATTAGTTCAAGCAAATATAGCCGTAGTAACTCATCATAAAGTTGAATATGTTATATTTTGAGCTGTTAGATTATTTCACTTTCAGCTTGCATCATTACCATTCTCCTTTAAGGGATAGTATGCTAAAGTATTAGCTCAAGGAGTTCGTGGATGTTCTGGCCCTGGAAGAACATAATAAATAAATCATTCTTCTGGAGTAGCTGGCATACTATATACATATCTTGGTCATTCAAACTCTACCGTTGTTGCTGTTAAGGCTAACCATTTATATGTTACTGTTCAGCTTTTTGGTATTATATATGCTACTGAATTAAATGTCATTGTGTGGTCGTTATCACTATCTGAGTTCGTTATCCTTATTATGTATTCCATTCAAGGTGTTAAACCTGTTCATACTGAAACAGTTGTATCAGAAGAAGTAGAAATCAGATTTCTATAATTTGTTCAGCTTAGTGTAAACGATGTCCCAGTTAATGTATTCCAAGAGTAATCGTGTCATCAAGAGATAGTTATATTTCAGCTTCCTAGTAGTGAATTATTATTTACTGTCTTTATGTTCGTTCCAGATACTAATGTTGCTTGTTTTCAAGCTATAGTTGTATCCATAGCTGAAATCTTATCATACACTGCATTCTTTGTAGGTGCGTGTGTTGTATCAGCATCCCATCCACTTCCATAAGCTGTATCGTTTATGATACTTGAAGTCACATATCAACTAGGGTTTGTAGAATTATATGGAGTATATCATAATGCCGTTGTTACATCTCCACTTGTAATTCCAGTAATAAATCAAGCACCATTAGTTAAGTCNNTTTATTACTTAAATCACTATAACTTCAAGTAGTTGCTACAGTAGCAAGTGCAGAACTTAATGTATAATTAGTTAAGTCGTTTACTGATTTAGTGATATATCCACTATCGTTAGAAATATCTGATGTTTTTGTAGGAACTGTGATATTTGCTGTTACATTACTACTAGCATTAGCTGTAAATGTCTTAACTGTTGTTCAGTTTTTCTGAATTGTAAGTGTAGCATCATTTACAGTAGGTATTGTAGGCTTATTAGATAAGTCGTTATAGCTTCAGCTTGTTGCAACTGTAGCTAATGTAGGAGTTCAACTTAAATCTGAATATGCTCNNATCACTTTGTGTCCAGTCAGATTGAATTTGTGCTGCTGGAATTGTTGGTTTGTTACTTAAATCGTTATAACTTCCAGATGTTGCTACACTTGCAAGAGTAGGAGTTCAAGATAAATCTGAATAAGCACCACTTGTAGCTACTGCTGCTAAGCTAGGAGTGTTTATAAAGTTATTGTAATCAAAAGCATTTGCTTCTATGCTATCTGGGTCATATACACTAGCAAGCATATCTCATCCTCAAGCAGCTGTAATGGCATCTGCTACTGCTTTTGCTGTAGGGTAATGTGAGTTATCTGCTGATGTAAGAGTTGTAACCATATTAGACACATCTTGTTTATTACCCAATGCTGTTGCCAGATTTGTATTATCTGTTGGTTGTCAAGCAATATCTGAGAATGATACTTGTGGTTCGTTATTTACTTGTAATAACCACGTAGTACCATCATAAATATATACATCTCATACCTTTACTGTTCAGCTTTCTACTGTTGTACTAGCTGTTCAAGTATAAGAACTTCCATTAGGTTTATAGTTAGTAGCTCATACTGTTTCTACCATAAACCAATCTCAAGTTGTATATGCGTATGGAGTTGCTAAAGGAAAGCTGATAGGTTGTCCAGTTGTACTATCCCAAAGAGATAGGAATTTACCTAATCAAGATATATTATCTAAAGCATCCTTTAATAATTTACCTTGATATGCAGATAAAGCATCTGTTGTAGATGTACTTGTTAAGTTATCTATTACTCAAGGAATTGTAGGTTTATCTGTAAGGTCATCATAATCTCCAGTAGTAGCAACTGTTGCCAAGCTAGCACTCTTAACATAATCTCCACCATCTGATAAATCTGTAACCTTTGTAGGTACTGTAATGTTAGCAGTTACTCAGCTTGTAGCATTTGCTCAGAATGTTGCAACCGTTGTTCAGTTCTTTTGTACTGTTAAGTTAGCTGTTCAAATTGTTGGTTTGTCTGATAAGTCTGCATAACTACCAGAAGTAGCAACTGCAGCTAATGAAGAATTTAAAGCATAATCAGAACTGTCAGATAATTCTGCTACTGTTGTAGGAACTGATATATTGATTGTCTTTCAGCTTGTAGCATTTGTAGTAAAGCTATCTATATCTGTGCTATTCNNAGCTATTCTTTTGTATCTTAATTGTAGCATCTCATATTGTAGGTTTGTTAGATAAGTCTGTGTAACTTCCACTTGTAGCTACAGTAGCTAAAGAAGAACTTAATGTATAGTTAGTTAAATCATTAACATCTTTATCTATAAAGCCACTATCATTAGTTAAGTCAGATGTTTTTGTAGGAATAGTGGGCTTATTGCTTAAATCATTATAACTACCACTTGTAGCTACACTTGCAAGAGAAGTTGTAAGTGTATAATTAGTTAGATTATTTACATCTTTATCTATAAATCAGCTATCATTTGTAATATCAGAAGTCTTAGTAGGTACACTTATATTTGCTGTTACGTTAGATGTAGCATTGGCTGTGAATGTATTTACATTAGTTCAGTTTCTTTGTATAGTCAATGTTGCATTTCAGATAGTTGGTTTATTCTTAATGTAATCTATTGCAGAGCTATCATTCTGTCCCCAATCAGATTGTTTTAATTGTTTACCACTATCTTTAATAAGCTTTCAAGTAGTTCAATCAAACAAAACAACATTTCAATCTACTGAACTTGATGGTCAAACAACATCTCATGCTCAGTTTTGTCACCATTGAAAATTATCTTGGTCTACATATACAGGAACATCTCATGCTTGAGGTGTCCCTGTTATTTGTATTCTACTTGGTTTTACTTTAGTAGCCATATTTATTTTTTAGTTTGAAGTAAATTATGCTGTAACATTACTAGCAGTTTCATTATCTGTTCATGTAACAGTTAGTGCTCTATATCTCATCCAGTTAGAAGTAAACACATTTTCATCTCATGATATTGTTATAGCTCATCATGATGTAGTTCATTCAAATATGTTACCAGTTATAATACNNTATTTCACATCATTCTACATTGTGCACTGATAGTTAATCATGTAGCAGATACGTGACATCATATTGTTTCTCTTGATGGGGCAAATGCTCAACATGTAATGTTACAATTAATCTTAGCACTTTCCATTCATCCAAAAGTACCAACACCACTTACATCATATCCTCAGAAATCTAAGTCACTATTAGTACATGCAGCTAATGTAATTGATGGAGTATTCTGTAATGTTCATATCTTTAATATTGAGTTATCTATCCTATCTATAGAGATTTCATATTGTGCTCATGNNTCATAATTCATAAGTATCAACATAACAATTAAATAATTTAGAAGAATAAGTCTCTTGTGCTAATTGTATTCTTCATGCTAGACTATATAGTTTACATTCATGTAGATTTAAGTTCTTATATCATATATTTATTATCTTTGTTGTCTCTGTATTAAAGTAACATCCATATATTCAATCTCCAGTTCTTCATGGTAAATAGTAANNAGTGTTTAGTATCACTTGGAGAATCTACTGTAGTAGTATATGTGAATGAACAGTTTTTAACTATGAAGCTACTTCATCCACTGTCTGTATAAAATGTATGATTTGTATTAGTTAATGTAATGTTGAATGATATATTCTCCATATAGAAGTCTGCAGCACTATTATATCTCATGTCTATCATTCTTCCATTAGCTGTAGTCATTGTATCTGGCATTGTAATCTGTACTCCTGATTTAGATTCTCATACAATATGTAAGAATGATGCATTGTTTGAGTATGGGTCCCATCATGCAGTTTCTGTATAGTTTCCATTCTTAACAAATAGATTATATTTTCCTGCTGCAATAGCTGCAGATACTAATGTATAGTCTCCATTACCAGAAGCGTCTACTATGGCATCATAAGATGAATCTCATCCTCATCCTCCTCCTCATTGGATTACCATGTTTCAGCTTCATAAGATACTCTCACCATTAATAGTCTTAATGTTTGTACCGCTAACTAATTCTGGTTGTGTACCACTAATGGCAAAAGTCTTCATGGTGTTTAGTGACATTTTACCGTTTGCATTGTTATAGGCATATACTAATTCCTCATTACCATTAGGATTAGTATTAGCTGTTAACTGTGAAATTTTTGTGTTGGCCATTCTTTAATAGTTATGATTCTAAAATAATATTATTTCTAACTGCTCATGTATAGAAGTAAAGAACTCAGTCTTTTTCATATACATCACAGATATTTGCTCATGCTGGAATATCAGATACATTGCTTACTATCTTAACATCTGAAGCTTCTACATATCATGATAGTTCAGTGGCTAATTCTGTATCTGTTACATAGTCACCAGCATCACTTAACTCAGCAACTGTAGTAGGTACTGAACTTGCTAATGCATATGAACTTAACTCTGTTGCTAGCTCTGTATCTGTAACGTAATCACTAGCATCACTTAGTTCTGCTACAGTAGTTGGTACTGTAATGTTTATAGTCTTGTTTGATGTAGCATTAGAAGTAAATGTATCTATAGTGCTTGAGTTCTTTTGGATTGTTAATGTAGCATCTCATATAGTAGGAGTATTGATAAAGTTATTATAATCAAACGCACTACTATTAATATTTGTAGGGTCATATACAGCCTTAACCATATCTCCTATTCATCCTCAGGATACTGCTGCATTTGCTACCCATATATATGCAGCCTCAGTAGCACCTAGTGATATGAATGTTATTGTCTCTGTGATAGGATTATATGTATAATCTATTCCAGAAAACATTAATGTTCCTGAATCTGTGAACACTAAGAATGATGTAGCAGTAGCAGGGCTATGTATAAATGTATATGTTGCACTACCAGCAGTAACATCTTCTCTATACCATATAACTCAGTATGGGATATTGATAGTAGCAACTCATCATACATCAGTAACGGTTCATCCTCAGACAATGTTTACTGTATCTGCAAGACTAACCTGTGTTACTCAGTTTTCCTGCACGGTAATTCATTCTATTCACTTGATTTCTCAATATTCTCTTACTGCCATTTATCTGCAGATAACGGATAAAATATCATTAGCTGTTCATGTTACATAAAATACATTCATTGCATGTACATATGTAGAATAGTCTAATGTCAAAGTCTTTCATGGGAACAATGGGAACTGTTTGTCTGCTGTGTCACCACTATTCTCAGCTATGTATATAGGTGCTGAGTTACTATCAGCAGCCTTGAACATAATCTCTGGTCTTAACCCTCTTCCATAAGCTTCGGTGATTCAATTAATATCTAGGTTATCCTTTGTTAAATCATTAACTCATGGATTAACTACTTCTATCTTTGTTTCATTACCAGTCATGTTAAATGTTCTTATCATTCTATATGTCTTTTACGAAGTAAATCATATTGTGCCCTAAGTTTTAAGAAGTCACATGATAACTTATCATATGCTTGTGTCTTTTCTTTCAGTTCCTCTTTCAGCTTAGCATTCTCTTCCTCTACTCATAATATTCATTTGTCTTTCTTATACAACTCAGAATCTTCATACTTCACTATCTTTCCTTTCTCATAGATTAACTTGTCTTTCACGCTATAATCTACCTGCTCAACCGAATCATACTTTAATCAATTAACTATCTCCTCACTCTTTTTAATTATTCCCCCATTCTTTATGTATACATATATCATTTTAGATTTCTGTTAGTATCACAGTAAAATCATACTCTAGTACAGCATGTTCTCACTCCTTAGCTTTAAGNNTATTCTGCAGCTCACTGATTAGGTGATGCTTCATGTACAACTATGTTAGCAAGATAGTGTCTTCATTTTAATTCTTCATCTCCTATTGTTTCTAAATCAACTGTAGTCTCCTTATCTGTATCTAATATTCATTCATATCTCCATGTAATATACTTTCCTCATTCATCTAACTTACGATTAATCTTTTCTATATCTGATTCTAGTGATTTAATTTCTCTTCTGAGTTCCTTAATGTCGTCTTCTAGTTTAGAAAAGGACGCAAAATTCCTATCTTCTGCGTCCCCATGCTTATCTTCTATAGATTTTATTTCTCCAATCAGGTCATTAAATAGTCCATAAAACTGAGAGATGGCAGCATTTATATTTTCATGTGCTTCCAAATGTGTATTCTCTCACTCTTTTGGTTTTATCATTCTAACCCTTTCTTTGATTTGTTCCATAGTATTAACTTTCCCTTATAAAATCGTTTCATTTTAGAATTGAATATTACAGCCCTCTTAACTACTACGTCTAAGATGCTGTACTTAGTTCCGAATCACTTCACCCATTCTCTTGTAAACATCTAAGTATGTATTCAATGTGTAAAATATCTCACGACCTTAATGCTATCCTCCTTTCTTCAGTATCAAATAACTCATCTCAGATATAGAACTCAATGTTGTCGGTCTCTATATCCTGAGATAACTGTTGCTTTATCGTATATGTATTTCATATCCTATCCATCGGATATCTTTCTTGTCACACTTGAACTATGATATCTGGATATAGTAGTTCTATGTTCATTACATAATACTTTATCAAATAAAATCAAGAGAATTTTGTCTGGGGATTACTCCCTCCATGTAAATCATTTATCATCTCTCCATGTAAAATTATCGTCATCTCTCCAAGAGAAGCTATCTTCCCTCCAAATATATCAATCATCAGACTTTCCAGTAGCTTCTGCTATATCATCAAAGTATCGGTAATATAATAGTTTTCATATGATTGGTATATATTGGATTAGGTCTGTAGCCTCATCTGCATTATGCTCTGTTATGGCATCTACGAAGTTCTTTCAGATTCATATCATAGGAGGTTTAACTTTACTCATTATTAATCACCATAATCACTCACGATTATATGTCTTTTTATCATATAGGGATAGATTCCATATCTTTAGCCATGATGATTTTCACTCATTCCATACCTCTTTTAATGCTTCATCTATTCCCTCATTAAGTAGCTTCCATAATGCAGTCTCTTCTTCCTCATCTTTCAACCAATCTTGTAGGTCTCATATAGCAACTCAGAACATTGCTAGGAATGCAGATACTCACATCAACCATGCTCATGCTACCACTGCTCATCCTGCTCATCATCCATTGTTTTTATATACTTGCTTAGTTCATTGTACTAACAAGTCTATTCTCTTAATAGTGAATGATTGTAATGCATAACACAATCTAATCCATGGATTGTTTAAATATACAGTTGGCATGGCAGAAGTAAATATTGGCTGAGTGCTTCATAGTTGGTATAACAAATCAACAAGTATATCTATATCTATCTGTCAGTTTGTCATGTAATTACCACTATCTATCTTTTCCATCATATGTTCTGCTGTCTCTTCTCAGTACATCTCTACAAGTCTATTCCTTAGATTAATCCTTGACCTTGTATCTGTTCAGTCTTTATTCTTTTTTGCTTGTGCAATTAGAGAATCCCATGCTGCGTTTACAAAGCTAGTCTTTCCTAGTCTATCAAATGTACTAAAGAAAGACTTTTGGAATAACCGATTAGTTATCTTTCCCTGACCTCTAAACATTTCATAAGAATCCTCCAATCATAAGTCTGTATATTTTATGTTAGCCTTTCAGAATATAGCTTTTACTACATGCTTAAGTCAGTTCTTATTCTTTATGATAGCCATTCACAAGTCATCTAGCTGGTTAATGGCTGATAAGAAGTTTGTAAGAGTCATTATATATGTAGCATCCTTTAGAGTTCTTACAATCTTTGGAGATGGCTTCTTGTTTAGCACCGCTAATACAGTTTTCTTTAGCTCTTCTAGGTCATCATTAGATATCTTACCCTCATCAACAAGTCACTCAACTATTTCTGTAAATGATACATTCTCTCATTTTAATCCAGCATCTTCCTGTAATCATCATAGGNNATATAACTATCTAGTGACTCCATTGGGTCTGCATAGAATTGGTATATTCATTCTCACCAATCACTTAGTTTTCATAATTTTCTCTCCTTTCAGTATTTAGATGTAGTTCATGGTTCATGATAGTCTACAGTCAACAAACGCCTTATAGACTTCTCTTTCTCCTCTTCTGTTAGTTGTTCATTTCTCCTTATCTTTGCTATTCTATTTAGGAGGGTTTCTCTTTCTTTTCACTCTACTCATGTTTTCTCTGCTATATATTGGCTCAATCCCTCATAATCTGTTACTGTTCTTGGGAAATACATGTCTGTTAATGTGATAGATAATCATGCATCCTTATACTTCTGTCACAACTCAGTAAGCACTCATACTACCTCATTGAACATGTCATCTGTTATACCATACTTATTAAGTGTCTCCTTTAATTTAGCGACCTCATCCTTTTTATATTGCTCTATGTTTTCCTGTTCAGATGCTAATGCTCAATAGTCTAGTAAAGCTTTCTTAACTTCTAATTTATCTTTAGCACTTAGCTTTGATACTGCTTCAACAAATGGTTTAGCTCTATCTCTATATCTAGCAACATTAATATCTCTCTTTCATTCCATTTGTACCAATCTTCATGCTACTCTAGGAGATATATTGTATATTCTTGATATAGCAGGGCTAAACATGTCTCTGAACGCTTGTCAGGCTTCAGTCTTCATAAGGCTAAATGCTTTCTTTTGTTTCTTTAAATCCTTTCAGAAAGCATCTCTAATAGTCTGTGGCGTTGTTTGTACTCATTGTACATCTTTTATTATCTCAGCCTCATTGCTTATCTCCTCTATGTTATTATCATTTTCTGATTCCTTTCATGCTTCTAATATATCCTCATAATGTTCTCATAATTCCTGTTGTTGTTCTGTTTGTTGTTGGTTTTCTTTTACTAGATTCTCATATCATTCCTCATTAACATCCCTCATAGCATCTTGTGTTATATCAGTAGACGATTCTATAGGACTAGCACTAGGCATTGATACCATAGTTGGAATTCATCTTCTTCCAGTAACTTCTCATGAAGCTATTTTATCAAAAGCTTTCTTTAATTCTTTGTTTAGAGAAATCTTCTTGTTTCATCTAAACAAGTCAAGTATTTGATTAAAGAAATCTATTATCTTTTGTACAAATGTCTTAGGTCAATTAATCTCTCTATTTGCTAGGTACTCTCAGAATGAATTTGCTAGCCACTCTTCTGCAAATTTGTTAGCATATTCTAATTCTTTTCAGCTCTTGTATCCATCTATTCAGAACTGTTTTTTTACTTCTTCTATTGCCTGATTCAATATGTCCTGTAGTTCTGTTTGCATTTGTGCATCATCAAGCTTACCATTATTGATAACATCCATCATGGCATGAAATACCTCATGTCAGTATAGTGTTAATTCCTTATTTCACTTCTTATAGTAAACTATTCATGAATCATATAATCACCTAGTTCATCACTGTAAATTATCACCAAAGCGTATCTTAATTCCAACTCAACTTAATAGAGATTGAACCTTATTGATAAGCTTCTGGTTTTGCTTTGTGTCTCATAACATGTACTTTCAACTAGTAGCATATGCATAATTCTTAGCAAAGTCAGTATTCCAATATTCTGTTCAGTTAGTTATTTGCTGTATAGATTTATCAAAAGATTGTTTTGATTCTGATGGATTCCAAGTACCTTGTGATACTTCTCACTGGTCTATGCTTCACATAGTCTGCTCAGAAAGGTTTTCTCATCCAACTTCTTTAGGTAATTGCTGTTCTTTGTTTATCTCATTATTCAAATTTTCAAGTTCTTCCTCCTCCATCTTGGCGTTATATTCTTCTATGTATTTATTTATCTCTTCTTCTGTTCTTCTCCATTGATTTATCTTCTTGTCTATCTCTGTAATTTGGTTGTTCAATCATTCTATCTTAGTACTGATTTCTTTCTTTGTGTTCTCATCTGTTGTAGTCTCCTGTTGTTGTTCTAATTCTGATATCTGATTGTATAATTCAGTTACTTGTGTCTCATATTTTTCAACCCTCTTTTCTGATAGGCTTGCATCGTTCTGTTGTGATGTAATCATAGCAGAGAAAAAGGCTTGTTTAGTTTCTTCGTTTATTCATGGTGCAATCTCGTCTAAAGCCTTAGAGAAGTTGTCATATTCTTTTCTTAAATCCTGATTCTGTTTTATATTTATAACTGTTCACACTCACTGTGTTATACCCCCTACTCATCGCGCAGTTCATCAAATTGTTAATAATTGTTGAAGTGTTAAATGTTCTCTTTTTGAACCTAAAAGTCTAGCGCNNACTCTCTTGTGTTACCTCCTCTACTCATTCTCAGAAACCTCACCTAAACCATTTGCTTATCGCATTAAGAACTGGTTTTTTAAGGCTATCTATTACATTCTTATCAATAGCTTCTTCTATCTCTTTCGTTAATCATTTAGTAACATTCTTCCTAAGAGACTTTGTAAACATCTTACGTATATCTCTACTCATTGCTTTAGCCCATGGCATGTCTCATAGTGCATCTCAAAATGATTCAACCATAGACAATACTATTCATACTGCTGTAGATTCCCAGAAGATAGCATTATCACTATTTTTAGCAACAATGTCTGGGTCTTGTGAGTAGTCTTTATATACACTAGCAGATTGAGATGGTGCCCATATTAATGTATTTCCCCAGAATCATCATCATGTAGCAGATTGCAATATTAATGCGGGTGTCATATATCATAACATTCATGCTACTAATTTTGGGTCTCTTAAGTTTGCTAATATATGTCATGCGGCACCTCATATTAAATCAGCAAAATCTTCACTATTTGTTAAATCATAGATGTAATCGCGTACATCGTTACCAACTTCTTGTGCCTTTAAATCATTTTCGTATGCTGCTGTAGATTCTAAATCTCTCTGCTCTCAATATATATCCCAGAACTCTCATTGTTGTTGCTGAAAAGCCTCAGTAAATCATCATTTACCTCACAAGCTAGTCTCTATAACATCAGCAAGTTTTGCAACGTAATATTCGCTATCATTGATAAATCTCATTGCATCAATTCAATATGCTCATATAGTCTCTTTAACCTGCTTTCTTTGTTCTGGTGTAAATTTTTCTTCCCAATATTTGTTTCTCTCCTCAGTTATTTTAGTATCTTGTGCTCATAAAGATTTAGCAATAGTATCTAGTGCCTTATTAGAATAATATCATAACGCACTACTTGTATAACCTAATACATCCTTACCTAAATCTAAAACAGCCCCCCCAAAATTTCCAATCCAAGAGTTCGCTAGTTTATTAGCATAATATTGGCTATCTTGCTCACTCTTATTGGTAATTTCATTAAACCAATCTGTAAACTGTGAACCAACAGCATTGTTTACAGTCTCTGCAACATTACCTCATGTAGCATTTGCAGATGCTATAATGCTTCATGGAATTGGATTATTAACAAGTTCTTTCTCCTCAGTTTGTTTACTTAATAAGTCTGGAGTCTCAGCCTTTCTTAATGCTGGTGTTGTCTTTGCTGATAATAGGTCTGGCACGCTAGTAGTATTTGTAGTGTTTGTTGGTGTACTTGTAATAGATACTGGAGTTATACTTACTTTAGGAATTGATTGTACTGACTTTGCAGTCTGTGCCACCTTAGGAGTATCTGTAACTGTAGGAGTCTCAGTACTACCAGCCTTAGCGGCAGCAGAAGAAGCAGCTATCTGCTTCTGCTTCTCGTTGATATNNGTGTTCAATATAAATTATAATGATTTATAATTATCTAATATGAAGTTGCTTCACATGCTTCCAAAATTAATTCCAAGCTCTTGTGCTAGCTTTTCTGCCTCAGCTTCTCTCTTAGAGTTTCATATAGACCATCCTGCATCATTCATTCTGGCTTTTATATTTGATGCATTATTTGTAACCACAGTTTGTATTCTATTCTTTATCTCAGACTGAAACTTATTTCTAGCAGTAGCTCATAATGCATTGTATAAGCTTTGGTATTCTGCAGCCGTACAGATTTGCGCCATCTTAACGGCAACCTCTTCTTCATTTAATCCTACAGTGAATCCATATTTTCTCATTCATGTCTTATCGTAACTTCATGCAACGTCTCATCTAATAATAGCAGCCTTTAGCTTTTGCCATNNTAGATGCAGCAGCTTGTCTTTCTAAATACTTCTTATATGCAGCATCTGCAGCTGGTTTAAGATTAGCGGCGTTGTTATTCCAGAACTCATCTAGTACAGCTTTTTGTGCGGCACTTCTTTGATTATATTTAAAGAAGTTATTAAATGCGCTTCTATCTCTGAATACGTATACATCATCTGAATTAGCATACTCTTCTAATCTGTCTGCTATCTCCTGTAATCTTGTAGGGTCTGATGATTCGTAATCATTAGTGTCTGGCATCTCTCCTAATTTATGGAACTCTCATGTATTCTTATCAAAGTATCCAGCTTCTTGGTATTTGCTTCAACTTACATATTGATAATTATTTTTAGATGAATCAGCTTCTTCTCCATATGTTTCTATTCATTTGTTAAGCGCATCTATTAATATATCTACATCTGATAGTTGGTTATCTAATTTTCCTTGGGCAACTAATAAACTATTTTGTGCAGTTCTCAACTGGTTTTGCAGTTCTTTAGTCTGCTGTGATATATAAGCACTAACCAAATCTTCAGGTGCCTCACTTCATAATACGCTTCTGGCTGTATCTCATACAGTCCAGATGTTTTCTTTTATCTTATTTATCTCTCATTCTATGTTTTCTATCTCATCTTTATTGGCTTGAATTAATGGATTCTGTAACATGCTAGCAACTATAGATACATAAGCAGCAGTGTCTCATCCTAATCATTCAATCTTCTTATATAGGCTTTCATTATATTCTTTAATAACACTTGCATTTTTAGCATACTCATCTGTAAAGTTATATTTAGTGTAGTTGCTGTTTGTCTCAGTCTTAGTTAATCATTCATAGATTCCTCTTCATGCTGAGTTAATGTCGTCTACCTCAGTCTTATTCTGTAGCCCAGCTTGTACTTGTGCATATAATGCTGGTGAATAATTTTTAAGGTCTATCATGCTTTGACCAACTGGGTTGATGCTCTTATTAGATATAGCACTAATAATCTGGTCTGGTGTCATTCATGATAAAGATTGATAATCCTTATATCTGTTATATGCAGCAGTAGCAGCAGCTCATGTTCATCCTAATGTCTGACCATTTATTAATTGTCACAAGAAATAATCTGTGTTGTTTGTGTTGTTGTAATCCATTCATCACTGCTGTCACATCTGATAATCATACCGATTCTTCATGGTCTCCCTTTCTTTATCACTTCTTCATTCATAATCATAGTTAAAGTTCTGGGAGAACGTATTCCAATCAGAGAATCTACTAGGGTCTTGTTGATAAGCCTCATTTAGATTGTTGACTATCTGCTCTTGCCTATCTGGACTTGTATCTCAATAATTCCAGTTTCATAGGTCTTGAGGTCTGTCTACGTTTTGTTCTGTTGCTACCATTTAATTAATAGTTATATATTAAATAGATTTTCATAAAGTATATTGTTGGAATTGTATACTTAGATAAGTTGTTTTCAATATCTTAACGGTTGAGTTAATAGTTATGGACATAGATATTGTATCTCATTTTTGCAATAGCACATTGGGCACATACTTTCATCATGAAATAAATTCAGGACATACTGTATCTTTATATCTATCGCTCATTATTATTTCTCATAGTATTCAGTTTCTACTCACGGATATATTAAAGTTTGTCGCTCAGTTTGTTTGTATTTCCCATCAATATGCTATCGTATAATATCATGTTTCTTTTATATTTACCTCATATACGTTTCAGCTTTTTTCTGCTTCACATGTTGTATAGTTTAATGAAGACACACTCTTATCAAATTGTATATAATGTAATCACGTCTCAGATATATCATAATCACTATTTAATGTCAGTCTAATAGTATCCTGTGGTTGTACCTCTATACTTCTTCATTCCTTTCATACTCTTAATATCCAGTTCTCTCTATTATAGAATGTTTTATTACTCTCAAGCATAGTGTCTGCTATATCTAGGAAAGAGATATTAGGAATCTCCTGCACAAGTCATGNNTTTCAAAAGCTTCATCACTTGTGACTGTAAGATTCTCATTATCTGTACTTTCTCATGTAGTCATAATAAGTTAGGCTATGCTCAAATAAAATAGGTGTCTTCTTTACATTAGTTGTAGCAAGGTCAAATCTATATTCAAGTAAATTCCATGTTTTATTAAATGGACACGTCATAAACTCCTCTAGTGATATTCAGTTACCATTCTCTAGAAGTATCTGGTCTATTCAGTTTTCCATCATTAATAATCATTGTGTCTTTTCTCATGGTGTTGTAGGAACCACAATATCATAGCAGTTATCAAAGTCTGTTAACTCTTTAATAGATAGGAAGTTTGACTTATCGTATCCAAAAGAACTTCTATCATATCTATAACTTAGTTCCATACTTGTATCTACTGGCATGTTGTATGTGATTGTAGCTTGGTCATTTTTCTTGAATAGTCATGCACATCCTCAATCAAATACTCTACCAATAATAAATCAGCTAGATTGGTATGTAGATGGATGAAAACTTAAATCGTAATAACGAACTATATATCAGTTATCACCAACCTTAATACAAGCATACAGTCTCTCTCCATATCTAAATATAGATATAATTGGTCTGTTCTCTTTGAACTCTACACACCCTCACCATAACCATCAGTTGTATTCTGTAAATGTCCATATACCCTCATTAGTAGATGCGAATAATACTCAATCACATGCAGTAACATGAGGTGCCATTGATGTGAACACCTTATTACCATCCCATGTTTGTGTCCATCTTATATCTGTCTTGTTATATCAAGATATCTTTGCTAGCTTTAACTCTCATGGTGCAAATGAGAATACTGCATAGTCTGTTCACTGGTCTGATGCTACACATCATTGATTAATAGATAATCCAACAAATGATACAGTCTGAATAAGTCATGTATACTCAACATCAAATGTTCCTTTGGCGTAATGTATCTTTGTGCTGATTCAGTTAGATGTATATATCTTTAGATAGTTTCATTCCTGTGTCATACTATATACATTGTATGAGGATTCAAACTCTCTAATCTTCTTAGCTGTTAATAAATTCTCATACTTCCATACTTTATTAGTTGCTCACACTAGAAGAAATGTATTAGCATAGTTGATAACACATGTTTGGAACTCATTTTTTGTAGGCCAATCAGATGGTGTTCTATCTGAAACCGTACCACTATTTGATATTCTGAATACTCATGCAGTTCATACTACATATATAAATTCTCAGAACTCTATTCCTTGAGGAACATTATTAANNCTTCAAAAGTTTTTATCTACATCTATACCACCTCATGATAAGCAAACACCATTCTTCATATCTCTTATGTTTACATTTTCCCCATACTGAAATTGTGCAGCATATCATGTCTGCCTATCTTGTGATGCTCACCTATACCAACTATTCTCTAGATATTGTTTTAGTTTTGGTCATGCCATGGGTTAGTTCATTAATCATCTTAAATTAGGTGTATGATATTGTGTAGGCTGAATGTACCTATCTGCCATCTCAGCCAACATATCATTAATAGCTTGATAGTAATCTTGTTTATAAATCATTACATCTTTATCTTTTATTGCTCTAGCATTATCCCAGCTCATTCATAATAGGATAACCCATATATACTGCCAAGGGATTGTTAAATCTTCTTCTGAGTCTGTAGGAATTACATCTGGAGTATTGCTTGCATATCTAATACGTAATCATCATGTTACATTTTGTTTTGGCTTAGGATATAATGCTATCTTATCTTTTCACTCAAATTTAAAGTATGGTCTCCATTTAGATTCATGTTCAGAGTAAAACTCTAATGGCATTGGTAAATCACCATCTGGTAATTCATCAGCTTTTACAAACTTTCAGTTACCATTATAATCAATAGATAACTCTAATAACTTTCTAAGCTCTGGATAATCTGGTAGTGTACTCTCTGTACTGTTACCTGTTGGTAAATAATATGTAGCTTGATTGGCTACAAGATTCATATCCATATACTCATCAAAATAATTATCCATAATGAAAGTGGCTATCTTTCATTCTATCTCATGATAACGCCTATTGAACCATACTAACGCTACGTTTGCATCAAGGTCTGTTGCATTCCTAGCATTATCGTTCATCCAGTCTGCTATGTAACTTCCTATTTGTTTTGCCATTGTTTGATATTGAATGTAAAATGTTTGGCTTTTAAGATACATCTATCGCAACAGACATATCTTAAAAGGGGGTACTAACTAGTACCCCACTTTATACTACCAAGAGCAGCTTAAGCTTGAAGCAGATTCAATTCTAACCAAAGCATCTTGTTGTAAGATGATTGCGTTGAATGCAACTTTAGCTCAAACATATCTTCTTTGTGCTAATGGGTCTGATTTAGAAGCACCATCACCTACCATGTAGCTTCTTAATCCTTGTAAATCAGCAACTCAGTAAGCACCTTTTCACATTACGTATGTAGGATATACAGTAACTGTAGAAGCAAATGTTTGGATGAAAGCAGAAGATACAACTCTTACGTTGAAGATTTTTCCGATTTCTCCCTTTACTAATTGTGCTCTACCAGCTTCAGTATATTTAGACAAATCCATGAATGCTCATGTTGTAGTTCCAGTCTGTAAGTCAAAGATTACATTTGGATGTGCAATAGCGATGTATCCATCTCAGAATACAGGTGCAGCTTTTGTTGACAAGAAAGCGTTTGCTTTAGCCAATGTAGTAGCTGTCATAAGGTCAGATGCATCAATAGATGCACGAGTTGTAGCGTTACCAGCGTAGATAACGTTAGTTCCAGCAGCTAGAACTCCTTGAATTACTTGGTCAATGATACGTGCCATGTTCTGTCCGATAACTTTCAATGCGTTAGATACCATAGGAACTGGTGATACATCCTCAAGAATATCTGATATGATTGCATACATTCCGTATTGGTTTGCAGTCAAAGATATAGTTGTGAAAGTAATAGCAGTGTCGTCTGGTGTAACTCATTCAGTTAATGAAGCAGAAGCTGGGCTAACAGTTAATTTGTTACATCTTGTCCAAGCTAATGTGTTATAACCTGCAGGTCGTGCTGGTTTTTCTCACATATCGTAGAACCTAAGATTTGGTTCAAAGTTTTCTAACACAGTTCTATCCAACCATGTTTGAAGTAATTGTCCACTAGCGTTAATGTTGCTAGTCTGTGAAATAGTTAAAGCCATTGTTAAAAGTTGGTAAATGAATTAAAGCAATCCCAACTCTTCTACTTTCTTCTGTAACTTATCTAAAGACATTTTTTTAGGGTCATCCTCTCATTTAGATTCCTCTTTTCAGTCGTAAGACTTTCAAGGGATTGAGTAGTTACCACTGAGTTTGTTTTTAGTTTGCTCATCTAGTAGCCTTGTTGGGTCTATCTTGCTTAACACAAGATATTTAATATCTTCAATGTCTAAGTCTTTGTGTGCATTCGCATAAGACATTAGTTCATCTTTGACATCTGCAAGGTCTGGATTCTCAAGTAGGAACTTAGCCATTTCGGATTCTCTATTATTATCAAGTGTCTTGTTAGAGTTGTTTAATTCTCTCTCAATAATCCTGCTATTAAATGAGGCATCCTGTATAGCTTCATTCTTTTTCTCTTCATCCACCTCACCATCTGAGTTCTTGAACTCAGAGTCCAACTCTCATGAACGAAGTTTCCTTATAAGCTCTTTAGCTTCATCCAACTCAGTCTTAAGCCTGTCGTTGTCTTGTCTAAGCTCACTCCTCTGATGTAAAAGTTTTTTGATAGATTCTGGTGTCTTTTTCTCAGGCTCACCTTTCTCCTCTGGTTTCTGCTCAGGTTCTCCCNNCTCCATTTGGCTGCTCTGGTTCTTCCTTAGGTTGTTCTGGGTTTTCTGTGTCCATCTGGCTTGTTGGTATGCCAGCCACCATCTTCTCTAGTTCACTCAAAGGAATTGAGTTGTAATCGGTCTGTTCGGTCATTTGAATTGATATAGATAGATAAATGTGTCATCTCTGACGTGCAATTTTATTATGTGGAATTGCAATCCACTACGATTAATCTTACGATTAATCTTCTAAGGTAGCCGTCGCTAACCTCTATAGAGATGGCATGGAGACCGACCACCACACCATCTGTATATAAGCTAACTCATATCATTTATGATATCCTTAACGGTCTCTAGTAGTTTGTCACTTGCAGTCTCATCTTCTGCTAGTCACTTCAATGTCTCAGGTAGGTCTAGAATCCTCTGGTATACTTCCCTCATCTTTATGAGGACAACTGCTCAGTTCGTAGGCTTCTCTATATATCATGTCTTTGAATTGAACAGGTGTTCCTCAACGATGGATTTATTTGCTTCTAGATACTCCTTTAACACTTTCCAATACTTACTCTTAGTAAGTTCATATAGTTCCTTATCAAGCGTTTGCATTCTTAATCTTAAGTTCTAAAACCTTTAATTGTGCTTCATATAGCTCTTTTTTATCAGGGTCGGTTTCTACTGCTAGCATCTGTTTTAGATTCTCAATTCACGCTCTCATCATCCTATCCTCTTCTTGTTTAACTTTTTCTTCTGGTAAATCAACAACAGTTGTAGTAGTTGGTAGTGGGTCTAGTTGCACATCTGCTGGCTGTTCTTTGTCTCAGTAGTTATGCTTAACAAAGTCACTATATGCTAATGCTATGTTACCATGAGTATATAACATGTTTATCTTATCTTCTGGGATTCCATATTTGTCCATCAAGAACTCCTTAGTATTCCCTGATAATTCCCACATATTTATACCATAGTATTCACAGATTAGCTTAACCACTACATCCATTACCTTTTGAGTATCAAGCACTCACTTCTCTCTTAGTAGTTGTGGTGTGATATCAATAGGTTTAACTCACCGTTGGATACAGGATTGTCTAATCCTATTCCTCATATCGTTTTCAGCAACGATAGCTCTTGTTCACTCAGTTGACTGTATTCAATCCATGTCGGTCTAATTAAGAATTAAAGTCACTTAACTAATTCATTATAATAGTTANNCATTTCTCAGTTAGCAACTTGTTCAGCAGTAATACCATACTTAACAATTATAGCTCTTACTTCTGCACTCCCCTTATACATACTAAATTCTATGTCTCATGCTTTGATAACTCTATTCTTATTTCTTCGGTCTTCTAATACTGCAGCTTCTTCTTTTGATACTCCGTATTTTTCAAAGTCTCCATCAAATACTTCATCATCAGATATTCCATAGAACTCACATACTTTTTCTTTTGTGATTTCAACAGGAACTACATCTTCTTTAACTTCTTCCATTGGTGCAGCTTCTTCTGCTACGATTTTCTTTTTAGCCATGGTTATTATTTAATAAGGTCTAAAACAAATTTTAATCAATCTATACTTGACTGTATCTCAACATCAGCTTTGATTAAAGCTCATCTGAGTTCGTTAATCTCAGCCCATCTAGTAGTGTACTGAGTCTTAATCATTTCTGCAGCTTTCTCATCGTTGTCTGCTCTTGCTAGGAAATCATCATTAGTAGCAAGTTTCTTTTCAGGGTCTTCGTATCAGTTCTCTTCAAATCGTTTCTTCGTCTTCTCTATTAATAACTCTTGTGAGTTCTTAATAATGTTGTGGGCTACATAATTCTTGGTGTAGGCATTATGCAACTCCTTTAAAGCCTCTTGGCTTAATAGTTCATTAACGTTTTCCATATCGGTCTATTTAATAATTAAAAGGGCTGTGTTTTTAATTGGTTATCCTTTTGAATCATGTTGTTCGTTACTCAGTTCATGATNNGTTCATGATTCATTGATTACCTACTTGTGCCATACCTCACATTGCTGCCATATCTCTAGCTTGTTGTCAGCTCTGGATATACGCCATCTTTCTCATCTCTATAGCAGCTCTAGTAGCTGGTGTATTCAATGCAGATTGATATATCGTAAGATATGTGTAGTGGTCTTCATCCATGTTTCAGATTTGAACTGGGATGTTATTATTTAATAGGATAACCTGCTCTTTAGCGTCAAGTTCAGCTGGTGTATATGCACATGCTTGTTCAATCTCACTTTGGCTCATTCATAATAATGCACAATACTTTCTCTTCATAAATCTCTTCTCTGCTGGACTTGCTGTTTGGTCTGCCATAATCATTGCATATAACTGGACAAATTTGTCTAGGTCTGCTCTGTTTTGGCTATCTAAGTCTCACTTATTGATTATCTGGATTCTAGGGTCATTACCTCAGATGATATTCTTTCTAGTGAAGATGTCTCATGCTGGACTAATTCCTCTAGTTAGTTCTACATACTTCTCATCATTAACACTGAAGAAATGTTTATAGAACATATACCATAGTTCCCAGAATGTCTTTTCTCACCAAGCATTTATCTTATTACCTAATACTTTATTGATGTTAGCATTATCCTGTGCAATAGTTGCTTCAGATGCTGTGCTCATATTAGGGTCTCCAACTCATTGTGTAAGTTTAGAGATTCATGTATCTGATTCTGCTTGGTTGCTTAATTGATTTTGGAAGTTATATACGTCTGGGCTTAATCATTTCTCAGGCTCAATGAATAACATATTACCTATGTTCTGACCATTTCAATCTACTGGGATGTACTGTGGTCATAGAACTCACTGACTAAGTATCTTCTTAGATTTAGTATAGATACTTCTATCTAGGAATACTCTTCATCCTAAAGCTTGTTTAATAGCTTGGATTCTGATTAAGTTCATCATCAATGTTTGTAGCTTCTGTTTATCTTCTACAACATCATATAGATTAATTCCCCAAGGGTCTCAATCGTGTGGTTCCCAATAGTTAAGCGCAACTGGGAACTTAACATTACAATCTATTAGTTTATCTCACTTAAGAATTGGCTTTACGTACTTCATATCTAGGATAGCATCTCTCTTATACATTATAACCTGCAATGGCTTTCATTCATACATAGTATAATGTGTATAGATTGTTGTATCCTTTTCTACTGCCGTCTTCTCATTTATATATCTAGGATTTCATTTATCTTGTAATTGTTGTTCTTGTTGTGGAGTTAATCATGGTTGGATATCAACTTTTCTCCAGATACCTTGCTTCTGCATATTCTTTACTGCATCTACAGGCATCTTAGTTTCAAATCACATGTAATCAAAGTTCTTTACATGCGTATGTCCTCTAGGGTCTGGATACCAAGACAATGGGTCTACTACTTGATAAGTAGGATTCTTTTTCTCATCATCCCATCATGTTAACACTCTGATTCAAACACCTTTTAAGAACTTGTTTTTCTGATTAACGTAGTCCTCAACTTCCATATCAAGATTATCATAATCGTATTCACATACTGATTGGAAATTTCTAGCTTCAATAAAATGGTACAAGTCTCTACTTGACCACTTAACTTGTAGTTTGTCTTGATAATAAAGTGCTAACAAAGAATTAGTTAAACTTCTGATGAGATTAACTTTTACCTTTTCATCTTCTGCTACTGTTTGGTATAGCCAAGACCTTTCTCTGAACTGATTCCTTTTTTGAGTAGTTGCCGCTTCAGATGCTCAGAATTCTCTAAGCACTTGTGTCTTAACTTTCTCATAATCACTTCTTGCAAAGTCTTTCATATGTAGAAAATGAATTTAAAATTTATTTCAATATAATAGTGATATAAATAGTTTTAAAATAAAATCAAGAGAAAATTATATTTATTCTTGAATTTAGATACAAAATTATTAATTACAATTTAGACCGATGTATTTACATTATAATGTTTACGCGTCATGCCTGCACCAGTAAGAGACCAATTTGACCACGAACAATTGGTTAGATTAAACGCATTAGTAGCTACGCTTGCAAACTTAGGAGACATGAATTGGCTTCCTAACGCTGCTTGTACTTGTGACTTACCAGATTCAGCTTGCGCATGAGACCTTGCATTAGTAGAAGCCGATGGTTTCGTTTATGCATACAACTCTTCATGCTGCTGCTGGGAGAAAGTTTCACCAGCTAGTTAATCAACGTTTAATCAAAAAAAGGTAACCTTTCGGTTGCCTCTTTTTGTTTTAAATGTTAACATGAATCCAACATGCAGATATAGTATAATTATTTGTATCGCGTTTTCAAGAACTCTAAACATTTTTCTACAAACATATCTAATCGCTCTTTAGAGAATTCATTACTATATTGATTACAAATATCAAAATCAAATGAATTCATTGGTAAACGCATAGGTGTATNNCATAACTAATGCTTGTTTTCAGAAAGCTTTAGATGCATGATGTAAACAACTATCACATCATATTACTGGATTTCTAGCAGCAAGACTGATAATTCGTCTCATGTTGTTTCAACTAACAGTAACACATCATGCTAACTCGGGTTGTTCTCATTTCTTATATACCTGATATATTGTATATCATGCCTGTCTCAATCTATCTGCTATATATTGTGCATCTTGTACTCTAAAACTTCTATAGGATTTATCACTTCAATTCTTATCCATTGTACTTCAGAATGGTTGGAATAATACTGCTTTTCACTCTAGTGCGTTTAGGTGTGTCTCATGTTCTGCTAGGAACATCACTGGGTCTGCTGGCTTATCTAATCATAATTGTTTAGCAGCGACATTAAGCCAGTTCTCACCATCGTTAAAGAACGCTGGGTCTGTATAGGGTTCTAACTCTATATAGTCATTACCTCTAATAACTTGTCTAAATAAATCTCTATCCTCTGTTCAGTGGATAGATTCAATGTAAGGATTTCACCAGAAAGCTAATGGCCGTGATGCTATAACCTTTACTGGTCTTTTTTTAGCAACCTCAGTAATGGCTCATTCCATGGCGATGTTTCTACCTAGACCTCAGTCTATACGGATTGCTAAAGTCTTTGGTTTGGATTTCTTTTCGGTCATTATATTTAGATTAAGAATAAATGCTTATGAATATAGTCTGTTATTAACTACTATACCTCAATCATCTCAACTGACAAGAGGTTCGTTGTCAAAAAAGTATTCTGTACAGGTTCTAAAATGGCTATTCTCATCGTGTACTGGCTGTCTCTGTTCAGTAGTTAGTTCTCTGTTTTCTGATTTCTGTGGATAGTGTGACTGTATAATACTTTGTTCCCATTCATAGTTATCTTTATCGTAGAATAGTCTGTTCATTCATAGCTGTGTTTTAGTTATTCTTTCTCTTAGGGTACTCTTTCTGTTAGTGGTTAGGTTAATTCACATCTCACTCAATGCTTTTCTTATGCTATCATCACTAACAACTGTCCTACTATCTGAGTTATATGGGTCTCCAAAGTGGTCGTGGAATCTAACTAACTGCATAAACTTCATAATCTTGAAGTCTCTCTCATCGTATACCCAACTGTTTCAAGCGTATGGTTTTCCCAATACAAGTCAAGCAAAGTCTTTTATATTCCAGTTCACTCTCCTAAAGCTTTTGATTAGGAAAACATTTCAGGTCTGGAAATCTTTCTGCCATAAACAGAACGCTATACTGTCTCTACCAAAGTCCCAGCTTCAGTAGGTATGTCTGCTCACATCATATACGTATGTACCTTTTGTTGCCATCTGTAAAAATAAAGGATAAACTGCATTTACTACTGATGTCTCATAAGAGATATCTACTTCCTGCGCTAAGTCTGTTGCTGTTCTGGTCATCTTCTGGAACTCATACCATACATTAGTCTTTAGAGGATGTAGTCTCCATGGTAATCTTATCTTCTTGTTTAGTAAATGTCTGTAGGCTTTATGGTTAGTCATTACTTTACCGTAAACATTGCTGGTTCAGTTAGGCGTTCATCAGAATATTCTACACTCTGTAACGTCCTTTGTCTTCTGTAATGCCGTCTCATCTCTAGGCCGTAAGGCAAACTCATCCATAAATACTACCTTTCTACGTCATCATGTTCAGAAATTCACTCACACATCCCCTGATATCTCTCAACATCATGGTGCTGATATGTTCATATACTTACTAAGCATGTCCTTAGGCTTTAATTGTTTAGGTAAACGCTTAATCATGTACCTCAATCTCTCAAATGCGGAATCCATATTACCCTGTGCATCCACATAATCCTCTTTATAACTTCATAATAGGATAGACCATTCCTTAAATAAAAATCACCATAGGAAAATTCATAGCATAGTCCATGATAATCACATGTCTCTACTCTTCTCTATCCATACATCTATCCCAGTCTCTATAGCATCTACTATCTGTTTAATGAAATCGTCTTGATAGGGATATGTAATGAATGGTACATGGGGTTTATCTAGTCTAGGATTGTATGTCCATAAAAACATATTAAAGAAAAAAATTGGGTCTTCCTTACATTTCCTGATAATTGTGACCCAACCCTCTGCACTGGTATATTTAAGTAACTCTAATCTCTTCTCCTTATTGTTCTGCTGTACTTGTGCTATGTACTCCTGTCTGTCCTTAACACTCTTGTTAACATTCTCTCTCCGCTTTAATAACTTCTGCTCAAAACTAAGTCAGTCAAAATTTGTGTCTGCCTCATCAAGTTTATTCTCCTCTATATCCATGATATGTTTAAGAGTTAAGGCTTTTACTTCTTTATCCATGTCGGTCGGTTAAGAAGTAAAACTACTCTTCATAATAATCTATAAGCATAGCGTCTACATCCTTGTGCTCTATCTCTGCTTTAACCTCATTCTTAGTCTCTATTCTTTGTGTATTGTATTGTTCAGGACATCTAGACTTTAATACTTTAAGTGAGAATTCTCCATCCTTATCATTAAGTACTCCCTCATGTACCTTATCTTTAGCATCTCTTATCAACTTCGTCCTTGCTCGCTCTACTCTTACTCTGAAGTCTTCATCATTATGCATATAATTATAATATGTCTGTGTGGTGAAGTGTGCCTGTGCACATGCTTCTGCTATAGTGTAATCATTCTCTATAGCTTCTAAAAATACATCTATCTGGGCTTGTGTTATCTTTGTTGCATCATTGTTCTTTACGCTCTTCTTATTCATATCCCAGGTGATGTACCTCTTGGTATAAACTCATTTTGGCATTGTCTTTTTTTTAGTATGTAAATTGTGCCTTACATATGGCTACTAGCTTTTACATATATAAATAAAAAAATTTTTCAAGTCTTTTTTTACTTGTCTAATTCTCTCTTGACCCCCACCACCATCTGTCTCACTTCTTCTAATACAGCTTCTTTCTCTTCTGGCTTCTTAAACTGTATAAGTTTGTTTACTATCTTAGTGTATCATTCGTTTAATAACTTCACTCACCTAGCTGCTCTCTTTAGATTAGTGTACTCAGTCTGTTTAATAGATATAAATCACGTCTCTTTATCCAAGTTATCAACTGGCAATGTCATACTTTTATCATATTCATTCACTCATTTGATAAAAAATTTTTCATTGACCTCATATCATTCAGGGGT
>LXOW01334310.1_pt1 | contig 26835 bp, 27 predicted proteins | sample 1368591 | NCBI WGS metagenome assembly LXOW01 (sample SAMN04884650, study PRJNA319009) | bovine gut metagenome | isolation source: Cow rumen | host: Bos taurus | place: Italy: Legnaro (PD) | collected 2014-07-09
GGCTCAAATTCATTCCAAAGCCGGGCCATGTACTCATACGATTTGAGTTCGGCCTCTAACTGCTCGACAAGGCTCTCCGAACGCTGCTTGGCTTTTTTCACCTCAAGGCGCAGGGCACTCTCCTTGCTCTTCAGCGTGGGCAAGGCACGGGTACGCGTCTTGAGCTGCTTGTTCAGCTCGTTCAGCGAAGTCTTGTTATATTGAAATTTGATGGCCATTGATTATCTTTTAGAATCATTTTCTACATGATTTGATTACATCTCATTTTTGTCATTTTTACGGTTTGACCTCTTACCATGAGAATAACCAGCAAAATAAATTATACCTACAACTAATAGCAATCCTATAATAATAATCAAAATTTCACTTGCACCAATAGTTCCTAACATAACTTATAATTGTTTTGAATTTGTAGTTAGTTTTTCCAGTATTTCTCGATGAGTTTCTCCTTCAAACCAGTTTCAGCCTTGGTGAAATACTTGCCGAACAACTCCCAAGCCGTGTCAAGCATCTCAGTAATCGAAATGTTGACATCGATGGCGAGCAGTCGGGTCGCATATTCCTTAGCATAGTCGAGGCAGCGTAGGTCGTAATCGCTCAGGTCGAAGCCGTTCTCCAACTTGGTCTTGGCGTTGGCGGCATCGGCATAGAGTCGCACCGAGGTGTTCATCACGGCACTGTGGTCCTCACGGGTCTTCTTGTTCTGCACATGTTGTTTCAGACGCGACAGCGAGCGGAACGGGTCGACGATGACCTTACCTGAATCGGGGTCAGCACGGAGGAACAGCTGTCCCTCGGTAATGTAACCCGTATTATCAGGAATGGCGTGCGTGATGTCGCCGTCGTTCAGCGTCGTCACGGCGATGATGGTGATGGAACCGCCCGAAGGAAGTTGCACGGCCTTTTCGTAGATCTTGGCCAAGTCGGAGTAAAGCGAGCCGGGCATGGAGTCCTTGGAAGGAATCTGGTCCATACGGTTCGAAACGATACTCAAGGCGTCGGCGTACAAGGTCATGTCGGTAAGCAGCACCAGCACCTTCTCGTTCTTGTCAACGGCGAAGTATTCCGCCGCAGTCAAGGCCATGTCGGGAACCAACAGACGCTCGACAGGCGGCTGGTCGGTGGTGTTCACGAAACTGACAATCTTATGCAGGGCACCTGCGCTCTCAAATTCGTTCTTGAAGAACAGGTAGTCGTCGTTGGTCAGGCCCATGCCGCCAAGGATAATCTTATCCACATCGGCGCGAAGGGCCACCATGCTCATCACTTGATTATAGGGTTGGTCGGGGTCGGCGAAGAAAGGAATCTTCTGTCCCGAGACCAAAGTGTTGTTCAAGTCGATGCCAGCGATACCCGTTGGAATCAGCTCTGAAGGCATACGGCGTTTGTACGGGTTCACGGAGGGACCACCAATCTGGCGCTTTTCTCCTTCCACAGCCGGACCGCCGTCAATAGGCTCGCCGTATGCGTTGAAGAAACGGCCAGCGAGGTCGTCGCTCACATTCAAGGTAGGCGGCTCGCCAAAGAAGGTCACTTCAGCATTGGTCGGGATGTTTTCTGTGCCGCCAAACACCTGCAAGGTGACAGCGTTGTCCTTGATTTTCACCACCTGTGCCAAACGGCCTGCCACTAAGGCGAGTTCATCGTTGGTCACGCCTTGGGCCTCAAGGGTCACAGTGGCCTTAGTGATGGCGCTCAGCTTCGTATAGATGCGTTGAAAGGCTTTCTCACTCATGTTTCAGTTCCTCCTTAAGCTGGTTCAAATATTTGTTGAATTCTTCCGACTCGTATTCCGAGTAGTTCATCTGACGGCAGATGTTGATCAGGCCCTTGAAATAGGTCATGCACTCCTCGAAGTTGTCGAACTTGAAGCTGCGGTCGCAAATCTCAAGCATCAAGTCGAGCATGAACTTCTGGCGTTCAAGCGGTGAGCAACCGTCGATATTGTCGAAAGCATCTTGCTGAAGTATCACATAGTCAACAAGTTCCGACTTCCAGTATTGCTCGTGGTACGACATCGGCACGCCGTCGTCGCCCAAGATGTTGATTTGCTCGTAGGCATCCTTACCTTTTCTAATAATGTATTTCGTCTTGGTAACCTTATCGACCCAACCCTTTTCAATCTTCTCGTCCAGATATTCTATGATTTCCGGATATTCGAGGTATTTCGAATAGGAATCCACGGGGTCGACGGCGGGGTAACGTTTCTTGTCGGCGCGGTTCTGCGAGAGGCCATAGAAGCAACGTGCAGCCTTCTTGGTGCTTTCGGTGACAGGCTCCTTCAGGTTACCGCCAGCAGGCGACACCGTTCCGATGAAGGTGATGGAGCCTGAAGCGCCATTGTTAAGTTTCACATAACCCGCACGCGCATAGAAGTTGGAGATGATCGCGGAAAGGTCCATGGGGAAGCCGTCCTGACCGGGCAACTCCTCCAGACGGTTACTCATCTCACGCAGAGCCTGTGCCCAACGTGAGGTGGAGTCAGCCAACAGCAGCACCTTCATGCCCATGGCACGGTAGTACTCGCCGAGGGTCATGGCCGTGTAAACGGAGGCCTCACGAGCTGCCACCGGCATATTGGAGGTGTTGCAGATGATGATAGTACGCTCCATCAGGCTACGTCCCGTGTGTTTGTCCTTCAGCTCGGGGAACTCGGTGAAGATTTCCACGACCTCGTTAGCACGCTCACCGCAGGCCGCCATGATGATGACATCGGCGTCGGCTTGCTCGGCGAGGGCATGTTGCAGCACGGTCTTACCGCAGCCGAAAGGCCCAGGGATGAAGCCCGTGCCACCTTCAGCAATGGGATTCAGCGTGTCGATGGTGCGAACGCCAGTTTCCATGACTTTGAAGGGACGCGGTTTCTCGACATAACCGCCCACAGCCACTTTCACGGGCCATTTCTGGGTCATCGTCACCTTCACTTCCTCGCCATCAGCGTTGGTCAGCGTGGCGATGGTGTCGGTGATTTTGTATTGTCCGGCAGCAGCCACATTCTTCACGGTGTACGTCCCTTTGAAGTTGAACGGCACCATGATTTTGTGAGGCAGCCAGCCTTCCTTGACTTCGCCCAACCAATCGGCGGCAACGACTTGGTCGCCAGCCTTGGCAATAGGCGTGAAGTCCCAAAGTTTCTCTTCGTCCAAAGCCTTGGTGTATTCACCTCTCTTGAGGAACACCCCTTCCATGGTGGCGAGGTTGTTCTGCAGGCCGTCGAAGTTGCTCGAAAGCAGACCAGGTCCCAAGGTCACCTCAANNAGGTTTGCAATGATTCCTGTAACTTTTCCTGTTGTTTTCATATAATGTATTTCTAATTTCTAATTTCAAAATTCTTTGACGCGAGACTGCGGGACGCGGAACTACGAGACTATTAAACACTTAAATTTAACTCCGCATTGGTGCCACGAATCTCCTTGACGAGTTTGCGGAACATCTCCTCTCCCTTCGCGGGGTCAAGCTCGGCCCAGCGTTGCACAGTCTTGGCCTTCACCAAGAAAGCGAGGATGGCGTTCATGTTGAAATAATCCATGCGAGCGATGTCGGAGGCTTTCTCCCATTTCAACTCATCCATCTTCTGCTCACGTTGCACAAAGTCGGCATCGGCAAGGATGTCGTGGATCAGCTTCTCTTCCTCGAAGTCGGCCTCAGGCAACTCTACCATAAATTCCTCGCCGTTTTTGCCGAGGCGCTTGGCGAGGTATTCCACCTTCATGTTGCGCAGGCGACCGTCAAAGTCAAAGTACTCGCGGATGAAGCGGTTCTTGTTCTCGGCGGCCTTGGCGTAGAAGTCGGCACCCAAGGTGTTCTCATCGAAGCCTTCTTCCATGAGCTCGACCAGCTTTTGGTCCTTCTCGGAGAGCAGTTCCATGATGCTTTCCTTGACGGCGGCATAGTCAAAGCCCGTGTTTTCGAAGCCCGAGGTCAGTTCGGGAAGGCCGGCGACGATATAAACGTAGTTATCCATCAGCCGAAGAGGATTTTCTTGGTGGCAGGACGCAGGTAGTTGGCGATGAGCTGGGTGAACTCCTCATCGGTGAACTGGAGCATGTAGCCGCCGTCCTTGGGCGACACCTTAAAGCCACCGTTCATCTTCTTGGAGTAGTCCACCTTCACCTCGCCCTTGAACTGGTTGGCGATTTCGTTTTTCACGAAAGGCTCCAACTCGGCTTTCAACGATTCGGGCAGGATGAGGCTCAAATCGACGGGCGAGGCATTCTGCGGATTGAAAGCTTTCACCACGCTGGTAATCAATTCCTTGACGAAGGCAGCATTGCTCATATTGGCTTTCACGCCTTCGGCAGCGGCTTTCGTCACCACCATTTTCTCGATTTCCTGTTTTGTCACGGCAATGCTCTGCGTGGCCGCCATTTTCACGTCGGCAGTGACCTTGGTCTTCATCTCCTCGGCTTCCTTGTTGGCCTGGGCGATGATGTGCTCAGCCTCGGCCTTGGCGTAGGCGATGATACGGTCGGCCTCGGCCTGTGCCTTCTGCACAAGTTCTTCGCCGTCGTGCTTTCCTTTCGACAGACCTTCATTATACAGTCTATCAGTAAGTTCCTGAAGTTTGTCTTGCATATATTCTTCGTTTTTGTTGTTTGCCCAGAATTAGGGGGCAAAATTAAGAAATCCCCGTTACAAAACGAAAAGAAAACGGTTTTATTTCATGACTGCTCCCGCAATAGCCGCTGCGTCACCGAGTCCATGATTTTCTCCAACACCTCAGGGCGTTCGGAATAATACTTTAGATTCTGGGAGAAAATGCTGTCCGTGATGCCATAATGCTCATACAGTTGGTCGTAATACGACTGCGTGAGGTTCCTGAACTCCGGAGGTTGCTCGCCTTCTTCCCTCACCTGCGTTTTTCTGTAGTTGATGTCGGCCTCGATGATTTGCACATCAGTCATCATGTCGATCATCTCGCTCTCGGTGAGCAGGCGCTCGGGCATAAAGCCTTTGTCCTTGTGACCACAGGCGGCCACAAGGACAAAAAGCAGTGATATTAAAACTAGTCGTTTCATTCTCAATTAGTTGCCGACATCCGACAAGAACTTGATGCGCATCAGACGAACTTCCTCTTCCTCGTACTCGTCTTCACCAAGTTCCTGAAGGGCAGTCTGCACATCGTCGGATTCTGCCTCATGGAAATATTCTAAAATGTCTTCCTGATGGTAGATATCAACGAAGTCCTCGATGAAATAGTTGATGTCGAGGTGGGTGCCTGAGGAGACGATACTCTCGATTTCGGTCAGTAACTCATCGAAGCTCAAGCCCTTACCATAGGCAATGTCGTCCAACGGAATCTTCTTGTCGATGTTTTGGATGATGCCGATTTTCAGGGCCGAGTTATTGACCACCGATTTCACCACCATGTCGTTCGGGCGGGTGATTTCATTCTCTTCCACATACTCCTTGATGAGCTTGATGAAAGGCTCGCCGAACTTCTCGGCCTTGCCCGCACCGACGCCGGCAATTTGCGTCATTTCCTCCTTGGTGATGGGATACTGTATGGCCATGTCCTCCAGCGAGGGATCTTGGAAGATGACGAAAGGCGGTAATCCGTTTTGCTTGGCGATGGTCTTGCGCAGGTCTTTCAACAGGGCGAACAGGGTCTTGTCGGCGCCGCCGTCCTTGCCCGCGCCCATAGCAGCCATGGCCTCCGGATCGTCTTCATCAGAGTTCTCGTAGTCGTGATCCTTGACAAGCATGATGGTATAGGGCTTCTTGATGAAAGCCTTGCCGTCCTTGGTGATCTTCAGGATACCATAGTTCTCGATGTCCTTGGACAACAGCTTATGAACCAAGGCCTGACGGATAACGGCAGTCCAATATTTATCGTCGTGCTCATCACCGGCACCGAAGAACTCGTTGTTCTCCTGCTTGGCGGCCTTGATGTCGCCAGTAAGCTTGCCTGCCAGCAGTTCGGCGATATGTTTCGTCTTGAAAAGTTGCTTGGTGTCTTCCACGGCTTCGAGGACGAGTTTGAGGTCTTCCTTGCCGTCGAATTTCTCCTTGGGCGAGCGGCAGTTGTCGCAGGACCCGCAATTTTCTTTTTCATATTCCTCACCAAAATAGTGGAGCAGTAGTCTGTGTCTGCAAACAGCTGATTCGGCGTATGTTACCGTTTCGTTCAACAACTCACGGGCAATCTCCTGTTCGGCCACATTTTTGCCTTTGTTGAACTTCTCCAGCTTGTGGATGTCCTCATAGTCGTAGAAAGCGATGCAATTACCTTCACCGCCGTCACGACCAGCACGTCCCGTCTCCTGATAGTAGCCTTCGAGGCTCTTGGGGATGTCGTGGTGGATGACGAAGCGCACGTCCGGCTTGTCGATGCCCATACCGAAAGCGATGGTGGCCACGATGACGTCAACTTCCTCCATGAGGAACTTGTCTTGATTCTCTTTACGCGTCTGGCTGTCGAGGCCGGCATGGTAAGGCAGGGCTCGGATGCCGTTGACGACGAGCGTCTCGGCCAACTCCTCCACCTTCTTGCGGCTGAGGCAGTAGACGATGCCCGACTTGCCTGGGTGTTGCTTGATGTATTTAATGATGTCCTTGATGACATCTTTGGTCTTCGGGCGTACTTCATAGTACAAATTTGGACGGTCAAACGACGACTTGAAGACCTTGGCATCCATGATTTCGAGGTTCTTCATGATGTCGTTCTGCACCTTAACGGTGGCGGTGGCGGTCAAGGCGATGATGGGGAGGCTTTCGCCAATGGCGTTGATAATGGGGCGCAGTCGGCGGTATTCAGGGCGGAAGTCATGACCCCACTCCGAGATGCAGTGCGCCTCGTCGATGGCAACAAAAGAAATCTTGAGGCCGCGGAGGAAATCGACGGTCTCGTCTTTGGTGAGCGACTCGGGGGCGACATAGAGCAACTTGGTCTTGCCGCTCTTCAGGTCTTCCTTCACCTCCATCAGCTCGGCCTTCGACAGTGACGAGTTCATCACATGGGCGATGCCTAACTCAGTGCCGAAGTTACGAATCATGTCCACTTGGTTTTTCATCAAGGCGATGAGAGGAGAGACAACGATTGCGGTGCCGTCCGACATCAAAGCGGGCAGCTGGTAGCAAAGCGACTTACCACCACCCGTAGGCATCAACACGAAGGTATTGTTACCGCCAAGGATGCTTTTGATGATCTCCTCTTGGTTTCCCTTGAATTGGTCGAAGCCGAAAACGTCCTTCAATAACTTGTGTATCGCTTGGTCTTCTTTCTTTACCATAATATCCTCCTTTTGGTATATTCCAAACTTTTGCTTTATTTTGCAATCTAATTCAAAAAACTGCGTTATAGCGAAGAGAAAAATTTCTCTCCCCTGTCACGTTTGACAAAGTTATAGTTTTTAAATCATTCGGAGCAAGAAAAAAACGAGAAAAAATGAAAAAAAATGACGAAATTATCGAATTAGCATCTCAAATCATTGAAAATGAAGCTAATGCAATCATAGGATTGAGAAGCCGAATCGATGATAATTTCCAAAACGTGGTGAAAACAATGCTAGAATGCAATGGCAACCTCGTGTTTTCGGGCATCGGAAAGAGTGCGATCATCGCACAAAAGATTGTGGCGACGATGAATTCCACCGGTACCACGGCGGTGTTCATGCACGCCGCAGATGCCATCCACGGCGACTTGGGCATCGTCCGCGAAGGCGATATTGTGGTCATTTTGTCGAAAAGCGGCGAGACACCTGAAATCAAGGTGCTGGTGCCGCTCATCAAGTTGCGGGGCAACAAAATCGTCGCCATGGTGGGCAACCCGAAGTCGTATCTGGCGCAACAGGCCGACTTTGTGCTCGATGTCAGCGTCAGCGACGAGGCCATTCCCGACAGCCTTGCTCCCACCAGCAGCACCACGGCACAACTCGTCATGGGCGACGTACTCGCATTAATATTAATGAGGTGTCGCGGTTTCAGTACCGCTGACTTCGCCAAGTTCCATCCTGGCGGTGCCTTGGGCAAACAGCTGTATCTCCGAGTGAAAGACCTTTATGTCAAGAACGAACGCCCCGAGGTAGGCCCCGACGACAACCTGACGCGCGTCATCATCGAGATGACCCACAAACGCCTCGGCGCTACCGTGGTCAGCGATAACGATAGGATTTTAGGCATCATCACCGACGGCGACCTCCGCCGCATGTTGATGAACACTCCCGACATCGAGCACGTGAAAGCCTCACAAATCATGACCTCCAACCCCAAGACCATCGACGAGGAGGCCTTGGTGGTGGACGCCTTGCACAAAATGCGGCACAACAGCATCACGCAATTGCCCGTCATTAAAGACGGCAAATATTTGGGCATCATACATTTGCATGACATATTAAAAGAAGGGATTTTCTAATCTGTAGAGACGCAATGCATTGCGTCTTTACAAATCACAATTGATTATGATATTACGCACAGAACAATTGGTAAAGAAATACGGCCAGCGCACCGTGGTCAACAAGGTTAATGTCGAGGTGGAACAAGGTCAGATTGTAGGTCTGCTCGGACCCAATGGTGCTGGCAAGACGACCACTTTCTACATGGTGGTGGGCCTCATCAAGCCCTATTCGGGCAAGGTGTACCTTGAAAACGAGGACATCTCCAACCTGCCCATGTACAAACGCGCCCAAAAAGGCATTGGCTATCTGGCACAGGAGGCTTCAGTGTTTCGGCAGATGACTGTAGAAGACAACATCTATTCCGTCATGCAGTTCAAGAAGATGAAAGAAGTCGACCGCCGAAAGAAGCTGGAGGAGTTGCTGGATGAATTCGGCCTCCAGCATGTGCGTAAGAGCAAGGGCATACAGCTGTCGGGCGGTGAACGTCGCCGCACCGAGATTGCCCGCGCCTTGGCCGTCGACCCCAATTTTATCCTTTTGGATGAGCCTTTCGCTGGTGTCGACCCAATTGCCGTCGAGGACATTCAGCGTATCATCTTTAAGCTAAAAAGGAAGAACATCGGCGTACTCATCACTGACCACAACGTGCACGAGACGCTCAGCATCACCGACCGCGCCTATCTACTGTTTGACGGCCAGGTGCTAATGTCGGGTCTGCCCGAAGCCCTTGCCGCTGACGAACATGTCCGCGAGGTTTATCTCGGACACAACTTCATTTTACACAAGAAGGAACTGTAATTATTATTCCATCTTCCCCGCGAAGAAAATCGACATCAAAATATAGACGATCAGCACGAAAGGTAGTGCCACCATCTTGAAGATAGCGAGTCCCACAACAGCGATGGCGAGGAAAATCCACCTTACTTGATTGCCTTTCCACGCCAAAGCTTTCATCTTGAACGAGAAAAAGCGCAGGTTGCTCACCATCATGAGTGACAAGAGAATCGTAATGCCGAAGCAAGCCCAGAAGCCCAAAGCACCATCAGTGAGATGACCCATTTGTGCCAAAGCCAAAGGCAACGAAGCGACAAAGATGGCCATGCCAGGCGCAGGGATACCACGGAAAGCGAACTGTTGCGTTTCGTCAATGTTGAACCTCGCCAGACGGATGGCGGCAAATACAGGCAATAGGAAAGCCAAACAAGGCATCAGGTCGATGCCGTCCAAGGTGACACGAGGCAGGTCTATGGCATTGTTCATCAAGTAACACATGATGAGCCCTGGGGCAACACCGAAAGAAACCACATCCGACAACGAGTCCAAATCGGGACCGATAGGCGAATGCGCGTTAAGGGCTCGTGCCGCAAAACCGTCAAGAAAGTCAAAAAGACCAGCCACGATGATCATGATAGCCGCCTTGACGGGCATACCGGAGGCGATAAAAAGGATGGAAAAACACCCTGACACAAGATTACCACAGGTGATGGCGTTGGGAATGTGTTTCTTAAGTTCCATTTGTTTACGATTTAGAAATGCAAAGATAGTTTTTTTTGAACTCTACCCCAACAACATTGCAGAAAAGGCGTAAATTTGCGGGAATTTTGAACGATTTTCCATGCAGCATCAGTTTTATTCTTTGAAAGAGGTGGCCGACATCGTCGGCGGACAGCTAGTAGGAGCGGCTAAAGGCAAGAGCATCAGCGACCTGCTTATCGACAGCCGCCACCTGATGGATGCCCGACAGGCTTTGTTTTTTGCCCTGACGAGCGTGCGCAACGACGGCCATAAATACATCAAGGAATTGTACGACAAAGGCTTACGTTCCTTTGTGGTGAAAAGCCTTCCTAATGAAGACCTTCCCGATGCCGTCTTCGTCGTCGTGCCCGACACCCTGAAGGCTTTGCAGACCCTTGCGTCACGCCACCGCCAGCAGTTCAACATCCCCATCATCGGCATCACGGGAAGCAATGGCAAGACCATCGTCAAGGAATGGCTTTACCAGATGCTCAGCCCCGACCACAACATCGTCCGCAGTCCCAAGAGCTATAACTCGCAGGTGGGCGTGCCGCTGTCAGTATGGCAGATGAACGCCACCTACGACATGGGCATCTTCGAGGCCGGCATCTCCGAGCCCGACGAGATGATGGCACTGCAAGACATCATCCGCCCGACCATAGGCGTGTTCACTAACATCGGCCAGGCACACGATGAGAACTTCATCAACCGCGGCCAGAAGGTCGGCGAGAAGATGAATCTCTTCACCAAGACGGAGTCGTTGGTCTATTGCATGGATTATTCTGAAATTCACCAAGTTGTCATACGATCGGGTATGGCATCAAAAGTGAAGTTGTTTACTTGGAGCCGTAAATTTGAGGAAGCCGACCTCTTTGTCAGCGAGATCATAAAAACCGAGAAGACTGCGACGGTTTCGTGCACCTATCATGGCGAAAGCCTGTCGTTCAAGATTCCCTTTGCCGACAAGGCCTCCGTCGAGAATGCCATCCACTGCATCGCTGTTGGACTGCTGATGCAGATAAAGCCTGAAGTCATCGCAGAGCGACTGATGACGCTAACGGCCATCGCCATGCGTCTGGAAATCAAAGCAGGCATGAACAACTGCACCATCATCAACGACTACTACAACTCCGACATCAACTCGCTGTCCATCGCCTTGGATGTGATGCGTCACCAGCATCAGCACCAACGCAACGTCGTCATCCTGTCCGACATCCTGCAAAGCGGGCGCAATGAGATGGACCTGTATGCCGAGATTGGACAGCTACTGAAGAACAAGGGCGTCGACATGCTCATCGGCATCGGCGAGGGCATCTCGCGCCAAGCCAACAAGTTCGATATGGAGTGCTATTTCTACCCCAACGTGAGTGACTTCTTGGCCCGTTTCCCCTTCTCGAAGTTCAACAACCAGACCATCCTGCTGAAAGGCGCCCGCGCTTTCGAGTTCGAGCAAATCGGCATGGAGCTGCAAGAGAAGGCACACGAGACTGTCCTGGAAATCAACTTCAACCACCTAGTCAGCAACCTCAACCATTTCCGCGCCAAAATCAAGCCCGAGACCAAGCTCATGGTGATGGTGAAGGCCTTCGGTTACGGCAGCGGCAACCTTGAGGTCTCCAACGTGCTGCAATTCCATAACGTCGACTACCTCACCGTCGCCTTCGCCGACGAGGGCGTGGAGCTGCGCCGCGCGGGCATCAACCTGCCCATCATGGTGATGAGCCCCGAGGTGAACAGCTACGACAACATCATCAAATACCATCTCGAGCCCGAAGTGTTCAGCTTCCGCAACCTGGAATTCATCGAAAAGGCGATGGATAACCTCGCCTTGCCTGAGGCGCATCCCTTGAACGTCCACATCAAACTCGACACGGGCATGCACCGCTTGGGCTTCTCCAACGACGAGCTGCCCGAGCTCATCCGTCGCATCCAAGCCAATCCTATGCTGAACGTAAAGAGCGTGTTTTCGCACCTCGCCACCGCCGACAACCCTGCTGAAGACGAGTTCACTCTCAGCCAAATCCATAACTTTGAGGAAGGCAGCCAGATGATTGTTGAGGCCTTCCCCCATGCTTTGCGCCATATCCTCAACACGGCGGGCATCTCGCGCTTTCCGCAGTACCAATTCGAGATGGTGCGCTTGGGCATCGGCCTTTACGGTGTGCCCACCTGCGAAGCCGACAAGGGCCTCTTGCAACCTGTAGTGTCGCTCAAGACCACCATCAATCAAATCAAACGGATTCCAGCGGGCGACAGCATCGGCTACAACCGTCACGGCCGCGCCGAACACGATATGCGCATCGGCATCGTACCCATCGGCTATGCCGACGGTCTCTCAAGGCTGCTGGGCAACGGCAACGGACAATTCTACGTCAACGGAGAGCAGGTGCCTGTCGTTGGCGACATCTGCATGGACATGTGTATGTTGGATTTGACCCATGTTGAGGCCGACGAGGGCGACACCGTCGTTATCTTTGACGCCGAGCACGACATCCACGACATCGCCAAAGCCTGCCAGACGATACCTTATGAGATTATGACACGCGTCTCACAGCGGGTGAAACGTGTGTATTATCAGGAATAAAATTTTATTTCTTACCCATTCAACGCCTCTGCGCCACCGACAATATCGATCAGTTCGTTGGTGATGACGTTTTGGCGGGCTTTGTTGTATTGAAGCTTCAGTTCCTGCGAGAGCTGGTCGGCGTTGTCGCTGGCGATGTGCATGGCGGTCATGCGAGCACCGTGCTCTGCAGTCAAGGCATCAAGCATGATGGAATAGAAGTTGGTGCGGATAACCTTGGGAATCAGGTCGTTGACAAAGGTTTCCTTGTCTGGCTCCACGATGTAGTCGAAGCTCAGGTCCTCCCCTCCCCTTTCGGCCTTCAAAGGCAACACCACCTCGCACTGCGGTACCTGTACGCCGGCATTCTTGAAGTGGTTGAACACCAGCTCAACGCGGTCGACCTTCTCACTAAGGAACAGTTCCACCATCTTGTCGCTGATTTCCATGGCTAAATCGTACGACATGCTTTCGGCCAAAGGCGCATACTGCCCCTCCACCTTGATGCCGAACTTCTTGGCGTAGTCGTTCACCTTTTTGCCTACAAGATAGACTATAACATTCTCTGCACCAAGGCTTTCAGCATATCCATCGTAGACCTGTTTGAAAAGCTTGCAGACGCTGGAATTGTAGACGCCGCACAAGCCACTGCTTGATGAGAAGGCCATCAGCGCGACACGCTTCACCTCGCGATGCTCCGCCAATGGGATGCTGACTTCGCCCTCAAGGGAGCCGAGGTAGTTGGAGAGTGCTTCGCTCAGCTTATTTTTATAAGGAAGAAAACGTGTCGTGATGCCTTCGGTCTTCTTCAGCTTGGCTGCCGACACCATCTTCATCGCACTCGTGATTTTCTGTGTCGAGGCGACGGAAGCGATTCTAGCCCGGATTTCTTTTAGTGATGCCATAGTCTTTGTTTTTGACACGGGACTTCGAGACTTGGTTCGTCTCATAGTCTCGCAGTCCTATGCATTAAAATGTTCACTCAAATTCAAAGCCTCCTCTTTCATCACCGCTTTCATATCATCGTCAATCTTGCCGGTTTTCAGCTGCTCTAGCACGTCCTTATGCTTGACCTCCATCATGTCGAAGAACTGCTTTTCAAACTCCAGCACCTTGTTTTCAGGCACCTTGCTCAGCAAGCCGTTGGTGCCGCAGAAGATGATGGCAATCTGCTTTTCTACAGGCATGGGCGTATATTGCGGCTGCTTCAACAGTTCCACGTTTTTGCGGCCTTTGTCCAAGATAGCCAATGTGGCAGCATCGAGTTCGGCACCGAACTTCGAGAAGGCCTCCATCTCACGAAACTGGGCCTGGTCGAGCTTCAAGGTACCTGCCACCTTTTTCATCGACTTGATTTGGGCATTGCCACCCACACGCGACACCGAAATACCCACGTTGATGGCGGGACGGATACCTGCATTGAAAAGGCTGGTTTCCAAAAAGATTTGTCCGTCGGTAATGGAAATCACGTTGGTGGGGATATAAGCTGACACGTCGCCCGCCTGCGTCTCGATGATGGGCAGTGCGGTGATGCTGCCGCCACCCTTCACGATGTCTTTCAGGCTGTCAGGAAGGTCGTTCATCTGGCGGGCCACGTCGTCGTTCTTGATAATTTTGGCGGCCCGCTCCAGCAGACGACTGTGGAGGTAGAAAATGTCGCCAGGATAGGCCTCACGTCCCGGAGGACGACGCAAAATCAGCGACACCTCACGGTAGGCCACAGCCTGTTTTGAAAGGTCGTCGTAGACGACCAAAGCATGTCGGCCCGTGTCACGGAAATACTCTGCAATGGCGCAACCGGCGTANNGCGGTGGCACTCACCACGATGGTGTAGTCCATGGCACCATGTTTCTCCAAGGTATTCACCAAATTGGCGACGGTACTACCCTTTTGGCCCACAGCGACATAGATGCAGTAAATCGGGTCGCCGTTTTCGTAGTTCTCCCTTTGGTTGATGATGGTGTCAATGGCAATGGCGGTCTTACCTGTCTGGCGGTCGCCGATGATGAGNNATGGCAATGGCGGTCTTACCCGTCTGGCGGTCGCCGATGATGAGCTCACGCTGTCCGCGGCCAATGGGAATCATGGCATCGATAGCCTTGAGACCCGTTTGCAGCGGCTGGTTGACAGGCTGGCGGAAGATGACGCCTGGGGCCTTGCGCTCCAGCGGCATCTCGTAGGTTTCGCCTTGGATGGCACCCTTACCGTCGATGGGGCGACCGAGGCCGTCCACAACACGACCCAACATGCCTTCACCAGCAAGGACGGAAGCGATGCGCTGCGTACGCTTCACCGTCTCGCCTTCCTTGACACCCTCAGTAGGACCGAGCAACACCACGCCGACATTATCTTCCTCAAGGTTGAGCACCACACCCATGGTGCCGTTTTCGAATTCGACCAGCTCGTTCGACTGCACCTTGTCGAGGCCGTAGACATGCGCTACGCCGTCGCTCACTTGCAGCACCTTGCCAACCTCCTCAAACTGCACCTTGTTGCTCATGTTCTGGAGTTGCATTTGCAGAATACTCGATATTTCACTTGGTTTGATGTTTGCCATATATGTAGTTTTTATTTATTCTTCAACTTGTTCTTCAGCGCATTCAGCTGTCCCGCCACGCTGGCGTCCAACCTCGTGTTCTCGATGTCGAGGATGAAACCGCCGATGAGGCTCGGGTCAATCTTCACCTCCATCTCGGCCTCGGCACCGAAAGTCTGCTTGATGAACGCCTTGATACGTTCGTAACTCTCGTCGGTCAGCTCGGCCGCTGTGGTGACGTTGGTGCTCAGGATGTTGTGCTTCTCGCGGTACATCTCCATGTATTTCATGGCGATGAAAAACATCTTGTCCTCACGTTTCTTGTCGGCCACGAAGGCGATGAACTGCTTCAGCGTGTCGTGCAGCGGCTCGCCTACGGCCATCTCCACCAGCTTCACCTTCTCCTCGCGCGCCACCATGGGGTCGGCCAGCACCTCGTTGAACTGGGTGATGGCCATGAAATAGTTATGGGCAAAGCGCGTCAGGCCGTCATAGACGGCATCTTCGCAGCCTTGCTCCTGGGCCAGCTGAAACAGCGCCCGCGCGTATCTCACCGATATCCTTCCGTTGTCCATAGCTTAGGCTTCGATGCGGGGTGGGTTGTCTTTCAGCAACTGCTCGATGTAGGCGTTCTGCGCCTGCTTGTCGCTCAGCTCACGCTGCAACAGCTTCTCGGCGATGTCAATGCTGAGAGCGATGACCTCATTTTTGATCTGCGCCATGGCCGCTGCTTGTTCCTTTTCCATCTTCAGGCGCGCCTCCGCCATAATCTTTTCAGCCTCTTGTCGTGCCTGCGCCTTGGCTTCCTCGATGACTTGGTTTTTCAAGTCTTGGCTCTCCTTCATGATGCGAATCTGCTCGGCTTGTGTAGCGGCCAAGGTCTCTTGTTTCTTCTGCTCGATGCCTGCCAAAGCGTTGTGGGCTTCCTCAGCAGCCTGCAACGAGTCGGCGATGTGGGCGTTACGTTTCTCCACGCCACCCATAATCACCGGCCATGCCGCCTTCGCCAAGATGGCGAACACGATAAGGAAGGCGATGAGCATCCATATCACTAATCCGCTTTCGGGAAGAAATAGATCCATGCTTTATTTGTTGAATTATTGGTTGTTTAAATGTTGAATCGTCGACTGCGGGACACGGGACTTCGAGACTGCGGGACACGGGATTTATTGTCTCGCAGTCTCATGTCATGGGGCGAAGCCCAATTAGCCTAGCACCGCCAACAGACAGACGGCAAGGGCAAAGAACGTTGCGCCTTCGACGAGAGCGGCTGCGATGATCATGCCCATTTGGATTTTACCGGCGGCTTCGGGCTGACGAGCCATGGCTTCCATGGCCGACTGACCGATTTTACCAATACCCAAACCGGCTCCGATGACAGCGATGGCGGCTCCGATGGATACTAAACCCGGCGCTAACGATACTGCTTCAAGGATGATTGATAGTAACATGATTTTAATTGTTTAAATGTTTATTATTGAATTATTTATTCGTGTTCTGGTTCTTGTTGTGCCAAACCAATAAATACGGCTGACAATATGGTGAATACGTATGCCTGGATATATGCCACCATCAATTCCATGGCAAACATAAAGACGGTCATGAAGATGCTGATGACGCTCGTCACTCCAGCCATTCCCACACCATACATGCCTCCGATGATGAAAATCAGACCCATGAGCACCAGGATGACGATATGGCCGGCGAGAATGTTAGCGAAGAGACGGACCATCAACGCGAAAGGCTTAATGATGACAGAAATAAGTTCAATGATGGGCATCAGCGGAATGATCTTCAGGAAAATGGGCACATCGGGCCAGAAAATGTCCTTCCAATAATGCTTGTTGCCGAAGATATTCACAAAGAAGAAAGTCAGCAAGGCCAGCACGAGGGTGATGCTGAGATTGCCCGTCACGTTGGCACTGAACGGGAAGATGGGAATCAAGCCGAAGAGGTTGGAGAAGAGGATAAAAAAGAACACCGTAAGCAGATAGGGTGCGAATCTCTTCACTTGCTTTTCGGGAATGTTGGGACGGATGATGCCATCAATCACGGAGTAGGTAAGCCATTCCACCAAGCCTTGATACTTCTTGGGCGAGGCCACAGGATCTTTCTTGTATTTCCTTGCAGCAGGCAGGAAAAACGCCAGCATGAAACCACATACCAAAAAGATACCGAAGGCGTTCTTGGTGAACGAGATGTCGAAAGGACGTGAGAGGCTACCGTCGTCTTTCAACTCTACCAGTTTGCCCGGGTATTTATCGTCATCGATGCGTGAGATGTAAAAGTGGACACCCTTATGCTCGTAGGTCTCGCCTTCCTGCAGCTCGCATACATGTTTCGACGAAAAGCAATGCCAATCACCGTCCTTGCACTTGACGATGACAGGCAGCCACACACAAACTGGCTTGCCTTTGACTTCCGTGATGTGGTAACAATAGGCATCTCCCGTATGACCAAAGATGAACGACTTGGCATCGAACTTCTCCTTCTCTTCTACTGGGGCTTGACTATCTTCTGTGGGGATGCTGTCTTGGGCATATCCCCGTGTCGGCACCAACAGTGCCACAGCGAAGACAAGAAAAAGCGCAATATGTCGGAAGACTTGGTTCATGCTTCGTTGCCTTTGTTCCGATTCTTGAAATAATGAACGAAGACACAAGTCTCCGCAGCCAGTGTTATGAGATAGGCCAATGCCGTGACGAGGATGAAGGCCCGTGCACCCGTCTTAACAGAGAGGATGTAAAGCACCAACAAAACAATGGTCAGCGCCAGTTTGATAGCTTTGTAGACCATCAGCCAAGTGAACTTGTTGGGGTTTTCGTCCACGTTTTTCTTCATCAGATGGCAGAAGAAAGCACCCAAAATCATGAAGAGGTTGGGGCCTGTAATCATCCAGTTGTTCCACCAAGGTTCGTCAGCACAGAAGCAAAGCAGGATGCCGTCCAAAACGAGGCAAATCAGCAGGAACACCGTCAGATATTTTGTTAAGATATTCTTTTTCATAGTTCTACACAAATAGTCAAGTTGTTGTCGTGGTTTTCGGTGAAACCGCCTTTGATGTCAAACTCCTTTTGATCACCGTTGGCCTCGGTGAGACTGACCTTGCCGGCCTCAAGGATGGCGACGATGGGCGCATGGTGCTCCAAGAGGGTGAAGGAGCCCATCTTGCTCGGCACCGTGACGGCAATGGCTTCGCCTTCAAACAGTGTTTCACTAGGGGAGATGATTTCGACTTGCATGGTTATTTACTTATGTTTTTGAGCATCTCCTCTCCCTTGGCGATGGCATCGTCGATGGTGCCCACCAAGTTAAAGGCGGCCTCGGGATATTGGTCAACTTCACCGTCCATAATCATATTGAAGCCACGAATGGTTTCCTCTATCGGAACCATCACGCCCTTCATGCCTGTGAATTGCTCAGCGACGTGGAAAGGCTGCGATAGGAAACGCTGCACACGACGGGCACGGTGGACGACAATCTTGTCCTCCTCCGAAAGCTCTTCCATGCCGAGGATAGCTATGATGTCCTGCAGTTCCTTGTTGCGTTGCAGCAGCTGAATGACACGCTGTGCGGTGTTATAGTGTTTCTCGCCGATGATGTTCGGGTCGAGGATGCGCGAGGTGGAGTCAAGCGGGTCGACGGCGGGATAGATGCCCAACTCAGCAATCTTACGGCTCAACACCGTGGTGGCATCCAAGTGCGAGAAGGTGGTGGCGGGAGCGGGGTCAGTCAAGTCGTCGGCAGGCACATAGATAGCCTGCACTGAAGTGATGGAGCCGTTCTTGGTGGAGGTGATGCGTTCCTGCATCTGTCCCATCTCCGTAGCGAGGGTCGGTTGGTAACCCACTGCCGAAGGCATACGACCCAACAGAGCCGACACCTCAGAACCAGCCTGCGTGAAACGGAAAATGTTATCGATGAACAGCAAAATGTCGCTTTGCCCGCTACTAGTATCGTCGCGGAACGACTCTGCCACGGTCAAGCCCGATAGGGCCACCGAAACACGTGCCCCAGGCGGCTCGTTCATCTGGCCGAACACCAAGGTGGCCTGTGAGGTGGCGAGGGCATCCTTGTCGATCTTGGAGAGGTCCCAATCGCCTTCTTGCATGGCCTTGACGAACTTATCACCGTATTTAATGATGCCCGACTCAATCATCTCACGAAGCAGGTCGTTACCCTCACGGGTGCGCTCGCCCACACCAGTAAACACCGAATAGCCGTTGTGTCCCTTGGCGATGTTGTTGATGAGCTCCATGATGAGCACGGTCTTGCCCACACCAGCACCACCAAAGAGACCGATCTTACCACCCTTCAGGTATGGTTCCAACAAGTCGATGACTTTGATGCCAGTAAACAGCACCTCTTTTGAAGTGGCCAAGTCCTCATATTTGGGCGGCTCGCGATGGATGGGATATTCCGTACTGCGATCGAGGCTGCCGATGCCATCGATGGCGTCGCCCGTCACATTGAGCAAGCGGCCTTTGATTTGGCTTCCGATGGGGATGGAGATAGGTTTGCCCAGCAAGCTGACTTCCATGCCTCGCATCAGACCATCGGTAGAGTCCATGGCGATGGTACGCACCGAGTCCTCACCGATATGTTGCTGACATTCGAGCACCACACGTTTGCCATTGGGGCGGACGACCTCCAAGGCATCATGAATCTTCGGGAGGTTATTGTCACCGCTCTCGAAGTAAACGTCAACCACTGGGCCGATAATTTGAGTGATGCATCCTTTGATATTGTTTGACATATCGTATCTATGATGTTTCTAATTCAAATAAGGTTCCGAAAAGAGGAACAAGCTGCAAATTTACTAAATAATGTCAACCACGTCGACCTATTGAGACCAAAAAGAAAAAATATTCCTCAAAAAAGGCAAAAACAGCCATTGTAGCAGGAAAACAGAGAAGCCGACAGCTTGTGCCATCGGCTTCTCTTGAACGTTATATTGTTTTTATTTTTTCAGTTCCCGCGCTATCAAGTCGTTCAGTTGTTTAGCGGCATCCAGCAGCAGACTTTCGTCTGTCGGGATGGGCACGGATTGACCGCCGAGGCGTCGCAAGGTCTCTTCCGAGCATGCATTTTGGTCGCCACGAATGACGGTATAGTCGTGTTTGAAAGTAGATTTCGCCTCAAAGGGCACCTTGCCGATATGTCGACCTTCGGCGTCACGATAGTCGATGTGGCCCTTGAGAGTGGCTGTCTTCAGCTGCGTGTAGTCGGTCACTTGGGCGGTTTTGCCATCTTTTTCTTCCTTAAAAGTCACTTCGTCGAGGCGGATGGGAGACAGCGCCACCTCGTTAATATCAACATACACCATCGCCGACTGCCTTCTTGTGCGCTCCACATTGAAAGGTACCTCACCTTCATCGAAGTCGAAAATGGCATACACCACATCGTCAGTCAGTTGAAGCTTATCATTGATGCCCATCGTCACCTCATCAGCAGTAACAAGCATCTGTTTCTTCCTTAAATTCAACAATTTAGGATTATCACTATTGGTATGCGCCAGCTGTATGATGTAGTTCTCGGCTTGTTCTGCATCAGCTTTCGAACCCGTGCCGAGCAATTGGCCGGCCTTAGCCACCAAGAAAACCTCCGCCCTGTTGCGCGCCGCCATTATATCGTCGTCAAGGTCGAGTTTCACGTAGCTCATGCCCTTTTTTACCTTGTTGGGGAAGCAGGACAAGGCGTTGTTGCGGCCTTTCATGCTGCAATAACGTTGGTAAATCTCGGGCCACACATCGGGCTGCCCCGTGGCTTTCAGGCTTTGGATGCGCTCGTGGTCGGCTTGGTTGGCCTTGTGGTAGGAGACCGCCACATAGTTGATACGCTTGGCATTCATATCACCGCCACAAATGTCAGGCGCGAAGCGTTGGATCACTTGGTCGTATTCTTGGGCTTCATAAAGTCTCTTTGGCGTGTTGCAAGAGGCAAGCATCGCACCGAGCAGCAAAACGGGAATCAGTCGGAGATATCTCATGGCTTTCATTTTAATCAGTATATCAAGAATAAAAACTACAAATTTCGCTCCAAAATTGCTCAAACGGCATAAAAACTTTACTTTTGTGCCATCAAATCTGAATTCCATGGAAAAAATCAAGCAACTGCAACAGGATTTCGCCGATTTCATGGCGCAAACCGACTTCAGTGGACAGCCCACTGAGTTATACGAGCCCATCGCTTACACCATCTTGCAAAGTGGCAAACGCCTGCGCCCCATGCTCTGCCTCTTGGCCAACGACATGTTTGGCGGCGACGAAAAGCAAGCCTTATGGCCTGCCCTGGCCTTGGAGACCTTCCACAACTTCACCCTCATCCACGACGACATCATGGACAAGGCACCGTTGCGCCGTGGCATGGCCACCGTCTACCAGAAGTGGAACTCTGACATCGCCATCCTCTCTGGCGACGCCATGCTAGCCATGGCCTTCCAATTTGCGCTGAAGCCCGACAAAGGCGGCGAACTCGCGAAACAGTTGGGCAAGGTCGCCATCGAAATCTGCGAGGGTCAGCAGATGGACCTCAACTTCGAAACCCTAGGCAACGTGACGATTGACGAGTATTTGGAAATGATTCGCCTGAAGACCGCTGTACTGTTGGCCACAGCCTTGCAGATGGGTGCTACCGTGGCAGGTGCTAATGCCACCGACATCCAGCACCTCTATAACTTCGGCATCAACCTGGGCATGAGCTTCCAGTTGCAAGACGACATCCTTGACCTTTACAGCGACGTGGCCACTTTCGGCAAGCGTCATGGCGGCGACATTGCCGACAACAAGAAGACCTACCTCTACCTGAAAGCTTTGGAGCTGGCTTCCAACGAAGACCGCAAACGCCTCGAACAACTTTTCACCCTCCGCATGGACCACGACGAGGACGAGAAGATCGAAGAAGTGGAAGCCATCTACAACCGCCTGCATGTGAAAGAAGCCGTCGAAAAGGTCATGCTTGACTATGACCGCAAGGCGTTTGAAGAACTGCATGCCGTAAGCCTGCCGGAAGAACAGAAAAAGCACTTAAAGACTTACGCTGAACTGCTTTCAGGAAGGAAGAAATAAACAACTGTCACCGTAACTCAAAAAGCGGAAGCCATTATCCAAGGCAAAACGATAACAATCCTTCCACCGGTCACCAATAAGGGCGGAGACCAAAAGCAATAATGTACTTTTCGGCTGATGGAAGTTGGTAATCAGCCCCGTGATGACACGCATCTTATAGCTGGGTGCAATCATTAGGGCTGTGCTGGCTTCGAGATGTGTCAGGCCATGCTTGTCGAGATAATCCACAATCAGTTGCAAGGCTTCGGGAGTCGATAACGGCGCATGGTCTTCGTAGGGGAACCACTGCTCCACATGAAGCGGGCGCAATTCCATGCCTTGTTCCTGCAGCATCACGCCAATCCAATACAGGCTTTCCAGGGTGCGTGTGCTTGTCGTCCCAACAGGAATGATGGGCTTTCCAAAATGATTGATCAAATTCTGTATCAACGACTTGCGAACAACCACCGTCTCGGAATGCATGGCATGTTCTCCGATGGTGTCGGTGGAAACAGGCTTGAAGGTGCCCGCTCCAACGTGTAGCGTCACCTCGTCGAAGGCAAAGCCTTGTTCTCGCAAAGCGGCGATGAGGGGTTGCGTGAAATGCAGTCCCGCCGTGGGTGCCGCCACTGAGCCGTCATAGCGAGCGAAAACAGTTTGGTAACGGTCGCGGTCGTCGGGTTCAGCATCACGGTGCAGGTAGGGCGGCAAGGGAATCTCGCCAGCGGCCTCCAACACCGAAGCAAATGGCAAGGTTTCGGGTGTCCACGAGAACTCTATTTCGGCATATTGGTCGTTCTGGCTGATGCGTTCAGCACTGAGCACCACGGACTTTCCTCCCACCGTCAGCTCCATCGACAGCTTGCCTTCCTTCCAACGTTTGGCATTGCCTATCAAGCATTTCCAGCGCACGGGCGAAGTGGCGCTGAAAGCCACCTGATAGTCTTTCTCTGGCTCAAGGCAAAACACCTCGATGCGCGAACCCGTGGCCTTGTGGAACTGCAAGCGGGCACGGATGACCTTGGTCTCGTTGAAGACCAGCAAGGCTTCCTTAGGCAGGAAATCACCGACATGCTTGAACTGCGACTTTTGTATCTCATTGTCTTTCAACACTAAAAGATTGGACGCATCACGTTCCGGCAAGGGATATTTGGCGATGCGCTCGTCGGGCAAGGGATAGTCGTAGGCCTCAATGGAAATATGCTTTACGTCGTTCATCGTGGAAAATTTGCGCAAAGGTAGGGAATTAATGCCTATCTTTGCGCTCGAAACGGTAAAACGATGAACAGCCTACCACTAAAAATAGAACTGTCGAACGAATTCCTGCTGAAGTTCCTGAAATTCGGCGTGGTAGGATTTTCGGGCGTGTTCGTCAATTTCGGCGTCACTTACGTCTGCAAGGAATGGCTGAAGTGGAACAAATACTTGAGTAACATCTTGGGCTTCATCGTCGCCGCCACCTCCAACTACATCTTGAACCGCATTTGGACCTTCCAAAGTTCCAACCCGCAAATCGGGACGGAATACGCCAAATACTTCTTCATCGCGCTGATTGGCATGGGCATCGACACGCTGACGGTGTATCTGCTCAACGGGAAATTGAAATGGAATTTCTACCTCAGCAAGGTGTTTGCCGTAGGGGCTTCCACGCTGTGGAATTTCTTCGGGAATTTGTTGTTTACGTTTGCCTAGCAGGCATGTCATCCCCACGCTGGCATGGGGGAAGGCTGGGATCTATGCCTGCGACATCGAAAAATCAGAGGAATTTATCCAAGAAAATGAACGGCATCAGCGATTCGACGCCGTCAAAGACCATAACGGGTCCCGTCTCACCTTGGCAAAGCACCCGCAGCGGCTGTTTCGACTGCTGCTCCACCTCCACCATCACCTGACGGCAGGCACCACAAGGAGCGACAGGTTCTTCAATCGTCTTGGTGGCGGAACAAGCTGTTATCGCAAGGGCTTCGATGGCCACGCCAGGATATTTCGCCATCGCAGCGAACATGGCCACACGTTCAGCGCAGAGACCACTAGGGTAGGCTGCATTTTCGATGTTGTTACCCGTCATGATTTCGCCGTTGGCCAGGCGCACCGCGGCCCCGACATGAAACTTGGAATAAGGCGCATAGGACCTCTTCGTGGCTTCGTGGGCGATACGCATCAACTCGGCATCTTGCGACGGCAGTTCTTCCATCGAGTCGTAAACCTGGTAGGGACAAATAAACTGTTCTTTCCTCATCTTGGTTCGTTTTTCATACACGATGCTGCAAAGATAATGAATAATCCATTATGATTGAACATTGTCGCTTTTTTGTGGTGCGGCAAACAGCAACAACGACATAAAGAACGCGAACAAGGTGGCACCAGCTTGGGTCTCCAAAGTGTCCTCGGGGAACATCGACAGCAACATGATGGTGAGGAATACCATATATAAATAGGTGTGGTTTTTGCGCGACGCACACCATGGATAGAGCAACACGAGCAGGAAAAACGCCAGCCCCACCAAGCCGAAGGCCACGGCGATGGCTAGATACTGGTTATGGGCGCGGAAACGGAATTCCTCTTTCAAAGGGGATTGTATCTCGTCATAGGTCTGCGCAAAGGCCTGCGGCACATCGCCCGTGCCCATACCAAACCACGGATGCTGCCCGATGATGTGGAACGATGCCCTCGTGAATTCAATGCGTTGCGCGAGGGAGCCGCCGTTAGGGTTGTCATAACGGCGATAGAGGTTGTATTCAAACAGCGTTGCCGACAGTCTCGCCCGCAGTCCTGGATGACGCCAATTGTTATAGTTGGCTACACCTTTCTCCACATTACGGATGTCTTCATCGGTGAGGGCCATCACGCCTTGGGCGTCCTTACGGAGGTCCTTGGAGGTGAGGTAACGCGCCAAAGTGGCTTCCAGATTCTCGCCATTTTCTGTCGTACCCTCAAAAGCCATCCCGCTGCGCTGCGACCAAGCTTCTTGTAGTTCCTTACGGCAATAATAAAGTCCAACGTATTTTCCATCCTCCACGGGATTGTGGATGGTGTCGTGCCAATAGTCGTTGCCTTGTGCGGTTTTCTGCTCCAAGGTGGCGAAATCAACAGGCTCCACCCTCAACATGGGCTTGACCTCATGCTGCACGACGAGGAACGCCGCCGCGACAACCAAGAGAGCCACAACAGCCACGGCGATATGCCAGCCCCTACTCTTTTTCCATTTCAGGAAGGCGTAAACAAGTGAGACGATGACGACAGCAGCCAGAATTACATAGCCCGACAGTGACTCGAAGATGTAGATTTGGTAGACGAACCAAAACAGCAAAAGCCACATTAGGAACTGGTTTACAGCGACTTTTATTCCAAACGCTGGAACGCCATTCCCTCTTGAAACACGCATCTTAAAGATGTAGTAGCTAATGATGGCGATGCAAAAGACGATGTTGAGGCAGAAACGAATATGGCTGATGAAATGTGAGATTTCGCGGATGTCCTCATAGTCGTGACGCCAATAGGACACACTGCTGAACATAGTCGCAACAAACACTGACAACACATACACGAGCATCACGATGTTGAAGCGCTTGCGGTCCAAGGGTTCCATACCCGACAACACGAGTGGCATGAGCAATATCGGCAACTTGACGCGGAGGTCTTTTAGGGCGTACTCGAAATCGGTGGTCCACAGTAGACCTACGACATGCATGAGGTAGAAAGCGACGAGAAGGACAGCGGCTTTGTTGTGCCAAAATCTTGCAAATTTATGACGAAAATCGTGACGAAAATAGATTCCATCCTCCCCTACACTACCTTCGCACGGAATGACATTTTCATCACGATTTCCTACAATGCCGTCAACAACCCATACGATGACCAGCCAAAACTGCGACATGCCCATTAGGAAGGGCGAGAGGGTGAGGCCCACAGCCACCATCAGCAGACCCAAGAGGTAGGCCTGATTCAGATAGGGCCGTATGGAAGCCTGCGAGGTCATCACTTGCCGCTCAGGATGCTGTGGTATTCGTCCTTGCCGTTGGTGTCGAGCAGAATCTCAAAAGCACGCTTCAGGTCAGGGTCGTCGTTCAACGAGGAGATAATGCGACCTTTCTGGTAGTAATAACGTCCTACAATCTCAGAGCGGAGCAACTCTTCGATGTCCTTGCGGTTGCTGATGAGGTCGTTCTCCTTCTCGGCGGCGAAGTTCTTCTCCAGCTGATCAATCTGAGGCTGAATCTTGTCGAGATAGCCTTCATCCTTGGCCACCTTCTTCAGCTTCTCGATGGCTTTCTCGCTCTCGGTGGTATAGCTGAAATTCTTGTCTTTCACGAACTTCATGAAGTCCTTGTAGGTGGCTTCGTCGATTTGGAAACGATCGGCGGAGTCGATAGTCTTGTGCTCGCTGTAGAACTTGTTGGCATAGTCGAAGATGAAGCTCTTGCCGTAGAGGTAGGCCGTCACCGTGGCATACGGATCGCGTTTCACCTTCACATCAGGCGTGATGCCATGGCCTTCGTAAACGGTGCGTCCGCCAACGGTGGTAAAAGCCTTGCCGAGGGTGTCGGCTTTTGTTTGTGTGGTATCTTTCTTATGCGAGTAGTCAATCTCCTGAATGCAACGGCCGCTGGGGATATAATAATGTGCCACCGTCACCTTCATCTGGGTGTTGTAGCTCAGCGGCAGGATGTTTTGCACCAAGCCCTTGCCGAAGGTCCTTTCTCCAATGATGACACCACGGTCGTAGTCTTGTATGGCACCTGCCACAATCTCGCTGGCCGAAGCGCTGCTGCCATCAACGAGGACAGCCAACGGAATCTCAAGGTCCACAGGCTCGTTCGTCGTGGGATGGACGCTGTT
>LXOW01289071.1_pt1 | contig 26809 bp, 20 predicted proteins | sample 1368591 | NCBI WGS metagenome assembly LXOW01 (sample SAMN04884650, study PRJNA319009) | bovine gut metagenome | isolation source: Cow rumen | host: Bos taurus | place: Italy: Legnaro (PD) | collected 2014-07-09
GTCAATGTTCTTTGCTGTTGTGTTGCGTCTCAACCAATCAGCTTGTTCAGTATATCATTATGATATTTATAAGTCAACACTTTTTTTCAAATTTTTTTATTTTTTTTATTTTTTTAATTCTCCATCTCCAAAAAATCGCACAAAATAAGGCTTTGCAGACACATATTTATCATCCAAAATAACTGTTCAAACTATAACATATATCAAATCCTCACAGAGCATTTTTTAGTACAACAAAACAATTGCATCATTATTTTCTTGTACAGAACAAAGAGTTTTGCTTGCAAAACTCTAGCGCGACCGCGGTATTGCACATCAATTAACTCCATCTCCGCGGTCTGTGCATCCCCCGCCTTTTAAGTGAAGGCGAGGGACAATAAACTTGTCTTAAACTTGAATGAATTCTGAAAAATCAACACCGAATCCATCATTCGAAACTTACAAGTAAATCTCAAATACTTATTTTGCCAAAGAAAGCAAAATCCATTTTAACAATAAATTATTATTGTATATAAAACGCAACACTTCACTGTCATTGATACAACGATAGCATTCAACTCCAAATTCTGTACCACTAAATGAAAGTAGTATCAAAAATCCTACCCAGACAATCAAGCAACCCACAAGCAATCCAGCGGCTGCACCTGTCAGCTCATTCACATCATATGCTCCGGTTCTCTTTTCAACCATAATAAATGTTTTTAACAAAATGCGCAATATGATACGGATAATAATAAAAATAACAGCATACACAATACCGCGTATCATCATTCTTGCTATCATTTCGTTAATGCAGTTTGAAAAACGTTTTGCAGTTATTTTTCCCTCTTGATTTGCATATTCTGCAGTACTATCAACAAGAGATTCATCTAACAATGATGGCAGTCCAAGGTTCTTTATCACTTTGTTTTGATCACTTTTCGATAATTTTGCGTAACCTTTCGTTTTTTTCGTTGTAACATTATCTATAGCATTGTCCATCTTTGTCTCTATGCCCAAAGTAGAATTCACACTCTCCGTAGCATAATTCATTACAACTTCACTTTCACACAAGGAATCCGCAAAAATCGGCCCCAAAAATCCTGTTAGAATAATGGCAACAACCAATGAACCAACAGCAAAAAGCATCTGAACAAGTCCTTTCTTATAACCAAGAAAAGCCATTCCTCCCAATATTGCAATAACTACAATCAATAACCAATTCATATCATTTTTCCTTCTTTCTTCCTGTCAAACTTATTTGCTTTATATAATCCCCATCAATCATACAATACTTGCTGGATGACTGAATCGGGAAAAGATACGACACTACACTGTCAAATTCACAATCTAGTTTTTCACTTCCTCTAAAACGTAGAATATGTCCCTCTGTAGATGAATAAAAAATCAATTCTTTATTGCCCATCAAAAACTGATTATAGCTATATCCAATTTCTTTTTCTAAAACCTTTTTTCCACTTGTTGTATATGCTTTGGCAATGTACGAACTTGTAGGATTTTTATCATTTTCCGTTACAAGTGCAATATATTCATCATTGTAACTTACGCTTTTAATATTTGATTTTTCTTTTATTTTTGCTACATCCACAGGTGTTTCCTTCATCTTGTATACATAGAAACCATTCTTTGTAAACGCAACTACTTCACTATCATTTAAAAATTGAATATCCGCCACGATTTCCGTTCCCAACGGTCTTGAACCTACAATACGATCTACACGGTTTTTTCCAACGTTATCAAAATTATAGAAATTCAGGCTGCTGGATATAACTCCGTTAGAAATATTTATGTAGCTTGTCACAAGTTTCTGACCATCTTTTGAAAGTGCTATAGATACAGGATATCCGTCGCTATCCGTACTTGTTGCTATACATACCTTTAACATATCCTTTGCATCATATGGATTATAAATGCATATTTTTGCCTTATCATTTTCTTCTAATATGGCAGCAACAACGCCCTGTTTTGCAATAGAAATCTGCTCTATCGCCGCTTCCGTCTGTATTACCTTGACTTTTTCTGTTCCGTCAAATACACTAATCTGTTTTGCGCCAATGTCAGCAACCGCAACATATTTACCACAAGTAACTGCAAATGGCTTTTCATAATCATAACTTCCGTTCCATAATATTTCCCCGTCCATATTCATGGCACAAGCACCATCTTTACTGTATTTTAGCAAATCATCTCCATAAGCAATATATTTTGCATCATTGCCCTCTATTTTTTCAGCTTTTGAAACTACTTCATACTCGCTATAAGTTCTGTTTGCTTGAAACAAGAAATAAAATGCAATCATGAGAATTACAACAATTGGCGCCGAAATCAAAACCGTCATTCGGATTATTTTTTTTCTCTTTTTCATTTTTAAATATCTTTTTTGTTCACTACGTTCTGATAAACTTGGCATAACTTCCTCCACCTTTTAAAAACATATAGTGACATTATACTTGATTTTACTCTTATTGTGAAGTCTCGGCTGAAAATCCCGTAAACCTTCAAACATCCAAGTATAAACTGCCCTCAACCGCTACCTCGGACGAAGTTTTTCTGCTGTCTTACGATTATTTTTACTCAATGATTTTATAACCACTTGCTTCTATAACACTAATTTATTCCCACATTTTTAGCACTTGTCCAACTACTATTCTATTTTTATTTTCAATTTGATTTATTTGCATTATTTTACCTATTGCAGTTATGTTGCCAAAATATTCTCTGCATATTCCCTCCAAAGAATCCCCTGGCTTTACTTCATAAAACTGTATCAATTCCATTTCCGTATTATGTTTTTCTAAACTGTTTTTATTATTTTCCTCATCATCAGCATATTTTTTTTCTAAACTTTCTATTTTTTCTTTATGACCTTCTTTTTTATCTGTCCCGTTTTCATTCCTATTTACTTCCAAAGTTTTGTTTTCTCTCTGTTTTTTTGCATTTATCTGTTCCTGTTTCATAGTTGTCAATGTGCTATCTTTATGAAAATAATCTTGCATTTCTACGATAAGTAAAATCATAATTACACAAACAAAAGTACCTATAACACAACGTTTTGTCATAGTCTTTTTCTGTTTTCTCAAGGACATCTGATTTATTTTCTCTCGTATTTCCTCTAACAACTGATTATCTTTTCTTTCGGGTTCTACTTCTCCTTTACACATCAACATGTACTCTTGCATTTCATCATTTTTTTCATAATAAATGTAATAGCCATCTATATTTTTTTCATCTACACATATGTTTATTTTTCTTTGAATACTATTAAATTCAATTCTTATGTCGTTGTGAAATAGTTGTAATGCCTCCTTTTTTTCTTTTGTAAAAATAATATCACTTCCTATTTCTGCAATTCCTATAACTTCTCCGTTTTTATAATATTTTTCCATTTCTGCATATACATTTTTCCATGCTTCTACTTGAGAATTTGATGAAAAAATTACATCTGTTGCGCAAATTGCACCATACGCAAATACGCAAAACTTTCCTTCAAGTTTTAAAGCATGTCCAATCAACACGATGATTTTATTTTCTTTTTCTGTATTTCTAGCTATGTATTGTATATATGAATACAAATAATCTTCAATATACACAGATATTTCTTTATCTTCCATCCCTATTTTTCGTACATTTCTCGGCAATCTCACTAAACATTCTTTCTGATTATTCATGATAACCCCTTCCTTTCTTCCCATTTTTTCACCCAATGTGGCTACTCGCTCATACAGATTACCATGTCTTACCTGCAAAATTTGTCAAAATAGCATTCTAACGAAAATCTTTTACTTTAAAAGCAAACCCACATGTCAGTTTGCAGACACCGCCATGAATAAATAGGAAATTGCATCGCAATTTCCTATTACAAAAAAAGAGTGTCAATAACTACCTTCGTAATTATCAACACTCTTCTTTTAGTCTTCCAATAGTTCCAAAGTATTACTAAACAACTAACACACTCTCAACATTTAGAATGTTTTATTTTCTATAACGTCCAAAGAAATCAAAATAAATCAAACCTACGTTTCCAGACATAGATGCTGCGCCTCCTACAGGCTCTTCAGGTTCAACTACATCTTCTTCTTTTGGTTGTTCCTGTGGTTGTTCCTGCGTTGGTTCTTCTGTCTGACCATCAGACCATTCCACCGGCTCCTCTGTAGGTAAAGGGTCTACTTCTTCTGTTTCCTCTGGCACATCTGTTTCTTCTGGCTCTTCAGTTTCCTCTGGTTCCTCTTCTGTAGCTTTTTTCTCATTTTTCTTTGCGTAATCATCCTTCAATTCGGCATACTCTTTGCCTTCATGAATTTTTTCCATAAACTGATGCCAAATTCTTCCTGGATAACTACTACCATACAAATCATTTACCGTAACCGGTGTATCGTAACCTACCCATACAGTGGTTGTATAGTATGCTGTAAATCCACAGAACCAACCGTCTTTCTTATCATTTGTTGTACCTGTTTTAGCAGCAGATACAGTTTGCGACAAGCCAAGTCCTCTACCAGTACCATTTGTTATTACATTTTCCATACAACTTGTCATCATATGCGCACTCTCAGGAGAATAAATCTTCTTCTTAATCTGACGGTCTTTATAAACCATATTTCCTCTTGAATCTGTGATTTTTACAATACAAGTAGGTTCTCTATAATATCCTTCATTTTCAATAGTTGCATATCCGGATGCCATTTCCAAAGGACTAACACCATGTGTCAATCCACCTAAAGCTGACGCAGGATAATAATCATCTGCAACAATGTTTGAAAATCCCATATTCAAAATATAAGACAATCCCTTACTTGGAGTAATTTCCTCAAATAACTTCCAAGCAACTACGTTTTTCGATGCTGCTACCGCAGAACGAATTGGTATTCTTCCTGAGTATTTATTGTCTGAGTTATGTGGTCCGCCTTTAAAATATTTATCTTCCACAATAGATTCTGGTGTATATCCATTTTCAAAAGCAGGTGTATACACTACTAATGGTTTGATAGAACTTCCCGGCTGTCTAAAGCTCTGATATGCACGGTTTAATGTATATCCAATAATATCATTTTGCGTTCTTCCACCTACAATCGCCTCAACACGTCCATTTGTATTATTGATACAAACAGCAGCGCCCTGCATTTTATAAACACCTTCGTCTGTCTTTGCAGTAAATCCCTTTAATTGTTCATTTACAGCTTTTTGAAGCTCTTTCTGTTTCGACAGATTGATAGAAGTGTAAATTCTATATCCTGCTGTATACAAAGAACTTTCACATGCAGAAAATACTTCATCATATTCCTCGCGATATGTAGTTTCTTCCTGTGTACTTGCAAACTGTGTCTTAAATTCAAAACCTGTACTCTTCATTAACGCCTTAATAGTACACAATCTTGCATAAGTCTCTATTGATGTTTTTTTCTTGTTTTGTTGCGTCTTTAACTTAATTTCCTGCATAAGAGCATTATCATACTCTTCATCCGTAATTTTTCCGTCTTCCTTCATATTTTTCAATATCAAGTCACGACGTGTCATTGTATTGTCCATATTTGTCAATGGATTGAATTTCGTCGGTCCATTTGGTATTGCACACAAAAATGCTACTTCTGACAAAGATAATTCTTTCACATCTTTTCCAAAATAACCATATGACGCTGCCTGAATTCCATAATAACCATTGGCAAAAAATACATTGTTAATATAAAACTCAAGTATCTGGTCTTTCGAATATTTCTTTTCTACTTCCATGGCATAGAACATCTCACGAAGTTTACGGTTCATGGTCTGTTCTTTGGAAATAAACACGTTTCGAATCAACTGCTGGGTAATGGTACTACCACCTTGGGTTACACGACCTTTTTTTACGTACTGAAAAGCCGCTCTTGCAATGGCTAGATAATCCACACCTTTATGAGTGTAAAACTTCTTGTCCTCAATGGATACAAATGCCATTTTCACGTAATCAGGTATCTCATCATTACTCAAATAATAAACATCTTTTTCGCCTTTTAAATCTGCAATTTCTTTTCCATTGCTTGCATATACAACACTGGTCTCTGTAGAACAAAATGTCTGTACAGTGGATTCCCCTACTGCTTTCTTAGCTTCCTGCTGCATTGCAAGTAAATCCTGTCCGTAAGTGAAATAAAATACGATTCCACCGATCAATACGGTCAGCAACACTAAAAGTAATGTTACTCTTAAGGCTAATAAGAATTTTCTCAATGCAGGATTTTTAATTCTTGATTTCTTTTTTGTCTTTGCCATTTTTCATTCCTTCTTGTCGTAATCTTTATTAACTGTTATTTTTTGTTTAAGTATAGACCAAATCAGCTATTTTGTAAACTGTTTCGCATAAAACCGTAACTAGTTATAGCAATTCACATTCTTACGAGCCAAATCAAAATCCAACTCATATTTCCATACTTTACTCAAATCTCTGTATTGGCAACATAATCCTGAAACAGGTACCACGGGTATACTGGCTTTTTACCTGTATAGTTCCCACGTGTTTTGCCACAATTAGTTTTGCAATGGACAATCCCAAACCATGTCCGCTGATATCGCCATTTCTGACATGATCCGAACGATAAAAACGTCTGAAAATGTTTTCCATATCTTTCTCATCCATTCCAATACCCGTATCTGCCACCGTCAACACACATTGATTATCTATTTCCTCGCATCCAATGTATATAGTATCGCCATCTTTTGTATATTTTATGGCGTTTTCCACCAATACACGGATTGCTTCTTTCATCATCTGTCGGTCACCATAAAAAATCAAATGATCCACATCAAGAGCTTCCACATTTCTGTTTTTCGCGATAATTTTTGCCTCTTTAATGGTTTCTTCAACCATTTTACCAATGTTAAATTTACGCTTGGTAAGTTTTAATGTTTTTTTATCATTTCTTGAAAGGAACAATAATTTTTCCACAAGTTCTTTCATGGACTGGGATTCGTTTTTAATCGCTTCCACCGACTCTGCCAAAACTTCCGGATCTTCTGCTCCCCAACGGTCTAACATATTGATGTATCCTTGGATAACAGCAATTGGTGTTCGAAGTTCATGTGACGCATCTGAAGCAAATTGTTTTTGTTGTTCATAGGAACCTTCCAAACGATCTAACATACTATTGATGGTGCTGGCAACATCCTTTAGCTCGTTTTGCATTCCTTCCTCGCTGATACGCTCCTGAGAAAGATTATTTATAGTGATGCGTTTGGACTGCTTTATCATTTTTCCAATATATTTTGTAATCTGGGAAATGTTTTTCTTCGCCATTTCTACTACAAATAAAACACCAGCCAGATATAATACTACCGTCACCTCAAAGCCATCCAACAGATTTATCTGCCACTCTTGCCCACTGTAATGAAAACGCAGCATGTGATTTTTAAGCTCACTATGTATGATTACATGTCCTACCGGAATAAAAATAAGTGCTCCCACAAAAAGCATCATTGCGGTATAACATAATGTAATTTGTAATTGTATGGACAATCGTATACGACTCTTTATCTGATTTTTCTTTTCTACCAGAGGCAACCAGTACTTTCGTAAAAAGCACCGAATTTTCTCAATCTTTTCTTCACTCATCTTTGATTATGTAACCTACCCCTCGTACTGTATTCAAAATTTTCACGCCATACTTGTCATCCAGTTTCTGACGAATATAACGAACATACACATCTACTACATTTGTCTCTCCCATATAATCGTAGTCCCATACTTCCTCTAAAATGGTTTCTCTCGAAACTGCTTCATTTAAATGGTTCAAAAGATAGACTAACAGATCATATTCTTTCTTTGTGAGACTTATAAGATCTTCCCCGTAATGTACTTCATGCATGGCAGTATCCACTTTTAACATGCCGTGTTCTAACACAACTTTCTTTGGTTCCTTTACCATTTTCTGTTGTCTTCCGTGTGCTACGCGGATTCTTGCCAGTAACTCTTCAATGGCAAAAGGTTTTGTCATGTAATCATCTGCTCCATTGTCAAGACCTTCTACTTTATCCATGATATCATCTTTTGCAGTAAGCATAATGATGGAATTTTCATAGCCACCTTCTCTTGCTTTTCTACACACATCAATACCACTCATTCCAGGAAGCATCACATCTAAAATAACCAAATCCGGTGTTGTGGTTAATATTTTATCTAAAGCATCGATACCATTCTCTGCCCAATCTACTTCATAGCCTTCATGTTTCAATTCAAGTTCCACAAAACGGGCTATTTTTCTTTCATCTTCCACAATCAGTATTTTCGCCATGTTTCTCCCTCTTTCTTTTTCATGTGTTCTCTCCAATACACTGTAATCTATTATGCAACAAAAGGGTTGCAAACTGCAACCCTTTCTTTCATATTAAAAATTCTCACAATCTTATTTTGCCAATACTTCTTTTGAAACTTCGATTACACGCTCTGTTGTAATTCCAAATTTTTCAAACAATGTAGCGGCAGGAGCTGATGCACCAAAGCCTTTCATTGTTACATATCCACCATCAAGACCTACGTATTTGCCCCATCCAAAATCAGATAAAGCTTCTACCGCAACTCTCTTGCGACATGCATTTGGAAGAACGCTTTCTTTGTACTCTGCACTCTGTTGTTCAAATACATCCATACATGGCATACTTACTACACGAACTTCCGTACCATTTTTTGCTAATTCAGCCTTTGCTGCAATGGCTAACTGTACTTCTGAACCGCTTGCCATAATAATAAGATCAGGCACTTCCTTCTTACAATCATCAATGATATATCCACCCTTTAAGGCTTCTTTACTACTTCCTGCAAGCTGTGGTAAATTCTGACGTGTAAGTACCAATGCTGTTGGTGTACTCTGTGAATTTACTGCATAATACCATGCAGCTGCAGTTTCTGTAGTATCTGCTGGACGGAATACTGAGAAGTTTGGAAGTGAACGAAGCATAGCTAACTGCTCGATTGGCTCATGTGTAGGTCCATCTTCTCCTACTCCGATACTGTCATGTGTCAATACATAAGTAAGTGGTGTTCCCATAAGTGCTGAAAGTCTAGCCATTGGTTTTACATAATCTGAAAATACAAAGAATGTAGAAACGTATGGACGAAGTCCTCCATGCAATGTCATACCATTTCCGATAGCAGCCATAGCTAACTCACGCACACCAAAGTGAAGGTTTCTTCCTGCGTAATTCTGCGCTGAAAAGTCACCCATATCACTCATGTTTGTCTTGTTTGATGGTGCAAGGTCTGCAGAACCACCGATAAATCCTGGCATGTAATTCTTAATCTTGTTAATTAACTTACCTGAAATATTACGCGTTGCATCTGCCTTGTCATCAACTGCCCAGAAATCAGGCTCAGCAAGTAAACACTCACCAGCTTTTTTGTCATGCATCTGATCCCATAACTGTTTCATCTCTGGATATTTCTCGCAGTATTCTGCAAACATGGCATTCCATGCTTCTTCTGCTTTTTCATTTTCAGCAACAATCTTTGCTGCGTTATCATAAACTTCCTGAGGAACGAAAAATTCTTTCTCCGGATCCAATCCTAAGTTTTCTTTCAATGCACGCACATTGTCAACTCCAAGAGGCTCTCCGTGAGCACTTGCAGTTCCTTCCTTTGCAGGACATCCATGACCGATCTTTGTACGAACGGTAATCATGGTAGGTCTTGTTGTGTCAGCCTTTGCCTCTGCAATAGCCTTTCCGATTTCTTCTAAGTTGTTTCCGTCTTCTACAACTAATGTCTGGAAACCAAATGATTCGAAACGCTTCTTTACATCTTCCTGGAATGCGATATCGGTATCTCCTTCGATAGAGATTTTATTTGAATCGTATAATACGATCAATTTTCCAAGTTTTAATGTTCCGGCAAGTGAGAATGCTTCGTAAGAAATACCTTCCATCATACATCCGTCTCCACCAAGTACATATGTGTAGTGGTCAACTACCGGATATCCTTCTTTATTGAAACGGGATGCCAAATGAGCTTCTGCCATTGCCATACCTACTGCCATCGCCATACCTGCACCCAAAGGTCCTGTTGTAGCTTCTACTCCAACTGTGTGACCATACTCTGGATGTCCAGGAGTTTTGGAACCCCACTGTCTGAAGTTTTTCATTTCATCCATTGATAAATTTCCATAACCAAAAATGTGTAACAATGAATACAACAAAGAAGAACCATGTCCACCTGATAAAATAAAACGGTCACGGTTAGCCCAATTAGGGTTCTTTGGATTATGTTTCATATATTTTGCCCATAACTCGTAAGCCATTGGAGCCGCTCCTAATGGTAAGCCCGGATGTCCTGAATTTGCCTTCTGTACAGTATCTGCTGCCAAAGCACGAATGGCATTGACTGATAATACATCAATTTCGCTCATTGTACATTTCCTCCTAAAATCTACTATTCTACAACACTCAAATGTATCTATTCCCCATTTTTAAAGGGACTAAGTCCATTTTTTCATATAGTCATTGCAATTATAAACTATTTCTTCCAAAAATGCTATGAGAAATTTGTATTACATTTTGTGAATTTTTCGTCATTTTCCATAACATTTCGTGACAATCTGACACAATTCCAAAATGAGCAAAGAATAAGCTCCCGAAAATGTTGTAACCGTTTCCGAGAGCTTATATCATCAATTACCGTTTTAAACACACTTCAGATATTTTCGATAACATTTTTTCAACTTACCTGATTCGCTCAAATGTTTCTTTCTAAGTGTTTCATACAATTCATAAATCTGTTGTGTCTGTGACTGTTCTACCGGTTTCGGACTATATTCTAACTGGTTCATGGTATCATAGAGAATGCTCCACTTAAGTTTCTCTATTCCATCCAAAGCAATCTCTCCATCCTGTAATTTTTGCATAAGATCTTCATTTTTATGCAGGCACTGTTCTGCTTTCAGGAAATAAATGATTCTAAAATAAAAATATTTGATTTTATTGTTTTTCAAAGCATCATTTACCTTTTTAATTCTTCGCTTTGAAAGAATACGATATCTCATTACTATTCCCAAAGTAATAAACACTATGCCACCAATGATATACAGAATTTTTACCAATGTATCTCCCATATGACTTTCCGTCTTCACTGGTACTGATGTCATCTGCGGTTTTGCTGACACTACATTTCCCGTCGGGGTAACTGTTGGTGGTACACTTGCTGTCGGCATGACAGTTTTTGTAGGTGCAGGAGTCGGAGTTTCTTCCTCCTCATTTGAATCCCCCGCAATATAACCGCTTGTCACTTCCACCGGCACCCAGCCATAACCAGAAATATAAATTTCCGTCCATGCATGGGCATTACTATCTTTCAAGTATAATTCATAATTTTTTTCACTGATTTTTTTTGCATCTCCTATATCAGAATAACTTGCATAATATCCTTCCACGAAACGTGCCGGAATCCCCATGGTTCGGAATAGCATAGTAGCTGCACTGGCGTAATGAACACAATATCCTTTTTGATTTTCAAACAGAAAATAGTCCACAAAATCTTTTCCCGCTGGTGTTCTTCCCGGTGATATCGAATACTTCGTATTTTCTTTTAAATAGTCTTGTACAAAAGAAATACAGTCTTCCATTTCTTTCTTATCCTTCATGCCACCCTCTGACACTACAGTTTCTAACTTTGTTTTTAGTGTATCCGGCACATCAAGATAGCTATCCTTTACAAAATCTTCATAGGCTTTTTGCTGACTTCGAAACTCTGCCACAAGTTTCAATAACGTCAAAAATTCATCTGCATCCAGTTCACCACATAAAGCTCGAATCTCCCAATCCGAATCATCATACCACTCATGTTCCCCATATCCATCTAACAGGCAATAAATATCCTGATATGACTTCACTAGGTCTTCCGCTTTTTTATTATGGTAATTTATTTGTTCGGAAATTTCTAATAATCGTGGTCGTTCAGCATCCTCATTTAAAATACAACATTTTTCTTCCAGCTTTGGACTTAATTCATTGATTGATTTTCCCTTCATGCTTCCAACTTCATATTCTTTCACATCAATCCCTGTCTCATCCTTCACAATACCAGCGATTTCCTCATATTCTTCCCATAATAAATCCATCTTTTTGTAATAATCAACAACAGGATTTCCGCTGTCATTAACCCATTTTCTAAAAGAAACCAATGAATCGTCTTTCCACCGTGGATTGGCAATGGCTGAAAATACATTTTCCTGCGCATTTTCCACTTCCCATTCATATTCCAATTTACGGGTATCAGAAACATCTAATTTACCATTGTCTTCTTCTACATTCGCCAAAACATAGTACGGAACAAACAAGGTAGACACCGTTTCTCCCACATTTTCAACTCTAAGAGCTGAAACTAAATTTGACGAATTTGATGTACTGTCTAATTGCTTTTTTAGAAACTCCATGTCAAAAGGGCTGTTTAAGAATTTATCACTGTATACACCTTCCACAATTCTTATTTGTTTTGTTTTTTTGTGAAAAGGGAATATAAGATTTTCTGAATCATAATTGAAAAAATAGTCCAATTTCATTCGGTATTCTGCTGCTGCCATTCCCATATTTTCAGACAGTATTCCGCTCTTTTCTTCCAATTCTTTTCTTTTTTTCTCTTGTTTATTATTAAGTCCGCCCCATTTTCTTCCGTCATATTCACTTCCAACATACCCGCGAAGATATAGTCCTTTTTCCCATTTCCCCGGATTTGTCCATCTGTCAAACTCAATTCTTAGTCTGTTTTCACCTTTAAAATTGATTTCATCAACATTTGCAATATTACCAAAATTGATACCACCGTCTACAGTACCGTCACCGAAAAAGCCCCGGAAAAACATTGCTGAAAAATCATCCATTTTCTTTCGAATCACATCTCTGTACTCTTCTACACTGTGAAAGCCTTCATATTTTTCTTCCGGCAATACACGAAAAATTCCCATCAGTATCACCGCACCAATAAAAAGCTGTACCAGTTGTATTTTCCAGCCAAATAAGTTTACTTGTTTTTTTCGAAGTCCTCCGCTAATGAGATACCCAAAAACAATGATAGTCCAAAGCATAAATGGAAGTACGCTAGGAACTTTACCGATTACTTCCGGCGAAAATGCCACAACGACTATCAAAATCATGCCAATATATTTGGTTTTCAGGCTAAAAAATAAAAATGCCAAAATACCAACCAAAAACACAAATACAAATAATAAAAAGATCGTGACACTTTTTATTTCTGATATTTTTTCATTTACCTCAAAACGGTCAAATGTTTTTCCGTAATAGCGCTCTGCCAGACTTAAAATATGATTCGACAAAGTTGCCAAACCGTTAGAAATACCTATTCTGGCTTTATAGCAGCCAATTGCATACAAAAACAGGCATGCCGCCGTCAGTATTTCTCCATATTTTTTCATTTGCAATGCCAGAAAAAACACAAAAGCTGCAATTCCAACGACGAAAAATACATATCTTTCGTGACACTGAATTCGAAAACCATCAATAAAACACCAAACCGTGCTTTCCATCAAAGACACAAACATGACTAATCCCATAATAATGGACATAAGGCTTTTTTTCTGCTCTATTTCATTTGGCACATCTTTTTTTATGATTAATCCAATTTCTTTTGACAAATCCTTTTTTCTTTTTTTCATTTTTTGCTATTCCTTCTTAAGCTCTCTATTCTGCACTCTGTGTCATTTCTCTTTTGATAAACTGCTCAAGTTCCATTTCAAATCCATCATGTTCTTCACCGATACCGGCATTTTCTACATCTTCCAAAAGTTCCATAAGATCTGTTTTTTCTTCTACAATTTTCAAAAAGAAATTTTTAAAGGTAGGATGATACCAGACTACTCCATGAGATACATTTGCCAAAAGTTCATCCATGGATTGCTTTGCCAAAACACAAACCTTTGTATCGTACCATGAAAAATCCGGTATTTCTCCATTTTTGTATAACATGGAAAAACAAAGAAGCTTGTCCACTTCCTTTGTGTTTTCCGTAACTTTTGTCATAAGCTTTTTCTGTTTTGCAGTTGCTTTCCAGTGAATCTGCTTCAAACTATCTCCAGGGCGATACTCTCTGATTTCCTTCAGTTCCTGTCTGTTTTCCCCGCAATAATCATAGGTTTTTGCTACATTTTTTTCATCTGCTCCGGCAAAACTTTCTTCCTCAATACCATCTAACTTTGGAATCACTACAATATTCTGTGTTACATTTAATTTCTTCGTTCTTTTAAACACGCCAAGATAATCAAAGATATGTACTTTCGTCACACAAAGAGACAGTTTTCCACAATGGGCAAACTGTACCGGTATTTTCACAATGTTTTTTTGTCTTCCATCTACAGAAAAAGGAAGCTTAACTTTATGTTCATCGTCAGAAAGCTCATGTTTCCAGCGTATTTCACAAGTTCCGTACAAAACAGGAAACAAACTCTTATTTTCAATACATACGGTTATTTCCCCATCTGTCCCCAGTTCTTCTACATCATATTCACGGTCTATCTCTACATTTAGTTTTCTTTTCAATAACAGCAAAGAACTTCCCGATAAAATCGGCAGACAAACTACAAACCCCAACAGGACAGTAGCAGTATATGAGCAAAATAATACAGCAAAATATATAGACGCCGCTAACAACCCCAAATACAGTATTCTATTTTTTAACATGCGTCTTCATCCCTCTTTATCTGAGGTCTGGCAACCTGCTTCAAAATCTGTTGTAACACTTCTTCCTCTTTCCTGTGGCTCATTTTTGCTTTCTGTTCTAACACAACTCTGTGAGAAGCAACATCAACAAATACGTTTTGTACATCCTCAGGTATCACGTAATCTCTTCCGTTCAAATATGCGCACGCCTTTGCCATGGCAACCAATGCCAAAGTTCCTCTCGGACTCAATCCCAATTGAAGCTCCTCATGTTTTCTTGTCGCATCGCTAAGATATACAATATACTTATAAATAGCATCCTGAACATAAATATCTGCAACCTCCTGCTGCATTGCAACTACCTGTTCAGCAGATAACAACGGTTGCACAAAATCTAAAGGATTGCTGTTATGTCTGTTTTGCAGCATTTTTATTTCCTGTTCCAAAGAAGGATATCCCATGCTAAGTTTAATCATGAAGCGGTCTAACTGGGATTCCGGCAAAAACTGTGTTCCTATGGATGTGATTGGATTTTGTGTTGCCATAACGAAAAATGGCTCAGGCAATGGGTAAGTATTTCCGTCTACGGTTACAGTACCCTCTTCCATTACTTCCAACAAAGCAGACTGAGTCTTAGAAGATGTTCGGTTGATTTCATCCGCAAGAAATAAATTACACAACACAACTCCCGGCTTGTATACAAATTCATTTTCACTGTTTAAAATAGAAAAACCAACAATATCACTAGGCAATACGTCCGGTGTAAACTGCACTCTCTGACAATCAAGTTCCATTACTTTTGAAAATGCTAAGGCAAGGCTTGTCTTTCCAACTCCCGGAATATCTTCCATCAATACATGACCTTTTGCAAGCAACGCCATCAAAACTTTTTCAATTACCTCGTCTTTTCCAACAATTACTTTTCCAACTTCTTTCATTACTTTGTTTAACATTTCATTTCTGTCTCTCATCATGATTTCCTTTCTTTTTCAAGATTTTTTAACCATAAAATAGTTCTATAAAAACCTGTATCTACGCATTCTTCAAAACCAATTCTCCCTCTACTTGATTTTCACATATTTACACGTTTCATTTCCTACTTTATCTTTAGCATAAATCGTCACATATCCAGTACGTTTTTTTATATTTCCAATACCTTCACTGTCGATTTTTAACTGTTTACCTTTTCTCATGTATGTTTTTGTTCTTTTTCCATAAGCATAACGGGCAATTTGAATTCCTGACATATTATCCTTAACGGTTATCTCAAGAATAGCATTCTTTTTCTTTACACTAATCTCAGGTTTTGTCACATCTACATTTACATGCAAATATGCTACCGTTTCATTTCCTGCTTTGTCACAGGCAAAAAATGTATATATACCACTTTTTTTAACATTAATAGTATCACGTTCAACATATGTTCCCTTTGTTCCATGTGCAAAGAACTCTTTTTTTCTTTTTTTGTATGCATACTTCACAAACAAAAGTCCAGAACCGCCTTCATCCTTCGCTTTCACTTTTATTTTTCCTTTGTAATCAGATGATAGGTTTTCAATTTTAGAATTTATCAAATCACTGGCTATAAGACTTCTATTATCTATGGCTTTTTCAGCGCTAATGATTCCAGGGCACTTCACCATTTCACCCGAAACCGTATCCAATGGTGTATACGACTGTAGTAACACTTCTCTAATATTCTTTGCATAACATCCCGGATGTTCCGCAATTAACATCGCTGCAATTCCGGAAACAAATGGTGTTGCCATAGATGTTCCTGATATCAATTTATAGCCCCCAACGACTGTGCTGTAAATATCTCTGCCAGGTGCCAAAACATCCACAGATGAGCCATAATTTGAAAAGTCAGACATTTCCCCATCACAATCAATGGATCCAACAGATATTATGTTGTCATATTCCGAATTATAACTTGCAGGATAACATGGTACGAGATTATTATTTTCACCTTCATTTCCTGCAGCTGCCACAATCAACAATCCACATTTTTTTATAGCAGTTCGAAGTGCCGTATCCTCTGTTTTCGATAAATCACCACCCCAACTTGCATTTATCATTTGTGCACCATTTGCCATGGCATAATTAATTGCCTCTATCACTTTCACAGTATCTGTCACACTGTTTGATCCGCCTAAAGCTTTACAAACCATAATTTTTGCATTTACATTTGACGCAACTCCAACCATTCCATCATTGTTTTTCGATTTTGCTGCAATGATACCGGCACAGTGGGTTCCATGATTGTCATTGTCATTTTTTTTAGCTGTTCCATTTCTAGCGTAAGAACATACTGTAGAATCTCCATTGTAAAAATCCCATCCATATACATCATCAACATAACCATTGCCATCATCATCTATTCTGTTATCTGGAATTTCTTTTTCATTCAACCATATGGCATCTTGAAGATCCTCGTGTTCAATGTCAACACCAGTGTCAATTAGTGCAATCAAAACCTGCTCTTGAGATTGGAATTTTTCCCAAGCTTTTTTGACACCAATATCAATTCCCTCTTTTGCAATAACCTCTCCCATATCATCTGTTTTCGTACCATCATTATAAAGTCCCCATTGTTTTTGCGAATCTATTTGAATGGTTTCGTCTACCGATTCATTGTCACATGTCTTATATTGAAAAACAGGTTGAATGCTCTTAATTTGTGTTTCTTTTTGCAGTTTTGCAAGTTCCTGTTCTGTTATTTTTTCAATTGCATACATATCCTGAAAAATTTCTTTTCCATTGCTATTTGGTAACTTTCCATTTGGCCGAAGAGTTACAATCACGCCATTTGTCATATTAATTTGTGCTGTTTCATCGCATGCTTTTATATTTTGAGGTGTACTTCCTGCAAGAACAGTTACTACGATTACAAACGATACAACCGACTTAATAATATTCATAATCTAATCTCCAATTTCATTTTTTCCAACTTTATAAACANNCTTACAAAAAAAACAAATCGAGCCTGCCATCAGGTATCCCTGTTGACAGGCTCTAATTCTCATCTTTCTTTTGTTGTCGTCATAACAACCGGCTTTCTTGCTTACTCGTAAACAAATTGAACTTCTGTTTTTGTAGTCTCATCTACATAACAGTCTGCCTGTCCCTTTTTTCCTAACAGACATTTCGTTCCTTTATTATCAATCTTTACACCGGTATATCCATTTTGTCCCGGAATGTATAAACCATACTCATTTTTGTCAGAATCGTAATAACAACTAATGTTAGAAGATTCAAATTGATTTGATTCTAAATTATCCTCAAATTCAGAAATTGTAGAATATCCAACTTTATTAAGTACCGCTGCATCATTAAGCTTTACAGCTTCCGGATGATCTGTTGCTGCAATTGCTGAACTATATGCCAAATATAATCCATCTAGTGAATTATAATCCTTGGCAGCTCTAGTTTTTTCATAAAATGAAAATAAATTAGGTGCTATCAAAGCAACCAATATCGCCATAATTGTAATAACAATTATTAACTCCAATACTGTAAATCCACTGTTTTTCTTATTCAATTTTTTCTCTTTCATATTCTCTCTTTTCCACTTTTTTAACATATCAAACGCCCCCTGTCGCTCATCCACTCGTCATTAGAAAACATACTCTTTTTCTAATTTTCTATCCCTACTCATAAGTTAATGAACCACATACTTTTACTTTCTATCACCTAAACCTACGTGTTCTGCCTGCAAAAATCCAGCACATTGCTCGACATTGCATAGCAGTCAACCTCCATGCCTACTGGGCATACAGCATGATATTCAAAAGTAAATTACTCCCCCAAGTATAATTATAATACCATATTATTCTATTTTTAGCAACTTATGCAAATCCCCCTCTAGTTCATGAATTCTTATACACATTTTGCGTTTATTCACCGAAATAGTCGCTTTTCAGAAACCCCGCTTGTAGTTTCGGCATATTGGCTAAGACCATTTTCCTAAAATGCATATAATAATTTTATCTATTCTGTCTAAATCAAGTCTTGATGGCATTTTTGCACGACTGGTAACCGAGTCTTACTCTGCCAGCAACTGCTGTATCAGATAGGCATAAATCTCCTGACTCTTATCCTTCCATCGGTCGCAAATCTGTACTGCTTCCTCCTCAGTAGCAACATTTAAGTTAATCTCCATCACGTTGGAAGTTCCATCTTTTACAATACCTCTGGCAACATATTCATTGTTCTCCAACTGGTAATAATCTGACACAACCATAGTCGCTTCCAAAATCGTTGCTCTGTTTTTTTTCAGATACTCATTCACTTCGTCTTTGATTGCACTGGAAATATCCTGCACGCAATACCCTAACACTTCGCTTCCCTCTTTTGTAATACGGATGTGGGAACTGTTTCTGATGGTTTCAACGGTAATGAAATTGTTTTTTTCCAAATCTGTAATGGCTGATTGAATCGTAAAGTAATTGGTATATTCTTTTTCCAGAATAAAATCAGAAATCTGGGCATTTGTAAGGGCGGTTCCCGTTTGTTCCAACATATATAATATAATCAGTTTATACAATGTAAATGCTTCCTGTGCCATAATTTTCACCTTCCTTAGCTAAAACAGTTTCCCACAATTGGAAACTGTTATTTTGTTATCTATTTTCCTTATCTTTGTTTTCCCTGCCAACTGTCTTTTATTTTTAATTGTCTGTTGATGGTATTCATAGCTGTCTTTTTGCTGGCACTCCACATAGGTGCTAAAAGCAGGCGTTTTGGGCCATCTCCCGTCACTCTGTGAACAACGATATCCTGTGGCAATCGCTCCAGACATTCGATTACTAATTGTACATATTCCTCTAAGGATAACGTCTTAAAATAAGGCAGATATCGTTCCAAATCTGTTCCTCTTAATACATGTAACAGTTGGAGTTTGATACCATGTATGGCAAGAGGATTACTGCCGGATGGTGACATATCTGAAAGATATTCCACCGTTTCAAGCATTTCTCTTTTGCTCTCAAAGGGTAATCCCAAAATCACATGCACAATGACCTGTACGTTGATTTTATTAAGATTTTTCACCGCCTCTTCAAATACAGAAAGCTCATATCCCCGTCGGATAAATGCTGCACTTCTTTCATGAATGGTCTGCAATCCTAATTCTACCCAGACCGGTTTTATTTGATTTAATTCTTCCAAAAGTTTTAACACATCTTCCCCGAGGCAGTCTGGTCTGGTTCCTACCGAAAGGGCTACAATCTTTGGATGATGAATCGCCTCTGTAAAGAGCTTTCTTAAATACTCAATATCCGCATAAGTATTTGTATATGACTGAAAGTAGGCAATGAATTTATCGCCTACTTTCTTTGCTTTTTGTATCCCTGCAATTCCACGGTCAATCTGTGTGGTGACATTTTCACAAAGAGGTGCCGCAAAATCACCGGAACCTCCTGCACTACAAAAAATGCACCCTCTGGTATCCAAAGTTCCATCTCTGTTTGGGCAGGTCATTCCGCCATTTAAAGATACTTTGTAAACTTTTTCTCCAAAGGTTTCCTGCAGATATGCGTCCAAGGAATAATACCGTTTTTCTTTCCAAAAACGCCTGTTACTCATCCGACTCACCTTCTAAAACAATACTCTCACCAGTTTTCTCGGCTTCGTAATATTTCATCATCTCTTCGATATATTCCCATACTTCCTCAATACCCGTTTTCTTCAAAGAAGAAAATGGAATAATTGGGGTACCTTCAATACACTGCAATGTTTTACGAATAATTCCCACATGTTTTTGTATTGCACCACGGCTGATTTTATCTGCCTTTGTGGCAATAACGATAGGGTTAAAACCGTAACGCAAAATCCAGTGATACATATCTACATCGTTTTTTGATGGCTCATGACGGATATCTACCAATAGGAAAATGATACGAAGCTGTTTTGACTGCATCAGATAATTTTCAATCATTTTTCCCCATTTTTTCTTTACATCCTGAGAAACTTTCGCAAATCCGTATCCCGGCAAATCCACAAAATACAACGCATCATTGATGTTGTAAAAGTTGATAGTCTGTGTCTTACCCGGTTTTTGTGAAATACGGGCATAGGATTTACGGTTCATCATACAGTTGATCAAAGAGGATTTTCCTACGTTTGATTTTCCTGCAAATGCGATTTCCAACATCTGATTGTCCGGAATCTTACTGGTAATTCCGCAAACCGTTTCCAAATTTACACTTCTTACATGCATTTTCCTTACCTCCTACATGTGTTTATCCGACAAGTCACTTTCATACATTGTGGCGTAAAAAAGCCTGCTCAAATACCTGCTCCACATCATTTACATACACTATTTCCAATCCGCCGGTGATTTCTTCTGAAATCTCCTGCACATCTTTTAAATTCTGTTCAGGCACACAAACCGTTTTCATGCCTGCCTGTTTTGCTGCCAATAATTTTTCTTTCAATCCACCGATTGGAAGCACTTTTCCACGAAGGGAAATTTCTCCGGTCATGGCAATATCTGAACGTACTTTACGCTTTGTGACAGCGGATAAAATAGCTGTTGCCATAGTAATTCCCGCAGAAGGACCGTCCTTTGGAACAGCTCCCTCTGGAAAATGAATGTGTATGTCGTGCTGATAAAAATAATCCTTCGCAATTTTACATTTTCCTGAAATAGAGCGAACGTAACTTATGGCAATCTTGGCAGATTCTTTCATTACCTCACCAAGTTTACCCGTTAATTCCAGCTTTCCTTTTCCTGGCATCACATTGACTTCCACATCAAGCATCGTACCGCCCACGCTGGTCCAGGCAAGTCCGTGTACAATACCGATTTCTGCTTTTTTGCTCTGTTTTGGCTTTTGGTACTTTGGTTTTCCAAGATAATGCTCTAAATCTTTTACGCCAATCTTTAACTTCGTATCAGCAACAGCTTCCACCATAGACTGTTTGCTGTTTTCTTTTCTTGCTTTTTCCAAAGTTTCTTTCAAAGCCTTACGACAAATGCTTCCTATGGTTCTTTCCAGTTTTCGCACACCGGCTTCTCTGGTATATTTGCTGATGATTTCTTCCATAGCTTTTTTGTCGATACGAATCTGACCATTCTTCCAACCGTTTTTCTCTAACTGTTTTTTCAGTAAATATTTCTTTGCAATCTGATACTTTTCATTTGCAGTGTAACTTGACACCTCAATAACTTCCATACGGTCAAGCAATGGTTTTGGAATGGTACTTAAGGAATTTGCGGTACATACAAAAAATACTTCCGACAAATCCATAGGGATTTCCACATAGTGGTCTACAAATTTGCTATTTTGCTCTCCATCTAAGATTTCAAGCATAGCAGCGGCTGTATCTCCCTTGTAATCACTGCTCATTTTGTCAATCTCATCAAACAAAATCAAAGGATTTTTCACCCCTGCATTTTTCATGGCAACGGCGATTCTTCCCGGCATTGCTCCCACGTAAGTCTTTCTGTGACCTCTGATTTCTGCTTCATCACGGACTCCACCAAGGCAAATTCTCACATATTTTTTATTTAGTGATGTGGCAATGGAGCGAGCAATAGAAGTCTTACCGGTTCCCGGAGGTCCCACAAGACAAATAATCGGGCTGTCTCCTTTTTTTCGCAACATACGAACTGCCAAAGACTCCAAAATACGCTCTTTCACCTTTTCCAATCCATAGTGGTCATTTTCAAGCACTGACTCCGTATAAGTAAAATCATTGCAGTCCTCACTTCTTGCCTCCCAAGGAAGGGAAAGTAAGGTTTCGATATAATTTCGTAAAACTGCCGCCTCGGAAGAACTTCCCGCATTGTTTCGAAGGCGCTCAATCTGTCTGGCAATGGCATCTTTTGTCTCCTCTGAAGCTTCAAGCTCATCCAGTCTTTCGTAAAAGATTTCTGAATCACTGGCAGAATCCTCACCTAACTCTTCACGGATAACTTTCATCTGTTCACGGAGAAGATATTCCTTTTGATTTTTGTCCACACGGGCTTTTACTTTATCATGGAAATCCTGACGAACTCTTCCAAGTTCAATGTCCTCCATAAGCATAGCTTCCAGACACTCATATCTGTGGTCAAGGCATCTCTCATTTAAAAGCTTTTGTTTTTGTAAAAAGGAAAATGGCAATACCTTTGCAATTTCATCGATAATCTTTGACAGATTTTCAATATCGTAAATCTTTTGAAGTGCTTTTTCCCCTATGTTTTTATTTTCCGTAGCGTAAATCTTCACGTATTCTTTCAGATTTTTCACCATTGCTTTGCATTCTAATGCTGTCAATTCGTGAGATGCCACATCATCAATTGTGACAATCTTTCCTGAAAGATAAGCCTCCTCATCCTGAAGTGAGGCAAGGTACCCACGGTCTACTCCAACAACCATTACGCGAATCACGCCACCAGGCATACGAATCATCTGCTTTACCATGGCAATGGTTCCCATCTCATACAAATCCATAAGTCCCGGTTTTTCCACTGTTTCGTCCAACTGCGCAACAACAAATAACAGTTGGTCACCGGACATGGCCTGTTCCACCGCAGCAATGCTAAATTTTCTATTTACATCAAAATGCATCAACATTCCCGGTAATACATTTGTTCCTCTTAACGCCACAATAGGCAATATTCTCTCTATCGTACTCAATACACACTCTCTCCTATTTAGACAAAGATACCCACTTGAAGGGTGAACCATACAAGTGGGGCTTATTTTTGCTTTGGCACAAAACACCTGTGACTTAAGTCTCAGGATGAATGCGCTAAATTAATTTTAAATATTATGCGATTTCATTGTCATCTTTTAAACGAACCGTCTTTGGTTTCTTTTTCTTTTTAACTTCTTCCTCGCTTGCATATTCCAAAACAGGCTTTCCTGTTCCTTCTACTGCTTCTTTTGTAATGGTACACTTACGAACCATACTTTCAGAAGGGATTTCAAACATAGTATCCATCATAGTTGCTTCCATAATGGCACGAAGTCCTCTGGCACCGGTGTTACGCTCTACTGATTTTTGAGCAATGGCACGCACTGCATCTTCTTCAAATTCAAGCTCCACATGATCCATGTCGAACAATTTTTTATACTGTTTTGTGATAGCATTTTTAGGCTCTGTCAAAATACGAACCAATGCATCTTCATCTAATAAATCCAATCCTACGCTTACTGGCACACGACCAACAAATTCCGGAATCAAACCAAACTTAACGAAATCCTGTGGCAATACCTGTTTAAACATTTCACCCACATTTTTCTTGTCAAATTCTGCAACTTCAGCATTGAAACCAATAGATTTCTTACCGATTCTTGACTCGATGATTTTCTCCAAACCATCAAAGGCACCACCACAGATAAATAAAATATTTGTAGTGTCAATCTGGATAAACTCCTGATGTGGATGCTTTCTTCCTCCCTGAGGCGGAACACTTGCAACGGTACCTTCCAATATTTTAAGCAATGCCTGCTGTACACCTTCACCAGAAACATCACGGGTAATGGATGTATTTTCAGACTTACGGGTTACTTTATCAATCTCATCAATGTAGATAATACCATACTCAGCTCTCTCTACATCATAATCTGCTGCCTGAATAATCTTAAGAAGGATGTTTTCTACGTCCTCACCAACATATCCGGCTTCTGTAAGTGCTGTAGCATCTGCAATGGCAAATGGCACATTTAAAAGTTTTGCCAATGTCTGCGCAAGGTAAGTCTTACCGGAACCGGTAGGTCCAACCATGATGATGTTACTCTTTTGCAACTCTACATCCATGCTCTTTTCCATCGTTACTCTCTTGTAGTGGTTATACACAGCAACTGCCAAGGCACGCTTTGCTTCATCCTGTCCGATTACGTACTGGTCAAGAAAATCCTTGATTTCCTTTGGTTTTAATAAATTGATTTCTGTATCATCCCTGCCAAAATCCTGGAATTCTTCCTCCATAATCTCAGCGCAGATATCTACACACTCGTCACATATATAAACATCCGGTCCTGCTATAATCTTGCGCACCTGATCCTGTGTCTTTTTACAGAAAGAACAACGAACCGTCTTGTTATCGTCTTTTCCTGACATGTTTTACCACCTTTCTCCGGAATATAACTTTCATATTCCGTTATATAACTTTCATTACTGACGCTTTGAAATGATATTATCAATCAAACCATATTCCATAGCTTCCTGCGCTGACATGTAATTGTCACGCTCTGTATCCAATGCGATCTGCTCCACTGGCTTTCCAGTATTCTGAGCTAAAATCTCGTTTAATTTCTTCTTTGTCTTTAAAATGTTTTCTGCAACAATCTGAATCTCTGTTGCCTGTCCTCTTGCACCACCGGATGGCTGATGAATCATAACCTCAGCGTTTGGCAATGCATATCTCTTTCCCTTTGCTCCGCTGGATAAAAGAAATGCTCCCATGCTGGCTGCCATACCGATACAGATTGTAGATACGTCACACTTAATAAAGTTCATTGTATCATAAATAGCCATACCGGCTGTTACAGAACCACCAGGGCTGTTAATGTAGAAGCTGATGTCCTTTCCTGGATCTTCTGCCTCTAAGAATAACATCTGTGCAACAATAAGATTTGCCGAAACATCTGTTACTTCTTCTCCCAGGAAAATAATTCTGTCCTTTAATAATCTTGAATAAATATCGTAAGAACGCTCTCCTCTGCTTGTCTGTTCAATTACGTAAGGTACTAAACTCATTTTTTCTTCCTCCTAAATCAAATCATCTTATTATTTCAATCACGTTTCAATACTCCTATAGGTATTTATGTACTCTCGAAGGCTGTTTATAGATGCATTTCGAGAAAACATATTTTGAAACACGTCTTTTGTATCTTATACTCAAATTTTCATCCTGACACATCAGTGCCAATAAAAAATCCTCTAATTGTAATTCTAAAATAATTATTTAAAACTACACTCCCTACCATTGTATAATAAAACTGCCCCTTTTTCAATGAAAAAAAAAGGGGCAGTTTTTTTAAGCAATTTTATTTAGTTTTCATAACTACATTTGACAATCCTGCATACATTAAGCTCTAGTTTTCCAATACAACCCTATCTATTTTACATACATGTTCCTTATTTTCAGAACGTTTCTCGTAACTTATCCCTACTAGAATTACTTCTCCTTTATAGCCTTTTAAGGCTTCAATATATTTCTTCTCTCTTATTTGATCCAAGGCTGTTTCGCACTTTTTGTTCCACTTTAATTCTACCACCATGGCAGGTTTGTCATGCCGCCAGCCACAAATCCAATTGTATCCTGAGCTATTCCAACTACCTTTAATATACTTGCAGCAAGTTCTCCAAATAACGCGGTTGCCGTACATGTAATTAACGTCTGTACAATGAGACCTTTTGCCATTGCTATAGTAAGATTTAAAATAGTTGTCTCACCAGCCATCAAAAGGTGGTACTGCTCTCCTGTGTACAGATAATCATTTTCTGTGTCTCCTGTTTTTTGTAACAGGTTACCATAAGCATCATAACAATATGTATCTGTAATGCTATTTTTATTGTCTTTATTTTCTAATAAAGCTGTGACTGAACCATGTCCGTCCTGAATATACGTTTTTTTCGTATATTCTTTTTTGGCATCATCTGAAATATCTACGCTGATTAGTTCTAATCCTCTGGTGTAATACTTATTTACGCTGAAAGAACCATCTGCAGGTTTCACGGGACACTCCCGCAAAACCTACTCTCTCACTTTCATTATTTAATTCACCACATACAATTATATGTCTTTATTCTTCTTGTACTCATCCCAAATGGATTTGATTTCCTCTACTGTAAGATTTGGTACTTTTTCTGCCACTTCATTTATGGATAATTCCTCATCACCTGTCATTTTAAGAGCCATTTCAATTGATAACAATATTAAGTTTTGCTTCTCTTCTTGAAGTTGCTGCTTTTCTTCTTCGCGTTCAGTAAGCTTACTTTCAAGTTGCTGCTTTTCTTCTTCGCGTTCAGTGAGCTTACTCTCAAGTTGCTGCTTTTCTTCTTCGCGTTCAGCGAGCTTACTCTTCAGTTCCTGATTTTCAATTTCTGCTTTATTCCGTTCGTATTCTACAATTTTTTGATAATTTTCAAAAGAATATGTATCCATCATAAGCTCAAGCACCTCCAATCGACTTTTGGTAAGCAATTCCTTCAGACAATCTTCTTCAATACATTCATCTATCGC
>LXOW01147445.1_pt2 | contig 26782 bp, 18 predicted proteins | sample 1368591 | NCBI WGS metagenome assembly LXOW01 (sample SAMN04884650, study PRJNA319009) | bovine gut metagenome | isolation source: Cow rumen | host: Bos taurus | place: Italy: Legnaro (PD) | collected 2014-07-09
AAAAGTGAAGAATGGAAAGATACTATCTTATTATACAAGGAGGATTCACAATGAAAAAGAAGCTGATTATAGGGAGTATTTTAATAATTTTGGCGGTGGCATTGGTACCGTTATTGTTTCATCCGGTTTGGTTTATGCCGGGAGAAAATATCGTATGTTCAAGAAGTAAGTATTACGATAAAGAGTTTTTAGAGGGGTTAAAAGATGATGAGGATATGATAGTAAATGAAGATATATTAAAAAATGGATTACCAAGTGAAAAAAGTGAGGATTATAGACAATTGGGGGTTGAGTTTTGTGTTTGTGATACATCGTTTTTGAAATTAAAGAGTATGAGTGTTGTGGCAAAAAGTATTGATTGTGAAAACAGCAAAAATGTGATGTATCGTTTTATGTGGGGGTATGACGAAGGTGGATTTGAAGAATTAAGATTTGGAAAGGATTCCTATGAGACACCGTTTATGCTAGTATATGTGGGTGATTTGGATTCAGAAGAAGAAATTCAGGAAAGAATGGAGGATATTGTAGAACATACGGTGTTTGATATTACATATTCTGTGCAGGGGTTAGGAGAAAAGCACACTGAGTGGAAACCAAAGGATAAAGTTGAAGGATATGTAGTGAAAAATGTTGGTGAGTGGGAAGAATAAAAAAGGATTTGGGAGAAAATGAAACATATTTTTGAATTAAAAGATGTAAGCGTTGTTTATAAAAGTGGTGGAAATGTAGCGGCATTAAAAGATGTGTCGTTGAACATAGAAGAAAAAGAACAGATTGCTATTTTAGGACCTTCCGGTGCCGGAAAAAGTACATTGTTAAATGTGTTAAGTGGTTTGGAATGCGTGACGGAAGGGGAAGTATTATATTCCGGAACTTCATTGTATAAATTAAAAGAAAGGGAATTATCAGACATTCGATTGAAGAAATTTGGATTTGTATTTCAGGCATTTCATTTAATTCCAAATTTGAATGTTCAGGATAATATTTTGTTGCCTGCATTGACCGCTTATGGAAAAGCGGAAAAAGAGTGGTTTTCTTACTTGGTGGAAAAATTACAGATTAACCATAGGATGAATCATACCTCGGGGCAGTTGTCAGGAGGAGAATGTCAAAGAGTCGCAATTGCAAGAGCATTGATTAATAAACCGGAAGTTTTGTTTGCGGATGAACCTTCGGGAAATTTGGATACGCAAAATGGACAGGCTGTGTTTGATTTGCTGTTTGATTATGCAAATGAAAATGGGAAAACCTTGATTTATGTCACTCATGATCTGGAAAAAGCAGATCTGGCAAAACGAAAAATTAGCATAAAGGATGGTGCTATATGCTAATACAGAATATTGCAAAGATATGGAAAGTGTTTAATTCTTCACGAAAGGGAATTGTCTGCATTGTTTTGGCCGGTGTTATATTTGGAATGATACCTAATATCACGCAATTGCTATTTTTGAGTAATGAAGTGGAATTTGTCCGTGAATCAAAAGAAAAATATGGAAAGTATGGGTTTCGAGTAGCGGAGCCATCGGAAAAAGATGTGAGCATACTAAAAAAAGAGTCAAATGTAGATGAGATTTATGCAGATGAATTTCAACTGACAGAGTATAAGAACCATTACTACAATTGGCATATGTCAGAGAAATTTGATTTGAATATGCTTGGTGGCACAGTAGTAGAGGGAAGTCTTCCGACGAAGGAAGGCGAAATATGTGTTGATGAAAATTATTTTAATAAATATCCGAAACAAAAGAAGAAAATCGGCACCAAATTATTAATACCGATTGCCCAAAAGGAAGAAAAAGAATATACCGTATCCGGAATTATCAGGGAAAAAACGGTGTTTACTGACAATGATGAATTTACTTTTTTCGTCTATAAAAAGAATTATCAGAAAAACTCTGTTTATATTTCGTTGCGTGATTATTCTGAAATGAATAATTATGGTGAAAAAATAGAGAAAAAGCTTCAGGGGAAACCTTATGTCAATTTTGATTTGTATTTAAGTATGGGATATGGCTCGAAATATAATTTCTTCGATCAAAATAACATGTTATACAAAGGTCTGTATGGCATCTTACTCATTACGGTGTGTATGGTTTTATATCATCTGGCGAAAATATGTATGTATGACTCAAGTGAAAGTATAAGTATATTACGCATAATTGGTATTAATAAAAATATACTGGCAATTAGTTTTGTTGTCCGCTTTTTGGCGTTAATTTTACTGGGGATTTTTGTTGGTGTGTGTGCCTCATTTGCAATATTTGTAGTGATGCAATATAGTTTGTACGATTCCTTTGCTTATATTGGGAAGGTTTTTGAAATATACAGCGTTGAGAAACTATTGAAATCAGTTTTGCTGTGTCTTTTAATGTGCGTTATCGTATTGTTGCCATTAGTATGGAAAATTAAGTTTCAGAGCGCAAATGAATTGCTACGGAAAGAAAATTTGTTTTTTAAGAAGCAGAAAAGAAAAAATGTATTTTCCTTGAAATCCCGTTTTGTAGGATTGAAAATTGCCATCCATGAAATGAAAAATGAAATCATAATGAGTTTATCCGGTGTATTGGGAATCGTATTAGGTNNATTATGTTAAGATAAATTATGACAAGGTGGAGGATAACCGAAACTATGAAACAGTGATAAAGCTTTTTGACAGCGCTGACTTTTGGGAGGATGGGTATGATGCAAAGATTGAAAAGTTACGGAAGAATAATTATGGTTTTACCAAGAGGGTGAAAACACATTCTTTATTTTATAATAATGTTCAATTGAAACTGCAAAGTAAGCAGGTTCCTGAGCAATATAGAAAATATCTGGAACAGGATTCTACAAACCGTCAAATGCTTTCCTTTGGGGGAAGTATAGAAGTACAGGCGGTGCTTTTAGGATATGAGGATAAAGAATTAAATGAATTATTTACAATCAATGGTTTAGAGGGAAAACATCTAAAGGATGGCGAGGTAGTTATGTTGGATCATATATATTCCAACAGTATGAATACTAAGGATTTTGCGTCTCCATTCCAGTCAAACGACACGGTAAAAATCGAAAAAGACGAGAATGGGGAGGAAGAACTAAAGATTGATTGCAAAATAAAAAAACTTACCATATACCCGGATCATGATAATTTTATCATGGTGTTCGTGGCAAATGAACGTACATTTGAGAAAATCACAGAAGAAAAACAACCAAGATATGTTTATGTTGATGATATAAATTATGATGCTGATAAGGAAGTGCTTCAAAAATTGGAGAATGATTCAGATATATCGGTTGTTAATCTGAAAGAGAAGTTCGACAAAATGGAAGAGGATAAAACGGTATTGAATGTTTTCATGATAACTGCTTTTTTACTATGCATGGCAATTGCAATTACTGTTATGTATAGTGGCTATTATATGAAAATTCATATACGGCGAAAAGAGTATGCCATGTTACATACCATAGGATTTCGGAAGAGTAAGATTTTTCGAATGGTCTACTTGGAAATTGGTGGGGCATATCTGTTGGGATGCCTGATTTCAATTATAGCTGCCAATGTAATCACAAAATATTTATATTTGCTAAAATACCCGGAGGAAGGCAATTATCTGTATCATTTTCCAATGGAAGTATTTACAATTGCAAATATGTTTTCCATTATGGTAACAGTATTTGTTGTTTGCGCAATTTTAAAGAAAGCAAGTAAAGTGCTGACGATAAAAATGTTACATGAATTGTAATCATGAAGATTTACGTGAAATAGAAAAGGTGTCAGGAAAACTGCCGGTGGTGGTTTTTATGACACCTTTTCTGGTTTATAGGAAATGGGCTGTATGTGAACAGTAACTGCTTTGTTTGCTGGATTGTTGCAAACGTTCTAATATTTGTTTTCTTCGCATATAATACTTCCATGTGATATTGGGCAATGATTTAGGAGGCGGAGGATACATGTATCAAAAAAGAATTTCATACGTTTATGAATATGTAAATGGGGTAAAAGGGAAAAATGTAGGGTTTGTTAAGCTGAAAATAGAAAAAGGTCTGTATAAACTGCAGTTGCAAATAAAATATCAGGGAATGACGGATCAACCATTGGTGATTGCAGGATATTGGCAGAATCAGGATAGGATTGTAACGGAACACTTTGGAAAAATGACTGCAAATAAAGGGTTGAATAATTGCTGGTTTTCCGGAAAAATAACGCCGCAAAAGGCAGAGGATATGAAAGGAGTACTTATTTTTTTAGAGGGGGCATCTTCGCCTTTGGCAAAACGATTTTTTACGGCGGAATGGACAGAGGAAAGTGTGCAGTGGGAAAATGTAACACTGGAAGAGAGTAGAGAAGAAAACTCACAAGATGATGTTTTGATAAAGGAGGGGAAAGAAGAAAATTTGAGTGATGATGTAACGCAAAAACAGACAGAAGAGGAAAAACTCCGGGAATATGAAATCAAGGATGGGGAAATAACGGATAATTACGGTGTGTTAAAGCGGACATCTGGAAAATGTGATAATACAGAAAAAAATAGGTTGCATGCCGCATGGCTTAAGAATGACGAGGAAGANNAAGATGAGTCTTGGGATTCTTTCAAGCAAAGAAGGGAAGCACTTCGGGCAAAATGGCAGCAGATTCAGCAGGAGCAACAGCGTCTGCCGGAACTTTGGGCAACGGGAGAGGAAGTGTTGGAGCGTTTTCCGGTTATGAATCCATTTTTTCGAAAAGATATTGTAGCATCGGTGAGGATAGAGCCAAAGGATATTGGAAAACTGCCTATGGAGTTTTGGTATCTGGCGAATAACAGCTTTTTATTGCATGGATATTATTACTACAGGCATCTTTTATTTTTGAAAATGGAGCGTAATAAAGAATATCAATACTGCATTGCAATTCCCGGTTTGGCAGATAAAAAACAGGAATTTATGGCAAATTTATTTGGTTTTCAGCAATTTATACCGATAAACAATAAAACTACCGAAAATTTTGGTTATTGGTGGCAAAAATTGATATGATAAACATTGAATTAGCATGTAAAACGTGATAAAATATCTTTATAGTTTGAGCTTGATATGGGCAGTTTGTCCATTCGTGAAAAAAAGAGAAGGATGTAAGAAACATCACAGGGTATACAAGAGAGAGGATCACTTGGGGGGTGATTAAGTGGAACATTACAATGTTTATTTTGAAATTGCATCAGCCGCAGTATTAATAATTATGATTGCACTGATGAAGATTAAAAAACAGTTGAATATTTTGAGAGATAAACTATTTTTCGGTGGATTGATTATGGTGCTTCTCTTGAACGTGGGAAATATTCTTCGGGGAGTTATCATAAATAATCATTGTGTTATAAATGGATATGAGGTGCCGATTTATGCGATTTATGGCGTTACGATCTTTTGTTTATTGATGCAACAGCTGGCAAGTGTTCAGCTGGTGTATTATGTGTATGCGGCACTTGATACGAAGCGGGCAGGAAAGATACTGACCGTTTTATTGACGATATTGTGTTTGGTATATGTAGGTCTGGTAGTAAGTACGCCATGGACGGGATTGGTGATTACACTTGGAGATGACGCAAGAGTGATAGAGGGGCCATATAGCTTTATTCGTTATTCCGTACCTTCTGTCTGCATTTTGTATGCATCCATGTTAATCATGTCAAAAAGAAAGCGACTTAGTATATTTGCCAGAATGTCACTTAGTTTTTTCTGTTTATCCACATATGCTGTTATGGTGGTACAGGGAACGCTATTACAGAATACACTGATTGTCTATTTTTGGATTACGCTTTGTATATTAAATATTTTCCTTACCATTCAGTCACCGGATTATTTCCTGGATCGTGCTACAAATACATTTAACTCAGACGGTTTGAGAATTATGATGAATGACTGTCTGGAACGTAAGAAGAACTTTTCAATGTTGCTGATTGCTGTTCAGGATTTTGAGGGAATCAAGGATGGATTTTCACAGGAAAATAAGCGACGGGTGTATAGCTGTATCTGTTCTGAGATTATGAAGAGTCAGTATATTACCAAAAGAAAAGGAAATGATACAGACCATGTGCTGTATTTGGAAAATGCAACTAAAAAGAAACAGACTATAAACGTATTTCGTGATGATGATAAGATTTACGTTATGTATTATGATGTTCCAAGTGCGGAACAAAATTCCATTGATATTGGTACCTGGGTGACAGAAGGTATTCACGTGGAAGGTGTTGAGAAACCGGTAAAAATCGTGGCAAAGATGCTTTTGTTTGACTGTCCGGGAGATGTTCGTTCGGAAGAAGAATTCAATTCTGTTATTAAATATTTCCTGACAGACGATTATTATAACCAGTTAAATGTCCTGAATTCAGTAAATGATGAATTCTTCCGCAAGAAACTCAGATATGAAAATGTCAGAGGATTGGTGGAAGAAGCTATTCGTACAGAAGGTATTGATATGTACTATCAGCCAATTTTCTCTACGGAGAGAGGAGATTTCCATTCTTCAGAGGCATTGGTTCGATTGAAAGATAATCAAAGCAACGGATTTGTTTCGCCTGAAGAATTTATTCGTATTGCTGAGAAAGAGCATTTAATCTTGCAATTGGAAGAGATTATCCTTAGAAAGATTTGCAAGTTTATTTCAAAATCAAAACTTAAGTCCTTAGGTGTAGATTATGTGGAAGTTAATTTATCCGGTAATCAGTGTGTGCAGAGAGACTTATACGTTCAGTTGCAGGAATTGATGGATGAGTATCATATTCCACCTAGCTTTATTAACTTTGAGGTGACAGAGACTTCACAGATTGCGGACAGTAAAGCTCTGAAGAATAACATGGCAGAGATGAAAAAATATGGTTCGAATTTCTCGTTGGATGATTACGGTTCCGGAGCATCAAATTTGGAGTATCTGGTAGATTATCCATTTAGTATTGTGAAACTTGATAAGAGTATTGTTTGGACGCATTTTAGAAGCAATTCAGAAAAGACGAGAGCAATTTTGCCTTATTCTGTGAAGATGCTTCGCGAGATGGGAGTAGATATTGTTGCCGAGGGTGTTGAGTACGAGCAGGAAGTAAAAGGCTTGGCACAGATGGGAGTTCAGTATTTACAGGGATATTATTTCTCAAAACCTATTTGTGAGAAAGACTACATTATGTTTTTGAAGAAACATCATGCGGAAAAATTAAAGGAACAATAATGTATTCTTGGTATCATTTTATACAAGAATTTCTAGAGAACAGTTATAAAGGAGGTGCAGTTTTGCATCTCCTTACAATTTTTTGGGAGGTTTTTATGCATTTAAAGTGTGAAACGAAGCGATTGATACTTGAAATATTACCATCAAGCTACGCAAAACAGGTGTTGAATTTTTATAAAGAAAATAAGGAACATATAGAGCCTTGGGAGGCAAAACGTGATAAAATGTTTTATACAGAAACCTATCAGCGTTCTCTTTTGGAAGCAGAATATAATGAAATGATAAAGAGCAAAATGGTGCGTTATTATTTGTTTGAAAAGTCAAAGCCGGACGTAATCATTGGAAGTGTCAGTGCAGCAAATATTCGTTATGGGGCATTTGATAGTTGCAACATAGGTTATAAGATGCACAAGGAGTATTGCGGACAAGGGTATTGTAAAGAAGCGGTAGCAGAATTGCTTCGAATTTTGTTTCATGAGTTTCATTTGCATCGGATTGAGGCGATGGTTCATCCAAAGAATAAGCCGAGTATTTCAGTTTTGGAGAGTGTTGGATTTGAGCAGGAAGGTTTGGCAAAAGATGCGGCGAAACTTCAGGGGGCTTGGCAGGATATGTACCGTTATGGTATTGTAGCGGGAAAAAATATAGCCGAAATTATTGGATAAAGGAGATTCCGAGAGAACATATTAAAGGAATGGTGGATAAGTTGAAAGATTTTGAAAATAATTGTGGACAAGATGAAAAATACATGAAAGAAGCCATAAAGCAGGCAAAAAAAGCTGCAGCAATTGATGAAGTGCCAATTGGTTGTGTTATTGTACATGATGGAAAGATTATTGCCAGAGGATACAATAAGAGAAATTTAATGAAGACAACTTTGGCGCATGCGGAACTTCTTGCTATAAAAAAAGCCTGCAAGAAGTTAGAAGACTGGCGGGTGGAGGAATGTACTATGTACATAACATTAGAACCATGCCAGATGTGCGCTGGAGCTATTGTACAGGCAAGGATACCAAGAGTTGTAATCGGTGCCATGAATAAAAAGGCAGGGTGTGCAGGCTCTGTCATAAATCTCTTGGAAATGAAGGAATTTAATCATCAGGTAAATGTAACAAGAGGTGTTTTGGAGGAAGAGTGCAGTAGTATGTTGTCTGATTTTTTTAAGAAAATGCGGAATAAAAAAATTAAAAACAAAAATTGAAAATAGGTGCAATAAATATACTTTCATATGCATTATATTTATAAAGTAGAATAATCAGTTGCTAACGCAGCTGCATTATCTACGGAAAACACTTTTAAAGTAAGAAAGGATGTATTATGATTATGAGAAACAAGGGTGTATTAAAAAAAATGCTTGCTACAGTGGTAGCAACAGCTGTTGTCGTAGCGTCAGTTCCTGCGACAGAGAGTATGGCGAAGAAGAACGAAGGATTTAATCCATTTTTGATTTGGGAGTATGTAAATACTGCTTCAAATTGTGCAATTACTGCGACTCCCGTATCTGAGGGCGCAATTTCTACAAAAGCACCAAAAGTAACAAAAGAGCCAAAGGCAACAAAGACACCAAAGGCAACAAAAACACCAAAAGCAACAAAAACGCCAAAGGCAACAAAAACACCAAAGGCGACAAAAACACCAAAAGCAACAAATGATAAAATGCCAAACTGTCCGTTTGCGGTAACACCAGGAGCAATCATTGGAAAAATGCCAAACTGCCCATTTGCAATAACACCAGGAGCAATCATTGGAAAAATGCCAAACTGTCCATTTGCTACAATACCTGGGGTAAAACCTAATCAGCCTAATTGTCACAAAGTGGTATCAGGGGGAGCGATTGGAAAATGGCAGCCAACATTTGAGCCGATTAATTTTGAGGATACATTGAATCAGATGTTTGATGAAATAGCACAAATTGTTAATGAAATTGAAAAAGAATGTCCAATTGAGAATTTCCCTGTTAAAGTAGTAGATGATACAGGAATTGTAATTACGCCTGTATCAGGATGCAGTATTACAGTTACGAGAGGCGCAATTGAGGTAAAACATCCATCTATCAAATTACCAAAGACTTCAAAGAAGATTAAAAAAGGAAAGAAATTTACAATTGATTATTCTGTAGTAAATGGAACTGCAAAAGTAACATTTAAGAGCAGCAATACAAAGGTTGCAAAGGTTTCTTCCAAAGGTGTGGTAACTGCAAAGAAAAAAGGTACTGCAAAGATTACAGTGAAATTAAGTACCGGAGATATGAAAACATTTAAAGTTACTGTTCGTTAGTAACTTGACAGAAAGTCAGGAAATTGGTATACTTTCAAGGTATCGTGCTTTTGGTGCGGTACCTTGATTTTGTTTATAAAATTTCCGTGCAGCCGGGGAGTTAGCGGTGCCCTGTACCTACAATCCGCTACAGTAGGGGTGATATCCTTTCTGAGGGTATTTTCTTGTAAGGCTGCCCTTCGCAAGTGGCGCTGACGTCTGGGTCTTACGCAATAGGAACTGGCGAACCGTGTCAGGTTGGGAACAAAGCAGCACTAAGTCAGAACTCTTATGTGATGTGAGGGTGCCTGGACCGAGTTAACTGCGAAGGTAACGCTTATGAGAGGTATTCGAAGTTTGGATGCGCGGATTTATTTTAAAAATATAATAGATGCGATTGCGTTTAAAAATACAATATGCCTCCCGTCAATCAGACGGGAGGCATATGTGTTGTTACTAGGAGCTTACATTAAATTTCCTATTGAGAATATTGTAAACTACTGAGTTGTGTGTGAAATTTTTTGCAATAGGTTCAACTATTGAAATTAGTAATTTCTATAAACAATGGTTCTTGCTTTTCCGAATATTTTTTTACCATTTTGGATTTTGTAAGAACGGATTTCCATTACTATTCTACTTCTGTCACCGAGATAAATATTNNACTACTTTATTGTCAATTGTCAATTCGTATCCGGTTACATTTGGATCTGCGGTCCATTTAAATACTGCATATTTCTCATTTGCATATCCGATTATCTTAACGTTTCTAACTTTTGAAGGCACATATCCTTTACTTTTAAATGTAATGTGATTTTTCTTCGCATATTCTTCAATTTTAGTGTTTGACCATGCTTTGATTACAAGATTCTTGTTTCTTTTGTTAATATATGTTCTAATTAATGAATTTGGACAATTTAATTCTTTCAAACTATACGCATCATCAATAGTTATGCTTCGCATATCACCTTCAGCAATTTTAATAGTCTTTACCTTAGAATTATCTAAAGTAATCGACATAGATTTCAGGTGTTTCTTAAATACGATTTGGCTAACACCAGTAGTATAACTAAACGCGCTATATTTAACTTTATCTGTATTTTTGCCAAGTACTACAGTACCCTTTTTACCATTTGGACAATCCACCAATGTGTTTTCAATGTAAAGCATACCATTTTTTACCCAATACTTTTCATTTTTCTTGTTTACAACATATTTTTTAAAGCACTGTAAATACTGCTTGTTATAATAAATAGCTGTTGCGTCTTTCATTTTTTCTCCCATGGTGTATACTTTCATTTTTCCTGGGAATGCTAAAACTTTTGTCTTCTTTTTGTTTGTAATAACACAGTCATCGTTTTTATAAATAGCTCCTCCAGATACGGCTACTTGAAATTTTGATGCACAGTTGTTCATAGGAATAAAATTTACGTTGTTAAAGTTATATGGGAATGTTATTGTTCCTTCTCTTTTTTTAGGATAAATCTTCATTGTTCCCTCAGAGCTATACAACACGCCATCCTTTGTAAAATAATCTTTGTTTTCTGCAGGTATTTCTACTGCTTTTAAATTGTTTGAACTACTTGTATAACGATTATAATCAACATGTTTCAATGTCTTTGGCAGTATCAGTTTTTCGATTGATGAATCTTCGCAGATAGACTGTGAAATTCTAGTAACTTTTTCTCCTATCTCAACAACCTTCAACTTATCACAATTTGTAAATGCAGAATCTGAAATTAAGTCAACACTGTCCGGAGTCTTATAATTTCCTGCCTTATGAGCTGGATACTTTAACAAAATTGATTTACTAGCGTCACATAAAGCACCGTCAATTGATGCATACACAGGATTAGCAGCATCCACAATATACCGTTCTCCGGTTTTGCAAAACGCATCTTCACCTATTGAGGTTACATTTTTAGTAATTTTGATATTTTTTAGTTTGTCACAATTTGCATATGCGCCGTATTTGATTGTATCTACACTGTTTGGTAAATTTATATCTTCTAGACTATCACAATTATAAAATGTATATTGTTCGATTTTCTCTAATTTTTCCGGTAATTTGATTTTGCACAATGACAAACAATTTTTAAATACACTGTTACTAATTTTAGTTACACTATTTGGTATGCTAATTTCGGTTAGTGATTTACAGGATGCAAATGCGAAGGGATAAATGGCCTTTACACTTTTTGGGATACTAATTTTTTTCAAACTAGTACAACCATAGAACATACTGTTTGAAATCTCGGTAATAGAGTTTGGAAGATTAACATTTGTTAATTGTGTACAGCCTTGAAATGCTTCCTCATTGATTGTTTCAACTCCATCTGCAATTGATACTACTTGTAAGCCTTGACAGTTGCAAAAAGCCGCATACTCAATAATGTCCACATTTCCAGGAATATGTACTGATTTCAAAGAATGGCAATTATAAAATGCATAACCACCAATTCTTTCTAATTTTTTTCCGAATTTAATGCTTTGCAAACGTTTACAATTCCTAAATGCATAGTTACCGATTTTTTTTAATCCGTTTTTTACGTTGACCTTTTCAAGTTTCTCGCAATTATCAAATGCGTAATTTTTTATATCTGCTGTTCCGCTTAAAAAAGTAATTTCTGTTAAATTCGTGCATCCGCTAAATGAATCATAACCAACTTTTTCAATGCCTTTTGACAATGTTATTTTCTTTAAGCTCTGACAATTTAAAAATGTATTTTCTCTAATTACTCCTATGTTATTAGGAATATTAATGCTTTCTAGTTTTCTGCATCCTCTAAAAGCGTTACGTCCTATATTGGTTAATGATTGTGGTAATACTACATTTTTAACCTTTGCGCCTTTGAATGCTCCGTAACAAATTGTTTTTACCCCTTCTGGCATAACATATGTTTCAGTTTTAGATGCATTTGGATAACGAACAATTTTAGTTCCGCTTTTCGTGTATAAAACGCCGTTGATTGCCATTAAATACGGATTTGCTGGATTAACACGAAAAGCAGTAACTTTGGCATGATTTAACGCATCTGTATCAATGGCTGAAACCTTATCAGAAAGATAGAGTTCACCTTTTCCATTAAAGTAAGTAAGTATGCCTTTTGAGTTAACTTTCTTAATTATTTTTTGGGCTGCTTTTCGTGAGCTGTATGCTGCCAGCACATTTTCTGGGTTATCACACAATGGTTGTGCAACAGAGGTTATACTCATTGCTGCAATCATGGTGCTTACTACTGCTGTTTTTAATACTTTTTTTACTCTCATTTTTACACTCCTTTTTTAATTCGTATTCATTAGTAATACTGTTGACATTACAAAAAAGCTACAAAAACTAAAAAAAATTATTTTTTTTGAAAATTTTTTGGTATCATATGAAATTCTGATGCCATTGATCGTATTTATAACTCCGATAAGTAATAAAGAGTAGCGTTTGGATATTTGTGTATATAACGATATCCACACCATTCGGATTTGTCATAAACCTTCTCTGAAAAATACATTTTAAAAGGATGATTTAAGTAGCCTAAATAATCAAGTTGGCTCAAATCTATTTTGCTACTTCTAAAAATAATTTTTGTAAGTGTGCTACATCCATCTACTATACAAGAGTCAAACTCTGATGTATTAGAAGGAAATGTTATGGATTTGATTTTTATACAACGAGAAAATGCTCCATAGCCAACTTTTTTTAATGTGCTTGGTAACTGAAAACTGGTTATTTGTTTGCAATTATGAAATGCGTTGGCTGCAATGGTAGTTGTTCCGTTTTGTACAGTCACTTTTCCTTTTACATTTTTCTGACACTTATATAGTTTGTGATTTTTTTTGCCGTAAATTATGCCGTTGTTCAATTTGAACGTTTTGTTTTGGTTAGATATGGTTATTTTTTTCAATGTTAAATTATAAATACTGTCTATATTGTTGATATTTTTACCAATATGCAGAATTGTAATGGAACTAGGTAAAACTTCTGGTAGTGAAGTAATTTTGTCGTTTGTTATAAATTTCTTTAACTTCATTGAATTCGTTTCACTACTAAAAGCATCGCTCTTACAAGCTGCTACCGTTGCCGGAAATGTATAGGAACTAATGCCACCAGGACAAAACATTAGTTTCGTTGCTTTTTTGTTATATAAAACCCCTTTATTTGTTGACAGATTTTTGTTCTTCTTGCTAACACTGAAGGTCTTAAGGCTTGGTAGATTGCTGGCATTCTTGGTACTAAATGATTTGATTTTAGCACCTAATTGAATCGTCTTAAGATTTGGACAGTTATCGATGGCTGAATAATCTACTGTTTTTACATGGTCAGGAATAACTATTTTTTTAACGATTGGATTGTTATGGATGCATCCCGTTGGTAGCTCAGTAACTTCTTTTGGAATTGTTATAGTTCCGTTTTTGCAAAATATAAATAGTGGTTTAGCAGTGGTTTTATCCAAAAGCATTTTGCTTGTTGCTGAAAATGCACTGTTATCCTTTGATACAGAAATGGATGTCAATGCAGGCAGAGATTGGAGTGCATCTGCCTCAGAAAGATAATCTGTGTCCGTGTTTAATGAAGTTAAGTTTGGTCCTATGTATAAAGAAGTAACTAGGTTACAATCCTTAAATGCGTTACATTCATCTGGGTATATAAATTCAGGGGCAAAATCGGAATGTCCAATGAAATTTGTCTTATCTGATAGTGTAAGAGCACCTTTCTTGCTTGGTAAACAACGGTAGATAGTTCCTAAATCTTTGCTGTACAGACAACCGTCATTTACGATAAAGTTAGGATTGTCTGAGTCTACATCAAAAGCTGTAATGTCGCAATCAAAAAATAGTTGATTCATTTGAATGGTAGTAATATCTTTGGAAATGTGTAATGTAGAATCGGTTCCGGGAGTATGAGCGAACAGCTTTGTGCCATCTTTTGACACTAAGTTGGAACCATCCATCTTAAAATCTTCGTTTTCAGGTGAAATAGTTAATTTCTTACATTTGTTTAAAAGAAGATGTCCGCTGGTTGCGAAAAGACTGCTTGAAATCCCTTTACCTATTGTTAGTGACTCAACATAAGTGTTACATGGAAAAGCATTTTCTGTGATAGAAGTAACGAAATCACTAAGTATTATGTGTTTAATATTTGGACAATCTTGAAATGTATTATCGTCAACCGTAGAAATGGTTCCTTGAATACTTACGGTTTCGACCTGATCTGCATAATTATGCCATGAAGAAGAAGTAATTACGTCTCCGCTTGTTGTGTCGGAAGAAATTGCAGTGTTGCTACTTAGAGTACCATCGCCGGTTATAGTTAAAGTTTTGGTTGTTTTATTAAATGTACAGCTGATTGTTTCATTATAATCATAATCATCGTCAGAGTCATAGTCATTGTGGCGATAGTCGTAGTCATAGTCATAATCATAGTCATAGTCATTGTGGTAATAGTTATATTCAAAATCATCGTCATAATCATAATCACAATGGTGTAATTTGACTTTTGATGTAAATGAACCTTTGTTAAATGCTGCTTGTGCTTTTGCAATATTTGATGAACCACTTGAAAAAATGTTTGTGCCGCCTAGTATNNAAGTAATACAAAGATAGATATGAAAAAGCTACAAAATGATTACTGAAAAATAAAATTGTTTTTGGTATACTGTAAGAAGTGTTATCACATAAAGCAGAACGGGTTATGAAAAACTTTGGATGCCAGTTTGTGTGGAATATTTAGCATGGAAAAAGTTATGTTTATGATTAACAGAAAGGGGAGAGTATCATGAAAAAAATTATGATAGGAGTTACAGGTATTGTCGTTACACTTTGTATTGTAATGATGACAATACAGACGAATAGGAGAAATGCATTTACAGAAAATATGGTGTCACTTGCTTCGGGAGAGGCGATAAAAGCGACAGAAAGCGTAATAACTTTGCCGACGAAGGAAGTCGTCAAATTAAGCTGGAAGTCAAAGAAATCATCAGTAAAAGCAGGAAAGAAAATTGTATTTAAGGTAAATAACAATGGAAAAACCGTTTCTTCATCAGATGTTACATGGACAGTTTCTAAGAAAAAATGTGCATCTATCAGCAAAAAAGGTGTTCTTAAGGGAAAGCAGATTGGAAAAGTGAAAGTAACTGCCAGTTACAAAGGGGAGAGTATTTCCTGTAATGTAAAGATTAAACCAAAGAAAATTATCGGACTTGATGCGGGACATCAGTCACAGGGAAATAACGGTACGGAGCCGGTAGGACCTGGAGCGACTACCTATAAGGTGAAAGTTGCCGGAGGTACCAGAGGAGCATCTTCCGGAGTGCCGGAATACAAATTTACTCTGACTATGGCTAAGAAAATCAGGGCAAAATTGATAAAAAAAGGCTACAAAGTAGTGATGACAAGAACGAAAAATAATGTTAATATATCAAATAAAGAAAGAGCGGAGAAAATTAATGAAAGTGGAGCGGATATCTGTATTCGTCTTCATGGGGATGGAGGCGCGGCAAGTGCCAGAGGTGCCAGTGCATTGTATCCGTCAAAAAATAACCGCTATGTAGGATATTTAAGCGATAAGAGTTATAAACTTTCAAAATGTGTTTTAGGTGCTTATTGTGCCAGCACGGGAATACGAAGCCGCGGGTGCGTGAAAAGAGATGATCTTACGGGAACAAACTGGAGTACCGTACCGGTTACATTAATCGAATTTGGATTTATGACAAATGCCTCAGAAGACAGTTATATGCAGTCAAAAGAGGGACAGGAGGCAATGGCAGACGGCGTAGTGAAAGGGATTGAAAAATACTTTAAATAGGATATTTGAGATAAAAGCGGTAGGAGTTTGATGCTACCATTAGGATTAAAGGAGATGTTAGAATGAGTTTACAAGAAGAAGTAAAATTAGTAAAATTGGCAGCACCAAAGTTGGCAGCCAGTGCGGAAGCTAAGAGAAATGATGCCTTGGCAGCAGTTGTAAAAGCATTGCTTGCACACCAGGATGAGATTTTTGCTGCAAACAAAGCAGATATGGAGCAGGCAGAGAAGGACGGCGTTGCAGGTCCGATTTTAAAACGATTGAAATTTGATGAAGTGAAACTTCGTGACGTAACAGCAGGAATCAATGATTTGATTCATTTGCCAGATCCATTGTTCCACACACAGTTTACAAGAGAATTGGATGAAGGATTGACATTGCAGAGAGTATCCTGCCCAATCGGAGTAATTGGAGTTATTTTTGAGGCAAGACCGGATGCTTTGGTGCAGATTTCAGCACTTTGTATTAAGAGCGGAAACTGTGTTGTCTTAAAGGGTGGAAGCGAAGCCATGAAGACAAATAAAGTATTGTTCCAGATTATTTTGGAAGCAGTTAAGAGTGCCGGACTTCCAGAACATTCTATGATGCAGTTGGAGGCAAGAAGCGAGATTAATGAACTTCTTAACTGCCATGAGTCGGTAGATTTATTGATTCCTAGAGGATCAAATGCATTTGTTCAGTATATCATGAACAACACAAAGATTCCTGTTATGGGACATGCGGATGGAATTTGCCATATTTATGTGGATAAAGAGGCTGATTTAGAGAAGGCTGTGCCAATTATTTTTGATGCAAAGACACAGTACGTTTCTGCTTGTAATACGGTAGAAACATTGTTGGTACATAAAGATGTGGTAAATCAATTGATGCCTGCGCTCAAAAAGGCATTGGATGAAAAGCAGGTTGAAATTCGCGGAACAAAAGAAATTGCTTCAGTAATTGACTGTAACGAGGCAACAGAGGAAGACAATAAGACGGAGTATTTGGACTATGTACTTTCTGTAAAAACGGTAAGTAGCGTAGATGAAGCGATTGACCATATCAATTACTATGGTTCACATCATACGGATTGTATCGTTACGGAAAACAGAGAAACAGCAGAGTATTTCATGGGATTGGTTGACTCTGCCGGAGTATATCAGAACTGTTCCACAAGATTTGCAGACGGATACCGTTACGGATTTGGTGCAGAAGTTGGTATCAGTACAGGAAAACTCCATGCCAGAGGTCCGGTAGGATTGGAGGGCTTGGTTAGTTATAAATACAAGCTTTTTGGAAATGGACATATTGTGGATGATTATGCCACAGGAAAGAAGCAGTTCCATTTTAAAGAAAAATAAAAGGGAAATCAACATCGGGTACTTGAGTGATTTCAAGTGTCCGATTTGATATAGGATTACGGTAAAGATTGCGCGAATATAAAGTGTAGTGTAGTCTTTGTAATCAAATTTATAATTTGAAGGAGAAAGAAAAATGAAGAAAACAATGAAAAAAGTAGTAGCTGTAGCGCTGATACTGACATCAACAATTGCAGTTACGCCGAAGGTAAGTGTGGATGCAGCAACAAAGGATCAAAAATGGCATTTTGATACCCTTAGTCAATTAGATTATGACTATACAGGTTATGATGTCACAGGGGATGGAAAAGAGGATACCATAAAGTTTTCTGTGGTGCAAAGTGGAGATTATAATACCCCTAATAAAGTTTTGATTTATGTGAATGGAAAGAAAGCTTTTTCAAAAGACGCATCTTGTACTACAACGTGTCTTACAACAGTAATACCATATGATAACCAATATTTCTTTTTTACAAGAGCAATTTGTGAAGAAGATGTAGATGGAGATATGGATGATTTTATTACCTGCTGGAAGGATGGAAAACTTGTGCAGGTGGCAGATCCTATGGATGACCTTAATAATATTGGCTATGATCTGACGATGAAAGTTCGTAACGTTTATGAAGGGAAAATTAATTTGGAGTATAGCGTACAAAATATGGCGATTGGCTGGATTACGGGAGAGCGTGAGTATGCAATTGATAAGCAATCATTAAAAATTGTATCTTATAAGAATCATATCAGTCCAAGTTATTGGCGGGTGTCTTCAGGTTCCAGTTTACCATATGTATACTCGGATTCATTTGTGGCTGCGAAAAATATAAAAGTATATAAAAAAGTAGACAAAAAGAAAGTTGCTTTTACGTTGAAAAAAGGACAGAAAATTAAAATTTATCAAATTTATGTGAAAAACGGAAAAGTAATGTTGTATGGAAAAAAAGGTTCAAAGAAAGGTTGGCTCGAGTCAAAGGATTTTATTTTTAAGGATGTTGCATTTAGCGATTGATCTTTGAAGGAAAGATGAAGTTGAGAAAACTGTAAGGAGAGAGGAAAATGAAGATAAAAACAATAATGAAAAAAGCAGTGGCAACGGTTTTGATTGTTACATCAACAATTACATTTGCAACGGAGGTGGGGGTAAAGGCTGCAGAAGAAAGTAATCTGTATTTCTTTGATACACTGGGAACTCCGGATTTTGAATATAGTAGTTATGATATTACAGGAGATGGAAAAAAGGATACACTTAAATTTTCTATTCTGGATAATGCGTCTGATGGCGACTCGTCTATGAAGGTTGCAGTATATGTGAATGGAGCGAAAGCGTTTACGAAAACAGAGCAATGCGTAACAGAAATGGAAATGACAGTGGTACCTTATAAGTCACAAAGGTTCCTTTTTGTGCAATTGTGGGAAGAAACGGATGCTCATGTGGATGATTTTGTTCTTTGCTGGAAAGATGGAAAACTTGAACAGGTATTGGATATTCAGGATGAGATGGGTGCTGTTGGGGTAATTCGTTCAGCAGAAGTTAACAGTTTATATGGTGGTAAGCTTTCTATACGTTTCACTGCTCAAAATGATGCAATTGGACTTTTCGACGGTTGGAATGAATATAAGATTGGTAATCAGTCCTTGACGAAAGTGTCAAACAAAAGCGGTATATATGCGGATAATCTGCGTTGTTCAAATGCGAATGGATCTTATTACTATGATTTGGAGTTTAAAGCAGCGAAAAATGTGAAAGTATATAAAAAGGTAGACAAAAAGAATGTTGCTTTTACACTGAAAAAAGGCAAGAAAATTTGGATATCCGATGTGTATGTGAAAAATAGTAAAGTAATGTTTTATGGACGGTATGGTACAAAGGAAGGCTGGTTTGTGCCAAAAATCAATATGTTTCAAGATGTAATTTTGGGAGAATAATGGTATTTGCTTGAAATAAAAAGTCGAATTGGTGTTTTGTGCCAATTCGGCTTTTTTGTGTAATAGGAAATTGCGATGCAATTTCCTATTACACAAAAAACGCTCCGCGAGGATGCGCAGACCGCGGAGATGGAGTTAATTGCTGCGCAATACCGCGGTCGCGCTAGAGTTTTGCAAGCAAAACTCTTTGTTTTAGGAAAAATAATTCCATTTATTGGAGAAAAGTGATATAATAGAATCGAGGTGTCAGTACGTGTTCAATCATTTATAGCAAGTTTGGCATGTGCCATAACGGATGGTTGAAAAGAGGGAGACTTAAGGGGAAAAAGGAATAAATGTCGCTGGTCTTTGTTGGGCGTGCAGTGACTAAATATAGACATGAATAGGGGGATTTTGTATGGGCTTAACGATGAACACAGTAAATAAAGTGGCAAAAGGAACATTACTTTATACCCAAAATAAAGCGGTAGACAGCGTTGCACTTTTGGTGAAAGGCAAAGTTTTGGTGTATAATGTGGGGACAAAAATTGTTTGTGGGCCGGGAAGTTTTATTGGTGTCAGTGATCTGGTAGCAGGAACCTATGGGGCAAATGCTTATGTGATGGAGGAATCACAGATTTTCCCTGTGGAAGTTCACAATCTGGAAGAGATGGAGGATATTCTGGAGAGTCATGCAGATTACAGAAGCACTATAGTTATGGCACTTAGCCGCCAGATTATGGATTTGTATAAGGTGTTTGATGCTATGTATAAATGTGCAGGTGCTACACGAAATTTTTTGGAAACCAGTTATGGCACATACAAAGAAATAGGTAAAAAAAACAGTGTAACTGTCACGAAAATGGAATCTATTGAGAAAATGAAAGAACTGGAATTGCCGGTGAGCTACGAAGATATGGCAGAACAGACAAAGTATTATTTGGAGTGTGTCACATTGGCTCCGGAAGTTCAGAAAAGATATTATGCCCACGGTAAAAATATTGCCGTACATCATATGGAGGAACAGGTTAGCATTGTATCTAATCTGTTGGAAGGATGCGAGGTACTTACTTCTTATGTGTCAGAACTTGTAAAAATCATGGTGGGAGAACAGGATAGTCTGTTTAGTTTGAGTGTTCAGCAATTCCTTGCCATGAAAAAAATGAAAGTGGATACGGCAGTTTCGGTGAAACTTATCAATACCGTAAAAGAGCGTATTGCAGAGGTAGAAAGTATCCTTCTTGGTAAGACAGGAAAGAAACCTGACATTGACAAGGAGAAAATGCAGCAGATTTATGCTATGGTTGATTCTGGTGAGGTTGAGGCAGAAGAGGAAGATGAGGTTAGTGCTGAGACGGCTGTTCGTTATGCAGGTGTAGATGTAGAGACTATCGAGAAAGAATTGACAGGATCTTTGAAAAAGATTTTGGATTATTCACAGCTTCCGGAAGAAAAATGCGCAGAATTCCAGCAGTATATTCTTGCATTTATGAATATGACGGATAAAGCCAGTGCAGATGATGAAGCGAGAAATCTTCGTAGAAAACTTAGTAAATTGTTTTATGAGATATATGAAGCTGTCTTTAAGCGTGACCATGTAGAGAAGACAAATACTCGTTTGTATGATTTGTTTTTGAATTACGGATTTGTGGATGAAAGACTTTTGTCAAAAGAGCAGCTTATTCAGTTATATTGTCTGGAAGACCAGGATGACGGACAGGGTATTTGTAAAGTATACAATCCAAAGCAATGGCTAAATGCTATATGGGCTGGGGAGAAAGAGCCTTCAAAGAGTGAATTTGACATGGATTACGCAGAAACATTGCGTGACATGAAGAAGAGTGGTCAGATTACGGAAGAACAGATGAAAAAAGATATGGAAAATCTGGATAAAAAGTTTGAATACGAGCTGCATAACATGTTTAAATATAACAGCCGAGTTGTAAGCGGACAGCTAAGTATTTTTGTTCCAATTCTTTATAAGGAAGAATTTATGGGACATCTTGATCAGAGCCTTATGACTACAAACAAGATAAACAAGATGATTGAAAAAATCCGTTCCATTGATTTTTCTGTATTTTGCAGGGAGTCATTGTATCATGCTACCAATTCAGAAATCAAAAACGAAAACATTGTGGAGGAGTATGTTCCGGATTTCATTATACTTCCAACCTATGGTTCTAATGGCGCCATGTGGCAGGAGATTGAGGGAAGAAAACGAGCATCCCATGCCAGATTTGTTATTCCTATTTTTGCAGAAGGTGATATGGAAGATGTATTCATCCGTATGTGTGGTCGTTTCCGTTGGGAGATTTGCCGAACCATTCAGGGACCTGCATGGAACGATGTAAAAGTAAAATCTCTTACTTCGGAATATGTAGATTATATTCAGTTCTATAAGAAAAATCACGCATTGTCTGAGGAGAGAAAAGAGAAATTAAAGGCGCAGATCCAGAAAGGTCGAGGAAACACAAGAGAAGTATTTGTTATTGACTATTTATTATGGGTTAAGAACGAAAGCTCTGGTTCTATCCGTATGAATAAAGTTGCCAGGGAGTTATTGGCGTATTATTGTCCGTTTAATAAAGAAATCAGAGAGCGGATTGGAAGTCAGCCTATGTATGAGGAAGCCATGGCGAGATTTAACCGCGAAAGAGGCAAGAAAGTGAAGGAATTGGAACTTCGCTATCGTACCTATGAGACAAAAGGTATTCAGGTGCCGGAGGTAATGCTTAAAACCATGGAATTCTATCGGGATAAGTAAATATATGCGTTAATTTTGACAACACCTTTAAAGTAGTAAAGGTGTTGTCTTTTTTTATGTAATAGGAAATAGCGATGCAATTTCCTATTACATAAAAACGCTCCGCGAGGATGCGCAGACCGCTGAGATGGAGTTAATTGCTACGCAATACCGCGGTCGCGCTAGAGTNNGCTAGAGTTTTGCAAGCAAAACTCTTTGTAGTATGGAATTTCTTGACAGAAAAAAGAAGATATGATTAAAATAGGAAAAGGCGATGAATTTTGAGAAAACATTTATGCTGGAAAGAGGTAGATTATGAAAAGAAGTATGAAAAAAATCATGGCGTGTGCCATGGCAGCAGTAATGACTGTTCAGGTTGTTCCTGCATTGGGAAGTAAGGCGGCGACTGTGGATTCTTGGAAACTGACGGTAAACACGGAGGTGACTTTAGACCGCATTGTGTTTAGTGGGGCAGATTTGTTGCAGCCGGAAAAGCAGTATTTTGTAGGATTGTTACATGATAAGGTTGCAGTTTTAGATGAAGCCTTCAAGGTTGTAGCACAGACAGAATACAAAGCTGTTCAGGATAAGTTTGTGATTTATCAGGGGAAGACAGCCATGGTTGTACAAAATGCAGACAATCTCTACGGAATCTGCAGTGTTGCCGGCGAAGAATTAGAGCCATGTAAATCCGTTTCCATGATTCCGGGGAATACACTGGAAGGACATAGTATCCTTCAAGAGACGGATGCAAGCAATGTTCGTCATTTGATTGTAGATGGAAAGAGAATTGCTGATATCGAGGGCAATCCTGCATTGGAAAAGGTACAGGAGCAGGTTAAAATCGTTAATTATAATACTGTTACCCGTAATTATGAGGTATATGGATTAGACGGAACGAAAGAAAAAGTGGGAACTCGTGAAGAAGTGTTTGGAACAGTATCTTTTGGAACAACCCATGATAAAGGTGATGTTTACAACAAAGCAGTTGCGGGCTGGTTAAAAGATAAAGTCTCTTTGGCAAATCAGGATGTGAATGGAAAATTTGAAGCATTGGGATATACCATTGAATCGGAAGATGAAGCAAAAACATCCTATAACTATGTATCCGGAAGAACAAACGAGATGTATTACTATGTTTTTAAGAGTCTTACATTGTCAGGAATTTTGGAGGAGAACTCGGAAAAGTATACAGAAAATGTAGCAAAAGTTACTTATGGTTATGTATATGATGAAAAGCAAAACCTGGTGGCAGAAGGAACCTGTAATATGGATAGTGAGTATGCAGCATATCCGGGAACAAATTCTGTGGGAGATGTTTACTTATTAACATTAGATGGAACATTTCAGAAAATGGACGGAATCACAGGAGAAGTGATTAAGGGAACCAAGGCAAAAGAGAACTCAATGATTTGTAAAGAAATCCTTAGCAAAGATTATGCAAAGGCTAAGAATTTTGATGCCTATATTGCAAAACAGGAAGGTATGACAAATGTTCTTTTTGGCAATGAAAAGTACGAGAAAAAGATTGTATATCAGTATAATTTTGTGGACAATGTAACTGCATCGGAAATTGTACTTCCAGATTTAAAGGAAACATTGTCATATTCGAAAAAAATATCTGAAAATTGCTATGTAAAAGAAAAGGTTGAAAACAAAACAGATTTTTATCAGATTGATACGAAGGCAAATAAAGTTATTCAATTAGACATGTCAGTAAATGAGATTGAGAGCAATGCAGCTTTTCAGGTTGCAGGTGGCATGGCGATTGTTGCAGATAAGAAAAATGCCTGTCTTTTAGCCGGCAAGGGAGAACAGACAGTAACCAAGACATTTAAGGAACTTGGTGCATATAGCGACAATAGTGTAATCAACATGCAGAAAGCACAGGATGATTTTTGCTATGCCATTGTTTTATCTTACCCAAAGAAAAACGAAGGTACAGATTACGAGCAGATTGATTACGGTAATGCAAAAATGTTTGCGGTTTTGTATAACGGAAAAAAGAATATCATGACCGTTCAGGAAATTACAAAAGATGAAGAAACTGCTCTTACCAATACGGAGTATGAGGATTTATCTGTAGAGGGTAAGGTTATCCGCTATGCTTTAACAACGGTGCTTGTACTGGACTCTGAAACTGCTACTATGAAGTTATTGGATACCAAAGCTATGATTTTGGATAAAGGGTATACCATGCTTGGGGCGCAGGTAGTGAATGGCGATGTATATTTAAGATACGGCGTAGAGCGTGATGGTACTACTTATTATGGATTTATGGATCTTAGTGGAAAGATTTTTGTAGATGCAGATAAATGTAAAGAACAGTACGGAGCAAGACTGGAAGTTTTGGGAGAATACTTGGCTTATGGAAAAACGCTGCTGAAGAAAAATGGCGAAGTTGTGTTTACAAATGGAACCGTTGAAAAAATCAGCAAGCATGATGATGTAATGGGAATGGATGTGGAATCTGGAATTGCATCTATTTATGGCGAAAAAGCAGATGGATCATTCTGGGGATGTCTGTACGACGCAAACAATAATAAATCCATTCTGGAATATGAGAACAAGGACAGTGTTTACGTTAAAGGAACTGTTTATGGAAGTTATATTTTATTACAACAGAGCGATATCCGTGATGTGGCATGGTTGAATTGCCAATCAGATAAAATTGAGCAAAAGTCAAAAGGCGAGGTGTTTGTGAACGAAGCCAGCAAAACAGTGTTTGTTGTTGCGACTACCAGCACATTTGTGGAATCTACACCAGAGGTGACGACAACAGTTGCTGTAACAGCAACACCGACGGCGATTTCAACAGTAACACCGACAGCAGTTGTTGCAACACAAGCACCGGAAGTGACAGTGACACCTGAAGTTACCTCACAGCCTGAAATTACAGAAAAACCTGTAAATTATAGTGGTACATACACAGTGAAAAATGTAAGTTACAAGGTGACCAATGTGTCAAAGGCAACCGTGAAAGTAACAAAGGCTAAGAATAAGTCATCCATTGATGTTCCTGCCACAGTGAAGATTAAAGGTAAGACATTCAAGGTTACAGCCATAGGGACAAAGGCGTTCTATGGAAATAAGAAGACAACGAAAGTTACTGTTGGTGCAAAGGTAACTGCCATTGGAAAGCAAGCGTTTGCAGGATGCAGTAAATTGAAAACCATTGTAGTAAAGGGAACGGGACTTAAGAGCATAGGTGCAAACGCATTAAAGGGCACAAACAAATCACTGGTTGTGAAAGTTCCTGTGAAGAAGAAAGCAGCTTACAAGAAGCTGTTGAAAGGAAAGGGAAATGCGAAAGTCAAGGTAAAGTAGCCTCCAGACTGCGCAGTACATAAAAGAATAGAAAGTTTAGGACCTCCATGTCTGTTAAGCAGGCAAGGGGGTTTTTCTAATTATATTGTAACTTTTTCTAGTATTTTAGTCCTATATTATCGAAAAATGTCGACGAAAGTCGGCATTTTTTTTTACACTTTTTTGGAATATGTGTAGTACAAACTACCGTTTGTAAATACGATAAATACTGATAATATTAAATACAAACCTTAATAAGGTGATAAAAAATCTGTAAAAAAACTAACAAAACGTGGATAAATTATTGCAAAAAAATTGTAATAATGTGTCAAAAAATGGGTTGTGAAAATGTAAAAAAGTGGTATAATATAAATATACGATTGGTCAATAAAGTGATTTGTTACTGGTCGGGCGAAAAACAGACAGTAACAGCGATTTGGCTGCATTGTATGAGGGGAGGGATGGTATGCTGAAGCGGAAGCTGTATGAACGGTTGTGCAGCTGGAAGAAAGAGAGTCAGGGAAAAACCGTTGTATTGTTGGAAGGAGCGAGGCAGGTAGGCAAGAGCTACATGGCGAAGCGTTTTGCCGAGAGCGAATATAAAACCTATCTGGTCGTTGATTTTTCAAACATTGCAAGTGAAGTTTTGATGTTGTTTGAAGACGATTTAGACGACTTGGATTACCTCTTTCGCATGCTTTCTATTTATTACGATGTGAAACTCTACCCCCGAGAAACATTGATAATATTTGATGAGATTCAGCTTTATCCAAAGATACGACAGAACGTAAAACAACTGGTAGCCGACGGAAGATTTGATTATCTGGAGACCGGTTCTTGGATATCCCTTCGACGAAATGTACAGAATATCACGATTCCTAAGGAAGAAAGATGCATCACCGTATACCCCCTGGATTTCGAGGAATTTCTATGGGCCATGGGCGATGAGAGTTCTTACCCGGTGGTGGAACGATGTTACAAGCGACAGAAGCCTGTTACCTCGAAGATGCATCACGATATGATGAAGATGTTTCGTCAGTATATGTTGGTGGGCGGTATGCCCCAAGCTGTGATAGCTTATGCCGCCACCAAAGATTTTGAACAAACGGAGAATGAAAAAAGAAAGATTCTAACCCTCTATAGAAACGACGTTGGGGAATATGCAAAAGGCTGGGAACGAAAAGTATTAGCAGTTTTTGATGGCATTCCCCGACAACTCTCCAAGAGAGAAAAGAAGTATACCTTAGCCCTGTCTCTTATACACATCT
>LXOW01183989.1_pt1 | contig 26750 bp, 17 predicted proteins | sample 1368591 | NCBI WGS metagenome assembly LXOW01 (sample SAMN04884650, study PRJNA319009) | bovine gut metagenome | isolation source: Cow rumen | host: Bos taurus | place: Italy: Legnaro (PD) | collected 2014-07-09
GCGGCCCTTCAGGTCCTCCGCCGTGATCTCGTCCGAGATCTTGTCGGCGGCGTTCTCCACCTCGGGAGAGAACCGGTACGGGAGATTGAACTCCGCCAGGATGGCGTGCATCTCCGTATCATTCTCGCCGGGCTGGCCGAGCACGTCCACCAGATGGCCGAACGGACCCGGCTCGCGGCGCTCCCAGCGGTCCACGACCGCGGCGACCTTCATGCCGGCCTGCGCACCCATCGCGGCGGCCGCTTCGGCGTCCACCTGGATGTCGTACGGCATCGTCTTGCTCTGCATCAGGACCCAGGCCTGGGCCCCGACGGTATGGTAAAAGCCCACGAAGGGGCGCGCGGAGCGTTCGAGAATCTCCACGACCTCGCCCTCGCGGCGGCGGTTGTCCCCGCCCTTCTGGCGTGTCACGGCCACGCGCACGAGATCGCCCTGGAGTGCGTGGCGCGTCTTGGAGGCCTTGACGAAGATGTCATCTTCCTGGCCTTCTACAATCACGAAGATGAACCCTTCCCGGGTCATCTGTACCTTGCCGACGAACTGGGGATACTCTCTCCCATGGCGCTCGCCGGATCTCTTTCTGCCGGACGGTTTCCGGCCTTTTCCACTTCTTTTCTGCATAATAAAATAATCAGGACAAAGGTACGAATTCTCGCGGAAAATCCGTACCTTCGTGTGTTCTTAGTAGCCACTATGAGTGTAGAAAGCCTTAAAGCCAGCCTTCGGGCCATTCCGGACTTCCCGAAAAAAGGCATCCTCTTCTGGGATGTCACGACCATGTTCAAAGATGCAGCGGCCCTTCGCGAACTCGAAGACGCCCTCTACGAACTCTACAAAGACAAAGGAATTACCAAGGTCGTGGGCCTCGAGTCCCGCGGCTTCATCATGGGCCCGGCCCTGGCGGTCCGCCTGGGCGCCGGCTTCGTGATGGCGCGCAAGCCGGGCAAGCTGCCGTCCGACGTGATCAGCGAGACCTACATCAAGGAGTACGGCCGCGACACGATCGAGATCCACACCGACGCCATCACCCCCGACGACGTGGTGCTGATCCACGACGACCTGCTCGCCACGGGCGGCACGATGGGCGCGGCGTACAAGCTGGTCCGGAAATTCAATCCCAAGGCCATCTACATCAATTTCAACATCGAAATTGAAGGCCTCCCGGGTCGGGAGACCCTGCCGGAAGGCGTCGAGGTGACGTCGATCATCAAAGTCTGAGAATCATATCATTATCATACAATGAAAAAAGTATTCATGATGGCGGTCGCTTCCGCCGCGTTGCTTTTTGCTCAAGGAGCAAAGGCGCAGACCAATCTCCAGATCTTCTATGACTTCGGCCCGGACCGTCAGCACGTGACGACCACCCTCGAAGGTTTCTACAACGACAACTGGGGAAACACCTTCTTCTTCATCGACCACGACTTCAACACCCGTGACAGCAAGAACCAGGTCTACGCGCCGAGCGGCACCTATTTCGAGATCGCCCGCTGCCTGAACTTCTGGCAGGACAGCGCCATCGCTCCGCTGAGCCTCCAGGTCGAGTACAACGGCGGCGTGTACAACGGCTTCACCATCAACAGCGCCTTCCTCGTGGGTGTGGATTACTTCCTGCACAGCGCTGACTTCAAGAACACCTTCAACTTCAAGGCGCTCTTCAAGAAGATCACCTACACCACCCAGAAGGCTCCCATCCAGCTGACCTTCGTCTGGGGTCTGCAGGACCTCTTCGGCGTGCAGGGCCTCCGCTTCTCCGGCTTCGCCGATTTCTGGTGGGAGGATCACACGCTCTTCACCGACCACAACGGCACCATCCTGCCTGAGACGTCCCACACCGTGTTCATCTCCGAGCCGCAGCTCTGGTACAATGTCGGCCAGCACTTCGGTTGCGACAACCTCAACATCGGCGGCGAGGTCGAACTCTCCTACGATTTCGGTACCGCCCGCGGTTTCTGGTGCCGTCCCTGCGCCGGTATCAAGTGGGTCTTCTAGTCGGCTGACGGTATGTCGAATTTCCTGAACAAGGCTTTCGGCTTCGAAGCCGACAAGCACAATGTCCGGACCGAGATCATCGCCGGCATCACCACCTTCCTGACGATGGCCTATATCCTGGCCGTCAACCCCAGCATCTTCAGCGCCCTGGACGGCATGCCCGGCGGTGCGGTATTTACCGCCACGGCCCTGGCCGCCATCGTCGGTACGCTCGTGATGGCGCTCTACGCCAAGAAGCCCTTCGCCCTGGCTCCGGGTATGGGCCTGAACGCCTTCTTCGTCTATACGGTCTGCCTCACGATGGGCTACTCCTGGCAGTTCGCCCTGACGGCTGTGTTCCTCGAGGGTATCCTGTTCATCATCATGACGGTGACGAAAGTCCGTACCCTGCTGCTGAACTCCATTCCGGGCACGCTCAAGAAGGCCATCGGCGCCGGTATCGGTCTGTTCATCGCCTTCATCGGCTTCCAGAACGCCGGTATCATCGTCAACTCCGACTCCACGCTGGTGACCCTCGGTAATATCACGGAGGGTACGGCGCTCGTGGCGTTCCTTGGCCTGATGATCACCTCCGCCCTGGTCATGCTGAAGGTGCGCGGCGGTATCCTCATCGGTATCATCGTCACCACGCTGATCGGTCTGGTCGTCAAGGATCCTGCAACCGGCAGCGCCGTGACGCAGCTGAGCCGCAACACGGCCGGCAATGTCCAGCTCCTTTCCCTGCCGGAGAGCGTCTCCCCGATCTTCTGCAAATTCGAATTCTCCCAGATCCTGAGCTGGGATATGCTGGTGGTCGTTTTCACCTTCCTCTTCGTTGATATGTTCGACACGATGGGTACGATCATCGGTGTCCACCAGGGTGCCGGCCTCATCCCGGACGACGGCCCGCGCGACAATGTCCCCGGTGCTGAGAAGATGTTCCTGGCTGACTCCATCGCCACCGTGGCGGGTGCCTGCCTGGGTACTTCCACTACCACGACTTATGTCGAGAGCGCCGCTGGCGTAGGCGAGGGTGGTCGTACCGGCCTCACCGCCTTCTCCACCGCGATCTGCTTCGCCTTGGCTCTCTTCTTCTCGCCGATCTTCCTGTCCATCCCGAGTGCCGCTACGGCTCCGGCCCTGATTATGGTCGGTGTGATGATGATGCCTTCCATTAAGCGCATCCACTGGGAAGATTACTGCAAGAGCATCCCGGCCTTCATCACGATTATCATGATGCCGGTGGCTTACAGTATCTCTGACGGTATCCTGATCGGCGTGATCTCCTACGTGATCACTCACGCCATCGCCGGCCGCGTTAAAGAGATCTCCGTCCCGATGTGGGTCCTCTCGGTCCTCTTCGTCCTGCGGTACATCTTCATCTAGCCCGGGACACCGGTCAAACCGGATATACCTATAAATTAGGATAGCACTCTTCGAGAATGCTATCCTTTTTTGATTATCTTTGTAGATTAGATTATAATTGACACAAGATATGAACCGTAAAGTACTTCTGATGATCCTCGACGGTTGGGGCGAGGGCAAACACGATTATTCCAACGCTATCTGGGCGCAGGGCACGCCGGTCATCGACGGCCTGCGTGCGAAATATCCCGCCGGCCACCTGCAGGCCTGCGGCGAATACGTCGGTCTGCCGGACGGGCAGATGGGCAACTCCGAGGTCGGCCACATGAACCTGGGCGCCGGCCGCGTGGTCTANNGTCAAGACCTCCGGCAAGAAGCTCCACCTGATGGGCCTCACCTCCCACGGCGGCGTGCACTCCTCCCTGGAGCACGTGTACGAATTCCTCCGCGTCGCGAAGGAATACGGTCTGGAGCAGGTCTACGTCCACGCTTTCATGGACGGCCGCGACACCGACCCGCGCAGCGGCAAGGGCTTCCTCGAGGAGCTCGAGCAGAAGATGGCGGAGACCACCGGCAAGATCGCGACAGTCTGCGGCCGCTTCTACGCCATGGACCGCGACAAGCGCTGGAACCGCGTGAAAGAGGCCTACGACCTGCTGGTCGAGGGCAAGGGCACCGCGTTCAAGTCCGCCATCGAGGGCATCCAGGCGTCCTATGACGCCGACGTGACCGACGAGTTCGTCAAGCCGATCGTCATCACCGACGCCGCCGGCGCTCCCCTCGCCAAGGTGGAGGAAGGCGACGCCATCATCTTCTACAACTTCCGCAACGACCGCGCCCGCGAGCTGACGGCCGTGCTCACGCAGAAGGACATGCCGGAAGAGGGTATGCACACCCTGCCGCTGTACTACTGCTGCCTCACGCCTTACGACGCCTCCTTCACCGGCGTGCACATCCTCTTCGACAAGGAACTGGTGAACGACACCCTGGGCGAGACGGTCTCCAAGGCCGGCAAGCGCCAGCTGCGCATCGCCGAGACGGAGAAATATGCCCACGTGACCTTCTTCTTCAACGGCGGCCGCGAGCTGCAGTTCGAGAACGAGGACCGCATCCTCGTGAATTCCCCGAAGGTCCCGACCTACGACCTGCTGCCGCAGATGAGCGCCCCCGAGGTGGCCGAGAAGCTGATCGACAAGATCAACTCCGAGGTCGAGGACCTCATCATCCTGAATTTCGCCAACGGCGACATGGTGGGCCACACGGGCGTGTACACCGCCGTCACCAAGACGGTCGAGTGCATCGACAAGCTCGTCGGCCAGGTGGTGGACGCCGCCATCGCGCACGACTACGTCGTCCTGCTGACGGCCGACCACGGCAACGCCGACTTCGAGGTCAACCCGGACGGCACGCCGAACACCGCGCACTCCCTCAACACGGTCCAGTTCGTCGTGATCAACGCCGGCGACGCCGTGAAGACGGTCAAGGACGGCGCTCTCTGCAACGTGGCGCCGACCATCCTCAAGCTCATGGGCATCCCGCAGCCGGCCGCGATGACGGCCGAACCGCTGATCTAAGGATTCTTATGTATAAGTTCACACCGATACGCAAAACGCTGGTCTGGGGCACGGAAGATTGGGTGATCTCCGGTGTCCCAGGCAGCGAATCGGTGGTGGCCGAAGGGCCCGAGGCGGGCAAGAAGATCACGGAGCTCTATCCGGGGACCTTCCCGCTTCTGATCAAATTCATCGACGCGAAGCGCGACCTCAGCATCCAGGTCCATCCGGGCGACGAGCTGGCCGCGAAGCGTCACGGCTGCAGCGGCAAGACGGAGATGTGGTACGTGATCGGGGCCGAACCCGGCGCGAAGCTGATCTCCGGCCTCAAGCAGCAGATCACCCCGGACGAATACGTCCGTCTCGTGGAAGAGCATCGCATCACCGAGGTGCTGGCGGAGCATACCGTCGCGCCCGGCGACGTGTTCTACATGCCCTCCGGCCGCATCCATTCCATCGGCGGCGGCTGTTTCCTCGCCGAGATCCAGCAGACCTCCGACATCACCTACCGCATCTACGACTACAACCGGCCGGGCCTGGACGGCAAGCCGCGCCAGCTGCACACGCAGGAGGCGAAGGAGGCGATCGATTATCACGTCTACCCGGAGTACCGCACGCCGTACGCGGCGAAGCAGGACACGCCCGTGGAGCTCATCCGCTGTCCGTATTTCACGACGGAACTGTATGAGCTGACTTCGCCGTCATTCGCCGGCTTGACCGGCGAATCTCCCTTCCTGATCGCCATCGGCCTTCATGGCACCGGGACCCTGAAGACGGCGCAGGACGAGAAAAAACTTTCCCCCGGCGAAGCAGTGTTGATTCCTGCCACCGAGGGAAAAGTATCATTCATTCCAGCCGCGTCCGGCTGGAAATTCCTGACGACGCATCTTTAGTCCGCCAGACCGCGGGCGCGGAGCATGGCGGCGGAGTCGGGCTCGCGGCCGGCGAAGGCCTTGTAGAGCGTCATCGGCTCCTCGCTGCCACCCTTCTCCAGGAAAGTCTCCTTGAATTTCTTCGCGAGCTCCAGGTCATACGGACCGTCCGGAGAAGCGGCGAAGATGCTGAACGCATCCTTGTCGAGCACCTCGGACCAGAGGTAACCGTAGTAGCCGGCGGCGTAGCCGCTGGAGAAGATGTGGTTGAAGTAGGTCGAGCGATAGCGGAAGGTGATCTCCGGGATCAGGCCGATCTGTTCGGCGATCTTCTGCTCGAAGGCGTCGATGTCCACGCCCTTCGTGCTCTCCAGCTCATGCCAGCGCATATCCAGGATGGAGGCGGCGCAGAGTTCGGCGGTCATGAAGCCCTGGTTGAACTTCTTGGCGTTCAGAATCTTCTGCACCAACTCGGCCGGAATGGGCTCGCCGGCAGCGTTCTTCGCATACTGCGCGAGCAGCGCAGGCTGGAAGGCCCAGTTCTCGTTGAACTGCGAGAACATCTCCACGAAGTCGCGCGTCACGTTCGTGCCGCTCACCGAAGGATAGTGGCACTGGGTCAGCAGCCCGTGCAGGGCGTGGCCGAACTCGTGGAAAGCCGTCTCCACCTCGTCGATGGAGAGGTAATCGTCGGAGAAATTGCACACGTTCACGATGATCGGGCGGACATCGTTGCCCTCGGCGTCGACATACTGCTCGCGGATGTTGTTCATCCAGGCACCGCCGCGCTTGCTGGCGCGGGGCTTATAGTCCGTCGTGAAGATGCCGATCAGGGAACCGTCCTCGGCCGTGACCTTGTAGACACGCACCTGCGGATTGTACACCGGGGCGTCCTCCACGCGCTCGAAGTTCACGCCATAGAGGATGTGGGCGTTCGTGAAGATGCCGTTCACAACATTGTCGATGTGGAAATAAGGCTTCGTGAGGGACTCGTCGAGGTCATACTTGGCCTTGCGGACCTTCTCGGCGTAGTACCACCAGTCCCAGGGCTCGATCTTCGAACCGGCCGGCAGCTTGCCTTCCTTCACCTCCTGGTCCATCACGGCCTGCATGTCGGCGAGCTCCGTCCTGGCACGGGCCACAGCGGCCTGCATGATGCCGTCGAGGAAGCTGTCCACCGTCCTGGTGTCGCCCGCCATCTTGTTGGCGAGGATGTACGCCGCGGCGTTCGGATAGCCGAGGATCTTCGCCTTCTCGGCACGCAGGTCGAGCACCTCCAGCAGGAGCTGGCGGTTGTCATATTCGTTGCCGCGGTGGCCGCGGGCGGTATAGGCCTCGTTGTACTGGCGACGCAGCTCGCGGTCCTCCGTGGTCGTCATCTTGTCAGGATAGGCAGCCACGCTGAAACCAAATTTGTCCAGGAAGTCGTTGGACTCGGCGAGGATGTTGTTGCCGATCTTCTGCGTCTTGGCGGCGATGGCCGCATTGATCTCGCGCAGGCGCGCCTGCTGCTCCTCCGGCAGGCCGATACCCTCGCGCTCGAAGGCGTCGAAGTGCTTCTTCAGCACCACCTGCTGCTCGCGGGTGAGCCCGCTCTGGTCGGCGTGATAGACGGCCGCCACGCGGTTGTACAGGGCCTTGTTGAAGGACAGGTTGTTCTCGTGCTCGCTCATCAGGGTGATGACCTCCTCCTCGATGGCGCTCAGCGCGTCGGTGCGGTCGGTCTCGGTGATGTTGTAGAACACGCCGACGACCTTGGAGAGGATGTTGCCGGAGAGCTCCAGCGGAGCGATGGTGTTCTCGAAGGTCGGCGTGTCGGGATTCGCCGTGATGGCGTCGATTTCAGCGTTCTGCTGCTCGATGCCGGCCTTGACGGCCGGGATGAAGTCAGCGGGCTGGATCTTTTCGAACGGCGGGATGCCGTAGGGGGTGTCCCATTCCGTCAGGAAGGGGTTCACGCGGTTGTTGCAGGCTGTCATGGCGACAAAAAGTGCTGCGATAGCGATGATTTTTTTCATTTATTTACTGATTACTATGTACGTAGGATAATGGTCGGAGTAACCGCCGATGAACTGCCCGCCGGAGAAGGTCCGGAATGGCGTGCCGGCGTAGCGGCCCTCCTGCTGGACGAGGAAGGGCGGGTTGAAGACATAGCCATAATGCTTCTCCGCGTCGCTCGGGCAGATATGCAGGCTGCCCAGGGCGTCGGTGTCGGTCAGCGCGCCGTTCACGAGGATGCAGTCGAAGATATTCCACTCGCCGTGGTACTCCTCCGTGCCGAAGCCGTCCTTGTGCATGCGCAGGAACGGGGAAAAGAGCTCGCCCTCCTTCATCTCGGCGATGGTCTCGCGGCCGCGCAGGTAGTCCGTCATGCTGACATCCTCCGGATTGTCATTCATATCGCCCATCACGACGATATTGATGTCGGCATAACGCTGTTCCAGCGTGAAGATGTCCTCCCGGACGATCTCCGCGGCACGGCAGCGCAGGTCGCTCCCCTTGTCGCCCGTACGCGAAGGCCAGTGGCAGACGTAGACCGCGAACACCTCGCCGTCCAGCACGCCGCGCACGCAAAGCACGTCGCGCGTCTTGAACGCGACCTGCTCCTCGGGGGTCTTCTCGAAAACGATGCCGCTCGCGCTGTCGAAGTCGTACGGCAGCGTGTGCGTCTCCACCACCTTGAATTCATCCGGCCGGTAGAGCAGCGCGCAGTCGATGCCGCGCACGTCCGGGCTCTCCACATGGATGAAGCTGTAGCCCGCCTCGGCGATCTCCGGGCGTGCCACGAGGTCCTCGAGTACGCGGTCGTTCTCGACCTCGGCGAGGCCCAGCAGCGTATGCCAGCGGCCGTTCTTCTTCGCCATCTCCGCAATGACGGAAGCGATGTTGGAGAGCTTCTTCTCATACTTGTCCGGCGTCCAGGCGTTCTCGCCCCCGGGGGTGAAGGCCAGGTCGTTCTTGCCCGCGTCATGCTCCGTGTCGAAGAGGTTCTCCACGTTGTAGAAACCGATCACATAAGCGTCCTCGGGCAGGGACGCCGCGCAGGCGACGCACAGCGCCAGCGACACGAGAAAAAGAAATAAATTCCTGATTTTCATATCTTACAAATTTACTGCTTTTTCCTGAAAAAGAAAGCGGCCCGGACCGCGAGGTCCAAGCCGCTTGTCTTGAATATTCAAACCTGAACTAGAAGAACAGACGGGCGCTGAAGAGCATCTGCCAGGTGTTGAAGGTGCTGCGATAGGTCTTCACGGTCGGAGCGGTGAAGGTGTAGACACCGTTCTTGTAGTCGAGGATGTTCTCCGTGCTGACCTGCTTGCAGAGACCCCAGTTGGAGTTCAGCAGGTTGGCGACATTGTTGATGTCGACACCGATCTGCAGGGTCGTCGGCTTGCCGGCGATGTCCACGATGATATCCTGGGCGACCTTGAGGTTGATGCGGCTCATCCAGGGAGCGACCTTGGCACCACGCTCGGCATACTCGCCACGGTGGCTGTTGAGGTACGCATCTTCCATGATGAACTTGCGGAACTCTTCCTTGTTCTCAGCGCTGGAGAAGTTCATATCCACCATGTCGGCATCCGTCGGGATGTAGATCAGGTTGTAGGAACCGCCGATGCCGGTCAGATCGCTCTTGAAGGTGTAGGAGTAGCGGGTGTAGGAGTAGCTGCCCACGTAGCAGTGGTTGTAGCCCTCGTAGAAGAGACCGATGGTGGTGGCCAGGTGCTTGCCCTCCGGGATGCGGTAGCTCACGTTGGCGATCACACGGTTCGGGGAGACATAGGCGGAGTGGCCGAGCTCAGGAACGTTGGAACCGTTCACGCTGTAGTTGCCACCGTTGAACAGGGAAGAAACCTGGTCGCCGTAGCCTTCCTGGATGGACTTGGAGTCGCTGCGGGTGTAAGCAGCCATGAGGCTGAGGCCGAACGGGAAGCTCTTGGACAAGGAAGCGGTCACGGAGTAGTAGGTGCCGTGCAGGTTGCAGTTGGTCAGATAGTACGGGGAGACCGTGCTGCCCATGGAGTTCTTGATATTCATGGAGGTCCAGTGGTAGCGGGCCTTCGGCTCGCCAGGGAGCTTGACGCTGTTCTGGTAGTAACCCAGACGCTGGACGGAGACTGCATTCAGGTCATAGTTGAAGATACCCTCGAGGGAAGCCTTGATGCCCCAAGGCAGCTCGGCGTCGATGGCGAGGGAGCTCTTCCAGGTGGTCGGCATCTGAAGGTCGGTGTCGATGAGGGTGGCGCCGGTCGGGGCGGCCAGATCCTGGGCCTTGAACGTACCACCGTAGATGTCTTCCAGGATTTCAGAGACATTGGCGTGGAAGCTCGGGGTGTTCGGGTTGGATCCGTCCGTATCGATGTACTGGGCCTGCAGGCAGTTGCTGTTGCCGGCTACGGAGACGATCCACACGAACGGGATACGGCCGGTGTAGAGACCGCTACCGCCGCGGACGACGAGCTTGCGGTTCTTCAGGACATCCCAGTTGAAGCCGATACGCGGGCTGAGGTTGACGCGGGACTTCGGCATGTTGGCCGTGTTCAGGCGGCTGAAAGCGACATGCTCCTTACCCAGGGCGAGGAGCTCCTTGTTCTCGTTACCCTCGATGGTCGGGTAGATCGGAAGCTCGGCGCGCAGACCGACGGTCAGCTTGAAGTACTCGCTGAGCGTGATCTCATCCTGGAGGTAAGCGGAAGCCTGGTGATAGTCGAAGGACGGATACACCTGGGCGAGGTCGTCACGGTTGGAGTGGGTGATGGCGAAAGCCGCCGGCTTGCCGCCGGCCTTGAAGGACTCCCAGCTGTCATAGACATAGTAGCCGAGACCACCCTGCATGTAACCGTTCTTGGTGTTGTCGTACTCGTACTGCAGACCGGCCACGAAGTTGTTCTTGCCCAGNNGGACCGAAGGAGGTCAGGACAGCCTTGTTGGTGCCGTATTTCTCGAGGATATCCACGGTCGGGAAGTTGCCGCCCACGAAGCTGCGGGGCTCGTTCTGGTGGGACCAGGTGACGCGGAACATGTTGGTGCCGCGGCCGTCGAAGAGACGGGAGTTGAGCTCAGCCGCCACGGAGGTGAAGTTCATATCCGTCGTGTAACGGTTGGACTCGAAGTACTGGGCGTAGGTGGAGGTACGGCCGTAGGTGTTACGGTTGTACGGGTTCGGGTTGATCGGGTTGACCGAGTTGGACGGGTTGGAAGCCGTCGCGTTGTGCGTGTGGCTGAAACGGACGTTCAGTTTGTTGTTGTCGTTGATGTTCCAGTCCAGACGGGCCATCACCTTGTAGTCCGGGGTGCTGATGGAGTAGCCCTGGTAGCGGCCCGGGTTGTAGTTGTAGTTCTTGCTGAGGAACTCGAGCACCTCGTTCATGAAGGACTCGGTCGGACGGACGACGTCCTTGTCCGGCTCGAAGTTCGGGTCCACGCGGCCGGAAGCGGTGCTGACGACCTTGCTGGAACCAGGCACCACGTCGGCGCTGTACTCGGCGTTCACGAAGAAGAAAAGCTTGTTCTTGATGATCGGACCACCCACGGTGAAACCGGTGGTATTGTCGAGGAAGTCGGTCTTGTTCAGATCCTTACCCTCGATCTTGTAGCCGCGGACGGCCTGAGAGGTGTAGTAGTTATAGACGGAAGCGTGCCACTCGTTGGTACCGCTCTTGGTCACGGCGTTGATGGCACCGCCGGTGAAACCGGAGTGGCGCACGTCAAACGGAGTGATGTTCACGCTCATCTGCTCGAGGGCGTCGAGGGAGATCGGAGAACCGCCGGCAGGCAGGTTGGAACCGATACCGAAGGCGTTGTTGAACGCAGCACCGTCCACGGTGACATAGGAAGAACGATAGTTACCGCCACCGATAGCAAGACCGTTGGAGGTGGAGGAAGCCTGCGGGGTAAGCTTCATCACGTCATTCAGGCTGCGGCTGACCGTCGGGAGGCTGCGCATCGTGCCCTGGCCGACGGAGGTGCCGGCGCCGGAGCGGTGGATGTTCATGTTGGACAGGTTGCCGTCGGCCACGAACACGGCAGCATCCAGGCTGATCGTGTCGTCTTCGAGGACAGCATCCACCACGAGGGTCTCACCCAGCGGAGCGTAGAGGTTCTCGTTCTCATCCGTACGGTAGCCCATCATGGAAATCGTGACGGTGTAAGGACCGCCAGGGACCACGTTGTTGATACGGTAGTAACCGTTCTTGTCGGTCACAGAGTAGTAGGTCACAGCCGTCGGCTGATAGACCGCAACCACCGTAGCACCGGCCACAGCACCGTCCTTATCGGACACGTGACCGCCGAAAGAAGAGGTCGTCACCTGCGCGGCGGCAGAAACGACGAAAAGCATCGCTGCGAAGGACAGCAACGCACTCTTGATTGCTTGTTTCATAACGTTGATAATATGGTAAAATTGAATCACTTATATGCCAATTTCCTTATAAAGGGACTCTCCCGCGCCGCAAAGATAGTTTACAGTTTTGAATCAGCCAAGTTCTTTAACGATTTTTTATCAACTTTTATTGCTATCTTTGCGCCGAATTATTAACAATACGAGGACAGATTTGACTGCTTGCAACCTCGTCAAAAATGCTAAAAAGATGAACTACCTCTTTACATCGGAGTCCGTCTCCGAAGGTCATCCCGACAAAGTCGCTGACCAGATTTCCGACGCCATTCTCGACGAATTCCTCCGCCAGGACCCGGAGGCCCACGTCGCCTGTGAGACCTTCTGCACCGCCGGCCTGGTGGTCGTAGGCGGCGAGGTCAACTCCGACCGCGCCTACGTGGACATTCCCGGCACGGCCCGCCGCGTCATCGAGCGCATCGGCTACACGAAGGCCGAGTACGGCTTCGACGCCGCCTCCTGCGGCGTCATCTCCACCATCCACGAGCAGAGCGCCGACATCGACCGCGGCGTGGTCCGCGAGGAGCCCGAGGAGCAGGGCGCCGGCGACCAGGGCATGATGTTCGGCTACGCCAGCACGGACACCGAGGAGTACATGCCCCTCGCCCTGTCGCTCTCGCACAAGCTCCTGCAGACGCTCGCCGACATCCGGCACAACGAGCCGGAGCTGATGCCCTACCTGCGCCCGGACGCCAAGTCCCAGTTCACCATCGAATTCACCGGCCGCCGCACCCCCGTGCGCGTGCACACCATCGTCCTGAGCACGCAGCACGACGAGTTCGACACCGACGACGAGCGCATGCGCGCGCGTATAGAAAAGGATGTCCGGGAGATCGTCCTCCCCCGCCTCATCGCCTCCCTGCCCGAGCGCACGGCGAAGCTCTTCGACGGCACGGCCATCCTGCACGTCAACCCGACCGGGAAATTCGTCATCGGCGGCCCCGCCGGCGACACCGGCCTGACCGGCCGCAAGATCATCGTGGACACCTACGGCGGCCGCGGCGCCCACGGCGGCGGCGCCTTCTCCGGCAAGGACCCGTCCAAGGTGGACCGCAGCGCGGCCTACGCCGCCCGCTACCTGGCCAAGAACCTCGTGGCCGCGGGCGTCGCGGAGGAGTGCCTCGTCCAGCTCGCCTACGCCATCGGCGTCGCCGAGCCCGTGAGCGTCTTCGTGGACACCTACGGCACGCGCCACACGGCGGAATCCGACGCGGAGATTGCAGACAAGGTCCGCGAAATGTTCGACCTGCGCCCCGCCGCCATCATCCAGCGCTTCGGTCTCAAGAACCCGATTTACGAGCCCACGGCCGCCTACGGCCACATGGGCCGCAAACCCTACGTCCAGGACGGCATCCAGTTCTTCGGCTGGGAGCTGCTGGACAGCGTCGACTACATCAAGCAGGCCTTCGTGCTATGAGCAAGGAGAAAAAGCCCCAGCAGGTCCGCATCAACAACAAGCGGGCGTCGTTCGACTACGAGTGGCTCGAGGAGTACGACGCAGGCATCGTGCTGGTGGGCACGGAGATCAAGTCCATCCGCGCCGGCAAGGCTTCCCTCCAGGACGCCTACTGCTATTTCTCCGGAGGAGAGCTCTACGTGCGCGGCATGAACGTCGCCACCTACTTCTGGGCATCCGCCTGGAGCAGCCACGAACCGCTGCGCGACCGCAAGCTGCTGCTCACCAGGCGGGAACTCAAGCACCTCGCGCAGGCGGTCAAGACCAAGGGCCTGACCATCATCGCGACGCGCGCCTACATCGCCGACAACGGCTTCGCCAAGCTCCACATCGCCCTCGCGAAGGGCAAGAAGGAGTACGACAAGCGCGCGACCATCAAGGAGAAGGACATCCGCCGCGAGATGGAGAGAGAATAATCCCCCATGCCCCGCCTCAAGCATAGCATCGTCGCCGAGCTGCCCGCCCCCGAGCAGCTGGACTTCGCGCAGCTCGCCCGCGACTGCGCGTCCGGCGCGTGCGACCTCGTGGTCGTGCTCGGCCCCACGGCCTCCGGCAAGACGCGCTACGCCGTGCGTCTCGCGGAGCAGCTGGGCGGGGAGATCCTTTCGGCGGATTCCCGCCAGGTGTACCGCGGGATGGATATCGGCACGGGCAAGGACCTCGCCGAATACGGCACCGTCCCCTACCACCTCATCGACATCGCTGAGCCCGGCACGCAATACAATGTCTGGCAGTTCCAGCAGGATTTCCTGCAGGCGTACGCCGACATCCGCAGCCGCGGCGCCGTGCCCATCCTCTGCGGCGGCACGGGCATGTATATCAATGCAGTCACGCGCGGTTACGATTTTTCAGAGAAAACGCCCCTGAGCGCCGCCCGGGAATCGACGCCGGAGCGGGCGGGATTCCCGCAGCGGCCGTTCTTCATCGGCACGCTGGTGGACCGCGACACGCGCAATGCGCGCATCGACGCGCGGCTGGACGCGCGCCTGCAGGAAGGGATGGTCGAGGAGATCCGCGGGCTGCTGGAGCGCGGCGTTCCCGCCGAGACGCTCATTGCCTACGGGCTTGAGTACAAATTCGTTACCCTCTATTTACAAGGCGAGCTCCCCTACGACGAGATGCGTGGGAAGCTCGCGATTGCGATTCATCAGTTTGCCAAGCGGCAGATGACCTGGTTCCGCGGGATGGAGCGCTCCGGCGCCGTCATCCACTGGGTCAATCCCTAAAAGCTGTACCCCAGCCCCACCATCAACGAGTTGCCGAGGGTTTCCGAGGCCAGCAGGTAGGTGAAGTCAAGGTGCACACCCGCGAACTTCACGCCCAGGCCCAGCGATGCATACATCGGGATGGCCTTGGCCGCGTCGCCGTAGTGGAAACCGCCGCGCAGCGACACGATGTCCACGATGGTGTATTCCACACCCAGGCCGGCCATCAGCGCACCGCTGAAGAGGTAGTCGACCTCGGCTCCGACGGTCAGGCCGGCGACCGGACGGACGCCGCCGCTCACCGCAGCCATCGCCGGCAGCGCATAGGAGGAGCTGCCGCCGTAGTTGATCTGGGAACCCAGGTTGCGCACACCCGCCGAAGCGAAGGCGATCTCACCCTTGTAATCCACGCTCAGGTCGGCGCAGAAAGCACCGCCCTGGCCGTCCGGCGCAATGGCGGAAGAGACGTATCGGGCCTTGAGCATCGCCCCGAAAGCATCGGAGAACGCCACGGAAACACCCGCGCCGAAAATCAGGTCCTTGGGGCTGAAAGTGCCCGTCACCTGCCCCTGCGCATTGGTGATGTCATACGGCTTATCGGAGAAAACGCGACCTTCGACGTTCAGCGCCACCCGGTCGTTCAGGCGGAAGAAAACATCGCCGCCCAGCAGGGAGCTGCCGGCGCTCTTCGGCGCCCACATCCCATAAAAAGCCTGCACGTCCAGCTTGGACGCATCTTTCGGCAGGGCCACGCCGCCCATCGCGAGCGAACGGGAATCAGCGGGGACCAGCAGCGTCGGCACGGCCTGCGCGAACGCGGCCTGTGCGGACAGGATCAGGATCAGAAGTATCGATATCTTTTTCATGGGATTCTATTTTTTAGCAATCGTATAACGCTCATCGACGCCGGCGCCCTGGACGCGGACGTAGTAGACGCCGCCGGGCTGCGCGGACAGGTCGATCGACATCGGGGAGAACGGGCCCGCAGCCGCGCTGCCGGACCATACGGTCGCACCGACTTTGTTCGTGACCGTCACCGCCAGCTGGCCTTCCTGGCCCGGCCGGATATTCAGTTTGTCCACGACGGGGTTGGGGTAGATGTCAAACGCACGCGAGGCATCCCGCACCAGGGCATTGAAGCTCTGGGAGACGCTCGCTCCGCGCCCATCGACAGCCGTGACCGTAATGACGACACCGCCGAGAGAGTGTCCCGTCAGGGTCAGCTCCTTCCCGGCCAGGGACGGCTTGACGATAATGCTCGTGGTCGACTGCTTCACGTCAAAGGTGAGGGCATCGCCGTCAGGATCGCTGAAATACTTGGTCAGATCATATACATGACTCTCCGAAATGGAGGCAAAGATCTGGTCCTCGATCTGGGCGACGACCACCGGCGCGTTGTTCTTGAGAATGGTGTAGCTGAAAGCCAATGTGGTGGTCTCATGACCGTCACTGACGGAAAGCACACCGTTATAGGTCTTATTGTCCGTTGCTTCCAAGGCATCGATGGCCAGCGTAAGGACACCGCCGGCCAGGGTCGGAGTCACGCCGTCCAGGTCCTTCGAGAGCGACCAGGTCAGGTCGTGCCCGTCCGGGTCGGACAGTTCGAAGCGCAGGGAGCCCTTCGCGCAGGAAGACAGGGTCAGGGACGTGCCGTCCAGCGCTTTGATGACGGGTTTGCTGTTCGAGCCCGTCTTGCAGGTCTTCTCGGCGGAAAGATCCGAGAAAGTCCCCATCAGGTTTGCGCTGCAGATACGGAAATGATACGTCGTATTGAAATCCAGACCGGTCAACGTGCCGGTCAGCGCGGTGCCGGAGGTCTTTCCTGCACCATATACCTGAAGCGTTTTCACGTCCTCTCCGGGATGGGCAGGGTCCAGGGAAGACAGGCTGTTCTTGCTGTAGAAGATGCTGTAAGCATAGGGGGTATAACCATCGATGGCAGCGGGGATGGTCCAGCTGAGATCGATGCGATTACCCGTCGCGGCGGCCGTCAGGTCGTTCACGGGATTCGGCTTGACGTCCGACGATTCGGCCGTCAGCGCCGCGTAAGCGTCAATGAGGCCGGCACCGAGACGCGTGGCGTAGGAGCCGTTCTCCTCCAGGGCTTTTTTGTTGGCGGTGCTCTGCATCAAGTAAATGAGCTTGTCGCGTGTGAAGCCCTTGTGGCCCACGCCGTAGTGCGACACGATCAGGGCGGCCACGCCCGTCACATGCGGCGCCGCCATCGAGGAGCCCTGTTTGTTGCCATACTGATTGTTCTTGATCGTCGAGAGCACATACGTCTGACGATTGGCATCGCCGCCCGGTGCACTGATGTCGATCCACTCGCCGAAGCTCGTGAAATAGGAACGGACGTAGTTGGCGCTGAGCGCCGCCACGGAGAAGACGTTGTCGTCCATCGCCGGGTGTTCAACCTCACGGCCATCGTTACCGGCGGCGAAGATAACCAGACCGCCGATCATCGGACCTACCTGCTGGCCGTTCTCATCCAGACCGGCGTTTTTGTTGAAATAGTCGATGGCTTCCCGGACGGACTGCGGCGTGGGAGCTTCGTAATTGGTGAAGCCCCAGCTGCAGTTGACCAGGACGGCGCCATTATCCGCCGCATAGATGAAAGACTCAGCCGTATTCGCTGCGTGATTGAGCTCGTCCAGCGTTTGCGTGACCATAATCCGGGCACCGGTGCCCGGCGTGCCATCGCCGCCGGCGATACCGCTGACGCCGATGCCGTTGTTGTTGACCGCAGCGATCGTACCGGCCACGTGCGTACCGTGATCGCCCGGATCAATTTTACCTACGGATGTAGAGCCACTATAAACCATAAAGCTGTATCCGTAAATATCGTCAACATAGCCGTTGTTGTCATCATCCTCGCCCGTCTTACCGTTCAACTCGGCCTGGTTGACCCACATGTTGGCAGCCAGGTCTTCGTGCGCATAGTCCACGCCATTGTCGTTGACGGCCACGATCACTTCCGGCTTGCCCACTTCGAGGGTCCAGGCCTTGATCGCGTTCACGTCGCAGCCTTCCTTCCACTGATCCTGTCCGCCCGGGTTGTAATAGTGCCACTGCTCGGGGAGACGGGGATCATTGAACGGATAGCTCAACGCTTTCGTACGAGCCTCCGGGACGTACTCGACGACCTCGACGGCGTCCGTTGCCAGGGCATCCTGGCCAGCCTTGGTCAGGGACACGGAGCTGTCAAAGTGAATATCGTACCAGAGATGCAGGCCGGCCTCGCGGTGGCGCGCTTCCCATTTCCCGGCAGGGGGGAAGGTCCTCGTCATCGTATACGCGCCCAGCGCAGACAAGTCCGGACCACCCGCCTTGGTGAAGGTAGGCTCGCTCTTGAATTTAACTCTGATAACTCCCGGCACGGAGCCGGCAGGGACCTGGAAGGCCGGAGTTTCGGTTGTTTCAAACTGCTCCGCCACGGGCTCACGCGCACACGCAGCCACCAGCAGCAGGGACAGGATGGAAAGGGGAAGGATGTGGTTTCTCATATAAAATGATAAAATCAGGGCGCTCGTCACCGAGCACCCTGATTGAAAATGAATAGGTTACAGATTCAGATCAAGCTTGAATGCACCGTTGTTGTTCGCATAGTAACCGCCATCCGCGTCATAGACAACGAGGCCCTTGGTCGGGAAGGTGATCACCTTGTTCACCATGGTACCGGCTTTCAAAACGGCAGCCTCCATCTCGTCATAGCCCCAATCGACACCAAGTTTGGTGCGATCGAAGGTGACGGCGTTAGGATCCGTGGCATCAATGACCCACTTCACCCCCGCCCTGTAGGTACCGGACTTGGTACTGCGCGGGAACACGCCTTTCCCATAAGGATCGTTCAGACGATACATTTCGAAGCCCTGGGCCTTCTCCACCACCACGGAATACGTGACAGGATCATAACCAAAGAGCGGTCCGATAATATCATCCGTGTATTTGCAGCTGCCGTAAGTCTCCCATTTGAAGGCTTTCTGCAGCGTAACACTGATCGAACTGTAGGTAAAACCGGCCTGATCCTTCAGGGCAATCGTGCCCTTCAACGGGCTACCGATAGCCAGCGAGCTGAGATCAAGAACCAGTTTGGTGGAAGAATCTCCAGCGCTGAAGCCCAGGACACGCGGGCAGACACCGTTGGGAAGGTTGGTCTCGACAACCACCTGCGCGGGATAATCCGGGCTGGTACGGCCCACGACAATCTCGTAAGAGGTGAGGCTGGGGCTGAGCTCGGTTTCATTAATCACTTTCTGCACGAAGGAAGCCGCAGGAGCGTCCACATCGTTCTGGGATAACTTGTTGCCGACATTGCTGACGTCGCAGGAACTTGCGGCGAAAGCAAGAACAGTCAGGGCAAGGATGCTTTTGAAAATATTTTTCATATGCATTTCATTCTAAGATAACGAATTATTCAGCAGCAGCCGGCTTGGGTGCGAGAGCAGGGTCATCGCCTTCCAGATCGCTGGACGGATAGCTACCGACCGGATTCTGGAGGATAAGCGGGTTGGCATTGTACTCCTTGGCAGGGATGGTCATGACCCAGTCGAAGGACTCAGGATCGTCGCAGTGCAGGCTGGTGAGCAGACCGGCAATCGGGTGACCCATAGCCTGGGTGCGGACAAAGCCCTGACGGAGACGCTTGATATCGTAGACACGGCCAGACTCGCCCCAGAGCTCAATACGGCGCTGGATGAGAATCTCCTCGAGGAGGGAACCGGTCATATCCGTGGTGAGCTTGCCCAGTTCCGTACCGGTGAGTTTCGAGCAGTCATACTTGGCGTCACGCGTCTTCATCAGCGCGTTGAGCGCCTCCTTGGCCTCAGTCTCGTTGCCCAGACGGCAAGCCGTCTCGGCGATGATGAGCTGCATCTCGGGAGCGCGCATGAAGATATGGTCGGCACCCGTCAGCGGAGACTTCGCGTCCTTGAAGAGGAACTTGTACTGCTGGTAACCCTTGGTCTTGCCATCAGCAAGAACCTCATAGCTCCACCAGTCCTTGGCACGCTTGTCCTCCGCACCCATCTTGTCAAAGAGCCAGGCGCTGAGGCACTTACGGGCTTTAGCACCGTAACCGCCGTAAGCGATATCCATGTGAACCAGGAACTGCGGATTCGTGGTACCCTGAGACTCGATGATCTCAGCACCCCAAAGAACGCTGGCGTGCGAAGCATCGTTGTAATGGAAGTTCTTATCGTATGCGTAAGAAGCCTTGGAGACAGCAATCTTGGCAGCGTCGTGCGCAGTCTGATAGTCACCCATGTAGAGGGCGATACGGGCCTTGAGGCCGTTGGCAACGTACTTGTCGAAGTGAGAGACATGCTGCTGCTTGGAATCGCCGAGCAGTTCGATGGCCTTGTTGATGTCGGACATCGCCTGGGCGTAAACCTCACGGTTGGTAGCACGGGCCTTACCGGCGGTACCGGCAAAGGTCGGTTCGGTGTAGATAGGGACGCACAGGCGATCCTCGTGGCCGATGTAGCTACGGGCATACAGCATGCCGGCGTAAGCATAAGCATAGGCGCGGAAGCCATAAGCGTTACCCAGGATGTAGTTGATCAGCGTCGGGTCGCCCTGGATCTTTTCGGCAGCGTCAATGATGTAGTTGACGTTGGCGATCAGCGTATAGTAGTAGTTCCAGGCATCGTACGGACGCCAGGTGGTGTTGTTGAAAGCGTCCTTGACATCGTACAGATAGTCGTACCAGAACCAACCGCTACCCTGAGCGGCCATAACCATATCCTCACCCATCAGATCGGCCATCAGGTTATAGGACTGGGGGCCGAAGCACTGGTGATAGTTGCCGGTAGTGGTAGCACCCCAGCGCCAGAAGAAACGAACCGTTCCGTTGAGGGCCATCATGGCGCCGTCCGTATCCGTGAAGATGGTGTCACCGGACACAGAGTCAGTCGGATTCGTATTGAGGATTTCTTTGTTGCAAGCCGAGAACGACAGCAGGGTCGCAAGGGCCATCAAAGCAAAAAATGTCTTTTTCATATTCGTAGCCTCCTTGATTAGAAGTTGATATCGACACCCAGCGAGATGGCACGCGTCGGCGTATAAGCGTAGTTCGTACCGCCGGAGATGCTATACTGCGGGTTGAGACCGTTCAGTTTGCTGAAGAGGAAGAGGTTATCACCCACGGCGAACAGACGCAGGGACTGGAGACCGATCGCATGAGACCACTTGGCCGGCAGCGTGTAGCCGAGCTGGATGGACTTGATCGCGAAGTAGGAAGCGTCGATGAGCCAGCGGTCCGCGGCGAGGTTGCCGGAGTTGATCAGCAGGACAGGGACATCGGTGACGTCACCCGGCTGCTTCCAGGCGCGCAGGGCATGCTTGCTCCAGGTGTCACCGGCATAGGTAACCTCACGCGTACCAGCGTAAACGGAATCGTAAGTGACACCGCCCACGGAGAACGTGGTCAGGAAGCTGAAGTCAACCGGACCGAACTGGAATTCAGAGCTGAAGGAGCCCTGGAACAGCGGCTCGCGGCTACCGCGGAAGTACTTGCTGTTGGTCGCCTTGGTCTTGTCGCTGGTAAGATACTCCTTACCTTCGATGACATACTGACCGGCAGACTCGAGCCAGACGATATCCTGGCCCTTGCTGTTCTTGAGGGGCTCGCCCGCGGCGATCATACGCTCAGCCTCGGCACGGTCGAACATGTCGTAGGCCCAGTACAGCGGCTGGCCGTTGGCAGGATCGACACCGGCGAACTTCGGCGTATAGTAGGTATTGATCGGATAACCGACACGGATGACCTGGCTGCCATTGGTGATGGTATCGTCACCGGTCAGCTGGAGCACCTTGTTGCGGTTGAAGTAACCCATGAGGGTGCTGCTGGCGCGGAGGTTGCCACGCTTGAGCCAATCCACACGGATGGTCGCCTCAACACCCTGGTTGCGCATGGAACCGACGTTGGCGTTGTAACCGTTGAAACCGGTGGAAGTCGCCATCGGGAAGGAGAGGAGCATGTCGCTGGTCAGCGAGTTGTAGTACTCGACGGTGAGACCGAGCGTATGGTTGAAGAAGGTTCCTTCCAGACCGGCGTTCCAGGTACCCTTCTTCTCCCAGGAGACGGACGGGTTGGCGAGCGAACTCACGACGGCACCGGCGTTGTTGGCGTTCGGCCAGGTGAGGTCGTAGAAAGACTGCCAGGCATAGTAAGAACCGATGGAATCGTTACCGAGCTGGCCGTAGCTGAGACGGAGCGTCAGGTTGTCCACCCACGTAGCGTCACGCATGAAGCCTTCCTGGGAAAGACGCCAGGAGGCACCGAGAGACCAGAACTGACCCCAGCGGGCATTCTCGTTGAAACGGGAAGATGCGTCGGTACGCCACGTAGCCTCGATATAGTACTTGTCGCGGAAATCAGCGGCCAGACGGCCGAAGTAGGACTCCATGCGATAGAAGTCAGAATAGGAGTTGTTGCCCGTCTGGTTCGTTGCAGGAGCGAGTTCCGTGATACCGGGATAAACGCCCTGGCGCTCGGCATAGAGGTACTTGTAATTGTAGTTGTAGAACTCGTGACCAGCCTGGGCCAGCACGTGGAAGTCGTTGAAGGTACGCTCGTACTTCAGGATCTGGTTCCAGGTGTAGGAGAAGGCACGGGTGCTGTACTTGTCCACCTCACCACCGGTAGAGGAACCGTCACCGTGGAACGGGTTGTAGTAGGAAGTGATGTAACGACCGTCCACATCGGCACCGAAGTTGGTGGAGAGGCTGAGGCCGCGGAAGATACCCATCACATCCTCGTCACCACCGAGAACGGCGTAGGCACGGATGCTGGTGTTGTCACGGAGCGTCTCGTAGATGTTATCCTTGAGGTCACCGACCACATTGAACCTGGAAGCCTTCGGACGGTTGTTCTCACCGTAGTCGAACTGCTTCTGGCCATTGCCGTCGAGAGCATCCTTACCGTCTGCATCCTTCAGATACACCGGGAAGATCGGGGCCATGAACTGCGCCGTGTACCAGGCATTGCCCGTCTGGGTATTGCTGTACTGGGAGCTGTTCTGGGTCGTGTAGGCATAGCTGGCGCTGGCACCGAGCTTCATCCAATCATTGACCGTGTGGTCCACGTTGGCGCGGATGGAGTAGCGCTTGAAGCCCGTGGTGATCAGGACACCGTTGTCATTCAGGTAGCCAAAGGAGAACGCATACTTGGTCTTGCGGTCACCACCGCTCACACCGAGCTGATACTCCTGACGAACAGCCTGCTTGTTGGTGAGGACGTCCATCCAGCTTTCGTTCCAGGCAGGAACGGCGTCGGCACGCACGAGACCGGTCTCGGGATCGACGACCTGGTCCCAGGTGTAATTCTTATAAGGGTTGTAGAACTCGCCACCGAGGGAAGCGGCCATGCTGTTGGAAGCAAGAGCCTTCGCCGCCTCAAGGGAGTAACCACCGTTGATGTAATAGTTGTTCTTGAGAGCTTCCCAGGTCAACTGGACATATTCGTTCTGGTTGACCATGTCGTAGTCCTTGATGGAGCGGGACTGGATACCGACGGTCGCCTTGAAGTTGACAATGGCGCGACCTTCGGAACCACGCTTGGTGGTGATCATGATAACACCGTTAGCAGCACGGGCACCGTAAAGGGCAGCCGCGGAAGCATCCTTCAGGACGGTCATGGACTCGATATCGCTCGGGTTGAGGGAAGAAAGAGTGCCGCCGAAAGGAACGCCGTCCACGATGTAAAGCGGGCTGCTGGAAGCGTTGATGGAACCGGTACCGCGGATCTGGACGGAAGCGCCCTCACCCGGCTGACCGGAACCGGCGGTCGTGGTGATACCGGCGACCATACCTTCCAGGGCCTTGGACACGTTAGCGACGGTACGCTTCTGGAGGCTCTCGCTCTTGATCGTACCGGCGGAACCGGTGAACGAGGACTTCTTGGCGGTACCATAGGCGACCACGATGGACTCGTCGAGAGACATGGAGTCGGGATCAAGAGAAACGTTGATCACGCCACGGCCATTGATAGCCTCGTCCACGAGGACATAGCCGATAGCAGAGAACTCAAGCGTTCCATTCACCGGTGCATTCAGGGTGTAATTACCATTAGCATCGGTAGAAGTTCCGGTCACCGTCCCTTTCACCACGACGGATGCAAAGGGGACGCCTTCCCCTGTAGAGGTGTCCTTAACGGTACCCGTCACGCGCATGTTCTGAGCATTGACGGCCACTGCCAGGAGCACAAACAGGGTGCTGAAGAACAGTTTTGCTTTTTTCATAAGCATTTCCTTTAATTAAACAATAAACTATACTTAATAACCTGTTTATTCTTTCCGGGCCTGCAAAACAACTGCGAGGGTTTGTTTCGCAATAGGCAATAAACGGGGTGCAAGGTCGGAATAATTTTTTAGAATTCCAAATTTGTAATCGCGTAACGAATTGAGCCAATGAGCGAATTTAGGCCCGAAACAAGAAGATTCTGCGAGATTTGAAGATTTTAAATTTCGGATTATAAGCATTTTTTGGAAATTCCTTCCAAACGTTAATATTTTATTTTTTTAATAAATCTGCACCCCCTCGTTAACACACTGATTTCAAACAACTTGAAAGTATGTTTCAGGACGCCCTTTTTGACCTTCCGACTGCTTGCAAACTGTCACCTGAGGCCCCTCTTTTCCGGTTTTTTCACGGAAAACACTATCTTTGTAAAGCATGAAGAAGGGATTCGTCATATGGGGACTGATGCTGTTTCTGCTGGCAGGCTGCATGGCGCAGCTGCCGGAGGAGCCCCGTGCGCCGGGCGCTCCCGATGACATCTATCTCCCGGGCGAGGCCTATCTGCTCCTCTCCGAGGAGGCGGCCGCGTCCTGCGACCGGTCCGGCCCGTCCGAAGTTCTGACAGCGCTCGGCATCCATTCGATGGAGCGTCTGTTTCCCGACGCCGGGGAGTTCGAAGCCCGTCACCGGGCCGCAGGACTGCACCGCTGGTTTAAAGTCCGCTACGACGACAACGCTCCCCGCACCAAGGCGGGCAGCGAACTCAGCACCTCACCCTATATAGAAGCGGTCGTCCCCCGCCGCCGAATAGAGCGGAGCAATCTGTTCAACGATCCCTACCTTTACTACCAGTGGCATTTATTCAACGACGGATCGTTCGGCAGGCGTTTCAAGTCTGGTATCGACATCAATATCCTGCCGGTCTGGGAGCGCTTCACATGCGGCAGCCGGGATGTTATCGTGGCCGTCATTGACACTGGCATCGAGATCGATCACGAGGACCTGCGCGGCGTCGTGCTCAGCGCTGAGGAAGGCAGCCGCAATTTTTGGGAAGGATATGATCCGGCGGAAATATACGTAGAAGGCCATGGTACGCATGTGGCCGGCACCATCGCCGCCATCAACAACAACGGGATCGGCGTGTGCGGTATCGCCGGAGGGCGCGACGGCCAGGGCGGAGTGCGCATCATGAGTTGTAACATCACCTCCGGAGAAAAAGAAATACATGCAGACGAACCCGCTGCCCTGGTCTGGGCAGCCGATCATGGAGCCGTCATCGCCAACAACAGTTGGAACTACACCAACACAACGGACGAGGAGGCGGCCACGGCTGCCCGACGATTTGAAACGACGGATTCGCCCTTGCGCGCCGCCATCGACTATTTCGTCGAATACGCCGGCTGCGATGTCAACGGCCATCAGACCGGACCGATGAAAGGCGGGCTGGTCCTATTCTCCGCCGGGAATCAAGGCATGTCGCACAATGTCCCGGCCGAATACGGGAACGTATTATCCGTGGGGGCTTTCGGGCCGGATGGCAGGTTGGCCGCCTACTCCAACGCCGGGCCCTGGCTGGATATCCTGGCCCCAGGCGGCCAGGACGAGCTTTATTCGACGAACAAGGAATGGATTCTAAGTACGACCACAGACAATCTCTATGGTATGAGCGTCGGTACGTCCATGGCGTGTCCGCAGGTAGCCGGCGTCGCCGCCCTGCTCGTTTCCTATTTCGGCGGCCCCGGTTTTACCGTCGATCAGCTGAAGGAGGCCCTGCTGGGCGGAGCCAAATACCATGTTATCGACGTACAGGGACGGGAAGTCTACGCCGGCATGCTGGACGCGCTCGGCGCTTTCGAATACCTGCTGGGCGACCTTCCGCCCAACCATGCACCCGAGCTCATCGGCACGCCGGGGAACCTTGTCATCAATGCAGCCTCGGCCGCCGTGTCCAGCATTCCCCTGACCGAGCTGTTCACGGATCCGGACGGCGACCCGCTCCACTACGCGTGCAGTCTGAGTGACGATACGGTCGTCTCGGCCTCCTTCCAGGGCGACGTGCTGACCCTCACGCCCACCGGCTACGGGTATTGCGACGTAACCCTTTCGGCCATGGATTCCCACAAAGAATCCGTCTCCTGCAATTTCCGCCTCCTGGCGCGCAACGCTTTTCGGGACATGGATATCTACCCCAACCCCGTCACCGACCGGTTCTGCGTCCGTTCCGGCAGCGACCGGACGGCAGCCGTGGAGCTCTTCAACGCGGCGGGGGCACGCGTGTATGCGAATCCTTCCGCGAAGATGGGGCCTTTCCAGCCGATGATCATCGACATGATCGAGATGCCGGGCGGTACCTATACGCTCCTCGTGGACGGGAAGACGTTTACGGTGACGAAACGATAGGGAGAATTACTGTGCGCCGCCGAGGAGGTCGAGAATCTCGGCGGTGATCTTCTGCTGACGGCCCTTGTTGTATTCGAGCGTCAACTCGCCGAGGAGTTCCTCGGCGTTGTCGGTCGCGGTCTGCATCGCGAGCGTGCGGGCGGCCTGCTCCGCTGCGGCGGAATCCAGAATGGCCGCGTGGAATTTCAGCATCATCACCTGCGGGAGCAGCTGCGCCGCCAGCGCCGCCGCGTCGGGCTCGAGGATGTAGTCAGATTCTTCGCTTTCGCTCAGAATGACACCATGACCATCCTGATT
>LXOW01461338.1_pt1 | contig 26738 bp, 22 predicted proteins | sample 1368591 | NCBI WGS metagenome assembly LXOW01 (sample SAMN04884650, study PRJNA319009) | bovine gut metagenome | isolation source: Cow rumen | host: Bos taurus | place: Italy: Legnaro (PD) | collected 2014-07-09
ACATTCATAGTACTCTTCTTCCTCTATCTCGGAGCGGTTGACATCAATCTCTTCGGGCTCTTCGGAAAGTCACCCGGCTGGGCTGATATCTATGAGCACAAGACCTCCGAGGCCTCTGAGCTGTATGCTGCCGACATCGATCCCAAGACCGGCAAGGAGGTGCTGCTTGGCAAATACTTCAACGAGAACAGGACTCCTGTGAACTACGAAGATGTCGCTCCCCACTTCTGGAAAGCCCTTATCGACACCGAGGACGAGCGCTATTACAGCCATTGGGGCATCGACCCGTTGGGTCTGCTTGGTGCTGCCAAGGATGCCGCTACGGGGCGAGGTGGTCGAGGAGCATCCACTATAACGCAGCAGTTGGCAAAGAATATGTTCCGTGTCCGTACTCAGTACAGCACGGGCCTGCTGGGCAAGATTCCCGGAGTGAAGCTCTTACTTGTGAAGACGAAGGAATGGATAACAGCCACAAAGCTTGAGATATACTTCGCCTTCACCAAGGGACGCCTTGAGGGCAAGAAGGAGATTCTTGTGCAATACGCCAATACCGTTGACTTCGGCCATAATGCCTACGGAATCAAGACTGCCGCCAAGACATATTTCAACTGTACTCCCAAGGAGTTGACCGTTGATCAGGCTGCCGTACTCGTGGGCATGCTGAAGGCTACTACCTACTACAACCCCATCAGCCATCCCGACCGTTCTATGGAGCGCCGCAATGTGGTGCTCGACAATATGGTTCAGCATGGCGACCTTTCGCAAGAAGAGTTCAACAGACTTAAGGATGTTCAGATTGACTGCTCCGAATTCAAGGTTGAGGATAACTACGACGGTCAGGCAAAGTATTTCCGTGAGGCTGTGGCGCGTTACATCAAGCACCTCTGCGATGACGTTGATGCCCTGAACGACGTGGACCTCTATAACGACGGCCTGAAGATTTACACCACGCTCGACACCAGGATGCAGAAATATGCTGAGGCTGCTGCCACGAAGCAGATGGAGCAGGTGCAGCGCAACTTCAACTCACACTGGAGAGGACAGCAGCCTTGGCAGGATGAGAATCACAAGGTGATACCCAACTTCATCGAGGACCTTGCGAAGAAAGAACCTGTCTACCAATATCTTGATACAAAGTACAACGGAAACCTCGACTCCATCAACCATTATCTCAACAAACCCCATACGGTAAAGCTCTTCGACTATGAGAATGGTGAGATAGAGCGTGAGATGTCTACGATGGACTCCATTCGCTATATGGTCAGTTTCATGCATTGTTCCTTTGTGGCAATGGAGCCTCAGACGGGACATGTGAAGGCTTGGGTTGGAGACATCGACTTTGACCATTGGAAGTATGACAAGGTGACGGCTCAACGCCAACCTGGCTCTACGTTTAAGCTATTCGTATATACAGAAGCAATGGAGCAGGGACTTACTCCTTGTGACAAGCGCAGGGATGAATATTTCTCCATGCAGGTATGGGACTCCAAGAAAAAGACCGACGTCACCTGGACTCCCACCAACGCTAACGGCTACTTCACCGGCGACTCTATGCCACTGCGTGCAGCCTTTGCCCAGAGCATCAACAGCGTTGCAGTACGCCTGGGACAGGAGATGGGTATTAAGAACATTGCCGAGACAGCCCATAAGATGGGTATACAGAGTGAACTGGACGAGACTCCCGCCCTCGCTCTCGGCTCAAGCGATGTCAACCTCCTCGAGCTTACCAACGCCTATTGCACCATTGCCAATTACGGCAAGGCCCACGAGGAGGCAGTACTTGTTACGAAGATAGTTGACCGCAACGGCAAGATAATCTATGAGGCCCCTGGTATTGAGAGGCAGGCAGTAAGCATCAAGTCGGCATTCCTCGTTCAGCAGCTGCTTCTGGCTGGTCTTCATGAGCGCGGTGCCACGTCGATGTCGCTATGGGGATATATCGGTCAGTTCCGCGACTCAGAGTTCGGGGGCAAGACGGGTACGTCAAACAACCACTCCGATGCATGGTTCGTAGGTGTCAGCCCCAACCTCGTCGTTGGTGCGTGGGTAGGAGGCGAGTACAGATGCATACATTTCCGTACCGGAGCACTCGGACAAGGCTCGAGAACGGCATTGCCGATATGCGGATACTTCCTTGAATCCGTCTTTGGTGACCCTGCTTTCCAGAAGTATCATGGCAAGTTCAAACTGCCCAATGATGCCGACATCGACCGATCCATGTATGAATGCACCTATACTGGTGGTGGACGTCGTGACACACTGCAGTCAGACACGGTAGAAGTAAGCACTGATATCCTCCTTGATGAAAGCACCATAGGTGGCAACGGTACCCACAATGTGGTGACTGAGGAAGATGTAGACTTCGATGACTTTTAATTTCCATTTCCCAAAAGAACCACAATAAAGTATTTATATGGTAAAACGTATATTATTCCTATTACTTATATTACTGCATCTCGGCGTAGCATCAGTCTTCTCGCAGGTGAAGCGTGAATGCCGCGGTGCATGGATTCAATGTGTCAACGGACAGTTTCAGGGGCTGGGCACCGCCACCATGCAGAGCACCCTTTCATATCAGCTCAACGAACTGCAGAAAGACGGTGTCAACACCATCATCTTTCAGGTACGTCCCGAGTGCGATGCCCTGTATGAGAGTCCCTACGAGCCTTGGAGCCGTTTTCTCACAGGCCGTCAGGGTGTGGCTCCTTCACCATATTGGGACCCGTTGCAATGGATGATTGACGAATGCCACAAACGTGGCATGGAGCTTCATGCATGGATCAATCCCTTCCGTGCAAAGACGAAGGGCACACAGGAGTTGGCTTCCAACCATATCGCCATACAGCGTCCAGACCTATACTTCCCCTATGACGGCCTGTACATACTTAATCCGGCCCGCAAGGAGTGTCGAGACTTTACCTGTCAGGTTGTGGCTGATATCGTAAGACGATACGATGTTGACGGCCTGCATATCGACGACTATTTCTATCCCTACCCCGTAGCAGGTCAGTCGATACCTGACTATGCCGACTACCAGTCAGACCCTCGTGGTTTCAACAATATCAACGACTGGCGCCGTGATAACGTAAACAACTTCATCAAGCAGCTCTTCACCACCATTCGCAGCATCAAGCCTTGGGTGAAGTTCGGTGTGTCGCCCTTCGGCATCTACCGCAATAAACGCAACGATCCCAACGGCTCCAACACCAATGGTCTCCAGAACTATGACGACCTCTATGCCGACGTGATGCTCTGGGAGAAGAAAGGCTGGTTAGACTATTGCGTTCCGCAGCTATACTGGGAGATAGGCCACAAGGCTGCCGACTATAACACGCTCATACATTGGTGGACAGAAAACTGCACCAACCGTCACCTCTACATAGGTGAGGATATCGAGCGTACCGCCAAGGCTGGTCAGCAGGCTCAGAAACACCAGTTGTACTCCAGCCTCTATGCCAATGATAAGTCAAGGCACAGCTCTTCGCTCTGCGGTACCGTCCTTTGGTATGCCAAGGCTGCTGTCGACAATACTGGCGGTTACGGTATGCAGCTTCGCAATAACTATTGGCGCGTTCCCGCCCTTCAGCCCGAGATGCCCTATCTCTGCAAGAAGGCTCCAGGAAAAGTGGGCAAGCTGAAGCCCATCTGGACGAGCGATGGCTATGTACTCTTCTGGCGTGCTCCGAAGTTTAAGTCATGGGAGGACGAAGCAACGAAATATGTGGTATACCGCTTTAATCGCAAGGAAAAGATAGACCTTGACGATGCCTCTCACATCGTGGCCATAACACCCAACACGTGGTACAACCTTCCCTATGATGACGGCAAGGACAAATACGTTTATGTTGTCACAACGCTCAACAGAATAGAAAATGAGGGTAGCCCTGCAAAGAAGAAGGTCAAACTATGATAAAGGTATGCGGCATGCGCGAGCCTGAGAACATTCGCGCTGTGGCCCAGTTGGGAGTAGACCTCATAGGCCTTATCTTCTGGCCAAAGAGTCCACGATACGTAAGGAATATCCCCATCAGGGCCGGCATAGTGCCCGACAAGCCCGGTTTCAACATGCCCGCTCTTGGAGAAACTGAAAAACAGGGTGACAGGAGACCTGCATTTGTTGGAGTGTTTGTCAATGAGATGCCGCAGACCGTAATCACCCATGCCTATAACTACCGACTGGACTATCTCCAGCTACATGGCAGGGAGTCAGCCACATACATTGACAACCTACGTCGCACGTTGGTTCCCGATATCCTGCCCAATGTGAAGATTATCAAAGCCATCAGCATTCGTGAGGCTTCTGACCTAGAGCTGTGGCGTGAGTATCAGGGATATGCTGACATACTTCTTTTTGATACAAAGTGCAAAAGCGTTGGTGGATCGGGTGAACATTTCGACTGGTCGGTATTGGAACGCTACGATGGTGACATTCCCTTTCTTCTTAGCGGTGGCATCGGCCCCGACGATGCTGAGGCGCTGCAGCAGTTTAGGCATCCACTCTGCATTGGCTACGACCTCAACAGCAGGTTTGAGGAATCTCCAGGAGTGAAGGATATTGAGCGAATTAGGCTGTTTCTCTCAGCAATACGTCAGCGCTGATGGCCGGGCTCTACGTCCACATACCTTTCTGCAAGAGCCGCTGCATCTATTGCAGTTTCTTCTCGACAACGGGATTGACCCCGCTGTTGCAGGAACAGTATGTCGATGCGTTGTGCAAGGAGCTATCCCTTCGTGGCGACTACCTTAACGGCGCTCCTGTAAACACCCTCTACATCGGTGGCGGCACACCATCGCTCCTTTCGCCCCATTCCATCGGCAGAATAGCCGAAAACTTTCACGATTTGGTCGAATTCACCGTAGAATGCAATCCTGATGACATCACGCCATCTTTTGCTTCGGGGCTCGTTGAAATGGGAGTAAACAGAGTGTCTATGGGCGTACAGACATTCAGCGACTCTCGCCTTTCCTTTCTGCGACGCAGGCACAGCGCCTCGCAGATACCACAGGCCATAGAACATCTTCGGCAGGCTGGCATCGACAATATCAGCATTGACCTCATCTTCGGCTTCCCTGACCAGACACTCCAGGAGTGGGAAGATGACATCAGCAAGGCGCTGAGTCTCAGAGTGCAGCATCTATCTGCCTATTCTCTGTCCTACGAACAGGGCACGGCATTATACAACATGCTATCACGTGAAGATGTCAGGGAAATATCCGATGACGAGAGCCTTGCTATGTACGACACGTTGATAGATAGGCTGACCGGTGCGGGTTATGAACACTACGAGATAAGCAACTTTGCCCTTCCCGGAAAGCGTGCCCGCCACAATGCTGCTTATTGGGACGGTACGCCCTATCTGGGCATCGGGGCAGGTGCTCACTCCTACACCCACTACCCCACTCCATCAAGGCAATGGAATGTCAGCAACGTGGCAGAATACATTGACAGCATCAAAAGGGGCATCATTCCTTGCGATAAAGAACAGCTCGATGAGGACACGCAGTATAACGATATCATAACGACGGCCCTTCGCACCTCAACGGGCATCTGCACAGATGCTTTGGACGAACCACACAGGACATACCTCCTTAGTCAGGCAACAAAGCACATCCGACGTGGCACACTATGCACGGAGACCATCGACGGAAGACAATTCCTGCACCTTACGAGAAAAGGGCTCTTCATTAGCGATGACGTGATGTCTGACCTTATTAAAATATAATAATTGACAATATTGAAATACAAGATATCCATAATAATCGTCGTTTCCGCCATAGTTTTTTCGGTGGTGCGCAGCCTGGTGAATTGCTCTGGCTCAGACGAAGAAACGAAGGTTGAGACGGTAAAACCTCTGCCACCTATCGACAAGGGTCTGCAACACCGCATTGACTCTTTTGTCTCCTCCACACAGTACATCGGAGAGATGGGCATGATGGTGTACGACATCACGGCAGAACAGGAGGTCTTCTCCTACAACCCCGACAACCTGATGCGCCCTGCTTCATGCATGAAACTGCTCACCTGCATTACAGCCTTGCGCAAATTCGGAACAAACGCCACACATAAGACGCGCCTCTACGTCAGCGGTCATACTGAGGCAGACACCCTTGTTGGCAACATCATCCTGAAGATGCAGTTCGACCCATTCTTCAATCGCGACAGTCTCTACAACCTCGTCTCGGTTCTCTCACAGCCCACGCCCTTTGGTCGCACCGCCATCAGCCATCTTAAAGGCAGGGTGATAATCGACATGAACAACCCGCAGCCCATGGATCATGAGATGCACTGGATTCCCGGTGATTTACGTACTCGCTATCTGGGACTTGCCTTCACTGGTTACAAGAAGATGGTCACAGAGATGCAGTATGCCCTCTCTGCCAAGACTGGCATCAAGGTGGTGCGCGACAGTATCGTGGCAGGCACCTTCAATCCTCGCAAGGCACACCTGATAGGAACCATTACCACTCCTCTGCATAGCTCCATAGAAAGGGCGCTGCGCGTATCGTCCAACATCAATGCCGAATGTATGCTCTATCCCCTCGGCTACCTCACAGACCGCCGCGGCCACTACCGCGAAAACGGCATAGAGGCACTAAAATCCTTCATCAGCACCGAACTGAACCAAGATCCCGCTGCCGTCTCTGTCATACATGACGGCTGCGGCCTCTGTCCAGACGACAAGATGTCGCCACGCTTGCTCATCTCGCTTTTGATTTATGCTTCGAAACATCACTATATGTACCGCATCCTGGAACAGGATTTGCCACACTCAGGCAACGATGGCACCCTTCACGACCGTCTCTACAAGCCACATGTTAAGGGGCGCATATGGGCAAAGACAGGCACCCTTACCCGCGAGGGTGGCATCAGTACTCTGGCTGGCTATTTCATTGGTGACGATGGACATCTCATCGCCTTTGCCATCATGAATAACAAATGTCCAGTCCTTGATGGCAGATGGTGGCAGGACAAGATGGCTGAACGTGCGTTCTTCAAAAAAATGAAGATTGAAGATTGAACTTTGCAACCTGATTGCAATGAAAATGTATTAACTTTGCACCCAAATTCAAGAAAGAGTCAACAAAGTTAATACATTTTTTGTTATGCAAGACAGCCTTTTGAAAATTGTTCAGCTGGTGAACGAGATGTCACCATTCCTGCTTCTCGGTTTCCTGTTTGCGGGATTGCTCCATGTATTTGTGCCCAAGATGGTATATAGCCGTTACCTGTCCGGCCACAACTTCCGTTCTGTATTCTATGCCGCCCTCTTCGGCGTGCCTCTGCCCTTATGCTCCTGTGGCGTGTTGCCTACAGCAATGTCATTGCGCCGCGAGGGAGCCTCAAAGGGAGCAACCGTATCTTTCCTAATCGCTACACCCGAGACGGGCGTAGATTCCATCGCAGCCACTTATTCGCTCATGGGGCTGCCCTTCGCCATCGTAAGGCCAGTCACGGCGTTTCTTACATCGCTTCTTGCTGGGACATTGATAAATACCTTCGATAAAGACAATCCCAACACCCCTGCCGTAACTACGGAACACACCACTCAAGAGAAATCATGCTGCTGCCACAGCCACCACGAAGAGTCAAAACTCGAACATCATGAGGAGAAATCATGCTGCTGCCACGAACATCATGAGGAGTCAAAACACGGCGGATTCATCGGTAAAATCATCGCGGCTCTCAGATATGGGTTCATCGATATGGTTGGCGATATCGGCAAATGGCTTGTTGTAGGTCTGATAATTGCCGGTCTCATCACAGTTTTCGTACCCGACTGCTTCTTTGAAATCTTTAAGGACAACACAGCCCTGAGCATGTTGCTTGTGCTCTGCATCGCCATACCGATGTATATCTGCGCAACGGGAAGCATCCCCATAGCCGTGGCGCTCATCATGAAGGGTTTGACGCCTGGTGCAGCTCTCGTTCTGCTCATGGCCGGCCCTGCATGCAACATGGCTTCGCTCCTTGTAGTGGGAAAGACCTTGGGACGTAAAACCCTCGTGCTCTATCTCCTCTCCATCATCAGCGGGGCCGTAGCAGCTGGCTTTATCATAGACCAGTTGCCGGCACAATGGTTCATGCCCACAATGATGCAGACTGCTTGTTGCGTGGGGGAAATATCATGGTTTAACTGGACCTGCACTGGCATCCTCAGCGTACTGCTTCTCTATGCCGTTATACAACACCTCGATGGCAAAGAGAGATGCTGCTGCCACGAATAGTGTTTTTCTACTGGGGATGTGGGTGTCCCTGGAATGCAAAATCGGTGGAGACTGATAAAAAAGCCTCCACCGATATTTTTTTGTGAAACAAGTGGTCTTCGTTGTGAAGAGTTTCATCCGTTTACAGCGGCACGTTGATGCCAGCAGTGAAGGATGCGTTGCCTGATTTAGGTATTCCCTGTTTTGCGTATGATACGTTGATGTGGTCCATGCCAAAGAACATATTGAAATGCTTTGCGTGGAGGTTGGCCAGCAGTCCAAGTCCCATGCCGTAGCTTCCAGCGTTGAAACTTCCGCTGAGTGCGAAGATGTTGCAGGCAGCCCAGTTGGCAGAGAGTCTGAAGTCCGTCCATGTGTATGCTCCGTGCAGACGTGTGGTATTGAGCAGACCAATGGTGAGCTTATCATACTGTGGCAGCTTGTATTGTGCTCCGGCATTGATGGTTGCAGCGAGCATGTTGGTCTTGCCGCCCTGGTCGCCCTTGTTCTGCAACTCATAGATTTTGGCAAGGTTGTCGGTCAGCAGGTCCATCTCTTTCTCAAAAGCGTGTTCTGCCTCGTCATCTACGTTAAAGCGATAGTCGTTGGTATTGATGACTGAAGAGTTTGACTCGGCAAGGATGTTGTTGTTCCAGTGTAGGAAACCGAAATCGAGGAGTGCGAGTGAGAACTTCCAGTTGTCGTCAAGCGTGTATTCTGCACCCAGGTCCAGTCCCAGACCGATACCGTTGATAGTCTTCTTGCCTATCTCAAAGTCGTTCACGTATTTAGTGTTGCCCTGTGAAGTCTTGGGGTCTTTGGCCTTCTCCAAGTAGACGAAGTTTTTTATGCTTGTCTCCACCCTGGCCTTTGCGTCGATGACGTATCCGTCCTCGCCCAACTGTATGTTGGCATGGTCGGCATAGACGTCCACGTTACCCAATCCGAGGAGGACCTTTAACTTTCCACCCACTTTCCATTTCTCGTTAATCTTGCGTGAGTGTCCAAGGGCTATCTCGGCATAGGCATCGCCATGTCCCTTCATGTCCTCTATGTTATACGTCTTGTTGGTGAGTCCTTCCTTGGCCATCTCGAAGAGCGTGCCTGGGATTTTTGCTGATACGTTGGCTCTGACGTTGATGCCTATGGTGTTGTATCCTCCCCATTTCTTGAAGCCTCCTCCAATAAGTTGCATCTTGATGTCGGCGCTGACGCGGTTATTGTCGTTAATGCCGCTCATGACATCGCTGACGCTCACGTTAGGGTTGAGGAGCGTTGTCATGTGTCCGTTGCGCACGAAGAAGATGTTGTCCACAGCCAGGTTGCTTCGCATGGTGGTGGTAACGTTGCCCAATACTGGGATAGCCACGTATCCCTGCTCATTGTCAAGGGCGGGGTTCATCTCGTGTCGGTAGAGGTTGCCTTCGGTGAAGTAGCCCGTAGCAGTATTCTGTGCCTTTGCTGAGCTTATGTTTAATGCCAGCACAAGACTTAATGCGGTTGCTTTGATATATGTTTTCATATTATTGTGCATTTAATGTTATGTGTGTTAGCATTATCAGTCTAATACCTTATTATATTTTCCTGTCACTTTTACGCGCAGGTTCTTGACGGAGATTTTCTGATCTGGGGTAAGCGACTCACCTGTTCCTCTGATGTTTGCCGTGAGGTCTATGTTACGGAAGTCGCTAACTGGTCCTCCATTCAGCACGATGGTGATGGGTTGGTTCTGCGCATTGGCTGCGAGTTGTGTGGTGCCAGTCATCGTTGTTGGCTGACCCGAAGCGCTCTTGCCTTTGAGCACAACTGTAACATCGAGATCGGCTGGTACGTCGGAACTCATTTCGCATGTTACAGTGGCAGCGTCAAGAGTGACATTGGCCAGTTCTTCCTCGTCGATATTCCACTCTTTGTTGTATATCACCTTGGAGTTTGATGTCATAGCAAGAGGAGCGAAGAATGTCCATTGGCCCTCTGTCTTATTGAACGTTGCGGGCAGCTTGAGGTCGATAATTTTCTGTCTTGGTATGAGCGGATTGATGACATCCACCTTCACGGTCTGTGGTATGCCCGGGCCGTCAAATACCTTGCCCAGGTCTGTGAACTGTACGAATGCCGCATCGCTATAGTCTGTTCCCTCAGCAGGATAGCGGTCTGCCCCCGGGTCTTTTGGTGCTATGACAATCTTGTTCTGTGGCTTCGTCAGCTGTATGTCGTCCTCACCGGTTTTGATGGGTTTCTCCAGTGTGGGGCTGGTCCAGCAGCTTGTCAGCTTCAGTCCGCACTGTGCCTTGACATCGTAGCTGGCCTCCTGCAGGGGGTTGTTGATTGAGATGTAGAGCTGTGGGTTGTCAAGCTCCAGATGTGTCTCCTTGTCCTGCAGAAGTTCGGGGATGTCGGTGAGGTCAATCTGTTTTTGTTCTATGCCCTCGATGGGATATTCTATCTCTCCACTATATGATGTAGCCCTTGCCGCTCCCATCGTTGTGGTCTGCCTGAAAGCCGCGACATCAGGATATGATATTCCTGGCAGCAGCTTATCGATAACTACTGATCCGCTCTCCAACTTAGAACTGCATGTGAGCGTATAGCTATGGTTGTCATAGTCATAGGTACCGATAGAAGCATCGAGCTTCGTCACTTTCAGGGTTAGCGTGAGGTTCATGTCGCCCGTGAGCACCACGTCATTGTTCACGGTTACCAAGCCGGTCTTGGGGTCATACGTAGCGCCCTCTACGGTTGCTTCCATTCCCTTCATCACAGACACGACTATGTTCTTTGCCGTTATCTGCGATGCGTAATTTGGCATGCGGTAGAATGATACCGTGATGCTTACCTCAGCGTTTTCCAGTCCGATGTTGTCGATGCTCTTTATGGCTGGGTCGATGTTATTGGCAGTGTAGGATGTCGAGCCCTCAGTCTCGTTGACCAGGATGTATTCCTTGCTTCCTGAGGCTGTTTGCACGCAATGTCCACCTCCCGTCTGCGGGTCGATGGGCTTGGTGCTGAAGCCTTCAACCGTTATAGCATCAGAGCTAAATGTGCCAGTTTCCTGCACGGCATACATCTTTTTATTGTTGATTACGACCTTCTGTACTTTTGAGTTTTCATCAAGGTCGAGGATTGGGTCGAGCATTACGTCCTCAAGGTTCAGGGGCACCACAAGCTCGTTTACACTAAATTGGGCTTCTTTGTCTATGTTTGACAGGTCGAAGTTCGAGTCGCATGCGGTAAGCATTCCTACCGCACACAATAATGTCCACGTAGTCTTCTTTTTCATAGATTGGCAGATTAGCAGTTTATTTATATATAAGTACCAGAAATAATAGATTTTTGAGGTATTATGAAAGAAATCAGAATAATCAGAAGAATGACTGCGAACAACTTTTAGCTACGATGTTTTCATTCGTTAGTCATCATTCCTATTATCCTGATTTCTTTCTTTTCCTATTTTTGTCTTGCCCCCAGGGTTAGTGGAGGTAGTCTCAGTTCTTACTTTTTCTTGGCAGTCTTTTTGGCAGGTGTTTTCTTGGCCTTTGGTGCTGCCTCAGCAGGCTTCTCGTCGCGGTTCACGCTTACGAGCTCTACCGTGAATATCAGTACGGAGTATGCTGGTATACTACCCTGTGCACGCTCGCCGTATGCGAGATCCTGTGGGATGTAGAGCTCCCACTTTGAGCCTTGTGGCATCATTGTCAGAGCCTCGGTCCATCCCTTAATCACCTGGTTGCAGCGGAACTTGGTGTCGGGATCCTTGCGCTTGTAGCTGCTGTCAAAGACGGTGCCGTCAATGAGTTTACCCTCATATCTTACTGTCACCTCGTCCTCAGCAAGAGGCTTGATGCCATTACCCTCGGTAATAACCTTGTACTGCAGGCCTGAAGGGGTTGTGATGACGCCTTCTTTCTTGGCATTCTCTGCCAGCCAGGCTTCGCCTTCCTTCTTCTTCAGTTCCAAAGCGGCCTTGGCTTTAGCCTCTTTAGCCTTCTGTATTTCCTGCATCTTTGAGCGGAATTTGTTCGTGGCAATGGTATTGGTGTATACCGTAGTATCCTTCTTTAGCGCTGCGAGGAATCCGGCATAGAAGAGGTCGGGATTGAGTGTATCACCCTCACTCTTCATCTCGTTATTGATGCCTGGCACCATGCGTCCCAACACCATCTGCGAGATGCTCTCGCCAGCTTGATAGGCAATGAAGCGTGGGTCGTTGCACTTGCTCTTGGCGTCAACAAGACCCTGGATGAAGTCTGCCATATATGCCGTGTCAACGTTCAGTTGGCTCTTCAGATAAGGTAACAGACCCTCCGTCTGTGCCATACCAGCAGCGAAACTAATAGAGTCGGCCACGCTCTTCAGCTCCAGGGGAGCAGGCTGTGGCTCTGCATTCTTTGTCTTCTTCTTTGCATCAACATTCATGACGCCAGTCATAGCGATGCAAGAAACGATGAATAATATCTTCTTCATTTTTAAATAATTACAAAAGTTCAATTTTTACTGTGCTGGTGCAACCTGAATTGCAGGTGATGCAGGTGTAGCAGGGTTCTCTTTTACGTTAACCAGCTCCAGAGTGAATACGAGTGTAGAGAAAGGTTTGATCTGCTCGCCCTGTGCACGCTCGCCGTAAGCGAGAGCCTGTGGTACGTATATCTCCCACTTTGAGCCTACAGGCATGTGTGTGAGTGCCTCTGTCCAACCCTTGATGACTTGGTTGACACGCATCTCTACAGGCTTACCCATCTTGGCGTTGCTGTCAAATACCTTGCCGTCGATGGTCTTGCCCTCATAATTCACCTCTACGGTAGCGTTCTCAGTGGGAACGGCACCTTTGCCCTCGGTAATGACCTTGTACTGCAGGCCTGAAGGGAGCACTACAACGCCTTCCTTTTTGGAATTGTCAGCAAGGAACTTCTCGTTCTGCTTCTTATATTCGCCGAATTGCTTCTCCATAGCTGCTGTCTTGATTTCCTTCATCTTTGACTCGGCTGTGGCGCGTGCCTGGACGAGGTCCATCAGCTGTTTCTTGCCAGTAGCGCCAGCCACGAAGCCTGCCAGGATATTCTTCAGAGAAACGGTCTGTGTGGAGTCGTTGCCGAAGAGCTCGTAGTTCAGTCCCTTCACCATCTGTCCTCCAATCTGCTGACCAATCTGAATGCCGGCATAGTATGCTGCCTTTGCCTTATCGTCGCCAGCGGTAGCACCCTCATTCACACCTTTGATGAACTGGTCGATGTATGCGGAGTCAATGCCCAGGCGCTGCACCAGATAGTCGTTAAGACCATCGCTCTGTGCCATACCGATGGCATAGCTCAGTGTATCAACATCGTTCTTCAAACTTGCACTTGGAGTGCCATTACCACAAGAGGTAAATACAGCTGCGGCAATAGCGATGCACGCAGCAAAAGTAAATTTCTTCATTTTTGTTTTGTTTTGTAATATGTTTTTAATGTTTACTTTACTTCTAAGAGTTCTACGTCGAAGATGAGTGCTGCGTATGGAGGTATTGCTCCAGCTGCTCCGGCCTCGCCGTATGCCAGGTTGTATGGTATGAAGAAGCGTGTCTTGCCGCCTTCCTTCATGAGCTGCAGTCCTTCTGTCCATCCTGCTATAACGCCTCCCAGTGGGAATGTGGCAGGCTGTCCGCGCTGCACGCTGCTGTCGAAGACTGTACCATCGATGAGGAAACCCTCATAATGGCACTTCACGCTGTCAGTTGCCTTCGGGCTACGGCCCGTACCCTCAGTGATGACCTTATACTGCAGGCCAGAAGCTGTCGTGATGACACCTTCTTTCTTAGCATTCTCAGCCAGATACTGCTCGCCCTTCTCGCGTGCGGCCTTTCCAAGCTCAGCAGCCTTGGCGCGCTGTACCTTCTCCTGCTCGGCAAAGAAATCCTGCGCTACTTTCTGCGCCTCGCTGTTGGTCATCTGCGTCTTTCCTGACATACAATCCTTGATAGCCTGAGCGAAGTCATCGATGTTAAGTTTCTCCGCTCCCATGCCCATAAGCTGGGCCCCGATGCCCATTCCCAGGGCATAACTTACTTTATCCATTCTATTGTTTTATAGTGTTTGGTTAATTAATCCTTTGTGATGTTTGGTTGATATTTTTCCATGCCTTAACCGTTAAGGCCACTAAACATGCGCAAAGTTAGTAAAAAAAAACAACATACCCCGCCTATGTCATGCTAAAAGATGTTAAGGTGCGCTCTTTTAATTAACACCTCAGCGGGAAGGTGGATTATTTTTACCAATATAGGGGGAATATTTGCTTCATAAGCTGATTTATATGCATTTTGCGGTGTTTGTCCACCTTGTTCTTAAGGATTTTTCGTAACTTTGCCAACAGAAACTTATCGAAGACCAAACTAAATAATTCTTATCTCTATGAATCGAAATTATTACAAATGGATGTGCATACTTGCAGTAATCCTCTTTAGCACTTCTTTTATTCCTGTACATGCAGAGAACTATCCCTACCGTAGCGACTACCTTTGGCTGACACTTCCCGATCATGCCGACTGGCTTTATAAAACTGGCGAGATGGCAAAGGTAGAAGTGACGCTATGCCAATACGGCATACCCCAGAATGTAGAGGTGAGTTATGAGATAGGACAGGACATGCTGCCTGCCCGGGAGAACGGCAAGGTGATGCTGAAAAACGGAAGAGCCACCATCAATATGGGCACGATGAAGAAGCCTGGTTTTCTCGACCTAAGACTGAAAGCCGCTATCGGCGGTAAGACGTATGAGCACCACGCGAAGGTAGGGTTTTCGCCCGAACAGCTGAAGCCCTACACAAAGAATCCTTCCGACTTCGATGCGTTTTGGCAGAAGACCATTGAAGACGCGCGCAAGGGTGTGGAGAGCCGTAAGATGATTACAAAATTCGAGAAGGTGGAGAAATATTCCACCGATGACGTGGAGTGCTTTCTGGTGAAGCTGCATACTGACAGGCAGCACAGCATCTATGGCTACCTGACAATGCCAAAGGATTGTTTTATGGCCAACAGTAAATTGTCGATGGCTAACGATAAATGGTCAACGGTAAATGGTCAATCTTCAACAAAGAAATATCCTATAGTGCTTTGTCCGCCTGGAGCTGGTATCAAGACCATCAAGGAGCCCATGCGTAACCATTATTACGCTCAAAACGGCTTCATACGCTTTGAGATGGAGATACACGGGCTTCACCCGGAGATGACAGCAGAGCAGTTTGGAGAGATTTCCAGTGCCTTTTCAGGGGTCAACGGTTATCTGGAGAACGGACTGGATAACCGCGATAACTATTACATGAAGCACGTCTATACTGCTTGTGTGCGTGCCATTGACTTTCTTTGCTCGCTGCCCGACTGGGACGGAAAGAATGTTTTTGTGCAAGGAGGCAGTCAGGGTGGCGCGCTATCGCTCATTACAGCAGGATTAGACGAGCGCGTTACGGGCTGTGTAGCCAACCATCCTGCCCTCAGCGACATGGCAGGTTATGCAGAGGAAGGCCGCACGGGAGGCTATCCACACTTCAGAAAGGAAAGCCATATGCTGACAACGGAGAAGATTGGTACGATGCAGTATTATGACGTAGTTAACTTTGCACGCCGCATAAAGTGTCCCGTATACCTGACGTGGGGATATAACGACAATGTATGCCCGCCAACGACGAGCTATATCGTGTGGAACCTCATTACCTCGAAAAAGGATTCGCTCATCACTCCCATCAACGAGCATTGGACAACCTCCGACACAGGATTCAGCCAGATGCAATGGCTGAAGAAACTCGTACAATAGAGACAGACAAGTATGCATATTCGTTGTCGGTATGGACATCGTGTAATTCGTGGCCGGTATGGACATTGTATAATCCGTGGTAGTAAAGAACAATGCCTATTGGCCAAGGATGTGGTTCAGGGCTTTCTCAAGCTGTGTATCACGATGTGTCTGGCGATATGCATGCTGGTCGAAGGCAACGTCCTCATCGGGTATGATGCCAATGCCCTCTATCACCCCAAGGCCATTGAAGTTGGCCTGCATGAAGGGTATGTAGCCATAGACGGGTGTTACGTTCTTCACGCCGAATGTGCCAGCGTAGTTGACGAGGGAATATGACGAAGGGGTGGTAAGAAATGATGCTGCGCCCCATGATGCCCTTCCCACTACATGACCGTTGGAGAGTTGCTTGGCAACGACTGCCGTGGTCTCTGCCATCGAGGTGGTATTGCAATTGGTAATCACGACAATGGGCACATCGGTAACGTCGACGTGCTCTGCCTTCAGACAACGATACTGGAGCGGTACGAGAGGTGCATAGTCATAGCGCCCCGTGCCGCTCTTTTCACGTGCTGTACCTGCTACGTATTTTTCATCGCCAAGAAGGGCTCCCATGACATACTGGAAGTCGGTGGTCTGACCGCCAGAATTGTTCCTGACATCGATGATGACGCCTCGCAGGTTGCCAGTTGCCGAGAGTTGCTGTATGGTTTGGAACCAGTTTTCCCATACATTCTTGACTTTGTCGTAATAGTAGCGGCAATAGTCGGAGTTGATGCTACCCTCAAGGAACTCTGAAAGATGGAAGGCGTTGAAATGCAGATAAGGCACTGTGCCGTTGATTACGCCTGTTGTCATGTAGAAGCTTTGTGACAGAGCCACTTCCCCACCCGATGTATATGGCGCCTTCTTGAGCGGGAAATCAGGATACATGCCAGAATAACGGTTGTAGATACTGTTGATGGCCGTCAGCGTACTGGGGTCTTCGTTGCCCGTATGTTGAAGGTAGAGGAGACGCTCCTTCAGGGCCGTCATGTCGAGGAGTCCTTTCTTCAGATAGGAATATTGCATAGTGCCCTCCTGCACCTTCTTCAGTGAGTCCTCCATGATGTATGCAGTAGTGTCAACACAACTGAGATAGTATGTGATGCCGTTGGTATTCACATACTTATATGACTGTATGTCATAACCGGGCAACTGTGCTATGCCGTCGCCATTATCCATTTGGAATGGCACGAATGTGTTGTAGTCGTTACGAGAGGCCTTGTTGCGAATGTCAGAGGGATTGACGTAGACGTAATGACCTGTTGCGAGGTTCTTAATATGAAAAGACAGATGGCCATCGTGAAGTGGGGAGAGAATTTCCGTGTATAGGTTTTTTATGGTATCATCGCTGATTTCGGCACCTTTCTTTCGTCTTTCATCGAGTATGCGGAATTTCTCAATGTAGATATCGTAGACATTGTCCCAGTCAACGCTTTCTATATCCCATGAGGCGTAGTTACAGTTGGTTGCCAACCAAAGTGTTCGAAACTGCTCTGAGTAGGAGGAATCGGCACGCGCCCAAGCCTGAATGTCGTTGACGGAGTAATTGTGAATGGGGGTATTGTCCTCGCTGCGGCATGATGCCATTAGGAGGATAAAAAGTATGAAGGATGAAAGACGGAAGGTGTTTCGCATTTGTGATGGTGGCGGAAAGTGGATTAGGGTATGATATAGAATGCTGTGAGGTGTATGCCTAAAGTAGTGTTATATCTGTGATCTTTCACGTTCTGATACTGGCTGACCTGTGATGTCACGTCATAATAGCAACGTGCTTCCACCTGGCCTACTATCTTTGGCGAAAAACGATACTCCATACCGATACCGCCCACATATCCGAAGCAGAAACGGTTGTCACGTTCCTTGTTGAAGTCCACATGCTGGTCAATCTGATATGCCACGCCACTCATGGCCTGCGATCCGCTGACGCTGCTGTGGAACCAATAGCCGGCATAGATGCCCGCATTGGTGAAGCCCCTCAGCCTCTCACCACCAAAGGAGAAAGATGCCATCAATGGCACCTGAACGTAATCGTTGCGATAGTAATAGCTGTTGGCTCCAATGGGCGAGCTGCGATGCTGGCGATGGTTCTTGTGGATATAATCGGCCTCTGCCCTGACGGCCAGCCAGTCAGAAAAGGCATATTGAGCCGTCACACCTGCCATGAGACCTATACGGGTGGAGTAGCTCCAGTCGTATTGGTACTGGTTGTCAACGCTATATTGGTTGAAATCGGGTCCAACGGTCAGTCCCACTCGCCATTGTGCAAAGGAAGCAACGCTGGATAGAATAGACAGTATAAGTATAAGGTGTCTCATTGCAAATATTTTCCTTTGTAAAGAGAGCGGTATTCCAGGGGCGTCCTGCCCGTTACCTTCTTGAAAATCCTGGTGAAATAGGAATGGTCGCTAAATCCTGATGAATAGGCCACTTCCTTGATGGAGGCCTCTTCCGTAACGAGCTTCAGCTGAGAATACTCTATTCTCTTCTTAATGAGATACTGCAAGGGTGGCATGCCGAGTTCTTTCTTGAACAGTCGGATGAAATACGGCTTCGTAACACATGCCACAGATGCCATATCTTCAAGGCCTATATCCTCGGAAAAATGATTGGTGATATATGTTATCACCTTGGCAAGGCGTTCACGCTGAGTCCAGTCTCGAAGGGTAGCCTTGGCTATGAAATGCGACAAGAGGATTAGCATCATACCACGCAACATCATCTTCACAGACAGAGGGGTGTCATTATAGCGTATGACATAATCGGAGAAGAACGTGTTGTTGTCGTAGGACGTGGGGTCAGAATCAGGAAGTGCTGCATCAGGAAACATGGAGCACATCCTTTGAAATATCCTCACATCATCGTCAGTTGCCTCTACCTCCGCAGGGATGTCATATCGCTCAAGGAAGTCCGTCTCCTTCTTATAACCCTCGCATACATGCAGATAGTAATGTGAGAAAATACCGCTGCATTCGTAGCTGTGGAGCGTGTATGCAGGAATGAGATAAAGATGCCCGGGCTTCAGTTGTATCGTCTCAGAAGACAAGTGTATATATGCCGTGCCTTCTGTCACGAGAAATATTCTCATGAAAGGGCTCGACACTTTGCTCCAGTTCCAATCACCATTATGATGTGCGAAACCCACGTTGAGCATCATTAGGTTAAGAGATTCGATAGGTTGCAAGGGGAAGGTAAATTGAGAGTTGAATGATGAGAGTTGAATTATGAGGGATGAAGGAAGGATGGAGTTAATTGACAGCAAACTCTTTGATGCGCTGTTCTTCTGACAGCTTGCAGATGAGGAGTCTGCCGTCACGCTGTGCCACGATATATCCGTTCAATCCCTGCACTACAACCTGTTTGTTGCCTTCTACGTTGATGATACAGTTAGATGTCTCGAAGGTCTTTGCGTTCTGCGAAATAAGGCAATTGCCATTGGCATCCTTCTGCGAGAGTTGGGCTAAGGAGCCCCATGTGCCAAGGTCGCTCCATCCGAAGCTGCATGGGAAGACAAAAATCTCCTCAGCCTTTTCCATGATGGCATAGTCGATGGAGATGTTCTCGCTCTGTGCGTAGACGTTGTCGATGGCCTTCTGCTCTTCAGGTGTGCCATAGACGGCATAGAGCGATTCAAAGATGCGGTTTAATGCAGGCTGATACATTCTGAAAGCATTCACGATGGTGCGAACGTTCCAGATAAAGATGCCGGCATTCCAAAAGTAATTGTTGTGCTTGATGTATTGGCTGGCTGTCTCCAAATCGGGCTTTTCCTTGAAGGAGTCAACAGCAAATATTTCCTTGCTTCGAATACTCTGGGCAGATAGGTTGGCCTGTATATATCCATAGCCTGTCTCTGGCCTTGTGGGTTTCATGCCAAGGGTTACTATTCCGTCAGTTTCGCCAGCAAACTGCAACGCTCCTTTAATGACGCGCTGGAACTCCTTGACGTCCATCACAACATGGTCGCTGGGCGTTACTACGATATTGGCCGAGGGGTCCTTGGCCTTTATTCGATAGCTTACGTAGGCTATGCATGGGGCTGTATTCCTGCGGCAAGGCTCACAAAGGATATTCTTGACGGGGATGTCAGGCAGTTGACTGTGAACTTTCTCTGCATACTGCGCACTTGTCACGACCCAAACGTTGTCTGGGTCACATACTGACTGGAAACGGTCGTAGGTAAGCTGAAGCAAGGTGCGCCCTACTCCAAGCACGTCAATAAACTGCTTGGGATTGTCTTGAGTGCTCATGGGCCAAAACCTGCTGCCTACACCGCCGGCCATTATGACGATATGATTCATATAATCAGAAACTTAAAACCTGAAACTAAAACCTGAAACTAAAACCTGGAACTTAAAAACATTATCCCAGGTACTTCATCAGTATCTTGGCATTTCCTGAGTCGCGGAGCTTGGTGATGGACTTCTCGCGTATCTGTCTTACACGCTCACGGGTCAAACCTAATTCGTCGCCTATCTCCTCAAGACCTTTCTCGTGGCAACCAATGCCGAAGCACTCGCAGATGATAGTAATCTCACGTTCCTTCAGCACGCGGTTCAGTACGGCCTTCAGCTCTTGCGACATTGACTCATGGTCCACCTGCTTGTCGGTACGTGTCTCATCGCCGCTGGCCATCACGTCGAGCATACAGTTCTCCTCGCCATCCTGGAACGGCGCATCGATAGACACATGATGTCCGTCGGCCATGAGGCTCTGGCCAATCTTCTCCTCGTCGATGTTTGTCACTTCCGACAACTCACCCACGCTTGGATGGCGCTGATTCTCCTGCTCAAACTTATTGATTTCGTGGTTGATCTTATTGAGCGAGCCTACCTGGTTCAATGGCAGCCTGACGATACGGCTCTGTTCTGCAATAGCCTGGAGGATGCTCTGACGTATCCACCATACGGCATAAGAGATGAACTTGAAGCCGCGTGTCTCATCAAACTTCTGTGCTGCCTTGATAAGTCCGATATTGCCTTCATCGATAAGGTCAGTCAGGGACAGTCCCTGATGCTGATACTGCTTGGCTACAGAGACAACGAAACGCAGGTTTGCCGTAACAAGTTTGTCCTTTGCACGCTCTCCCTCCGGTCCTCCCCGGCGTATTGCCTGAGCCAACTCAATCTCCTCGTCAATAGTAATCAGCGGAGCACGTCCTATCTCTACCAGATACTTGTCTAATGCCTCGCTTGAACGGTTGGTAATACTCTTCTGAATCTTTAACTGTCTCATTTCTTTTCGTCTATGCTTACTTTTTGAATGTCATTGTTTTGGGTAGCTTTATCCACTTGCCCTTACCTGCTACCTTCAGCGTGCTCCCTTCGAGCTGCTTTAAGGTGAATGTGCCGTCAGGCTCCTGCGTCAACGATGCGTTGAGGTCTTCAGAGCCATAATCGTTAATCATTTCAAGATGTGCGCTCTTGCCGTCCTTGCTTATCATGGCATCTGTTATAATCCACACTCGGGAGTCGGTGGTCTTCTTCAGATAGCCGTAGGTCTTGCCCAGGATGTCCTGCCCGGGTATCATCTCGGTCTCTTCATAGAGGTTCAGCTGTAGGAACACATCATACTCCTTATTATATATACGCGTGTGGAAGATGCTGTCCTCAGCCACCACGTGAAGTGAGGCTATCAGTAATGCTATGATAAGAAACCACCTATTCATAATACTCCTTTTTACCTGCTGCCAATGTATTCTTCATCAGCGAGCATATTGTCATTGGTCCAACGCCACCAGGCACTGGTGTGATGAACGAGCACTTCTCTGCCACATTCTCAAAATCCACATCGCCCGACAGTCGGAAGCCACTCTTGCGCGTAGCGTCGGGCACACGCGTGGTACCAACGTCTACAATAACTGCGCCATCTTTTACCATGTCAGCTGTAACGAATCCCGGACGGCCTATGGCAGCAATGATTATATCTGCCTCCCGGCACTCCTCTTTGAGGTTAGCTGACCGTGAATGGCATACTGTCACGGTGGCATCTCCATACTCCTTCTGCATCATCAGCTGCGCCATAGGCTTGCCAACGATGTTTGAGCGGCCAAGGATGACGCATTTCTTTCCTGATGTCTCTATGCCGTATCTCTTCAGTAGGGTTATGATGCCCAAAGGGGTAGCGGAGATAAAGCATGGGAGGCCTATCGCCATACGTCCCACGTTGATGGGATGGAAGCCGTCGACGTCCTTGCGATAGTCTATGGCCTCTATAATCTTCTGTTCGTTTATGTGTTTGGGTAGAGGCAGCTGCACGATGAAACCGTCAACATCGGCATCCTTGTTAAGTTTGTCAACACATTCCAGAAGCTCTGCCTCCGTGATATTGTCTTCAAAACGAAGAAGGGTGCTCTTGAAGCCGCATGCTTCACACGCCAGCACCTTGTTCTTTACGTAGGTTTCAGAACCGCCGTCATGCCCCACAAGGACAGCAGCAAGATGAGGCTGCTTACCGCCCTTGGACATTATGTCCTTCACTTCCTCAGCTATTTCGGCCTTAATGGCTGTCGCCGTAGCTTTTCCGTCAATTAATTGCATGGAGTTATTTTGTTGTTTTACAATTTTCAATTATTGCGTTGTAACGTTATGTCGTTATTGCGTCATAACGTTGTTACGTTGTTACGCTGTTACTTGTTACGCTTCATCTGTTTATTTTGGCATTCCCGGCATTCCCGGCATTCCTTTCATACCCTTCATCATGCCCGCCATCTTGGCCATTCCGCCTCCTGAGAACATGTGCATCATCTTGCGCATCTGGTCAAACTGCTTGATGAGACGGTTCACCTCCTCTTCAGTTGTACCTGAGCCCTTGGCTATGCGCTGTCTGCGAGAGCGCCCCTTGGAGAGGATGTCGGGGTTTGCACGTTCCTTCGGAGTCATAGAGTGTATGATGGCCTCGATGCTCTTGAAGGCATCGTCGTCGATGTCTACATCCTTGATTGCTTTGCCAACACCTGGTATCATGGCTGCAAGGTCCTTGATGTTACCCATCTTCTTGATCTGCTGGATTTGTCCGAGGAAGTCGTCGAAGTCGAACTTGTTCTTTGCAATCTTCTTCTGAAGGCGCTTTGCTTCCTCAAGGTCAAACTGCTGCTGTGCCCTTTCCACGAGTGACACCACATCACCCATACCAAGGATTCTGTCAGCCATGCGTTCTGGATGGAACACGTCGAGGGCTTCCATCTTCTCGCCCGTACCTATAAACTTGATAGGCTTGTCCACAACGCTGCGTATGGATAGTGCAGCACCGCCACGTGTGTCGCCATCGAGTTTTGACAGTATCACGCCGTCTATCTCAAGGCGTTCGTTGAAGGTCTTGGCCGTGTTGACCGCATCCTGACCTGTCATAGCATCTACGACGAGAAGCGTCTCGTCGGGATTGATGGCTTTTCGTATGTCCTCAGCCTGTTGCATCAGCTCCTCATCAATGGATTGACGGCCTGCCGTATCAACAATGACGACATCGTATGACTTCAACTTTGCCTCCTTGATTGCGTCCAGCGCTACCTGTACGGGGTTTTTCGCGCCTTCTTCCATGTAGATGGGTACCTCCACCTGTTCTGCCAGCACCTTCAGCTGTTCCATGGCAGCAGGACGGAAGGTGTCGCAGGCTGCCAGCAATGGTCTCTTATGCTTCTGTTTCTTGAGGTAGAGAGCCAGTTTTCCGGCCATCGTGGTTTTACCGGCACCGTTAAGACCCGCCATCATGATGACAGATGGGCGGCCTGAAAGGTTCAGCTCCGTAGCGCTGCCACCCATCAGTGTGGCCAGCTCGTCATGTACAAGCTTCACCATCAGCTGTCCTGGCTTGATGGCTGTCAGCACATTCATGCCAAGGGCCTTCTGCTTTACGGTATCGGTAAAAGTCTTAGCTACTTTATAGTTCACGTCGGCATCAATAAGAGCACGACGTACATCCTTGAGCGTTTCAGCTACATTAATTTCGGTTATCTTACCCTCACCCTTGAGGATCTTAAATGAGCGTTCTAATCGATCTGAGAGATTTTCAAACATTTCCTGATATTATCTGTTCTTTTTTATTATCTGTTCTTATACATATTCTCGTAATACTTCTCGTAGTCACCGGAAGTAACGTTCTCCATCCATTCTTCGTTGTCCAGATACCACTTCACGGTCTTTTCTATCCCCTCCTCAAACTGCAGCGACGGTTCCCATCCGAGTTCCTTCTGCAGCTTCGTTGAGTCGATAGCATAGCGCGCATCGTGGCCGAGACGGTCGGTGACGTATGTGATGAGATTCATATCCTCACCTGGTTCGCGTCCTAACAGACGGTCAACGGTATTGATGACAACCTTTATGATGTCAATATTCTTCCATTCGTTGAAACCTCCGATGTTGTATGTCTCGGCAATGGTGCCGCGATGGAAAATAAGGTCTATAGCCCTTGCGTGGTCCTCAACAAAGAGCCAGTCGCGCACGTTCTCGCCCTTTCCATAGACGGGCAAGGGCTTCCTGTGTCTTATATTATTAATAAATAAAGGTATCAGCTTCTCGGGGAACTGGTATGGGCCATAGTTGTTTGAGCAGTTGGTAACTATCGTTGGCATACCGTATGTGTCGTGATATGCTCTGACGAAATGGTCGCTGCTGGCCTTGCTGGCCGAATATGGTGAATGCGGCTGATACTTTGTGTTCTCGTAGAAGAAGTCCTCACCATAGGCCAGATGATGCTCCTGGCTTGATGCCGTAGTAGCAAACGGTGGTTCTATGCCCTTTGGATGTGTCATTTTCAGCGCGCCATATACCTCATCGGTTGAGATGTGGTAGAAGCGCTTGCCTTCATATTTCTCTGGCAGCGACTCCCAGTAAAGCTTTGCTGCCTGCAACAGCGAGAGCGTTCCCATGACATTGGTACGTGCAAAGGTGAAGGGGTCTTTGATGCTGCGATCCACGTGGCTCTCAGCGGCAAGATGTATGATGCCGTCAATCTTCTCCTGCTGCATAAGCTGGTAGAACGAGTCGAAATCGCAGATATCCATCTTGACAAACTTATAGTTAGGTTCGTTCTCTATATCCTTCAGGTTGGCAAGGTTGCCTGCGTATGTCAGCTTATCCAGATTGATGATATTGTAATCAGGATACTTCTTTACGAAAAGCCTAACGACATGTGAGCCTATGAAGCCGGCTCCGCCTGTAATAACGATATTCTTCATTATGTGAATGTTGTTTTTTTTGTTTGTTAGGACACGCCTTAATTGTCCATTCCTGTACCGAATGCCTTCACCTCGTCGATAACCTTCAGCAGGTATTGTCCGTACTGGTTCTTAAGCATCGGTTGTGCGAGCTCACGCATCTTCGCCTCATCAATCCACCCCTTGCGGTATGCTATGCCTTCGAGGCATGCCACCTTCAGGCCTTGTCGCTTTTCCAGCACCTCGATATATGTTGAGGCTTCGGAAAGAGAGTCGTGTGTGCCTGTGTCGAGCCATGCGAAGCCTCTACCCAGTGTCTGCACTTTCAGTTCTCCGTCTTCAAGGAATTTCTGGTTGACGGTGGTGATTTCATATTCTCCTCTTGCCGAGGGTTTGATGTTGGCAGCCACATCTACAACCTTGTTGGGATAGAAATAGAGTCCTACAACGGCGTAGTTGCTCTTGGGCTTGGCTGGCTTCTCTTCTATAGAGAGACAGTTGCCGTCTTTGTCCATCTCTGCCACGCCGTAGCGCTCTGGGTCGTTCACCCAATAGCCGAAGACCGTAGCCTTCTTATCCTCCTCTGCCGTCCTGACAGCCTCTTTGAGCATCTTGCTGAACCCGTTGCCCTGGAAGATATTGTCGCCGAGCACGAGGCATGCGCAGTCATCGCCTATGAAGTCCCTACCTATGGTGAAAGCCTGCGCCAATCCGTCGGGTGAGGGCTGCTCTGCATATTCGAAGTGTACACCATAGTCAGAGCCGTCTCCAAGAAGGCGCTTGAAGCCGGGGAGGTCGAAAGGTGTGGAGATGATGAGGATATCCCTTATTCCTGACAGCATGAGCACCGAGATGGGATAGTATATCATCGGTTTGTCATAAATGGGCATCAGCTGCTTTGATATTCCTTTGGTGATGGGGTAAAGGCGAGTGCCTGAACCACCAGCTAAAACGATTCCCTTCATAGCTGAAATATTTATATTTTGTTAATTGGCTTATGCCGGCCCGCTCGCAATGCTCGGGGTTAACTTCGTTGACCCACTCAGGACGCTCCTTGAAACGGCAAGCGTTTCATAGTCGCCTCGTTCGGGGTTCGTTAATTTGTCAATTTGTTAATTTGTTAATTTGTCAATGCATTTTCTCAGCGACTCCGTCCAGTATGGCACCTTCACTCCAAAGGTCTGCTTCACCTTTGTCTTATCGAGCACGCTATATGCGGGACGTGTCACAGGCGATGGGAACTCATCCGAGTGGCAGGGCTGCACATCGCAGGCAGTATGTCCGGAGTATTCTGCAATCATCTTTGTGAAGTCATACCAGGAGCATACACCCTCGTTGGAATAGTGGTATATCCCTGTGTTGCCTGCATATTTGCCGCTGTCCACGATATGGCATATTGCCTCAGCAAGGTCAAGGGCGTATGTAGGAGTGCCGCATTGGTCGAAGACCACATTGAGACGTTCCTTTGTGGCTGTGAGGTTGAGCATTGTCTTACAGAAGTTACGGCCATATTCAGAGTATAGCCAAGCTGTGCGTAGTATGATGTATTCGCATCCTGCCTTGATGATGTTCTGTTC
>LXOW01104564.1_pt1 | contig 26730 bp, 27 predicted proteins | sample 1368591 | NCBI WGS metagenome assembly LXOW01 (sample SAMN04884650, study PRJNA319009) | bovine gut metagenome | isolation source: Cow rumen | host: Bos taurus | place: Italy: Legnaro (PD) | collected 2014-07-09
AAGCCCATCCGCAAGAGCCACGAGAACCCCGACATCATCGCCATTTACAAGGAGTACTACGGTGAACCTTGCGGCCACCTCAGCCACGAGCAGCTGCACACCCACTACTTCGACAAATCCGATAAAATCGAGGCAACAAAATAATGTAATCAGTCCGACTTGTCCGACTAGTCTGACTAGTCCGACGAGTCGGACATAACACGAAAACAACAATGGCAAACATCAAATTATCCGAAGATAAGATTAATGTTATCAAAGAGATCGCCAAGAGCTTTGGTAACAAGAGCGGCGAGGTTATCAATGTCCTCCACCAGGTGCAGGGCAAGTTCGGCTACCTGCCCGCCGAGGTTCAGGAAGTCATCGCCCACGAGTTGAACATGCCTGTGGCCAAGGTCTATGGTATCGTCTCCTTCTACAGCTTCTTCACCATGGAGCCCAAGGGCGAGCACCCCATCGACATCTGCCTCGGTACCGCCTGCTATGTGCGTGGTGCTGAGAAGGTGCTCGACGCCTTCAGCCGCGAGCTGGGCATCCAGGTGGGCAAGTGCACCGCCGACGGCAAGTTCTCGCTGAACACCCTCCGTTGTGTCGGTGCCTGTGGTCTGGCTCCCGTTGCCATGATTGGTGACAAGGTCTACGGCCGTCTGACTCCCGACCAGATTCCCGGCATCATTGCCGAGTACAAATAAGTCCGTATAGCGCGACTAAGATGCTGTCCGAGCCGCCCGATCCGGGCGGCTCGGATTGTATTCGGGACCACTGATCACTAATCACTATGAAACACCATGTCGTTATCGTTGGTGCCGGTCCGTCGGGGACGGTGTGCGGCTATCTGCTGCGGAAGGCTGGCGTGGACTGCGCGGTGGTCGACTTTGCCACCTTTCCGCGCGATAAAATCTGTGGCGGCGGACTGACCCCCAAGGCCTACGAGTTGTTGCAGGAACTGATGCCCGACCTCCGCTACGACTACCAGGGTGTCCGTCGTTTCCGGCTGATGATGGAAGGTCGCACGCTGTGTGTCGTCGACCTCGCCAAGGAGTTGCGCATGGTTCGACGCAAGGAGTTCGACTATGCGCTGCTAAAGCAGTACCAGTCTGTGGGCGGTGAGTTGATTCAAGACGCTTTTTCTCGTTTCGAGGAACTGCCTGACGGGAGTCTCCGAGTGACCCTCCAGTCGGGGGCACAGCTGGAGTGCGACTATCTTGTCGGTGCCGACGGTGCCAACAGTCGGGTGCGGCGCCAGCTGATGGGACGCTACCCGGGCAACACGCTCTGGATGGAGCAGTATGTGACGAAAGGCGCCAACGAGTTTATCTTCGAGTTCTCTCGCCGCTACAGGAAAGACTACTACTACAGTTTCCCCAATGTGGATTACGATATCGTCGGCATGGGTGGATGCTATGCCTCGCCCCGTGAGGTACGCGCCCAGTTGGACCAGAATAAGATTCGGAACGATGCCGCTGTGTCGGCATCTCCGCTGCGTGGCGCCAATATTTCGGTGCAGACTGTCACGTCGGGCAAACACAACGTCATCCTGATTGGCGATGCCGGCGGCTTTGCCAACAAACTGACCTACGAAGGGCTGTACTACGCCATCGCCACGGGGCGCAACGCCGGTATGGCCATCCTTGAGGGAACGGATTTCGCTGTCGCCAACCGTGAGATATTCCGCAAGAAAAAGAAAGAAATCTATATCACGCGTTTCGTCTACAGTCGTTGGGGTCTCTGGCTGATGAAGTTGGGCGCACGCTGCCCGAAGCTTATCAAAAAAGCGTTTGAGAGGTATTATTAAATTATAATACGCAAACATTGGGTTGGAGGGTTCGCTTCGCTGAAAAGGTTAAAAAGGTTATAGAACCCTCCCTTCAAACCCTTCAACCTTTCAAACCCTTTCAAACCCTTCAACCTCTCAAACTCTTGAACTCTCAAACCCTTAATCCCTCCTTAGAAGAAGAAGGTGAAGCCGGCGGAGACGCTGGTGAGGTCGGAGTAGAAGTTGCGCGATTTGGAGTTGTCGGCGTAGATGTCGTTGAGCCAGGCGAAGCCGGCGCGGAGGTTGACCTTGAAGTGCTCGCCGCCGATGCGGAACAGGAGCTGTGGCTCGACGAGCAGGTTGGTCGTGGTGTAGTCGTACTCGGTGCTGGCTATTTTGTCGCCGTTGCCGTCAAGTTCGTGGTAGTTGAAGTTGGGCATGTAGGCGCCGACCTTGAAACCGAGTGCCAGGTCGATGTGTGCGCCGGTGAGGTTGTGCCAGCCGATGTTGGCCTGTGCATAGGGGATCACGAAGGAGCCCGAGTAGGCAAACTTGTTGCTGTTGGCTGATTCAGAGTTTGACTCCACCTCGTCGCTCCAGGCGCCGCCGATGCCGACACCGGCGAAGCCCTCGACCACGGCGTGGTCGCCCAAGTTGTAGTAGGCGCCGGGAGCGGCCTGCAAGTAGTAGTTGCTGCCGCCGTAGTTGGCGTGCAGCTGGCCGGAGAACCAGTCGTTGAAGCCGTGCGAAATGGTGGTGTTGACGGTGAAAGTGCTGGGGGCTACCCACCACGACATGCCCAGCGAGGCGTCGACGCGGGTGTCGCCGCTGTGGTTGATGAGAGGGATGTCCACCGACTGAGGGTGGTAGATGCTGCAGCTGGCGAAGGTCAGGGCCGCGAGGAGAATTGAGAATTGAGAATTGAGAATTAGGAATTTACCGAAATGATGTTTCATGGTGAATGGTTTATTGTTGAATGGTGAAGTTATGAATGGTGAAGATGTTAAGATGTTAATTTCACAACTTCACAACTTGACATTTTACCGCTGACTGCTTTTTAGTTCTTAGTTCTTACTTCTTAGCTCTTACATCTTACATTACTCATCCAACTCCCTGACGGGGAACTGGAAGTAGGTGTCGGGGTAGGGTTCGTTGGCGAGGGTGAAGTGCCACCATTCGCAGTCGTAGGGTTTGAAGCCGTGGCGCAGCATCGCGTTGCGCAGGGTCATGCGGTTGGCGAACTGCTGTGCGGTGAGGGTGTCGTTGGGTCGGTAGACGCTCGTGGTGGGGTTGCCGCCGCAGTCGGGGTGGCTCTCGTTGCCGAACCAGTCGAAGGTAGCGCCCATGTCGACATCCTTCTCGGTGCGCATGTCGAAGAGGGTGAGGTCGACCGTGGAGCCGCGCGAGTGGCTGCTCTGGGTGGCGATATAGCTGAGCCGGAATAGATCTTTCTTGTCGACCTGCGGGTAGAAGTAGGGGCGCATGAGGGTGTCGTTGATAGCCTTGCCCCAGCGCACGAAGTGGTCGACGGCGCACTGCGGACGGTAGGCGTCGTAGATTCGCAGCAGGTAGCCCTGCGCTTTCAGCTCGTCGCTGACAACACGCAGGCTGTCGGCGGCCTGACGGGTCATCAGTGCCGTGGGCTGCTCGTAGCCGTCGATGCGGCTGCCGATGAAGTTGTAGGTGCTGTGGTAGCGGATTTCCAGCAGGACGTCGGGCACCACGTCGGTGATGTTGACGAAATGGCTGGCGTCGAGCAGCGGGTTGTCGGCGGGGCTGTCAGACGGGTTGCCGGCCTGTCTGCCGCATGATGCCACGCAGAGGGCCAGGAGGAGAATTGAGAATTGAGAGTTGAGAATTGAGAATTTCATGGTGAAGCTATTTCCGTTTAACGTATAAGGTTTAATGTTTAATGTATTGACCATTCGCTAACTGCTTAGTTTCCCAGTTGCTGCAGATCTCCCGGATCGCCGACCAGTATGAGGATGGCGATGGCGATGAGCACTATTAGGAATAGCAGTGCGAGTATTACGAGGCTGAGGGTGACGCGCAGCAGGGTCTTGCCGCGGCTCATTCCGTAGAGCTGTCGGTAGTCGGTGATGAGCAGGGTGATGCAGACGATGGTGGCCACCAGGTTGACGCCGAGTCGTAACGACGGGAAGAAGCATAGGGGTATCATGGCGGCGATGGTGACGAGCTGCAGCTGTACGATGATGTAGGTCTGCGACAGCACCGTTTCGACGAAATTGAGTCGCACGGCGCCGCGCTGGGTGCCGGCGGTTTGCGGGTTGTCGAGTCGGCGTCCCTTGTTGTGGATAGAGAAGGCCGCCCATACGGCGACGATGATGAAGAGGTTGAAGAGCAGGATGGCGTAGAACTTGTGGTCCTTGAGGTATTGCGAGGCGTCGACGAACGCCGCGAAGATGTGGTTGTCGGGCGACAGGACCGAGGTATCCTTCTGCTCCGTTGCCTTCAGGTGATGGGTGCCGGTGAGCCAGCCCATGGCGGAGACGATGATGGTGGTGACGGCCAGCATCTTGAAGGGCGGGAAAAAGAAGAGGTGGTGTCCCGTCAGGTAGTCGCGGATCATGTAGCCGGGCCGCAGCAGCAGGTCGCGCACCGTGCGGAAAAACGAGCGTTCGCCCATGCCCCAGATGTTGAGGAACCCCTGCGCCAGCCGTGCCCAGGTGAAGAGCGTCCACTTGCCGCTGAGGCCGCACTGGGGACAGTAGCGTCCCTCGTAGTCGAAGCCGCAGTGGATGCAGGTGTGGCGGTCGGCGACCGGTGCCGGCGGCTGCTCGCCGCGCTGGCGTCGCCGGCGGGAGCGGAGCCACCAGGCCTTCAGTGTGCGTATAGGACGCTGATTCTTCACTGTTTAATTGTTCGTGATTAGTGAATGGAGAATTGTGAATGGACAAATGAAATTCGTTTACAAAAGTACAATTTTTTTATCACAAAAAAAAATCTTACCTTTGTTCCCATTATTCCCAGTACTCCCCATAATCCACACCTTCACCATGACTCAATTCTCAATTTTTCCATGTTCGCTTCCCTTGTGACAACTGTCAACTCCTGGGTGTGGAGTCCTGCGCTGGTGGCGCTGTGCCTGCTGTCGGGGCTGTGGTTTTCGCTGCGTACCCGCTTTGTGCAGGTGCGACGTTTCGGTGAAATGTTCCGCCTGCTCTTTGGCAGTGCTGGGAAAGACAAGAAAGCCACAGGCATCTCCTCGTTCCAGGCTTTTGCCATGGCTCTGTCGGGACGTGTGGGAACGGGTAACATCGTCGGTGTGGCCACCGCTATCGGATTCGGCGGTCCCGGCGCCATCGTCTGGATGTGGATTATCGCCTTCTTTGGCGCCGGCAGCGCCTTTGTCGAGGCCACGCTGGCACAGATATACAAGGAGAACCACAACGGCCAATTCCGTGGTGGTCCCGCTTACTATATCGAGAAGGGTTTGGGCAGCCACCTCTTCGGCGTCCTGTTCGCCGTGCTGGCAGCGCTGGCCTGCGGCATACTGCTGCCGCCGGTGCAGTGCAACGGCATCGCGCTCTCTTGTGCACAGACGTTCCATGTGGAGGCGTGGGTTGTGGGACTCGTCGTCGCCTCGCTCATCGCGTTGGTCATCATCGGCGGCGTCAAGCGCATCGCCAATGTGGCGCAGATTGTGGCACCCTTTATGGCGGTGCTCTACATCCTGTTGTCGCTCGTCGTGCTGGTGGTCCATTGGCAGGATGTCCCCACCGTGTTTCTCAGCATGCTGCGTGGCGCCGTGGGCATCAACGAGGTGGGCGGCGCCCTGCTAGGCAGTACCATCGCCTGGGGTGTGAAACGAGGCATCTACAGCAACGAGGCAGGGCAGGGCACAGGTCCCATCGTCGCCGCCGCCGCCAAGGTGAGCCATCCCGTCAAGCAGGGTCTCGTGCAGGCCTTTTCGGTCTATATCGACACCTTGCTGGTCTGCACCGCCACGGCACTGATGATTCTGGCTTGCAAGACGTACAATATCATCGACACGGTGCAGCAGACTTCGGGCGGCGCCGTGGTCACCTACCTGCAGCAGAACCCGCAGGCACCTGCCGGCGAGCCGGGCGTATTCTACACCACTGGCGCATTGGGCACCGTCATCGGACCTCACGCCGGCGACATGATTATCTCTATCGCCCTGTTCTTCTTTGCTTTCACCACCATCATGGCCTATTACTACTATGCCGAGACCAACCTCGTCTACCTCTTCAACCGCTGGCGTCGCCGCATCTACAAGAAGCATCCCGAGCGGCTTGAAGAGTTGGAACGCGCCGATAGGTCCTTCGGCGACGACCGCGGCGAGCGCGTCGTGGTGTGGCTGCTGCGTTGCGGCACCATCGTGGCGGTTTTCTTCGGCTCCATGGCGGGCAGTGGCGTGGCTTGGACCTTTGGAGATATCGGGGTGGGAGCGATGGCTTGGATTAACATCGTGGCCATCCTGCTGCTCTCGCCCAAGGCGTTGCGTGCGCTGAAGGACTACGAGCGGCAGAAGAAAGAAGGGAAGGAGCCCAAGTTTGTTCCGCAAGAACTGAATATCAAAAATGCCGAGTTTTGGGAAAAAGAAATGGTTGAAAACTAAATTACTATAAACATGAAACCTGTTCTATTGTCTATTTTGATTCCGTTTTTCATCAATATGGGTTGTGCCATGCGTTCCGGCTCCGGTTCGGTGACGACACTGAAGGTGGATGATTTTTCCCAGATTGTTGCGCAGAAGGAGATGCCGCTCATCGATGTGCGTACCCCGAAAGAGTTTGCCGAAGGCCATATCGACGGCGCGGTGAACATCGACGTGAAGGCCTCCAATTTTGCCGAGCGGGTCCAGTCGTACCAGGGTAAAGTTGCCGTCTATTGCCGCGGCGGCAGGCGCAGTCTCTCGGCTGCCAAAATCCTGGCAGCGCAGGGTTGCACGGTCTACAACCTTGACGGCGGCATCCTCGCCTGGCAGAAGGCTGGCCGTCCGACGGTCAAATAAATGCTATTTCTTGGGCTCGACGTGCAGGGTGATGTGCGTCGTTTCGCCAAATTGTGCTTTCAGCGCGCGCTCTATCTCGCAGGAGCGGGCATGCGCTTCGGCCAGCGGTAGGCTGCCGTCCATGCGGATGTGCATCTCGATGGCGTAGCGGCTGCCGATGCGACGTGTGCGCAGATGGTGCGGGTCGCCCACGTCGGGGAATTGCGCCACAATCTGTAATATCTCCCGTTCCACCTCGTCGGGCAGCGAGGCTTCCATCAGTTCGTCGAGACCCTGTTTCAGCAGCGTCCATGCCACATGGAGGATAAATCCAGCCACCACCAGTCCTGCCAGTGGGTCGAGCACCGTCCATCGGTCGCCCAGCAGGATGGCACCGCCGATACCCACGAGTGTGCCTAACGACGACAGCGCGTCGCTGCGGTGGTGCCATGCGTTGGCTTCCACAGCGGGCGAGTGCAGCGCCCGACCGCGGCGCAGTGTGTATTGACAGATCAGCTCTTTCACGACAATCGACACTACGGCCGCCCACAGCGCCAGCGCGTGGGGTGCCTGCAGCGTGCCACCTTCGTACCAGAACAGCAGTGATTCGATGGCATGCCATCCGAGTCCCACGGCCACCGCTGCCAGCGCCAACCCGATGAGGGTGGTGGCGAGGGTCTCGTATTTGCCATGGCCGTATTCGTGGCTGCCGTCCTCGGGTTTGCCGCTGATACGCACAAACACCAGCACCACGGCGTCGGTCAGCAGGTCTGACAGCGAGTGTACGGCGTCGGCGGTCATCGCGGCACTCTGTCCCACGATGCCAGCCACAAACTTGAAGACAGTCAGCAGCACGTTGCCTATGCTGCCCACCAGCGTCACCTTATAAATCTCGCGTTCCCGTTGTCCCATGGTCTGTCGATAGAGGAAAAGGTTTCTTTTGCAAAGATAGTTATTTCCAGCCAAAGTGGAGCCGCTGGCGCAATAATCTACCTTTTTCGGCGTTTAATGTTTGAGGATGCTGGGGTTATCAGCCTCCCGTTGTCTCACAAATCCCATCGCCACTTGAAACCGAAACTTCTGCTTTTTGCATTATTCCTCATCGCCTCCTCCGGTCTTTGTGCACAGGAGGGGGACTTCGAACGTTGGTTCGACGGTCGCACATTGCGTCTCGACTGTCTCCGTGAGGGATCTGCCGAGGCCGACACCGTGTGGGTGGAACGCTGGCGCGACCGTGGTTCCCAATGGCACGGTTCCCGCAACCAGCTGTTGGACCCCTTCAACAACGGCGACTACCGCGTGGAGATGCGTGACGCCGCCACGGGACGGCTGATATACTCCCGGGGCTACAACACCCTCTTTGGCGAATACCGCAACACCCCCGAGGGGCAGTCCGAGCGGCGCCGTTTTCAGGAGACGCTGCTGTTGCCTATGCCACGCCGCGCGGTACATATTGCCCTGCAGAAGCGCGACACGACATTGCGACTTGCCGACGCTACGGTGATGAAGTTTGACCCTGCGGAATTGGCTGAGTATTCTGAATACTCTGAGTACTCTGAATACTCGGAATCTTTTCCTGTCTCAGCCCTTTCTGGTGACCCTGCCAGGAAGGTTGACATGGTCTTTGTGATGCAGGGCTACGCTGCAGCCGACACGCAGTGCCGGGCTGACTCGCGGCGCATCGCCGACGGGCTCTTTTCTCACGAGCCTTTCTCGTCGCACCGCGACGATTTCAACCTCTATGCAGTGGTGGCCGAAGTTGGAGCGAACTACGGGACCTTCGGCGCCGATCGCTATCTGATGACGTTTGACCTTTGGCGGCTTCACGACGCTGTGGGCACCACACCTTGCGACTACATCGTCATCGTCGTCAATGATGCGCGCTATGGTGGCGGCGCCATCTACAATTTCTATGCCACCACCTCGCTGAACAGGCAGGCGGAGTTCGTGTTGCCCCATGAGCTGGGGCACGCCATCGGCGGACTGGCCGACGAGTATGTCGACGAGTCGCTCAGCTACGGCGAAATGCACCGTATGTCCCGTGAGCCGTTGGAACCCAATATCACCAATCTGGTTGATTTCGCCTCCAAGTGGCAGTCGCTGCTGCCTCCTGGCACGCCGGTGCCTACCCCTGTCCCGTCAGTTCCCCGCAACGAGTGCGGACCCCTCGGCGTCTACGAGGGCGCCGGCTACGCCCCCAAAGGCATCTATCGTCCCACGCCCCATTGCATGATGCGCGACTACGCCCCCTTCTGTCCCGTATGCAGTCGGAGGCTCGAGGAGGTGTTCTCCTATCATTGCAAATGAGGAAATCAGCGGTCGTTTTTCACGCTGTCGTCAATCAACGCTTTCTCCAGCTGTCTCAGCTGCCGCATGTCGCTGCGGTGGGTGAGGTGTAACCAGCCGCGTTGCAGGTTCTGCAGCCAGCGACGCAGGAAGGGATGGATGATGGCGTTGGCGCGTGCCACCGCCACAGCTGTTGCCAGTGCCAGCGCACCCCAGCCGATGCCGCGGGTGCAGCACATCACCACGGTGATGACGATGGTGTAGAGCAGCGACAGCACCAGTCGGATGCCGTAGTTGACCGAGCTACGGAACTGCGGGTCCTTGATGAGCTTTTTGACCAGCAGATGTGTGGGAATCAGTATGAGCGGGTTGCACAACAGTATCCATAGCAGCACCTCGCGCACGGGCTGGAAGAGTGCTGTCGCCGTCACAGCGGCTGCCACGGCAGCCGTGGCGGTCAGCGTCCACAGCGGATGCCACGGGTCGGTGGCGGCGTGCAGGTCGAGGTGAAGCCGTTGGCAGGTGTCGAGATAGGTTCGGGAGAGTTGGAGTGGTTGAGGGTTGAGTTGTTGAGTTGTTGAGTTGTTGAGTTGTTGAGTTGTTGAGTTGTTGGAGGGGTTGAGGGTTGATTTGTTGATTTGTTGATTTGTTGATTTGTTGAAGTGCCGCGCTATCTCGCAGCGGGTGATGAAGCGGTTCCACGCTGTGTTGCAGCGATGTTTCCGTTTGCGCCAGCTACGGTTCAGGATGTGGCACAGGGCGTAGACCTCCTCATAGTTTTCTTTGCTTTCGACATGGTGCATCTGCTGTTTGAGTGCTACCGCCAGTCGTTCGCGCATCTGGTTCAGCGCCACAGGCTCGTCGGCCTCGAATTGCTCCATGAAAGGCTGCACCGGTATGGGCTTGCCGATGTTGATGACCAAGTTGCTGTAGGGGTGTTCGTAGTGGTCGAAGTCGATGCCGGTGGGCACGATATAGAGCGGCGTGTCACCCAGCTCACGCTGCGTCTCTCCGGCGATGCGGAACATGCCCTTGACCAGCGGCAGCAGTTGGTGTCGGTCGTTGTGTCGCCCTTCGGCCATCAGGCACAGCGGCACCCGGCTCAACAGCACTTGTTTCGACTTGGCAAAAATCTCCTCGTTCTTGGCCAGACTCGACTTGCCGTCGCGGATGCGGTAGACGGGCAGAATCTTCAGGAAGGTGAGGAAAGCACGCGCGGCGGGTTTCTGGAATATGTCGGCGCGCGCCAGAAAGACGATGCGGCTGGGCNNGCTGGGCAGCACCGCCAGCATGGCCATGGGCTCCATCAGGGCGTTCTGATGGCATGGGGCGATGATGTAGGCGCCGTCTTTGGGCAGGTTCTCCCGACCGCGGATGACGGTGCGCTGATAATGACAGTGGGTGGCTATGATGGAGGTGGGATGCAGCAGCTCGTAGCCGATATTCAAGTCTTGTATGGGTTTCTTCATGAGGGAAGATGTAATATGTTAGATGGAAGATGTACTAAAGAAGTAAACAGTTGGATGTGCAGGGCAAAGATACAATAAAAATGGGAAATGAGCGTTATTTAATGCGGTAATGTAGGAATGCGTTAGTGTGGAAATGCGTAAGTGTGTTTGTATGGAATGTTAATTTGTACAAGAGCCACAACAAAGTGATGGATCGGTTTCTGAAAATATTATTCTGTGCGAGTCTAATTCTCAGTTCTCAATCCTCAATTCTCCATTCCGTTCAGGCGCAGCGTCCTTACGAGGAGGTGGTGCAGAACCGCAAGGTCTGTTTCGGCACCGTTGTCGACGGTGACACGATACCCCTCTACTACCTCAAGGAGGTGAAGATCGAAAGCTCGTCATGCTTGCTGACGGACAAGGAGATACGCAATAATAAGAAGCTGATACGTAATGTGAAGCTGATGCTGCCGTTTGCCCGTGAGGGCAAGCGTCGGCTCGACCAGCTGGAGGTGGAGATTGCCAAAATGCCCCGCGGCGAGCGTAAAGCGGCGATTAAGAAGGCCGAACGGCAGCTGCTCGACGACTATGGTAAGGACCTGAAAAAGTACACCTTCTCGCAAGGTCTGGTGCTCATCAAGCTAATCGACCGCGAGACGGGCCGCACCTCCTATAAGATTGTCGATGAACTCCGTGGTCGTCTGCGCGCCTCGTTCTATCAGCTTTTCGCTCGTCTCTTTGGCTACAACCTCAAGACCGGTTTCGACCCCGAACACAATAAAAACGACGACCTCATCAACCGCATTGTGATATCGATTGATAAAGGGAAACTATGAAGTTGTTAAGTTGTTAAGATGTGAAATTGTGAATTGTGAATGGACAAATGCTAATCGCTAACCGCTAACTGCTAACCGCTTTTTTAGTTTTTATTTTTTACTTTTTAGTTTTCTATGAAAGGTTTCTGTTCCTTATCCGCTGTTCCGATGCGTGGCGAGCCCTCGCACCGTTCGGAGATGGTGAACCAGCTGCTGCGCGGCGACACGTTTGAGGTGCTGCGCCAAGAGGAGGAGTGGTCATTCATCCGCTGCGACTACGACGGCTACGAAGGCTGGGTGGCTAGTGGTCAGTGGTCAGTGGTCAGTGGGTTTGATGGGTCTAATGGGTTTAATGGGCCTAATGGGCTGGAAGATTTCAATTCTCAATTCTCAATTCTCAATTCTCAATTTCCCAGCCCTGCTGATGTGGCGCTGTGTCGCTACCTTGGCGCCCCCTACCTCTGGGGAGGCCGCACCGCGATGGGCATCGACTGCTCGGGGCTGACGCAGGTATGCTTCAAAGCCTGCGGCATACGGCTGCTGCGCGACGCGTCGCAGCAGGTCACGCAGGGTCAACCGGTAGCCGCCGTTGCCGACGCCCGTCGGGACGATCTGGCCTTTTTCGTTTCCGCTACATCTCAAACCCTCGAAGCCTCGAACCTTTCGACCCTTAAACCCACCCACGTCGGTATCATTCTGGGTGGTGGTCTTATCGTCCACGCCTCCGGCCAGGTACGTGTCGACAACCTCGACGACNNGACCCCGCCAGCGGCAGCTACACCCACCAGCTCATCGCCATCCGTCGAATCGAGATGACCGCTGATAATCGGTAAAAGCGAACACGGATAGCACGGATAAAACGGATCATCCGTGTCAATCTGTTAAATCCGTGGTCAATAATATATTATCTGTCGTCACGATTAAAATGACGAATAAACAGATTTTTCTCCGTATCTTTGTAGCATAAACGAACATACTTGGCCATTCCGATGGGCGGGAAAGGATAGTTGTATAATCCGTTTAACCTGTTCAATTCGTGGTCAAGTGAATTAGATTATGGCAAAACAAGCTACAGAGAGTATACAGTCGGTCTTGCGTCGCCTGAAAGGGGGCGATTGGAAGCCTGTCTATCTGTTGACTGGCGAGGAGAACTATTATATCGACCAGTTGTCGGACTTCTTCGAAAAACATGTCGTCGAGGAGTCGGCGCAGTCGTTTGACCAGACGGTCTGCTATGGCCGCGATGTGGAGATGTCGGCCGTCGTGGGTCTGTCGAAACGCTATCCCATGCTGGGCGATCGACAGCTGGTGTTGGTCAAGGAGGCACAGGATATTCGTGACTGGGAGCCACTGATTCCTTATCTTGACCAGCCGATGCCCTCCACGGTGCTGGTCTTCTGCTATCGTCACAAGAAGATGGACAAGCGCACAAGCCTCTACAAGAAGCTGCAGAAAGTGGGCGAGGTATTCGACTATCCCCGCATCTACGATAACCAGCTGCCGCAGTGGATCACCGACTATGTCGAGGGTGCCGGTTACACCATCCGGCCCGACTGTGCGATGCTGCTGGCCGAATCGCTGGGCAACAACCTCACGGTGATTGCCAACGAGCTGTCGAAGATTTTTGCCACCCTTGGCGAGCAGGGCGCCGTCACCGCCGCCGTAATCGAGAAGGTGGTGGGCATCAGTCGCGAGTACAATGTCTTCGAATTGCAGTCGGCCATCGGTCGACGCGATGTGGTCAAATGCAACCGCATCGTCAACTATTTCGCCGCCAATCCCAAGAGCAACCCCATCCAGATGGTGCTGCCTACTCTCTATTCGTATCTTGTCAAGCTGATGATCTACATCCAGTTGCCCGACAAGGACGAGGCGGCTTCCGTATTGGGAGTCAATCCTTTTTTCGTGAAGGAGTATGCCTCTGCCGCCGGCAACTACACGCTGGGCAAGCTGGCGGCCTGCATCGGCTATCTGAACGAGGCAGACCTGCGCAGCAAAGGTATCCGCAACAGCGGCACCGTGACCGACGGCGAGATACTGAAAGAGTTGGTCTTTAAGATAATACATTGAGTGCTAATGGTTATTGGTTATGGGTTAGTGGTTGTTGAGGTTAGGAGTTAATACAATACCCGAGAAGAGAATAATTTACAAGATTTCGCAAGGCGGAACGCCGAGCAGGAGAACCAAGAAGATGAACCGAATTTTAAAAATACTTTTCTGCGCAAGCATCATTTTCACTTTTCAATTATCCCTTTTCAATTCGGCACAGGCGCAGTGTACGGTGAAGGGTGTGTTGTATGACGAGGACAACGGCGAGGCCATCCCCTATGCCAATGTGGTGTTGGACGGTACGTCGCACGGTGCCGCCACCGACCTCAACGGTTTCTTCCTCATCAACCGCATACCGGCCGGCAGCTACACGCTGCGTGTCCGCTATGTGGGCTATGAAGAACATACCGAATCCATTACCCTCAGCGGCCGACAGACGCTGACGCTCAACATCAAGCTGAAGTCCCGCGCCCGACAGCTGCAGTCGGTGGTGATTACCGAGTCACGCTCCGAGGAGCGCAAGGTGCAGACCCAGGTGTCGGTGGAGAAGATTACGGCCAAGCAGATACAACAGATGCCTTCCATCGGCGGACAGAGCGACCTGGCGCAGTATCTGCAGGTGCTGCCGGGTGTCAACTCGACGGGCGACCAGGGTGGGCAGCTCTACATTCGTGGCGGCTCGATGATTCAGAACCTCTGTATGCTGGATGGTATGATTGTCTACAATCCCTTCCACGCCATCGGCCTCTACTCGGTTTTCGAAACGGATATGATTCTCAACGCCAACATCTATACCGGTGGTTTCGGTGCCGAGTACGGTGGACGCCTCTCGTCGGTAATGGATATCACCACGCGCGACGGTAACAAGCGTCGCCAGAGCGGCAAGGTGGGTGTCAATACTTTCGGCGCCAGTATGTTGCTCGAAGGACCGCTGAAAAAAGAGACTGACAAGGACAAGTCCACCATCTCCTATATCCTCTCGGCCAAGAACTCCTATCTGTCCAAGTCGTCGGGCACCTTCTATCCGTACATAGAAAGCGGCCTGCCCTACGATTTTCTCGACCTCTATGGCAAGCTGAGTATCAATTCCGGCTCGGGTAGCAAGATTAATTTCTTCGGCTTCCGTTTCGACGACTCGGTGAGCAACTATCATTCGCTCAACGATTACCATTGGCGTAACTATGGCTTTGGTTCCAACTTTGTTTTGGTGACGGGCACCTCGTCGTTGCTGGAAGGTACGCTGGCCTACTCGGACTACAAGATCACGCTCGATGACGGTTCCGGTCGCGACCAGCGCAGCGGCATCAAGGGTTTCAATATGAATATCGGCGTCACCAATTTCTATGGAGGTAACAAGCTCCATTACGGTATCGCCATGGAGCAGTACTCCACCGATTATTCGTACTATAATGCTTACAACCTGCGCACCACGCAGGAGGAGCACACCAACAACATCTCAGCCTATCTCACCTACCATGCGCAGTGGGGCAATCTGCTGTTCGACCCGGGTGTGCGCTATATCTTTTACAGCTCGCTCAGCGAAGGGAGCATAGAGCCCCGTCTGGCACTCAAATACAATGCCACTGACCGGCTGCGCTTCAAGTTGGCCGCTGGCCTTTACAGTCAGGTGTTTCTCGACGCCCGTTCCGACAACGACATTGTCAACCTCTTCAGCGGATTCCTCACTGGATCGGGTGACCTGAACAAGCCCTCCACGTTTCGTGGCGAAGAGATTGAGGGATGTGTGCAGCGGGCGCAGCATGTTGTCTTGGGTGCGGAGTACGACATCACCCGTCATCTGAATGTCAATGCGGAGGTCTACTTCAAGCACTTCCACCATCTGCTCAACTCCAACCACAACAAGATGTACGACCGTATGGATGCCGCCTATACCACGCCGGGTAGTCCCTACTATATCGATTTGTACTACATGACGGACTACATGATTGAGGACGGCGTCGCCTATGGTCTCGACTTGAGTCTGTGCTACGATGTGGAACGACTCTATGTGTGGGCCACCTATTCGTTGGGCAACGTGGAACGTACCGATGAGCTGATGACCTATCATCCCCACTATGACCGTCGCCACACGGTAAACCTCATGGTCACCTACGCCTTGGGTGACCAGCGTGAGTGGGAGCTGAGTGCCCGTTGGAGCTTCGGCAGTGGTTTCCCGTTCACGCAGACGCAGGGTGTCTACGAACAGCCGTCGTCGGGTCGTATTTCGCAGAACTACACCACCGCTCAGGGTACCTATGGCATCTATTATGCAGAGCTGTATGGCGGCCGTCTGCCCAGCTATCACCGATTGGATATGGGTGTCAAGCGCAAGTTCTCCATCGGCACGCGTTCTGTGCTAGAGGTCAATCTGGGTGTGACGAATGTCTACAACCGAAAGAACATGTTCTACTTCGACCGCATGACCTTCGAGCGTGTCGACCAGTTGCCCTTCCTTTGGTCCGCCGGTATGAGTTTCTCGTTCTAAACTATTACCGGATGCGGGTCCAGTCGATGGGGGGCTGGCCTTGCTGTTGTAGCAGCTGATTGCATTGCGAGAAATGGCGGCAGCCGAAGAATCCACGGTAGGCCGACAGGGGAGAGGGGTGCGGCGCGGTGAGTATGTGGTGTCGTGAGCGGTCGATGAGTGCCGACTTGCGGATGGCGTAGCTGCCCCAGAGTAGGAACACAATGCCTTGTCGCTGCGCCGACAGCGCCTGGATGGCGGCGTCGGTGAATATCTCCCAGCCTTTGCCTTGATGCGACCCCGCCTGGTGGGCACGGACGGTGAGGGTGGCGTTGAGCAGCAGCACGCCCTGCTCTGCCCAGCCGCTGAGGTCGCCGTGGGTGGAGGGTATCTGGGTACCTAGGTCGTCGTTAATTTCCTTAATGATGTTCACCAGCGATGGCGGCACAGCCACCCCTTCGCGCACCGAGAAACAGAGTCCGTGAGCCTGTCGGGGTTCGTGGTAGGGGTCTTGGCCCAGGATGACGACCCGCACGCGGTCGAAGGGGGTGCTGTCGAAAGCGGCAAAGATTTCGGGTCCCGGAGGGTAGCAGATGTGGTGCTGCCACTCGTCGCGGACGAAGGCGCTGAGCTGCGCGAAATAGGGCGCTTCGAACTGTGGCTGCAGCACTGCGTACCAGCTGGGATCAATCTTTACCATTGCGGATGGGGGAAATTAGACCAATTGGTCTAATAGGCTGATTGTTATTTCAGAAACGGATTGTACTTCTTCTCCTTCCAAACCATGCTGGGAATGCCGTGTCCGGGGAGGATGCGGTAATCGTCGGGCAGGGTGAGGACACGGCTTTGCAGCTTCTCCACCAGCAGGTCGAAGTCGCCGCCAGGCAGGTCGGTGCGTCCGATGCTGAAATGGAAGATGGCGTCGCCGGTGAGCACCGTTTTCTCGTCGTGCAGCACATAGCAGATGCTGCCAGGGCAGTGGCCCGGCACGTAGCGGCACTCGATTTTAAATTGAGAATTGAGAGTTGAGGGTTGAGAATTATTGCTTGCGTCAGCCAAATTTTCAATTTTCAATTTTCCATTTTCAATTGAGATAACGTCGTTGTCGTGGATTTCCTGCACTTCGAGGTCGTCCATATTGTTGACGTTGAAGCCCAACATCGAGCCGTAGACCTCGGCTTGCTTGAGTAATTTACGCCCTTCGGGATGCATGGTGACGGGAAGACCATAGCGTTCGCACACCTGGCGCAGCCCCGCCAGGTGGTCCACATGTCCGTGAGTCAGCAGGATCAGTTTCGGGTTGAGGTCGTTTTGCTCAATGTATTGCTGCAGTGTTGCTTGTTCCGCTGGCGACGACATGCCGGGGTCGACAATGGCGCAGTCGTGTGTCTCGGCATCCCATATAATGTAGCAGTTGACCTGTATGTGGTTGAATTCAAAAGTGCTGACCTGAAACATGTTTTTTTATTCTTCGTTGAACCAGCCGTCGAACTGCTCTCTTTTCAGTGCGGGGATGTCAAGCTTCATCTTCTTGCGCAGACCGCCGAGGTCGTTGAACAGTTTGTTGGGGTTGGCGGCTTTCAGTTGCTCGTAGCTCTTCACACCCGCTTTGGCCAGTACGGCAATCCAGGCTTCGTCTACGCCGTGGGCCACAAGGTCGGCACCTTCGTCCTCGCCTGAATTGGCATGCACCTCGGGCTTCATCTGCGGGAAGAGCAGTACATCCTGGATGCTTTGTGCGCCGGTCATCATCATCACCAGTCGGTCGATGCCGATGCCCATGCCCGAGGTGGGCGGCATGCCGTACTCCAGCGCGCGCACAAAGTCCATGTCGATGAACATGGCCTCGTCGTCGCCCTTCTCGCTCAGGCGCAGCTGCTCCTGGAAGCGGCCCAGCTGGTCGATGGGGTCGTTGAGCTCGCTGTAGGCGTTGGCCAGCTCCTTGCCGCAGACGAAGAGCTCGAAGCGCTCGGTGAGCTCGGGGTTGTCGCGGTGGCGCTTGCAGAGGGGCGACATCTCGATGGGGTAGTCGGTGACGAAGGTGGGCTGGATGAGCTTGCCCTCGCATTTCTCGCCAAAGATGGCGTCGATCAGCTTGCCTTTGCCCATAGTGGCGTCGGTCTCCACGCCGAGTTGCTTGCAGGCTTCGCGAAGCTGTTCCTCGCTCATACCGCTTACATCCACACCGGTCTCCTCCTTGATGAGTTCGCACATCGGGGCACGGCGGAAGGGCGGCTTGAAGTCGATCTCATGTCCCCACACGTTGACCTTGGTGTCGTTGTGCAGCGCCAGGGCGATGCGCTCCAGCATGTTCTCCGTGAAGGTCATCATCCAGTTGTAGTCCTTGTAGGCCACATATATCTCCATGCAGGTGAACTCGGGGTTGTGGGTGCGGTCCATGCCCTCGTTGCGGAAGTTGCGGCTGAACTCATACACACCGGCGAAGCCGCCCACGATGAGGCGCTTGAGGTAGAGCTCGTTGGCGATGCGGAGGTAGAGGTCGATATCGAGGGCGTTGTGGTGCGTGATGAAGGGACGTGCGGCGGCACCGCCGGGGATGCTCTGCAGCACGGGGGTGTCCACCTCGAGGTAGCCCTGCTCGTTGAAGTACTGGCGCATGGTGTTCACAATCTGAGTCCTTTGCACGAAGGTCTCGCGCACCTGCGGGTTGACGATGAGGTCGACATAGCGCTGACGGTAGCGCAGCTCGGGATCGCTGAAAGCGTCGTAGACCACGCCGTCCTTCTCCTTGACGATGGGCAGCGGACGCAGACTCTTGCTGAGTACCGTGAGACTCTTCACATGGATGGAGGTCTCGCCCATCTGGGTGACAAACACATAGCCCGTCACACCGATGATGTCGCCGATGTCCAGCAGCCTTTTGAAGACGGTGTTGTACAGTGTTTTATCCTCACCGGGGCAAATCTCGTCGCGTTTGACATACAGCTGGATGCGTCCATAGCTGTCCTGCAGCTCCACGAAGGAGGCGGCACCCATGATGCGGCGGCTCATAATGCGGCCGGCGATGCTGATGTCCTGATAGCGTGTGTTGTCCTTGGGGAATTCCTCCAAAATCTCGGCACTCTTACAGTTTACCTCATAGAGGGCGGCGGGATAGGGGTTGATGCCCAGTTTCTTCAGTTCTTCCAGCGAGTTGCGACGAATCTGTTCTTGTTCGGTGAGTTCGGCCATAATATTTTGAATGCGTTAATGTGTTAATTCGTGAATCAGTGAATTTGGGATTTTTTGAATGTTAGATTGCAAAGGTACGAAGAAATCGTTAATTGTACGTTTGTTCTCTTTTTTGTATCTTTGCACAACTGAAAAGTTAATCACCATTTACCAGTCATTAATCATTCAAAGAATATGAAAGTTAAGGAACTCGTTGAAAAATTGAATCTGCAGGTACTCTCGGGTGCCGAAGGCTTGGATCGTGACATCGAAGGCTGCTATGTCAGCGACCTGCTGAGCGATGTGATGGGCAATGCCGAGATGGGCAATGTCTGGGTCACCCTGCAAACCCACAAGAATGTGATGGCCATCGCTTCGCTGAAGGAGCTGGCCTGCGTTATCCTGGTCAAGGGACAGACCGCTTCGGAGGACACCCTCGAACAGAGCAACGAAGAGGGCATACCCTTCCTCAGCACCACCATGCAGACCTACGAAACCGTCGGCAAAATCTATCAATTGTTGAATTGTTGAGATGTTGAATTGTTGAGATGTTGATTTGTCCTGCAGTTCGTCCAACGAATAGTCAAATCAACAATTAAACAACCAACAATTAAACAAAACAATGACTCCCTTCAAAGCTGATTTGCACATCCACACGGTGTTGTCGCCGTGCGGCGACTTGGAGATGTCGCCCACGGCTATCGTGCAGCGTGCGCTGGCGCGGGGGCTGGACATGATTGCCATCACCGACCACAACACCACGCGGCAGGTGAAGGTAACGCAGCAGATAGGCAAGTCGCAGGGTTTGTTTGTGCTGGGCGGCGTGGAGATCACCTCGCAGGAAGAGGCGCACTGTCTGGCTTATTTCGAGACCGGCGAGCAGTTGGACGCCATGCAGACGTTTCTCGACGCCCATCTGCCGCCCATTCCCAACGACGAGGACCGTTTCGGCTATCAGCTGATTGTTGACGAGAACGACGAGATTGTGGGTGAGGAACCCTACCACCTGCTCAACGCGGTGGATGTCGATATTGAGGGGCTCTACGACGAGGTGCACCGCATCGGCGGACTCTTTGTGCCGGCGCATATCAACAAAGGCACTACCTCGCTGACGAGTCAGCTGGGTTTTGTGCCGCCAGACCTCAAGGCCGACGGTTTGGAGATCAACCGCTTTATCACGCGCGACGAGATGCTGAAAAAGTTTGCCTACCTGAAACGTTTTAATTTCATCACCGACAGCGACGCCCACTTCATCGACAATGTGGGCGATGTCTACAATGTCATCCAGATGGAGCACCGCTCATTTGCCGAGTTTGCCATGGCGCTCCACGGCGAGGAAGGTCGCACCATCGACACCCTCTACTTCCGCGAACACCGTCTCCCCGGCGGAGTGGGAACGTGATGTTTACTGGTCGTTTAAATCGGATATTTCTTTTGGTTCCGTTCTCCGCGTTACCACGATGGAGAATTCATACAGCAGCCAGAGTGGCAACGCCACGATGCACATGGTGAACACGTCGGTCGACGGCGTGATGAAAGCCGCCGCTACCAGTATCAGCACCACTGCCACCTTGCGTCCACGTCGTAGTAGCGATGACTTCAGCACCCCTATCCGCGCGAAAAAGTAGGCCACGATAGGCATTTCGAACACCAGCCCCATCATAAACNNGTTGACCACCTTCGCGGAGACTTGGTAGGTGCCGAGGAAATTGAACGTCAGCGGAAAGATGAGGTAGTAGGCCAGCGCCATGCCGAGAAAAAACTGGAAGAAGAATGCCAGTATGGCCACCACAGCGGGCTTACGCTCGTTGCTGTAGAGGGCTGGTTTGACGAAAAACCACAACTCCACTATCAGGTAGGGAAACGCAACCACCAGTGCCAAATAGAATGAGATGCTGAGGTGGGTCATCAACTGCGAGGCCAAGTTGATGTTGATGAGGTCAATCTGCTGCACATTGGCGACCAGCCCTATCTTGCCCAGCAGCCGATAGGTGATGAAGTCCGCATTGCACGGTGCCAGAATCAACTGTTCAAAGACAAAGTCCTTGTAACAGAAGGCGGCAACGGCGATACCGAACACCAGCACAATGCAACGTATCAGCAGCCAGCGGAACACCTCCAGGTGTCCCCAAAAAGTCTTGCCCTCAGACACTGGGAAAAATTTGAGTTGAGAGTTGAAAATTGAGAATTATTGCTCCTCTCGCGTTTGCTCGCTCTTTTGATTCGGGGTATCCGCATGAACCTCTTCTGCGGAGGTGATGTGATTCACTTCATCCTCCACGCCGTTCATGGCTTTCTTGTACTCCTTGACCCCTTTGCCCAGTCCTTTCATCAGTTCGGGAATCTTCTTGCCGCCGAAGAGTACCAATACAATCAGCAGGATGACGATAATCTCCGAACCACCGATAATGCCTAACAGTTTCATATTATTTTCAATTTTCTATTCACTAATCACTATTCACAAACCACTATTCACTAAGGAAAATCTCGCAGGTCTCGAAGTTGATTTCCCAGTGGCCGTTGGGTGTGCTCTTCCAGTTGTACTTCTGCGCCATGCGGTCCCACCAGTTCTGGAACTTGGTGCCCGTTTCGCCCATGTCCTTCACCAGTTTCTGGTAGAGGGCGTCGTTGTCGGGTGTGAGAATTTTGGCCAACTCGTTGAGGCCGTTTCTGCGTTCGAAGAGCTGCTGTATCTCGGTGCGCTCCTCGGCGGTCACTTGTCCTACTTTTTCTTTCATCGTGCTTTTTTTTAGAATTTAGTTTTTGCCTTTTAGTTCAGAAATTACCATTCCTTCCGTACATCAAACGGATCCAGATAGTCGATTTCCTTAATTTCCACTTCGGGCATGAAGGTGGCTTCTTTGCGGATGCTCTCCAACAGTCGGCGGGCGGCGTTGCGCTCGGTGTGAGCCACGATGCACTGTTCGTGGCAGGGCGTGTTCACCTCCAGCGTCGTCTTGCGGTTCATCCACACGCAGCGTCGGCAGTGGTAGGCGTCGCAGTGGCGGCACAACGGCGCATGGTCGAGGCGCAGCAATTGCTGGTTGGGAATAGCGGGACCGCTCTGCAGGTCGCCGACAGGCTCCGCCTGGCTGTAGTAGAAGGCTGGACAGATGTAGAATCGTCCGTCGGGTGCCAAGGTGATGTTCTCCACGCCGGCGTTGCAATGGTTGGGTTTGGTCAGCATCATGCGGTCGGTCAACAGGTTCAGCTGCGGTGTGCGTCCCTGCAGGTACTCCGCATTCAGCACCGCCGCCCACTGGTCGAGCAATGTGTTGTACCGTTTCAGATCTTCATCGGTGAAAGTCTCCAAATCGGTTACGACAACATTGAGACGTTGCACCTTGGGTAGTGTAGCCGCAATGGCCTCCCCGCTGTCGAAAAGCTCCGCCTTCTTTAACCTCACCACTACCACCGCGTCAGCCAAATTCTCAACTCTCAATTCTCCATTCTCAATTACCACCACGTCTCCTTTCAACGGGTAGGGCACAATGTCGTGGTGGTCGATGGTGTCTATGGCGTCCAAATACTCCTGCGGCAGCGCGTAGTCGGGGTAGACGAACTGAATCATCAGGTTCTCCTTCATGGCGTAGAGGATGCCCGCCCGCAGGTCGTCGAGGCTTATCAGTCGACGTTCCTTATACGGATTGTCGGCATGGCAATAGCTCACCGACGTATCGTCCAGTAATATAACAAGGTATTGCATCATGGCCTTAACAGATTTCTGGTTTCACATCGCGTTTATTGGCCTCAAACTCCTCGCGGCGGCCTTCCAGCTCCAGCTTGCGGTAGAGCTTGTTCCAGTAGTAGTTGTTGGCTCGCACACGCGCCTTGTGCATCAGGCAGATGGCGGTGCTGCGCTCGTAGATGGTGTTGGTCTGCGCCGCGTCGTAGTTCTCGCCCTGGCACCAGGCGCAGCCGCTGGCCACCTCGCAGTCGAGGCACTTCTGCGGACTCTGCGTCGTGCGGTCGAGCGTCAGGAACGGACGCAGCAGGTTCTGGTTGATACCGTCATGGATATTGCCGATAATGAGGGCTTTCTTGCTGCGCAGCGAGTACTGCGCAAAGCGCGTGCAGGGGTAGAGGTTGCCTGCGGCGTCGACGCTGAGCATCTTACCCGTGCCACACCAATTCTGGTTATCACGCTCTGAATCCATTGGTTTTCCGATATTCTCGCTGAAGAACGAGCAGGCATAGTCTTGGTAGTAGCCGTTGTCGATGATGGCATCGGCCAGCTGCATCAGTTGCTCCTCGAAACGCTTGTCGTCGCCCTCCTGCCATACATCCTCGAACACCACGTTGATATTTACTTCATGGATGCCAAGACTGTAGAGATGCAGCACACTCTCCATGATATAAGGTATATCCGCACTGCTAATGGTCACCTTTGTCCCGGCATCTGGGAACTGCGAGAGCCACAGGGGGATGTTCTTCACCACGTCTTTGTAACTGCCGCGTTCCGATGAGTGGATAATGCCGTTCTCGTCGGGCGTGGCCTGTTTCCACACGCGGTTGAGGTCGTGCTTCTTCTCCGTGCCGTCGATAGTGATACCGATGCTGAGGTGCTCACGGTTCTTTTGGATGAAGTTTTGCACCTCCGGCGTATGGTAGTTGATGCCGTTGGTGGAGAACGAGAAGCGGTAGCTGTTGAACCAGTGGTGGTTCAGCTCGAACATACGGGTCTTGAGGTAGTCGCAAATCTTGTCGATAAGCTCAATCTCCAGGAACGGCTCGCCACCGATAAAGTCCCACACCACACTCTCCTCGCGGAACTCGTCCTCACGGCTCAGCACATAGTCAATAAATGTCTTCGCCGTCTCCCACGACATCCGCTCCTTCACATTCTTCCCCACCAAATAGCAATACTTGCAAGCCAACTGGCAGTCCTTAGTGACAATGAAGGTGATATTCTTGGCAATGCCAGACTGCCAAGGTTCATTTCTTTCTTTTAACATCATTTAAATCAATTATAATTTTATTATAAATAAGCATATACTTGATTTAAAAATATTACCATCTTATTTTATCAGTAGAAGAACCATAACATCCACCATTACATTTACCATCACAACTATCTTTACAACTACCTTTACAACTACCTTCACAAGAGAATTGGCAACCTGTACAATAACCCAAACATCCTTCACATCCTGTAGATGGAGAAGCTTTTGAAACCATGGGTATTTGGAAGAATACTATTCCTGCCAAAAAAGGTAGAGTTCCTTTTGCTGCTTGCCTAAAAAACTCTCGTCTTGTTTGAAGCTCTTTCATTATTATTTTTTTAACTTATGACATTAAATCATTTACTACTCCTAGAACATGTATAACCGCAAGAACCAGTACATCCAGCGAAACAACTTTTGCATGTACCGACACACTCTTCCTTACAATAAGTCTTACAATTTCCTGAACACTGAGTATTACAATCACCTTTACAATCACCTTTACAATCACCTTTACAGGTGCCCACACATGCTCCAGAACAGCCGAATGAACAATCTGTGACAACTTTTTCTGATGCGTTGGCGATAATTGGCGAACTTGTCAATACTATTGCACCAATTACCGGCAATGCTTTATTTGCGGCCTGTTTAAAGAACTCTCTACGTGATTGAAGTTCTTCGTTTTGCTTTCTATCTTTCATTGTTTTAAGGATGATAGTTTTCCCTACTCTCTTTTATGGCATTTCGGGTTTCTCCAGTCATGTTTGTTGCGTTAATTCGATGACGCAGTGCAACCGGTGGCGCAACTACCACTGCAACTACCCGAACATGTACCCGAGCATCCTGTACATCTACCACTACAACCCCCCGAACAACCCCCAGTACAACCACCCTCGCATGTGTTTTCACACCCCATAGGCTCTTTGGTGATTGCTTGTGCAATAACGGGCGAACTTGCCAAAGTGATTGCACCGATAACAGGCAGCGCCTTCTTGGCGGCTTCTTTGAAGAACTCTCTACGCGATTGGAGTTCCTCGTTTTGTTTCTTCTCTTTCATGATTTTGAAGATTTGTGTTTTCCCCTACTCACTTGACGGCTTTTCGGGTTACTCCTGTTTTTATACTTTGCAAAAGTAGTTCTTTCCCATTGTTGAACTTGCGCCCAATATGGGCGTATGCCCGTTTTAGGCGTAGTTGGTGGGACACTTCCCAATACTCTAATTGTCAAATTTAGTATTTAATGCACTCGGGGTTAGATGTGATTACTCCGGAGAATTATTGGTATTTCGTTTGACCTGTTCCGAATAAAGTTGGAAGAAGTCCACACCCATCACTTGGCAGATGATTAGTAGCTGTTGGGTGTCGATGGTGGGTTTGAGGAAGATTTTCTGTACGGTGCGGGGATGGACATGGATGCGTTCGGCAAGCCACTCGTTGGTGTGGCCTTGTCGCCGTAGCTCTTCACGAATTATTTGTCCAATGGGTAACTGCATAAAAAAGAACCGCGAGCCTTTGTCAGCACTCGAGGTTCTGGACTACCTGCTAACAGAACAAAGAAGCTCGCGATTTCTCACGAGCGTTCTGCTTCTAATGCCTGTTAGCAGTAAGGAAAAACGAAATTGTCCAGATTCCGAGTGCTTCCTATAAAGCAAAAACGCTTTAATTATTTGTCGTTTTTATACTATTCTTTTGCTATGTATCTTGTATTTAGTTTGTTAAGTTTTATTATAACAATTCTTCTCTACTGCAAGTATACGAAAAATATTTTAAGTGCTAAATATTCGTGGCTGTGACTCTAAAAAGGTTTGGATCCTTGTCTATTGTCCCATATTGTGGCAATATACACTGAATCTTCTTCAATAAAGTAATAGATTCTGTAATCCAGTACATTTATATATCTGTAAGTTGGTGGGTCCAGATTTTCATCGTCGATGCGTCCTATATATGGAAACCGTTTCAAATATAGTACAGTATCTGATATTTTTCGTAGTCTATTGTTTGCAACAACCGTTCCGGAAAGTTTGAGATAGAAGTCATAAATGTGTGCGACATCTATTGATGCACGGCGTGTCCAATGGATGCTATAATCCATATTGAGCAAACAATTCTTCGTGACTAATACATCTACCAGCTTTGTAGTCTTCTTCTGCCTCTTTTATGTTGGAGACGAATTCTTCACGGGTATAGGTACAGGGACGATGGATACCTCTCAGTATTGCCAGGACTTCTATCAGAGTCTCCTCACTTTCAGTCTGTGCGGTGAGGCTTTGAACTTCATCTCGAAGAGAAACCAAGTCGTTTGTCGGAATATTGGGGTGTTGCGCAGTTATGTTCACTTTTAATTAGTGTTTATGTTTCAATTCTATCTACCTTGCAAAGGTAGTAAAAATCTTTAATTGTCCCGCAATATCAGACGGATATTTTTCGATGTGTGTCGAAGATGCGTCATGCCACTAACCCCACACANNGGGGTTAGTGGCATGTCAGGGTGTTGCGATTCTGCCTTATCTCTTGACAATCTTCTTTGTTGTGCCTTCGGCTCGGAGGAGGTAGATGCCTGCGGGGAAGGTGCTGATGTCGATGGCGTTGGCGCCCTGGTGGAGGGCTCCGCTTTGCATCAGGCGGCCGTTGATGTCGAAAATCTGGTTGTCGATTTGGTTCTTGTGGCACGCCACATAGATGCGGTCGGTGGCCGGCAGGGGCCAGACGCCGCTGATGACCGAGGAGGCTTGCTCCACACCCGAGGGGTTGTTTTCGTGGATGACCGCCACGCCGGTGAGGTCGAAGCCACCGCTGCGGTACCTGTCTCTTATACACATCTGAC
>LXOW01209569.1_pt1 | contig 26726 bp, 22 predicted proteins | sample 1368591 | NCBI WGS metagenome assembly LXOW01 (sample SAMN04884650, study PRJNA319009) | bovine gut metagenome | isolation source: Cow rumen | host: Bos taurus | place: Italy: Legnaro (PD) | collected 2014-07-09
ACGATATCGTCGCAGCGGTCCTTCACGCCGCAGGCGGCAAAGTAGCTCTCCTCCCGGGGGATCCAGCGCTTGAGGAAGGGCACCATGCCCCGGACCCCGTTGCGAAGGAGGAGCCGCCCCTGCTGTTCCTCCTGGGACACCTGCAAAAACAAAGCCAGGTCGTAATAGTTCCCCCAGTCCGGCAGCAGGGCGTAGGCCCCCTCCACGACGATAAGGCGGCCGGTCACAGATACCCTGTCCGGCAGCAGGGCCTGCTCCTGGCAGGAGAAGGGGGCGTAGGCGAAGTCCTGCCCCCGTGACAGGGGTTCGAGCACCTCCGAACGGAACCGGTCCCTATCCACGTTCCCCCCGGGCAGGGCCTGCATCTCCTCAGTGAACCGGTCCGCCGGCAGAAAGAAATCGTCCATGTGGACCGCGGCGCCGCCGAACCGGTCCGCCAATTCTCCGGCGAAGGTGGACTTCCCGGAGCAGGACATGCCGTCCAGGGCCACGATCACCCGGTCTTTTTCCTCCAGGCGCCCCGCGATCAGGGCGACGGCTTCCTCTTTCGATATCATCACAGCACCTGCAAAAGATAGAATTTCAGATAGTAGGTCTCGGGCACCGTGGGCAAAATGGGGTGGTCCGGCCCCTGCTGCCGCTGCTCGATGAAGCGCAATGTCACGTCCGCCTCCTGGGCGGCCTCCAGCAGCATCCGCTTGAACTGGTCCTCATACATGAAGTGGGAGCAGGAGCAGGTGGCCAGATACCCGCCCCGGGGCAGCAGCTTCATGGCCATGCGGTTGATCTGCTTGTAGCCGTTGAAGGCAGCTTTGGCCGTGGCGTTGGACTTGGTGAAGGCCGGCGGGTCCAGGATGATATAGTCGTAGTCCCGGCACTTTTTCGCCGTCAGCTCCGTCAGCAGATCGAACACGTCCGCCTTCCGGGGCGATACTGCAAGGCCGTTCAGGGCGGCGTTGCGCGCCACCTCAGCGAGGGCCAGCTCCGACACGTCCACCGCCGTCACCGAGGCGGCTCCGGCCTGGGCGCAGTTCAGGGCAAAAGCCCCCGTGTGGGTGAAGCAGTCCAGCACCCGCTTGCCTTTGGCGAGCTTGGCCGCCGCCCGGCGGTTGTACTTCTGGTCCAGGAAGAAGCCGGTCTTTTGTCCGTTCACGTAGTCCACCTCGTAGCGGACGCCGTTCTCCGTGATCCTGACCAGGCCGTCCCCCTCGGTCTTAAGCCCCGGCAGAGAAACGTACCCCTTGCCCTGGGAAAGCCCCTCCTTCAGCCGCAGGGGGCTCTCGTTGCGCTCGTAGATCACGTCGATATCCACGCCGTCCTTTTTGAGTTCGTCCAGGAGCAAAGAAAGCAGCATCCCCTTGCGGACCTCCACGCCCAGGGACAACACCTCCGTCACCAGCACGTTCTCAAACCGATCCACGGTCCAGCCGGGGAGCCCGTCCGCCTCCCCGAAGATGAGGCGGCAGGCGGAGAAGTCCTCGCCCATGACGGTCTTGCGGTAGTCGACGGCGTAGCGGACCCGGCGGCGGAAAAAGGCTTCGTCGAAGGTGTCGTTGGCGTTCTTCGAGAGGATACGCACCAGAATCTTGCTCTGATCGTTATAGAACCCGCTGCCCAGATAGACGCCCTTGTCGCTGAACACGTCGGCCACGGCTCCGTTCTCGCAGGGCGATAGCTCCACGACCTCCGCCCCGTAGACCCAGGGGTGGCCGTTTCTAAGGCTCTGCTCCGCCTTCTTGTTCACCACGATCCGGGGAAACGCGCGTTGGCTCTTCATGCTCTTGCCTCCAGGATCACAAAGGAGCAGGGGCCCAGGACGCCCTGTTCAAAGGCGCCGATCTGAAATACCGCCCGCCCCGAAAGGCCCGTGTTCACGGGCTTATTTGAGGGGTTCGCCGCCAGGGTGAGGCCGCCCCGCCGGTAAACGAGCAGAGGGTCGTCCTTTTGGGCGTACAGGACCGTAAAGCTGCCGTCCGATCGCAGGTCCGGCGTCCCATGCCGCAGCCGCAGCAGGGCTTTCAAGGTGTTCAGCAGGGAATCGGGGTCCTTCTGCTGCCCGCTGACCGTGGGGGCGTCCTTTGCCGGGTCCACGGGCAGGTACAGGCTTGCCGCTTCGCCGTCGGAGAAGCCCAGGTTCTTCCCCTCGCTCCACTGCATGGGCGTCCGGCTGCCGGTGCGGGTGTAGCCCCCCTCCTTGGTGGGCAGGTATTCCAGGTAGCGCATGCCGATCTCGTCCCCGTAGTAGAGGAAGGGCACCCCGGGCAGGGTGAAGAGCAGGGCCATGCCCACCTTCAGCTGTTCCGGCGTCATATAGTGGCTGATCCGGGGGGTGTCGTGGTTGCCGGTGATGAAGCTCATGTACCCGTATTCCCGGCTGGCTTCGTACAGGTCCGCGTAGTCCGTCACGAAGGCGAGGGGATCGTTGCCCTTCAAATAGGCGTCGGCGGAGCGGACCAGCTTGTTGTAGCCGTTGCCCCAGTGATCCAGATAAAAGTCCATGTCGAAATCCGCCAGGCACAGAGCCTGCCGGGGCCAGCCCCATTCGGCCACGAAGGCAGCCTCCGGGAACTCCCGGCGCATTTCACCAAGGAGCCCCTTCCACAGGGCGCAGGTGCGGCTCTTCTCGTCATCGTCCCCCTTGATGAGGGAGTTGGCCATGTCCACTCGGAACCCGTCGCAGCCCTTTGTAAGCCAGAAGCGCATCACGTCCGCCATGGCGTCCCGGGTGGCCCTGGCGGCGGGGGCGTCCATGGGGGTCTGCCAGGGCTCGGTGACCTTGGCCCAGCCGTAGTTCAACGCCGGCTGGCATTTGAAAAAGTTCAGCATGTAGGTGCCGTTTCGGGGGGTCTCGCCGCCGATATAGGGGTGGCCCGGGGTGCCCTTGATCCAGAAGTCGGTCCAAACGTACCGGTCGGAATACTCGTTTAGCTCCGCCTTGCCGCTTTCCAAAAACCAGGGGTGCTCCTCGGAGGTGTGGCCGGGGACCAGATCGAGAAGGACCCGGATGCCCAGCTCATGGGCCTCCCGGAACAGGGCGTACAGGTCCTCGTTGGTGCCGTAGCGGGGGGCCACCAGCTTGTAGTCCCGCACGTCGTAGCCGCCGTCCTTGAAGGGGGAGTCGAAGCAGGGGTTCAGCCACAGGGCGTTGCAGCCAAGGTCCTTCACGTAGGAGAGCTTTTGGCGGATGCCGTTGATGTCCCCGATCCCGTCAGCGTTGCTGTCGTAGAAGGAGGAGGGGTAGATCTCGTAGAATACGGCGTCCCGGAGCCAGGCGGGTCTGTTCATGGTCATTCTCCTTAGAAAAAGTATTTATCGGCGAAAGCCGGAAGAAATAGCGTTTGTGGGACAACTGTCCAGGCATCGGCCGCAGCGGATGCACTCGGGGCTGTTGGGATGCTTCACCACGTCCACGTCCATGGGGCAGGCGGCGGCGCACTTTCCGCAGCGGACGCACCTGGCTTTCGACACCTCCAGCCGGTAGAACCCCACCCCGTTGAAGAGCCCGTAGAAGGCCCCCAGAGGGCACAGGTACTTGCAGAAGGGCCGGAAGACGGTGAGGGCCAGCAGGACGATGGCCAGGAGGACCCCCAGCTTTACGTAGAACAGGGGCCCTCGCAAAGCGGCGAAGGCGGGGTCCAGGCCGGTCAGCGGCAGCCCCGCCTCCAGCAGGCCCGCCGGGCACAGGTACTTGCAGAAGGCCGGCTCCCGCAACAGGACGGCCAGGACGATCAGCAGGATCAGCACCGCGTATTTGAGATACCGCAGGGGCTTGTCCAGCCGCCGGGGCAGCTTCAGCTTGGGCAGGGGCACCCTGTCAAGAAGGTCCTGCAGGAGGCCGAAGGGGCAGAGAAAACCGCACACCAGCCGCCCCAGCAGCACCCCGAACAGCACCAGCGTCCCCAGCACGTAGGCGGGGAAGCGGCCCTTCTGCCCAAGGGCGGCCTGGAGGGACCCTATGGGGCAGGCCCCCAACGCCCCGGGACAGGAGTAGCAGTTGAGCCCGGGGACGCAGAGGACCTTGGACTTCCCCTGATAGATGACCCCGTTCAAAAAGCCCGGAACGTAGGCGTTCTGACAGGCGGCGGCCAGGATCTGTATAAGGGTGCGGCGGCGCTGTCGCTTCATACGCCCAACCCCATGCATTCAAGGCAGATATAGATGGCCTTGCGAAGGGTCGCCGCCGCCTGGCCCGTGGCCGCGCCCCACAGGATCAGCCCTATGCCCAGCCCCAGCAGGGCCCATTTTATCCATCCCGGCTTCATTTGGCCTTCAGGCTGTCCAGCCGGGTCTGTATCTCGCGCAAATAGGCGTCCGCCACGGAGCCGCCGCCCCGGGGCACGCCCACGATCCACTGGCCCACCTGGTTGCCGGTTTTATCCAAAAACAGGGTGGTGGGGATGGCGGTGACCCGGTTCAAAAAGCCCCCCATGAGCCCCTCGGAGCCCTGACCGTCCAGACAGGGGAAGGCGCAGCCGTTCTCCTCCAGCAGGGCCCGGGCGTCAAGAAGGGCACCGGGGTCGTCCACCGTCACGGACAGGAGGTTCACGTTCTCGGGGAGCTTTTCGTAGAGCTCGCCAAGCTCAGACAGCTCCGAGCGGCAGGGTCCGCACCAGCTGGCCCACACGTTCACCATGGTGAGGTCGTACCGGCTTAAGATCTCCTCGGTCACCGTCTCTCCCTCCAGGGTCCGGGCGGTGAAGGTGAAGGCGCAGGAAGCGGGGGCTTCCGCCTCCGGCGCTTCCGGGAGGGCCGTTTTGGCGGCGGGCACGGCGGTGACCTCCGCCTCCGGGGCGGGGGCCGCAATGTTCGCCTTGCGGCAGCCTGCGGCCAAAAGCAGCAGGATCATACATATAGCTATGGGTTTCTTCATGTTCATTCCTTTCCTGAAAGGGTCAGCAGCCCGGCGCAGGGGGAGAGACGGGTGAAGGTGAGCCCCGGCAGGGCGGAGCGCAGTTCCTCATAGACGAAGTAATGCTCCTCCTCGTCCCATTCCTCGCCGCTGGCTGCCCGGCACCGATCCAGGGCCGCCCGGTCCGAAAAGGCCACGTCGCCCACGAGCACCTTCCCGCCGGGCTTCAACAGCCTTTGGAGCGCCTTCAGCAGGGGGACCTTCTCCTCATCCGTCAGATGGTGGAGGGCGTAGGTGCTGACGATGGCGTCGTACCGCCGTTTTAGCAGCTCCGGGCAGAGGCCCCGGGCGAAGTCCCCGCAGAACAGATGGGCCTCCGGCATCCGCTGCCGGGCCAGTTCCAGCATCCGGGGAGAGAAATCCTGGCCCCAGATCTCACAGCCCCCGGTATAGAGCTGGGCGGTCAATGCCCCGGTGCCGAACCCAAGGTCCAAAATGACGGGCCGCTCCGCCTGAGGCAGGTTGGCGAACACCGCCCGGAGCACTTTGCCGTACCCGGCGAAGGGGTAGCTGTCCGCCGCCTCGGAGCTCAGGACGCTCTGCTCATACTCGTCCGCCCAGCGGTCGAACCCGGCCTCGTTCAGCATATGCCCACCTCGTTCTCTGCGCTGTTCCTATCATACCCGAAACGATCCCGTCTATCAAGCGGAAATAGGGTCTGCTGCGTCACTGCCCGGCGCCGCCCCAGCCGGTCATTCGGTCCATGACGGCGTACAGGGCCAGATACTTTTCCTCCCGCATCCGGACCTTATCGCCCAGGTCAAGGATCGAACCGCTGTTCGGATCGTCTTTCCAATCGGGCAGGCCCGGTCCGTTGGGGTCCCCGGCGGCGGCAAAGTTTTTCACGTAGCCGAGGATCGTCCCTTCCAACGCCCGGTCCGAATCGTCGAACACCCTGGACTCGGCGGGGATATTCCCGTAGAAGTAGGGCAGCTCCCCGCTGTGCCAGCTGCCCAGGCGGCCGTTGGTCTTGCTGAAATAGTATTCCCAGGCCGGGATACCGTTTTGGGCGGCCAGCCGGTCCAGACAGTAATGGGGATAGTTGAAGAACACCGCCCCGTAGATCTGGGCCCAGCAGCTGTCGGCCTCCGCGTCCGTGGCGGGGGCGTAGAGGGCGAGCACCTCGTCGGCGTATTCCTTGAAGTAGCTGCGCACCTTCCCCTCGTAGTTCTTCAAATTGGCGTGGGAGAACATGATGAAGGGCCCGCTTTCCTCGGCGTTGTAGCCGTGGAGGATGGCCTCCTCGTTGTAAACGCCCCTTTGATAGGATTCGTAGGGCGTCTCCGTCAGGGCGTAGCCGTCCACGGTCATGTGGTGCTGGGTGTAGGCCTCGTTCACGATCTGCCTGGCGGACAGGGCCCTGAGCTCGTCGGTGGTCTCGACCCCGTACCGGGCTTTCAGCTCCCTGCCGGAACTTAGGGCCTCCTCAAAGCTGCGGAAGGAGTGGGGGGGCTCCGTGGAGGCCACGGTGGAGCTTTCCAAAATGACCCGGCGGAAGAGGCCCCGGGCCAGGGGCGACGTGCAGAGGGCGCTGACGCTGGCGGCCCCGGCGCTTTCCCCGGCCAGGGTCACGTTGTCCGGGTCCCCGCCGAAGGCGGAAACGTTATTTCGCACCCACTCCAAAGCCTTGATCTGATCCAGCAGCCCGTAGTTGCCCGTGGTGCCGTGGGGGGATTCCGCGGCCAACCCCTCGTCGGCCAAATATCCGAACACCCCCAGCCGGTAGCCCATGTTCACCACCACCAGGCCCTCCCTGGCAAGGCCCGTGCCCGCGTAGTCAGCGTACCAGGGCTGGCCCGTCTGGAGGGTCCCTCCGTGGATGTAGACGATCACCGGCAGGCCGCTGACGTCACCGGCGGGCTTCCATACGTTCACGTAGAGGCCGTCCTCGCTGACCGGGGCCACGTAGTCGTCCGTCAGGGAGATCTTATAATCGTGATAGCCGATGATCTGGGCCAGGCTGTTGTAGATGGGCAGATGGGTGGGCTGCATGCACATGGGGGCGAATTGATCCCCGTCCAGGACGCCCTCCCAGGGCAGGGGGTCCTGGGGCTCCTTCCAGCGAAGCGCCCCCACGGGGGGCTGGGCGTAGGGGATGCCGGCGTACAGCTCCACGGCCCCGTCGTCGACGATCACGCCCCGGACCTGCCCCTTTTGGAGCGTCACGGGCTTAGTGTATACCGGCGTCTTCCCCTCGTAGGCGGGCACGGCCCGGGTGGGGGGCCAGGTGATGAACAGGACGAGGGCGAAGGCAAGCAGATACCCCATATACCCCAGGAGCTTCACGTACCAGCGGCTCCCCTGCAGCAGCTTCCAAAAGAGCAGGACGAAGCCCGCCGTGGCGGCGATAAGCAGAGCGAACCCCCACAGGGTGTTCTTGTTCAGTTCCAGCACCGCCGCCATAATGACGAACAGCAGCCCCGTCGCGATCCCAAAGCCCAGCATACGCTTCCTCCCGCTGTGTTTTTTATCAGTATATCATCTTTGCCCGGTCCGGGGAACCCCCTGACTGCAAGCGTCTGCCCATAAAAAGGGAGGCGGCCATCGATCGGCCGCCCTCCGCGTTCATACTCTCCGCTGCCCCGTTATTTCCACAACCGGCACAGGTCCATCTCCTTGTCCTGGACCATCCGGGCGACCACTTCGGCCGCCATGTCGGGCCGGTCGGCATAGAGGATGGTGAGCAGGGCCTTGCGAGCCGCCACATACTTGTCAAAGGCCAGGCGATTTTGGGCGATGAGGACCCGAGCCTCCTTGTCGGCGGCTTTGTAGCGGTCGTTGGTGCGGCTGTTCAGCATGGCCTCCCACATCCGCTGAGCCCGCAGGAAGGCTGCTGTCCGGGAGTCCTTGTTCACGGCGTCATCGACCAGGGCCATGATCCGCTCATCGGCAGCGGCATGGTCGTCACAGAGGACCTCGGTGTACTTCAGCTCCGCTCCGTCCCGTTCACCCTCGACGCGGACGCAGGTCTCCGCAGAAGCGGCGTCCAGGGCGTCATGGACGCCCAGCACGCTGTCCACCCGGGCCTTGGGGGCCGTGTGGAGGTCGTAGCACAGGTCCACGCACCGCTCCCGCATCTCCCGCTCCAGCTCCCGAGCCACGGTCAGCGGCTCGTCAGGATAGAGGCTGTTGAGCAGAGCTTCGTATGTCTCCAGGTACGCCAGATACGTCAGACGCTGGTTCATGATGGCCGCGGCGGCCTCGCTGCCGGCCTTCTCGCAGGCGGCCTCATATAGGGCATCCATAGTCTTCTGCCAGGCGGTCCGGGCGGCCTTCAGGTACTCTTCCTCGGAGCTCTCGGCGGCCTTGAGCTCCTCCAGCACCTTCAAGTGGTCGGCGCAGAAATGGACGGTGAAGGCATCGGTGCCGCTGCCTTTGCCCGTCAGGGTCCGGCTGCAGCAGTCGTCGCCGCTGAGCAGGGAACCGTCGTCGTCGAACTCATAGCCGTAGGGATCTTCGCACCAGACGGGGCTCTCCACCAGGTTGGAGGTCTGCACTGCGCCGTGGCCGTTCAGATCATACCAGACGGCGGCCTGGTTGACCACCTTCTTGTTCTGGACGTCCTGCTCGTTCACGATGTGATAGAAGGAGTAGGTACGGGAGGTGCCGGGATACAGGTTCTCGAAGGCGCCGATCTCTCCGCTGCCGTCCTGAAGGCTGTCGCAGACGATGCCCTCTGTGAGGAGGGTCTCGCCCACGTTGGTCACCACGATGGAATAGGTGATGGTCTCGCCCAGCTGATACCCTTTGGGATCGGCAGGGGTGCTGCTCTCAGCCTTGGTCACCGCAAGATCGGTGATGTAGCCAGCGGGATCGTCAAAGCCCGTGTCCACCCGAACGACGTTGCTGACGGCGTCGTCCACCTCCATGGCGTAGGCATAGTTGTCCACGTAGGTCATAAGGGCGTCAAATTCCGTGACCACATAGTCAAAGTCCAGCGTGACGGACTCGCCGGGAGCAAGGTCGGGGCAGGTCCGGCTCTCACCCACCAGAGGGTCCACCACCATGATCGCTTTCTGAGTCGTGCCAAAGTTGTTTAGCACGCTGACCTGGTAATGGACCGTCTCCCCGGGCACGTAGAAGAGACTGTTGGCCGGAGCGCCCACCACGGACTTATGCAGCACTAAAGACGCTTTGTTGGTGACGGGAACGATCACGGGCGTGGACCGCTGCTCCATAGCCTCAGCGCTGTCGGGGTCCGNNCGCGGCCTTGCCCTCCCCGGGCTCCAGGTCCGTGGAGAACATCACTTCCTCAGGGTAGCCGTACATGCTGTCCAGCAGGGTCAACCCCTGGATGGCCACGTCGCCCACGTTCTGCACGTAGAGGTTGTAGTACAGGGTCTCGCCCAGCTGGTAGCCGCTGGGATCGGCGGGGGCGTCGTTCAGCAGGACCTTTTCTACGATCACCGCGCTTTCAGAAGGGATGGGCCACCCGGTATACCCTTCCGGGTCCTTGACCTGATAGTCGAAAGATTCGGTGTTGGATGTGCACACGTGAGCCTCGCCGTCCAGACTGTCGCCGAAGAAATAGAAGTCGAACTCCGTGGCGCCGAAGAGATTCTCGGAAGCGGTGCCGGGGATGATGTCCATAGGCCCCATGGACCAGGGCAGCGACACGTTGGCATACTCCCCCGGATACAGGGTGACGGTGGTGGGCAGTTGGCTGGACTGGCCGGTGCCGCCGGTGTAATCCAGGACGTTCAGCGGCTCCGTGCCGGTGTTGATCAGCGTTACGTCATAGATCAGCAGGATGCCGCCGGTCTCGTCGTTCATCAGATCCTCGTAGTCATACGCTTCCGTCTTGGGAGAGAGCTGGATCATGATCAGGGTCAGATCGTAATCGTCCTTCTGCCCCAGCATGGGAATGGGCATCTGTTCCGTGAGACCGCAGCGCTCGCACTTGCGCTCCAGTATTCCCTCCTCCGTCAGGGTGGGGGCTTTGAGCACGTACCAATCGGTCCAGTCATGTCCGAGGGCCGGGACGGCTTTGGTGAAGGTGTGATCGCTGTTGCGGCGGCACACGTACCGTTCTACGCCGTCCTCCGTGCAGGTGGGAGCCTGTATGGTTTGCGGGCCCATCCAGTCGTGCCCGAGAGCCGGAACAGTATCGGTATAGGTCCTGTTGCAGTAGACGCAGCGATAGGTTATATAGCCCCCGTTGTAGCAATCGGGGTCCTGCTGATTGGTGATGGTCCAAAAGTGGTTGCCGCCGTTGCGGATAGAATCCCGACCGTCACAGGGACCTACCGGCGGCTCGGCGAAGGAAGCGCCGGGCACCAGCGTCAGGATCATGACCAGGAGCAGCAGCAGGGCGATCCGTTTACGCAGCTTCATTAGGATACCTCCTTTTCTTGAGGGGACGAGTCCGTCCCACCCCGGGAATGTCATACCAGCTTCATTGTACCAGAGCCTGCCGGAATTGACAAGGAACGGAATATGAACAAAGCCCCTTTTCGCGGCGGAAAAGGGGCGGGGACAAAGCTGTTTTCAGGTGGTTTTCTGTTCGAGGGGCTTGATCTTCTTCCGGTAGAGCCGGAGCATCAGCAATGCGGCGATGATGAGGTGGGTGAACTCGGCGATGGGGAAGGCCCACCAGACCGCCTCGATGCGATGGGTGAACCGGGCCATCATATACGCCGCCGGCAGCAGGATCACGAGCTGGCGGCAGAGGGAGGTGATCATGCCGTAGACGCCCGTGTCCGTGGCGCCGTAGACCGTGCCCATGGAGATACCTACGGCCGCGCACACGAAGCCCCAGGCGATGATGTGGATGGTGGTGACGGTGACGGAGTAGGTGAAGTCGGAGACGGCGAAGAGCTTCATGAGGGTGGGGGCCCCCAGCTCGAAGAGGGCCGTGCCCGCCACCATGAACACGGCGCAGAACAGGGTCAAAAGGCCGTAGGCCCGCATGAACCGCTTCTTGTTCCGGGCCCCGTAGTTGTAGCCCAGGATGCTCATGGCCGCGTTGTTGAGGCCGAAGACCGGCATGAAGATCACGGACTGGAGCCTAAAGTAGGTGCCGAAGGCGCTCTTGTAGGCGTCCACGTAGTTTACGGCGGGGTCCAACGTCTCCATGTGGTATTCGCCCAGGCTCTTTAAGATACCGTTCATGCCCAGGTACATGATGGTACCCACGGCCTGCATGAGGATGGAGGGCACGCCCACGGAGTAGATGTCCTTCACGGTCCGCTTCTGGAGCTTGAAATGGGGGCGCTTCAGCTGTATCTCGCTCTTGGATCGGGTCAGCATGACGAGGGCCAGCGTCATGGACGCGAACTGGCCCGCCACCGTGGCGATGGCCGCGCCGGTAACGCCCATGGCGGGGATGGGCCCGAGGCCCAGCACGAACACCCGATCGAGGACGATGTTGGAGATGGCCCCGGTGAGCTGCATCATCATGGCCACCATGGTCCGGCCCTGACTCGTCATGATCCGCTCGATGCCCACGGAAAGGAAGATGCCCACGCTGAGGGACAGGCAGATGGTCATATACTCCGTGCCGAAGAGCCGGACGATGGGGTCGTTGTCCTGCCAGCGCATGAAGGCGCCGGAGAGAAAGAGGCCGATGCAGGTGAAGAACAGGGAGCTGATGACCAGGACCACCAGGCCGTTGCCCGCGGCCCTATTGGCGTCCTCCCCCCGCTGTTCGCCCAGCCTGCGGGAGATGAGGGAGTTCATGCCCACGGCGGTGCCCACGGCCACGGAGATCATGAGCATCTGGAGGGGGTTCACGGTGGACAGGGCGTTGAGGGCCTTGTCGCCGATGGTGCTCTCCGTGCCGGGCACGTACAGGTCCCCCAGGATACGGGTCAGCTGGTCGGGAGAGAGGGTGGAGAGCCGGGACACGAACACGCTGTCCACGATGTTATAGAGGGCCTGCACCAGCATGCTGACGATGATGGGCCAGCCCATGGAAAGCAGCAGCTTTCCTTCCGGCGCGGTGGCCATTTTGTTTTGTCTAGTTTGTTCCATGGGCGGTATTATATCGGAGGATCGTCGGGGAAGCAAGCTTTTTTGTGAGGCGCAGGTTCATTTTTCAACCGTTTTCGAGGTTGAAAAGGATAGAATAATATAATATTATAATGAAGCAGGTTCGTTATCAAATTCAAAGAAAGGAGAAACGCCCATGATCACGAACGCTCGGAGGTCTGAGCTTAAATAAGTGGATCGTAAGCTCAGACGTATCCTAATGGCATTAGGAGGCGCATATGAGCTATATCAAGGCAGGGGATGTCCTGCCCAATGAGTTAGTCGAAGCGATTCAGCAATACGTGGACGGGCAGTCCGTCTACATTCCCCGTAAAGCCAAACAGGAATGGGGCAGCGAGACATCTGCCCGGAGCTTCTTTCGTGAACGAAATGAAAGGATATACGCCGCCTGGCAGGCCGGCGAAAGCGTCCGGGAATTGGCCCGCAGCTTTGCTTTATCCGAAAAAAGCATCCAGCGCATCGTGCGCGAGCAAAAACAACAGTACAGCATAAGGAGAGACAAAATATGAATATCACCCTGCGACCCATCGACGAAAATAACCGGGAAGCGGTCCTTGCCCTGTCCGTCCGGGAGGACCAGCCCTTCGTGGCCCCCAACGACGTTTCGCTCAGGCAGGCGGAGGAGACCAACGCCGAATATCCCGGCGTGGCCCGGCCCTTCGCCATCTACGCGGACGAAGAGCTTGTGGGCTTCTGCATGTTCGCCTTCGCGCCCGAGGAGGAGGACGAGGAGGATCGGTACTACCTCTGGCGGTTCATGATCGACCAACGCTATCAGGACAGGGGCTACGGCCAGGCCGCCCTGGATGAGATCATTCGCTATTTCAAGGATAACGGCGCGGACAGGCTCTATCTTTCCACGGAGCCGGAGAACGAGCGGGGCATCCACGTCTACGAGAAGGCGGGCTTTCGCAGGACCGGCGTCATATCCGAAGGCGAGGCCGTGCTCATGCGGATGCTGAAGGGCCCCCGCAAGACGATCCGCGCGTTTTACGGCGTGGACGTGGACAAGGCCCTGGGCATCCGGGGCAAAAAGGGCTACGGCGTCAGCATGGCGTCCTACGACGGGGACGAGATCGCCACCTACTGCTCGGGCAGCGGCCGCTACGGGGAGGACTTTCCCGTGAACCCGGACATGCTCTTCCAGGCCGGGTCCGTTTCTAAGCCCGCCTTCGCCGTGACGTTGCTTCGGCTCGCGGACAAGGGGAAGATCGACCTGGACGCGGACATCTCAGGCGTCCTGCCGGACTTCGTGAAGAAGGGCCCTCTGACCTTCGCCGCCCTCCTCTCCCACACGGCGGGGTACAACGTCCACGGCTTCCCGGGCTATCCCGCCGCCCATGCGCCCATGTCCCTGGAGGACGTGCTTTCGGGCAAGGGCAGAACGCCCCGCATCCGCCGCATCCGGCCCTATGGACAGCAGTACATCTACTCCGGCGGCGGCATAGAGCTGGCTGAGCTGGCCTTCACCCGCATCACCGGCATGACCCTCCGGGACGCCTTCCAAAGGGAGGTGGCGGAGCCTCTGGGCCTTACGCGCACCGGCTTCTTCCAGCCCCTCGACGAGGAACTCATTTCGAACGCGGCCTTCGGCGGGAAGCTGGCCCAGAAGGAGGACGCCGCCCGCGGCTACCATTACTATCCCGAGCACGCGGCGGCGGGCCTTTGGTCCACGCCCACGGAGCTCTGCAAGCTGGGCGTGGCCCTCTCAAGGAGCTATCGCAGGGGCGGGTTCCTGAAGAAAAAGACCGCCCGGCGCATGATGACCCCGGTGCTGGACAACTACGGCCTCTGCATCTACCGGGGTCTCAACTGCCCGGAGCTGGCCTTCCACGGGGGCTGGAACGAAGGGTTCCTGACGGAGTGGAACTTCTCCATGAAGGAGGATCTGTGCGTGGCCAGCATGGTCAACCGGTCCACAGTGGCCATGGACGAAGCCCATGCCGAGCTCGCCTTCGAACTCTACAAAAACGCAAAGGACTGAGGAAATCATGATATTCGAACTGAACGAAAGATCCAAGGTGGAAAAGCTGTTCGAGGGCCCGGTGGATTCCCTGGTCACCTCCTGCTTGCAAGGGATGATGGACAGCAAGATCTACGTGACCGACCCGGAAAACCCCCGGTCCGCCATGGCCTTTCTCGCGTGCTTCGCCTTCTTCGCGGGGGAGCCGGATCGGGAGCTGGCCTCCTTCAAGCCCAAGGGCGTGGTGGGCATGGTGCCCTATTCGGAGGCCTGGGCGAAGCTCATCGAGGAATGCCAGCCCAACGCCGACAAGGTGACCCGCTACGCCATCCAAAAGAACGCCAAATTCGACCGGGCGAACCTTGAGAAGCTGGTCGCCGCCCTGCCGGAAGGGTATGAGATCAAACGGATCGACGGGGACCTCTACGACAAGTGCATGGAGATCGACGACTTTGAGGACGGCCTGTGCCATTTCGCGTCCAAGGAGCAATACCTTAAAATGGGCCGGGGCTTCGCCGCGGTGAAGGACGGGACGCCCGTGTCCGTGGCCTCCTCCTACACCGTGTACCGGGAGGGCATCGAGATCGAGATCGACACCCTGGAGGAGGAGCGCCGCAAGGGCCTCGCCGCCGCGGTGTGCGCCAAACTGATCCTCTCCTGCCTGGACGACGGGCTCTACCCCAGCTGGGACGCGGCCAACATGAACTCGGTGCACCTGGCCGAAAAGCTGGGCTACCAGTTCAGCCACGAATACCCCTGCTACTGGCTGGACGCTCTGCTGGACGAGGTGGTGAAGGACCCCGACAAAACCAACTGGCCCGCCTTCTGCGGCCGGTACGAGCTGCCCATCAAGGACCACCGCGTCTACGAGGTCAGCCAGAAGGACGGGGACCTGTATCTGCACTTTACGAACACGGAGGGCAAGCAGATGGACCTGAAGCTCTGGCCCATCGGCCCGGACACCTTCGGCCTTCTGTGGGGGGACGACCGGATCACCTTCACCCCCGACGCCATGGTCCTGGACGGGGACGTGGTCTGCAAAAAGCTGTGAGGAAAGGAAAATGAATATGGAAAAGCTGTTTGGAAAATATGAGGTCCTGCCGCTGGAAAAGGGCGCGGGGACAATCTTTGAGGAGAAGATCGACGAGTACAACGACACCGTGGTCCCCCCGGCGGCCGACGCCCCCGAGGACGAGGAGCTGGTGCTCAAGATCACCGATGAGGACGGGCACATCATCGCCGGGTGCCTGTGCGAGATCTACAACTGGAACTTCATGGATCTGGACGTGCTGTGGGTGGACGAAAAGCACCGCCATCAGGGCCTGGGGTCATTGCTCATCCGGGCCGCGGAGCAGGCGGCCAAAGACCGGGGCCTTTACATGATCGTCCTGGGCACCTTCGACTTTCAGGCCCGGCCCCTCTATGAAAAGCACGGCTACACCGTCCAGGCCGTCCGGGAGGACTGGCCAAAGGGCCACTGCAACTATGGCCTCAGCAAGCACCTCAGCGAGGGCCTCAGCGACTACGTGCCCACGGACCACAGCGCCTGGGAGAAGTACACCGTGGAGCTGGGCACCGAGGCGGACGGGGAGGTCATCTCAGACGGCCTCAGCGCCTACAACGACGCCATCGCCCCCGACGAGCACGACTACATCCGCCTCAACAGGAAGGTGCTGAACGAGAACGGGGACGTGATCGCCGGGATCGTGGCGGGCGTGGGCGGCTGGCACGACGGCGCGGTCCACTTCCTCTGGGTGGAGGAGCCCTACCGGAACCAGGGCATCGGCACCTGCCTCCTGCGGGAAGCCGAAAAGGAAATGAAGGAGAACGGGGCCTACATGATTATGGCCAACGCCTTCGACTGGGCGGCGGACTTCTTCATCCATCGGGGCTACGCCGTGACCGGCATCCTGGAGGACCTGCCCCAGGGCCATCGGGAGTATGACCTGAGGAAGACGTTCTAAGGAGGGCCTATGGATAGAAAGACCGCTATGGAGGCCCTGGTCCGGGAGGCCCACCATAAGGGCATCTTCTGTGGGGCCTGGCTGCTCGCCGAAGGGGGCGAGATACTTTCCAAGGGGGCAATCGGCTTCCGGGACGTGGCGGACACCCTGCCCATTCGGGAGGATTCGATCTTCGACATCGGCTCCGTGAGCAAGCAGTTCACCGCCACGGCCATCCTGCTCCTCCGACGGCGGGGGCTCCTCAGCCTGGACGACGAGGTCACGAAGTTCTTCCCCCAGCTGCCATACCCGGGCGTCACCGTCCGGCATCTGCTGACCCACACCGGCGGGCTCCCCGACTGCCTGGCCTGGATCGTGCAGCTGGCGAAAAAAGAGAACGCCATCCCCGATAACGGTGCGGTGCTCCGGTTCCTCACCGAGAGCGGCGCTGAGCCCCGGTTCGCCCCCGGAGAGAAGTGGGCGTACTGCAACACCGGCTACAGCCTCCTTGCCGAGATCGTGAAGCAGGTCTCCGGCGTGCCCTTCGCGGACTTTTTGAAGGAGAACATCTTCGAGCCCGCCGGGATGCACTCCACGGCCCTCCTCCATCGGATCAAAGATAAGCTCACCATTCAGAACCTTGCCTATGGCCTCACCTATGAGGATGGCCGCTACGCCCTGCCGGAGGACACCCACTGGCGGGATCTGGTGGTGTCCCTGGACGGCAGCGAAGGGGACGGGTTCGTGAAGAGCAACCTTTTCGACCTGCTCCAATGGGACAAGGCCCTGCGGGCCGGGACCCTGCTCACGAAGGAGGAACAGGAACTCATGTACGCCCCCGCCACCCTCAACAGCGGCGAGGAGGCCGGTGACGGCTACGGCCTGGGCTGGGGCATCGTGGAGCACCCTGCCCTGGGGAAGATGGTGTGGCACGACGGCGACTGGCCGGGGTATCTCGCTTTCTACGCCCGGTTCCTGGACCTGGACCGCACGCTGATCCTGCTCCGATCCCGGGAGGGCCGGGATGCCCGGGCCGGCGGCGCCTTCGTCCACGGCATGTTGGGCATCGTCTACGACCAGGCACCGGAGCCGGTGCAGCTCCTCGAGGAGCTGGCCGTGAAGGATCCGGACACATCCAAGTGGGACGGCTTCTGCGGAGCATACGAGCCCGACGACGACGGCTATGGTATCGAGGAGGTCTTCCGGCAGGACGGGAAGCTCTTTGCCGCCATCTTCGACACCGAGTCCGGCCATCGGTTCACCTCGGAGCTCTACCCCCTGGGGGAGAACACCTTCGGCATCCGGGAGGACGACGAGGACATCGTCTTCGGCGACGGCTATCTGACCTTCGGCGGCGAGCCCTGCAAGAAGCTGTGACAAAAGGACATAAAAAAGGAGATCAGAGCTATGGATAAACATGAAATGATGCAAAACCTTGCCCGGGCGGCCCATGAGAAGGGCGGCACCAACGGAGCCTGGCTCTACGCCGAGAAAGGCGAGATCGTCAGCAAGGGGACCGTGGGCTGGCGGGACCCGGCGGGCACGCTGCCCATCGAGGAGGACACCGTCTTCCAGCTGGCCTCCGTCAGCAAGCAGTTCACGGCTGCGGCGGTGATGCTGGCGGTGCGGCAGGGGCTCTTAAGCCTCGACGACGAGATCACGCAATACTTCCCGGAGATACCCTATCCGGGCGTCACGGTCCGGCACCTTCTCTCCCACACCGGCGGCGTGCCCGACTACTTCGACGACGAGGACTGGTTCATCGACCTCTGGAAGAAGGAGGATCGGGTGCCGGGCAACGACGAGATCCCGCGGTTTCTGTGCGAGACCAAGCTGAAGCCCTATTTCGCCCCCGGCGAGAAGCTGGAATACTCCAACACCGGCTACAATCTGCTGGCCCTGCTGGTGGAGCGGCGCTCCGGCGTCCCCTATGAGGAGTTCCTGCAGAAAAACATCTTCGAGCCCGCGGGTATGAATAGTACCCGCTGCTGCCACATCCGCCGGGACGGCATCCCCTTCGAGAATCACGCCCGGGCCACGGTGATGGAGAACGGCAGGTGGGTGGCCGACGTGGACTCTGAAGAGTATCGGGACGTGATCGCCTTCGACGGCTTGAACGGCGACGACTACGTGTACACCACCATCTTCGACATGCTCACCTGGGACCGGGCCCTGCGGGAGGGCAAGGTGCTGACCCTTGAGGAGCAGGCCCTCATGTACACCCCCATGAAGCTCAACAGCGGCGAAGAGGCAGTGTACGACGAGGAGGAGGGCCTGGGGTACGGCTTCGGCTGGGGCATCGGCCATGAGGAGGGCTTCGGCCTGGTGGTCAGCCATTCGGGCGGCATGCCGGGCGTCCTCACCTGGTTCGAGCGCTTCATCGACGCGGACCGGGTGCTGGTGCTGCTGGGCAGCCGGGACTATGAGGACGTGAGAGCCTTTTTGAGCTATCTCGCGGGCATGGAAGCCGTGGCCCGGGACAAGGAGCCCGAGCCCGTCCGGGGCATCGAGGACGTGGCGTTGAAGGACCCGGACAAATCGAAGTGGGAGAGCTACTGCGGCAGGTACGAGCATCCCGAAGACTTCGATCTCATCATCGACGAGGTGTATCTGAAGGACGGCGATCTCTGGGTCAAAGCTTCTGACGACGATGGGGACCCGATGGAGTTCAAACTCTATCCCATCGGGGAAAATACCTTCGGCCGCAAGGGCGGCATGCTCAGGATCACCTTCATGGAAAACGGCTATACGGTGGACGATATCACCTGCAAAAAACTGTAAAAAAGAGGGAGCCGCCGAAGCTCCTTCGGATCCTGCCGAAAGGGGGGATCGTTTGCTGCAACGGGCAGACGCCCCGGACATCGGGTTGACAGACGGCCCAAGGGGTGCTACGGTATGTCCGAAGGGCGGCCGTAGGGACGAAAGTTTGAAACGGGCCGGCCCATATAAGGAGAGAGATAAAATGAAAAAACACAACGAACGCAGAGCCCTGGCGGCCCTGCTGATGGGGCTGATGCTGCTGATGCTTCTGGGCGCCGCCCCCGCCGTTACCAACGGGCATACGGTGTCGCCGTCAATCACCCCCGATCCCCAAGAGGAAGGGGAGGGCCGGGTGATCCGGGTGATGAGCGTGGACGAGCTGATCGCCGCCATCGCGCCCCGGGTCACGGTGGAGCTTATGCCGGGCGAATACGAGCTGGCCTCCGCCGCCAGCTACGGGAAGGACACCAACAGCCTATACTGCCGCTGGGGCACGTCCTCCGAGCAGGGCTTTGAACTGGAGATCTCGGGGGTCGACGGGCTGACCATCCGGGGCGCCGGCAGGGAGGAGACCACGCTGATCGCCGAGGACCGGTACGCCAACGTGCTCAGCTTCTCCGGCTGCCGGGAGCTGAAGGTGGCCGATCTTACGGCGGGGCACAGCCCGGCTCCGGGCTATTGCACGGGAGGCGTGCTGAACCTTACGAACTGTACCGACGCCGCGGTGGAGAACTGCGGCCTGTTCGGCTGCGGCTCCACGGGCGTGTGGGCCACCAACTGCAGCGGCCTTATCGTCACCGACAGCCGGATCTATGAGTGCAGCGACAGCGCCGTCAGCGCGGACGGCTGCCGGAACGTGCAGGTGCTGGATTCCGAGATCGATCACAACGGCTGGAAGCTGGATTACCCGGCCTCCTGCCTGTTCAGGGCGACGGAGGGAGACGGCTTTACCGTGTCCGGATGCCGGGTCCACGACAACTGGGCGGATCTGCTGCTCATGGGCAGCTATACCCGGGGCGTCGCGTTCCTTTCCGATTCGGTGGAGTACAATACCCTGAAAAACGCCTTCGCCTTCTACGGGGTCCCCGGCACGGTGGACGAGTGCGCCTTCCATTGGAACGACGTGGAGAGCTGGTATGCATCGGGCTATGAACAGGACGCCCTTGCCGCCCTCGACCTGCAGGGAAAGACCCTGTCCGAGGGAGACCTTTCCGCCATGGAGGTCCGGCCCATCCAGGTGATCGGGTCCGAGGAGATCGCCTACGAGGAGCCCACGGAGGTGCCCCCCGGCGGAGAGATCGTCGTGACCACCGTGGACGAATTCTTGGCCGCCATCGGCCCGGATCGCACCATCGTGCTGGACGGGGAGCGCTTCTCTTTGGCGGACGCCGCCAACTACGGCGTGACGGACGGCTGGTACTACCGCTGGGCGGAGTGCTATGACGGGCCCCAGCTGGTGATCTACGGGGCGTCCGATCTGACGATCCGCTCCAAATCGGAGGACCCGGCGGCCACCACCCTCACGGCGGCGCCTCGCTATGCGGACGTGATCTGTTTCCAGAGCTGCGAGAACCTGCGCCTTTCGGGGCTGACCCTGGGCCACAGCGATGGCCCCGGCGATTGCTCCGGCGCGGTGCTGGATTTTGAAAGCTGCAGCCACGTGAGCCTGTTCAACTGCCGCCTCTACGGCTGCGGCACCCTGGGCGTCAACGCATACGCCTGCAGCGACCTTCGGCTCACGGATTGCGAGATCTACGATTGCTCCATAGGCGGCGCGGTGCTGTACTCGGTGTACGGCGCTGCCTTCGTGAACTGCCGTATCCACGACGTGCCCAGCCCCATGCTGTGCCTCTACGATTGCGACGGCGTGCTCTGGAACGGGACGGTCCTGTGGGACGCCCACTACGACGTGACCGCCGGCGGCATGGTCCAGCCGGAGCAGCTGAATTGACCGAACGACAAAAAAGCGCGATCCCTCCCGTACAAGGGGGATCGCGTCAGGCTGTCGAAAAAGGCGGCAGACCATTTGCGGCATATAGGAATTGAAATATGCTTGTNNCATTTCTTTTTTATTGAAATGCCGCAAATTAGCCGTTTTTCCGGCCTCTCGCGGTACCTTTGATCCCTCCCGTACAAGGGGGATCGCGTTTTTGTTTTGACGCCTTTTTCCTATTTGCTTTTTTCCGGGGTGGGCAGCTTCGCCATGTAGAGGCAGTAGATCAGGGCCACGGCGATGGTGGCCACGATGTAGACGGTGTCGCCCGCCGTGGTGTCCCTGCCGAAGACGCTGGCGGCGTCGATGATCCCGTGGATCAGGATGCAGGGCAAAAGGCTCCCGCCCTTCAAATAGGCGAAGGTGAGCAGAAAGCCCCAGGCCACGGCGAAGACCATCTGCAGCAGGGTATCGAAGGTGGCCTGGCCCGTCAGCAGGTTCACGATGTGCCCCATGCCGAAGGTCACCGCGGAAACGACGATGGCCACCGAAAGACGGCCCGTTTTGCGCATACCGGTAAAGAGGAACCCCCGGAAGACGATCTCCTCCGCCACGCCGATGAGCAGGAAGGAGAGGACCGCCATGACCAGCTCCATCCCCGTGTACCGAAGGGCGAACCCGTCCCACAGGTTTCCGGTGGACAGGACCCACATGGGCAGGAGCCACAGAAGCCCTTTCCCGTTTTGAAGCCAGCGATCCATGCCCAATTCCTTTGCCAGGTCCCCCCGGCGGATGAACAGGAGGAGGGCCATAGAGAAGACCGCCAAAGCAAGGAGCATCTGAAGGCTCCCGTCCCCGCAGCTGCCCCGGATGGGCGCCAGCAGCACGCAGTAGGCCACGATCCACAGCACCGCGAACAGCACGGGCTTGTTCTCATAGAATTTACGCATGTCGATCCTCATTCCTTTCTTTCTGCAGAGATGCCAGGGCTCCGCGAAAAACCGTCTCCAGCATCCCCGTGCATTCCCTTTCGTCATAGGCCATGGCGTTGTTGGCCAGCAGGCTCGCCAGCCCGTGGGCCACGGCAAAAAAAGTCAGGAACATCTTCCGGGCGGCCTCCCTTTCACAGGCTAAAGCCCCCGTCAGGATGCCGATCAGCTCCTCGGCCCCCGGCCCCCTGACCAGGCCGTTCAAGTCCATGCCTCCGAACCGGTTGCTCTCGAACAGGAACCGAAACAGATGCCTTTCCTCGTGGCCGAAGCGAACGTAGTTGAGGCCCAGCTGCAAAAGAGCGCCGGGGCCCTCGCTGTCCTTGGGCAGGATATAGGCCGTGTGATAGTCGTCGGCCTTTCGATAGACGGCGGCGCGCAGCTCGTCCATGGCGTCGAAGACGTACAGGATGGGCTGGGTGGAGCAGCCCAGCTCCCTGGCCAGGTCCCGCACGTTCAGCGCTTCATGGCCCCTTTTTCGGATCAGGTCGAAAGCGGCGTCCAATATCATGTCCCGGGTGATCCTGGCTTTGGGCGGCACCTGTTTCCCTCCTTTATATAACATTTGTTATACAACGAACAGTATACGACCCTTCCCAGCCTCTGTCAAGTCCTCCGGCGGAGGCTGTATAAAATGACTCATTCGGCCGCGGTCCATAATTTTGAAAAAACTGAATGGAAGGGAAAAACCCGGCCCATACTATCAGCGAAACAAAGTCATGAAACAGACACCCCCAGGGGACAAAGAAAGGAAGCTATCTGAATATGGAAGAAATGAATGAATTCGAGACCAAGCCTCGGGGCACCTTCTGGCGGGATTGGGGCGTGTACGGGGCCCTGGCCCTGTGCCTCGCCATCATCGGCGCAGCGGTGGCCATAACCTCCCTGCCGCAGAAGGAGGAGGCAGAGGTGCAGCCCACGGAGAACATCGTGGCGCAGGCGCCCCGGCAGGACGCCCCCATCGTGGACAAGCCCGTCATCGCCCAGGAGACCAGCCTTCCCGTGATCCGCATTTTGCCTACGGCCACGGCAGAACCAGCGCCCGCTCAGCAGGCGCAGGCCACCGCCGCTCCCGTCAAGAGCGCCAGCGCTGAAAAGAAGGCCCAGGCGCCCGTATCAGGGCAGGTGATCTGGGGATACGCCGCCGATAAGCTGATCTATTCCAAAACGCTGGATCAGTGGACCACCCACAAGGCGGTGGACATCGCCTGTCCCCAGGGTACGGCGGTAAAATGCGTGCTGGGCGGCACGGTGGAAAAGGTGTATGCGGACGATCAGCTGGGCACCACGGTCGTCGTGAAGCACTCCTCCGACAGGAAGACCCTCTACGCCAATCTGAGCGAGACGGTCCCCGTAAAGGCGGGGGACAAGGTGAACGCCGGCACCGTGCTGGGCACGGTGGGCAAGACCGCCATCTCCGAGTGCGCTTCGGAAAGCCACCTGCATTTTGCCTTCTTCGTGAACGGCAAGGCCGTGGACCCCGCCTCGAAGGTAAAAATAGGCTAATGATTTGACAACGCCCTTGCCGCAGTCCCTCCCCCCTGCTGCGGCAGCCTCCGTCAGCTGCGTCTGACGGGGGATTTTTTGCTCGTCCGGAACAAAAGCCCCTTTTATCCTTCCTCTTTTCATACGGGTCCGACTATGCTATACTGAAGCGGAGCCGAAGATCCAAGCGTTCCGGTGCGATCAGGAAGCAGCGGCATGGATTTTCATCAAAGGAGGACCCTATGGACGAAAAGCAGAAGCGCTCCCTTCGCCGTCGATATATGAAGGACTATGAGCTCCAGGTGGAGCTCAGCGATCAGGGCAAGGAAGTCAAGGTGGCTCGCTACGTGGGGAGCCTGTACGATCCGGACCCGGATACGGAGGGCCTCCTTCAGCTGCGCCGTCAGTGCCTCGCCCTGTCTCTGGGCGCGGCGGCGGCGGCGGTGATCGCCCTGTCTTTGCGCCATGGGGCCATGACCAGTTTTCTGGCCATCCTGCCCCTGGCCCTTTGCACGTTCCCCCTGCTCTACGGGTGCCTGGGCAGCTTTCGCTTGCCCCGGGCGGCGAAGGGCCTACGCAGCGACGAGGTGGAGTACAGCTTTGACCGGGTCCGCCACTCTGCGCCGGGCGTCGCGCTGCTGGGCGGTGCGGCCTTCGTGGGCGCGTCGGTCTATCACCTGTTCCTCAAAGGGCCCGACGCATCCCCGTTCACATGGATAGACGCCGCATTTTTCCTCTGCTGCCTCGCTGTGACCGCCTGTGGAGCTCTGCTCTGGCGGCGCATCCGGCGGGTAAAACTGAAGGAACGGCCCAAAAAAGCGGGCTGGACGGAAGCGGAATAGCTGGCTTTTTTCCAATACCCTCCGGAATGGGAGGGTATTTTTATACAGCGCCCCCACACCTTTCAATTGCCTTTGTTTTCCAAGCATTTTTTGGCGAATGCCCCTGTTTGTCCACCGGTTTTCTCTTTTTTTTGCGCCTTCGCCCCGGAAATCTCAAACGCTCGGTTGACAAACCGAACGCGAGATTATATAATCGTAACCGTATTCTCATACGCAAATCTAAAAAGGAGGAATACATGGATATGAGAAAGATTCTGGCAATCGTGTTGGCTTGCCTGATGGTGCTCCCGTTCATGGTCGCGTGCTCCGAGAAGCCCGCCGCCACGGAAGCTCCCAAGGCGGAGACCACCGTGACAGAAGCACCCAAGGCCGAGGAGAAGAAGGAAGAGCCCAAGGCCGAGGAACCCAAGGCTGAAGAGCCCAAGGCTGAGGAGCCCAAGGCCGAGGAACCCGCTGAGCCCGTCTTTGAGGCCCAGCCCTATGGCGAGAACCTGGCCACCGCCCCCACCACGGAGACTCCGTTGGTCGTGGCGTACAGCCCCTTCTCCGCCAAGTTCAGCCCCTTCTATGCTGACACCGCGTACGATCAGGACGTGGTCGGCATGACCCAGATCAGCCTGATGACCACCGACCGTATGGGCGGCGTCATCTTCAACGCCATCGAGGGTGAGACCGTGCCCTATAACGGCACCGACTACCTCTACAAGGGCGCTGCGGATCTGGCTGTCAACTATGACGAGGCTTCCGACACCACCACCTACACCGCCAAGCTGCGGGTGGGCATGAAGTTCGCGGACGGCGAGGAAGTCACTGCCGACGACGTGATCTTCACCTACTACACCTACCTGGATCCTTCCTACGTTGGTTCCACCACCCTGTCCTCCTATGACATCGTGGGTCTGCAGAACTACCGCACCCAGACCAGCGACGAAGTCTATGCCAAGTACGCTGACCTGACCAAGAAGATCTTCGAGGCCGGCGACGCTGGCTACGTGGCCAACGACGAATACTCCGAGGACCTCTACAATGCGTACTGGGGCCTCATCAAGGCCAACTGGACCGACACCTGCCAGGCCATCGTGAACTACGTTGCCGCCAACTATGGCAATGACGCGTACATCCAGGCCTACGCCAATCCCGACTGGACTTGGGAGCAGGTCGCTGCCAACGAAGGCCTGAAGATCGCCTACGGCATGCGGATGTGGGGCTTTGCCAAGTTCACCGAAGAGGGCCTCACCGGCGCCGTCACCGGCAAGACCTGGGACCTCACGGAGACCTTCCCCACCATCGAGGACTACTACGAGGAGACCTACGCCGCCTATGAGGGCGACTGTGTAGCCTTCTACGACACCGAGAAGACCGGCAACGAGGCCGGCACCGTCCACGATCTGGCTGACGCTCAGTTCATCGGCACCTACGGTCCTCAGGATGAGGCCATGGGCGGCCAGGGCGTTCCCAACATCGCCGGCATCAAGAAGATCGACGATTACACCGTCGAAGTGACCGTGAAGGGCTTCTCCGCCCCCGCCATCTACAGCATCCTGGGCGTGTCCATCACCCCGCTGCACTACTATGGCGACGTGTCCAAGTATGACTACGAGAACAACAAGTTCGGCTTCGACTTCGGCGATCTGTCCATCCAGAAGTCCAAGCTCACCGAGCCCATGGGCGCCGGTGCCTATAAGTTCGTCAAGTACGAGAACAAGGTCGTCTACTTCGAGGCCAACGAGAACTACTACAAGGGCTGCCCGAAGATCAAGTACATCCAGTTCAAGGAGACCGCTTCCGCCGAAGTCGCCACCGCTGTCACCACCGGTGACGTGGATGCGGGCGAGATGACCGGCAGCAAGAGCCGTTTCGCGGAAGTCCGTTCCTACAACTCCAACGGCGAGCTGTCCGGCGACGTGATCAGCACCAGCCGCGTGGATAACCTGGGCTATGGCTACATCGGCATGAACGCCGACAACGTGAACGTTGGCGGCAACCCCGGCTCCGAGGAGAGCAAGGCCCTCCGTAAGGCCCTGGCCACCGTTCTTGCGGTGTACCGCGGTGTGGCGTTCGATTCCTACTATGGCGACGCCGCTTCCGTCATCCAGTACCCCATCTCCAACACCTCCTGGGCCGCTCCCCAGGCCACCGATGAGGGCTACAAAGTGGCCTTCTCCGTGGATCCCGAGGGCAACGCCCTGTACACCGCCGAGATGACCGCTGAGGAGCGGTACGCCGCCGCCCTGGAAGGCGCCCTCAAGTGGTTCGAGAAGGCTGGCTACACCGTGGAAGACGGCAAGCTGACTGCTGCGCCCGAAGGCGCCAAGCTGTCCTATGAGGCCATCATCCCCGGCGACGGCACCGGCGATCACCCCTCCTACGCCGTGCTGACCAATGCCAAGGAAGCCCTCGCTTCCATCGGCATGGAGCTTATCATCAACGATCCCGCCGATTCCAACGTCCTCTGGGATGCTCTGGATGCCGGTACTCATGAGCTCTGGTGCGCCGCTTGGGGTTCCACCATTGATCCTGATATGTACCAGGTCTACCATTCCTCCGGCATCGTGGGCCGCGGCGGCTCCGATTCCAACCACTACCACATTGCCGATGACAACCTCGACAAGATGATCGTGGATGCCCGTAAGTCCGACGACCAGAGCTATCGTAAGTCTGTGTACAAGCAGGCCCTCGATCTGATCGTTGACTGGGCCGTGGAGATCCCCGCCTATCAGCGCCAGAACTGCATCATCTTCAGCACGCAGCGTATCAACCTCGACACCCTGACCCCCGACATCACCACCTTCTGGGGCTGGATGAACGATATCGAGCTGCTGGATATGAACTAAGAAAAACCATAACGAAGATAATTCTACATTTCTAAGTTAGGGCATTCTTAACGGATCGAGCCCGCCTTCGGGCGGGCT
>LXOW01163854.1_pt1 | contig 26715 bp, 15 predicted proteins | sample 1368591 | NCBI WGS metagenome assembly LXOW01 (sample SAMN04884650, study PRJNA319009) | bovine gut metagenome | isolation source: Cow rumen | host: Bos taurus | place: Italy: Legnaro (PD) | collected 2014-07-09
AAAAAAGATTCTTCGCTTGCGCTCAGAATGACACGGTGGTTTCTGTCATTCTGAGGAGCCGTCAGGCGACGAAGAATCTTATAAGATCCTTCGACTCGCTTCGCTCGCTCAAGATGACAGGGTGTTATGCGTCATTCAGACCAAATCCGCGAAGCGGCCGTTGACGAGCTTTCGCAGCGCCTCGGGGTCGAGCTCCACCTGCGCGCCGATCTTCCCGGCGCTGACGGCGATGGTTTCAAGCGTCTCGGCGCTCGCGTCAAAGAAGGTCGGGAAGAGCTTCTTCATCCCGACGGGCGAGCAGCCGCCGCGCACATAGCCGGTCAGCGCGGTGAGCTCGCTGACGCGCAGCATCTCGACGGACTTCTCCCCGGCGGCCTTGGCGGCCTTCTTGAGATCGAGCTCCCCGGTGACGGGGATCACAAAAACGAGGATTCTCTTGCTCGCGCTGCGCGCGACGAGGGTCTTGAACACGCGCGCCGGGTCGAGCCCGGTGAGCGCCGCGACGGCCACGCCGTCCACGGCCTCTGCGCCGTGCGGATAGCTGTGCGGCGCGTAGGGGATCCTCTTCTGCTCCAGCACCCGCATCACGTTGGTCTTTGTCTCGCCCATGCCGCCGCCTCCCGAAAAAGTGTTTCTGTTATTATACCGCGCCGCCGGGATAAATTCAACCGTTTTTGCGTCGGAAAAATCGCATATTAAAGCATCATTTGTGCGCATCAGCTTCGCCTGTTTAACGAAGCCGAGGCAAGCGGGGAGGCAAAAAAGGCGTCGGGATATAAAAACAGCCTCATGCCGTAAGATTTCTTACTGCACAAGGCTGTCTTATTTGTGCTATGTTCCGCTTTTCTCAGACGCTCAATATACCGTATTTACACCGCTTATCCGTATTATCCCATGTTTTCGGCGCTGGTTTGGTCAGCGCCGGCTTGGGACAGCCTGTCTCAGTCGTATATCCCCTTGCCCAGACAGCAGCGCTTGAATTTGAGGCCGGAGCCTCAGGGACAGGGGTCGTTCCGCCCCGGCTTCTTCGTCTCGCGCACGAAGGGCTTGTCGTCGCTGTAGGCCACGACGCCGCGCGGCAGCGGCTTTTCCTCGGGATAGCGCTCATAGTAGTCGCCGCCCTCATACTGCTCTGACAGGCGCGCATACTCTCTCTTAAGCCGCTGAGCCTGTTCCTCCGCCTTGTCGGAGGCGAGCTGCTCGCAGTACGTCCGGATATACGTATAGGCATAGGGATAGTCCCGCCGGATGACCGGGATGAGGGGGAGATTCTTCTCCCGCTCCTTCATCAGGCAACAGAAGCGCGTCCAGAACAAGGAAGCGTTCCGCGCGGCTGTCGCCCATCGATGGGGGGCCCGTTCTTCAATGCCTCGTAGGCCCGCCGGAAGGCGCGTCTCCTCCAGCTTCTGCTCCGCGAGAGCGAGCTGCCGCAGCCAGTCCTCAGCCCCGGCCTCCGCCGCCGCCTTTTGCAGCGCGAAAAGCTGGTCGTGCGCGGAGAGCAGCGCCTTCAGCAGCGCCGTTTCCCGCGCGCGGGCCTCCTTTTGCTCTCTTGCCGCGGCATCTTGCAAGGCGGAGGAAAGGGCCTGCGCCTCCTGCGTCTGCTTTTCTCGCAGCTCTTCCCAACTGTCAAGCAGATCCTCGATCGCCATGTCGTGCCTGTTCGCGGCTCCGCTCAGCTCCGCGAGCCGCCGCGCCACCCGCTCGGCGCTCTGCGCATTTTCCTCCGCGGAGGACGACGCGGCGTTCTCCAAGACCTGCAGCCGCTCCAGTATCTGCCGCAATAGCTTCCTGATTCCAAACATGCAAGATTTCCTTTCCTGAAAAAGCTGTGCTTCTTTCTGGAATTGGATCATTTTGCCAAGTCCAGGCTGACAGGCTTATACTATTATTGTAATACCAGGTCAGGTAGAATTCAACCGTCATTTTGATTGCAGGGCATTGTCTCTTGTCGATGCTGTTTCATGAAGACGGCACCCGTGTCTATTTCTGTCAATACAGGATTTGGGCTATACATGCAGCAAGTAGCTCTACTCACAGAGCGCTTCGGAGGATGCTGCGGATATGTTCTCGCTCTACGTTACTCAACGCTGATGTATATACTGAGAACGTGATTCTTTCAACGAGATCATTCAACTTCGCTTGTTTATCTGTGGCTTCCAAATAATGCACCATGGTTCTGAGATATACGGGTTTTTCCTGTTTCGTATACCAATCTCCGGAGTTAATGGCAAGCAGTGTTTCCAGAAGACTGTTTCGCGTGATTGTATTCTGCTGCCGTATCTATTCAGTCCCCCGTGTCATTCTGAGGAGCCGCAGGCGACGAAGAATCTTATCCCGGAATAAAAAAGATCCTTCGACTCGCTTCGCTCGCGAAGCCATGACAAGGACCGAACAGTTACCTGCTGCCTTTGAAGGAACACGAAGAAACGTTCCGTGTAATGCTTCATGGAAGCGAGATGAGCCAGAACCTGTGCTGATAGGCGCGTGAGCAGCGAATAAACCAGCGTTCAAATAAAAAGTAGAGCCGTGAAGTAACGAAGGGGAAAAACACTTGAACTTCACGGCTCGTATTTAATGTGGAAAACCTCATACTATGGCAGCTTTCATGTATCGTGCTGAGGAACCCTCAAGATGGGGTTTTCATTCCCGATGCACCATCATTCCACGTTTTCCTCCGGCTGCTCATAGGCGCTTGCATAGATTATACAACCGCTTGCCAGATTCGGTAAACGCTCTTTTAGCTTCTCAAGCGAGACGCCTTCAATCGGCTCAAGGAAGCGGCCTTCCTGGAGTGTGGGACGCAGCTCCAGCACCGCGAGCGAGCTCAAGTATTCGTTTACTTGTATCAGTTCGACTTGATCAGAGACAGAGAAAACAGTTAATCCAAACAGATCAGACTTACTCCCACTGCCCGTTAAGAGTATCGCCATGTTCTCTGCGTCGAGGTCGGTTGCGTAAAGGACTTGAAGGCTGGAATAGTTTCTCAAGTGCTTGATGGCGTCGGGCGCGGGATTGAAGCTGAAGTTCAGCCATTTGAGCTGGTCCATCTGGTAGTCATGCAGGCTTTGAAGCGAACTCAGCTGATTATGAGAGATATCCAGCCACTCGAGCTCCTTCAATTCGCTAAGGCCTTTCAAATCTGTGAGGCCGCAACAGCTAAGGTTGAGAGCCCGGAGGTGGGGATATTCCTTCGCGATTTCTGTCAGGTTGACCGTCTCTTGACCGCTAAGATCCAAGTATACGCAGTCTTCTTCATCTGCGGCTTCGCTGCCATCCAGTACTAAGACTGTCTTTGCTACGCCTTCGGAAGCTGTCATAGCCTGACGCAGTTCGGAGACCGCATCGCTGCCAAGTCTGGGATTGCCGTAGAGAATCAGCACACGGAGGCTGTCGGCAAGCTCTTTGACATACGAAAGCTGGCTCTCGTCGAGATCGGTGCAGGACAAATCAAGCACTCGCAGCTCGGAAAAAGCTTCTCCGCTCTCCCGCAGGAACGAGAGATCCGTCACAGGCTTCCCGCTCAGGTTAAGAACGGGGTCGCCGGGCAGGTAAAGCTGTTCGTCGGCATTGTAGATGGGTTTGACGATCTCGCCGTTCCCCCATGACACCTCGCAAGCGTCGTTAGTCACGGCGAATTCATAGAGGCGGCGTAGGCTGACGCCAACGCCTTCTGCGTGCAGTCTGCGCAGTGCAGACAGACCGCTAATGCCGCCAAGCTCGTTGAGTGAAGAACAAGCGGAGACATCCAGCGCCTCCAGTTTCATCAGAGAACTAAGCGGCGAGAGCTCCGAAACGCCCTCACATCCGGTCAGCTTGAGCGTCGTCAGATTTATCAGACGCGCGAGAGGGCTGAGATTGGAAACCGCGCTGCCGCTCAAATCGAGCGTCGTCAGATTTGTCAGACTCGCGAGAGGGCTGAGATCGGAAACCGCGCTGCCGCTCAAATCGAGCGTCGTCAGATTTGCCAGGCTTGTGAGAGGGCTGAGATCGGAAACCGCGCTGCCGCTCAAGTCGAGCGTCGTCAGATTTGTCAGGCTTGTGAGAGGGCTGAGATCGGAAACCGCGCTGCCGCTCAAGTCGAGCGTCGTCAAAGCAGGCAGCGTGGAGAGCGGCGCCAGCTCGGTAATGTTGTTGCCGGACAGATTCAGCGCAGTCGCCGTCTCCATTCTGCTTACCAGTTGATTGAGCGCCGTGTCGTCGATCTTGAGGTTAGAGAAATCGTAGATGCCGCTGTCTTTTCCCGCTTCGAGTACAGCAAGCTGATCGTCGGAGAGCGGTTTTTTCCAGTCGTTCTGTCGGTATTCAAGCCATGCTTTCAGCTTTGCGGCGGGGTGTTTTTTGTGTAGTCTGGGAAAGCTCGTATCGAAAAAACAGTCGTTTCGCCGAGGTAGTGTTTTTCCCAAATGCTGAAAGCCTCGATTTCCGGCGGAATTGTGATGATCCCACCGGCAATACAGGCAGTCAACGCCACAGCGGCTACCGATGCTCGGACAAGGCGCATGTCTACGGACTTATCAACGTGCCTTTCATAATACGAGCGTTTCTTCTCCGAATATGAGCGTGTCTTCTCCGCTCGGATTGCCAGGGCATTCCCCAGCTTTTCTTTGTCTATCGCAACGCCGGCATTATCCGCCTTGCGAACCCAGTGCAGCAGCTTATCTATGTCCCTATGCCGCAGTTTTGTTCTGTCGCCGAAGAGGGCGAGCACGATCAGGTCGGGAGAGGTCGCCAACGCCTCCGGCGCGCTTTTCATCAGGGATTTGGTCCGCGCCGTCAGCTTCTTGAGCAGCTTCTCTCGCCGCGTGTCGCTGAGAGAGCCGAGGCAAGAAGTATATAGTTTACCTCTTATCGCCAGAGAATAGAGCTCTCTGCCGCCCTCCTCCCCTGGCTCGCCGCCTTCCCCCAGCCTGCAATAGGCGGCGCTTGCCTGCAACACAGCCTTCTGTACCATCTGACCGGTCTCGGAGCTCGGGACCTCCTGACTGTAGAACGCCCCATCTTTAAAGTCAATCTCATCCAGCGGAAGCGTTTCCCAGAATCTGTTTCTCAGCTCTTGCAGATTCAAGCGCCCGCCGGCCAGCTCCTCTGCTCTGCGGAGCAGATTCTCCTTCTGCTCCTCTCCGTCGAAGCGGCGCAGCAGCTCATCCTCGATCTGCTTTTGATAGGTCTTCGCGCTCTTACCAAGGCAGCGATCCAGCAGCTTTTGCAGATCGTTGAGCATGGCGTCGAGCTCCCTGTAGGGAGACGGGAGATCATACTGCTCCGTATATTCGTCGGCAAGTGTACGCTCTTTCTCGCTGAGAGAATTCTCCCGCAGCAGCTCATCAAAGAATCGAGTCGGCACCTCTGAATTGGCTTTGGCAAGTTTCTCCAGTTCACTTTTGGTCTGCGGCGAGTCGGGATTAAAGCGCTGCTGACGCAGATACTGCGCATAGAAAGCCCTCACAGCGTCAGACTGTGCGGCTTCGAGGTAAAGCTCGTCGCAGCGCTCGAGAACCTCCGGCGGCAGGGGCTGATTGCCCATTAGCAAACGCTCCTGAACAGAAGAGTCGATCAATACTGCCTGTAGAAGCCCTCTGTTCTGCGGATACTCACTAAGCAGCTCCAGCTTTACCGCGGGACTGAGGTTCGTAAAGAACGGTTGGCCAAGCAACACCGCACACTTTTCCGCCCCGCAGTCTATCACGACGCGGCACAGCGCGGTCTTTTCCTCCTCGGAAAAGCCGCTATAAACGGCTTTGTCTCCCAATAGCTCTCTTATCTGCTCAGAACCGGCTCGCTTGAGCAGGATCTCAACAAGGCTTTGACGCGATCCCGTGTCCAGCTCTGCGGCCGCCTTTGTTTTGAGCGCGCTCATGCCCAATTTAACAGGGCAGCTCCGAAGGTACGCCGCCAGCAGCTTGACTCGGTTTTGCGCGGAGAACGCTGCGATTCGCGCTCCGTTCAGCAGTTCTTCCGCACCGCCGGAAAAGACAGCGGCCAGTCTTTTGTTTTGAAGGATACAATCGGCCAGGCTCGTGTATGCATCCTCTCCAAGCTCCCCCGTCCGCGGCTGCCGCAGGACGCTATTGGTTTCATTCCAGCTTTCGGCTTTCTTGACCCACTTACAGAGCAGATCGCTGACCGCTTTGTCATCCAGTGTGCGAAAAGCATCCTGCTCAAAAATCTCCGCTGCTGCGTCCCTTGTGTAGGCCGGGGATGTAAAGAAGCCTGTGAACAGCTCTTCGCGCAGATCAGCCGGCAGAGCTGCCAGGCTCTTTTGCTGGAACAGCTTTTTTGCCAGCTCAGTCGTACAGACCGAAGAAGAGAGCAGTTTTTGATACATGTCATGGCGCAGCTCGTCCGTCTGCGCAGCCAATACGCCGTCCGGCTCCAGAAACAGCCGTTCCAGCGCCTCTTCTTGCTGTCCGATCTGCGTGAACACCTTGTTTAGTTCCATTGCCGCAGCATTGCCCGACAGACAGCATAGAGCTTCTTTTTGATGCAGCAGAAGCTCCTGATATATCGTCTGATCTGACTCTGTACTGCTATGCAGCATTCCGCAAATCACAGCTTCGCGCTGCTCCTGGCGGAGTTCTGCAAACGCCTTGTGCAGCGCCTCGTCCAATTCCTGCGCCGCCTCCTCTGCGTCGGGCTCATGACCCGACGCCTGAAAGTCTCGGCGAAGGCGCAGCCACTCCTCCGCGGTTAAATACGCGGCATACTCCCCCCTGTCAAGCAGCTTGGCGAGCAGGTGATAAGCTGTCGGACTGCCCTGATTCAACAAGGCATTGACATTCTCAAGGAAGCGTTCCTTGCCCTCCTTCTCAGCGGGCGAACCGATGAGATAGCGTGAATAAGCGAGATCGAAGGCGCCGTTCCAAGTGGGAAAAACCGTTCTCGCGTAGGTCAGCTCGCGCTCCACGGCAGCCTTTTGCAGCTTCACTCCGCGCAGGGACGGCGTCTCATGAAGCGGCTGCGCGGTATACATGTCCAGCAACGCGGCAAGTACAGGTTCCACCCGCGGATAAGCACGGCCGGGTACGAGATGCGCAGTAAGGGTGAGCAAGGTGCGTGCCGCGGTATCGGAGCCGGGGCAATAATACTCCGGGCTGCGCGCCTTCAAGGCGTCCCTGTCGGAAGCATGGAGCCAGGCCGCGTTGAGCGCGTACTGCAATCTTCCGCGCAGACTTCCCACGGGCGCGGTGGCGCTCCCCTCAAAGAGCCGCAGCTCATCGAGAAAACTGTCTATCTTATTGAGAAGAGCAGGCCCGTTCTCGCCGATGGAGGCCGCGATCAAATCGTCCAGAAACTCCGTTCCCGGAACCTGAACGCAGCTCACGCGCGACAAATTCGCGTTTTCACGGGAGGGGAAGAGATCGACATAGTTGGCGTAGCGGCTGCGCTCGTCGCTCGGGCCGAAGACGAGCTGCGTAGACAGGCGCGCCCCGCAGCAATAGCTGAGCAGAGAGGCGAAGCTGGCAGGCATGGCGGTGTAAATCGCCGTCATCAGGCAGCGGGTGGCTTTCAGGCTATCCCGTTCCGGGGGCAGACCGATGAAAAGGGACTCGGCCGTCGCGGCGAGCAGGCAGGAATAGACCGCGCGCAACAGCTCCCCGAAGTCGTCATTCGTCAAACAGAACGGGAGCGAGCCCGACAGCTCCCCCGTCTCCTCCGGCAGATCATAGGCGCTGATCTCCGCCGGGTGCCCCGGATAGGCGTCCTCCGGGGGGCGGTCGAAGAAGGCGCGCGCATCCAGCGCGAGCCGCCAGCGGGGACGCTCACGCAGCAGGGTGCGCCACGCGGCCCCGTCGAGCGTCAGGGCGCTCGATACCGTGGCCGCGCGGCCTGTCTCATCACGGCTCCTGACAAAGCGCGCGATGTAGGCCGCATCCCCGCTGAAGAAGACGCCCTCCGCCGCGCTGCCGTCAATGCTCTCCACGCTGGAGGCCTTGAGGCCGAAATACTCCGCCATGTCGCCGTTTACCGCCTGAGAGCGGGCGGCAAGCTGATACCCCGCGTTCTTTTCGATTCTCCCCAGACGCGCGTAGCATAATCTCTGAAATTGCATGTTGATTTCAGCCCTTGTCCTTCCTCGGGACGAGTCCCAGCTCCGCCAGCAGCCAGAACAGCGGCTCCGCGACGCGGCGCGGGTTCGGTCTGGTGGCAGGAACCTTCACATCCTCTCGCAATAACTCTGCACCGTCCTGCCCTTTGTTTTCCTGCGGGCGGCAATAGTACTCATAATACTGAGTTTTTCCCGTGCAATCCACCCGGATGTAGAGATTTCTGCGCAGCGTGTGCTGCCAGTCCGGCTCTCCCGTACACTTTTCAAGAGTGCCTTCGCGCAGATCGTAGCACAGCAGGCCGCCGCCCTGATCTTCAACGTCCTCCAGCACACAACGATTTCCCTCCGTCAGGTGGATGACGACACGGGAAAGACCCGTCTCGTCTTTCAAAGTGCCGACATAGCTCCCGCTCAGAGGCGCGGTATTGCTCAGCGCGTCGCGCGTCCCGCAGCCCAACGCGGAGACCGCGAGGAGCTGGCGGCGGGAGAAGTTCCGATCCACAAGCTCGCAGAAGCCGCTCTCGTTCTTCTCCTGCAGCAGTGTCCGGAGCTCCGCGTTGACCCAGATGATCGAGGAAAAATCGACCACATTGCGCTTTTTCCGCTCCAGATAGCCGGTGGCGACCTCCGGCTTCAGGAGCGTGGCGTCCTGAAAATAGGGGTTCTGCCGGAGGAGGGGATCGAGCAGATCGGACTTTGAGATCGTGAAGGCGATGGGGATGCTGACACGCTTCTTCCTGTCCACACGCTGGAGCAGGAAGTTTTCGTACATGGCCTTGAGCACTTCCGTCGCGTAGGAGGTTTTGCTCTGGGAGACGGCGGCGGGGTTCATCATGCGGATCTCGGCCTCAAGCTGGGGGAACTGCACCGGGTCGATCAGCATGAGGATGGCGTCGGCGTGCGTGATATAGGGGCCGAATTTCCGCATACGGCCGGCGCGGACGCAGTTCTCGCCGGAGATGTCATAGAATACCAGCGTATAGTATCGCCGCGCGGTCTGATCCATCACGGTAAAGCTCAGTGGGGGACGCAGGGTGTCGGCACTCGTTGAGGCAGGCAGCACGTCGTTCTCGCTCAAAATCGGGTGGAATTCCTCCGCCGCCTTGTCCTTATAAAGGAGCGTGAGGCCCACCTGCTGCAGGTAACGCTCCAGCGAACCAAGGAGCTGATGCAGATAGACGGTCTTGCCTGCAGAGGTGACGCCAACGATGGAGAAGAATACGACCTCGTACTTGCCGTAATGCTCGGGCAGCACGTTGTGGCAGTACGGGCAGACGCGGACGCGGGAGGTTTTTTTGCTCAGTCTGTCGCGGACGTGATCGACAAAGCCGTCCTCGTCCGTCTCGTAGCCCTCCAGGGTCATGCTTCCCTTGTTCTTCGGCGTGACCAGCGGGGAGTTCCATGTGATGCTCTCCGTAAAGGCGGCGTTCTGCATATAGGACTCTTCCGTGCCGATCCCGTCCCAGAACGTCTCCAGCTCCGGGTCGTGTGTCCGCTTCTGAAAGAGCTCCTCCAGCTTCTCATTCGCCAGATTCGCTGTGCTCGTCGGCCTCGCCTTCTCGACCTGCTGTTGCCCGACCCCATACTCCACAAAGCCGCCAAAGCCGTCCTCCGCTGTGCTCGCCGACCACGCCTCCTCATGTACACGGCTCGATCTGGCGGCGGGCACGAGAAAGCACACCTCATCGGGAGCGAATGGCTCAAAGCAGTAGGGGCACGTTATCTGTCCGGGATTTCTATGCACACGCGGCACGGGTCTTCTTTGTGTAAACAGACGATCAAAAAACATGTCTCCTCCTTCGCGCAGCTTGACCTGCGCTCACTCACGCACGAGCTTGATACAGTCCCGCCAAGGACTCGCGGCCTGGATGCTGACATCCTTTAGTTCAAGCCGGAAGGGCTTGTCCAGCAGCGCATTGGGAATCGGGTATTCATACTTCCCCACGTAATAGCAGAGAAAACCGTCTGGGAAATCCTGCGGCCTGATGCGCGAGACATATACCTTCGACGCGCCGGTCAGCCAGCAGCGGGAGACGGAATAGCTCAGGCTCACGGGCAGGCAGACCGCGTTCTCCGGAAGATTCGGAGCGGCGCGCTTTTCCTGCGGAGCATAGCTCCAGAGCTGTACTCGCAGGGGCAGCGCCATCGACTGAGGAACCGAGAGTTCGATGCAGGTCTGCGGCTGCGCGGCCAGCAAAGCGCGCGGATAGTGCCGAAGCTGGAGCTGCCGCCCTTCCATTGTCAGCGTGAGCTGCCGATCTCTGAGCAGAAGCCGCTCCTGCACCTCGCTCAGACGCTCCAGAATTTCGACCGACGGCGCCGGGGCAAAACCGCTGCTCAGGCAGAGCAGCACGTCCTCGCTCCCCAGCAAAAAGTCTAGACGAAAGCTGTCGCTCCCCGGCTTCTCTGAAAGCTGAATGCCGTACGCGTAGCAGCCGGGCTGCGCGCGGTTCATGGTTCTCAAAGGGAACTCCTCCCCTCCATCAGTCCATTGATATCAGCATAGTAGAGCTGCAGTCGCTCCGCGCGATCCAGAATCTCTGTGCGCACGGTCTGAATGTGTTCTTGCTGGTTGGTGCCGATTTTCGCGTTGGCGTGAATCAGATAGAATCCAAGCGTGTTGAGCTCATCCACTGCCATCAGAGGCAGGCGCTGCTTGTTGGACAGATCTGTGCCAAAGAAATTCGCGATCACGTTCGGGGCTATGCCGTCCGGATTGAACTGTGTGCGCTGCTTTATTTCATCCTCCAGAGAGGCGCGATAGACCGGAAGATCCTTTCCGATCAGGATATGAAAGGCTTTCTCAAAAGCGCAGAATACCGCTTGTTCGTCGGCGCAGGGGTATAACTCGCTGATGAGCTCATCCGGGTCTATCAAGTGCAAGGCCTTGTTTGCATAAAAGGTGTCAACACTCTCCAGCCCTGCCTCCAGCCGCTCTGTCGGCAGAGAGAGCGCCTCGCCAAAGCCCTCCAGAAACAGCCTGAAGGCTCGCGCCTCCTCAGCTCTGCGAAGCAGCGCCTCCTTCAGCTTCGGGAGCATCAGGGTGTAAAAATCGCAGCGCGCCATGTTTACGAGTTCCTCATAGACGCCGCCGCCGGACAGAGGGCGCAGTTCCGACAAAAAGGCAGTGCAGCTCTCGAAATAGTTCTCGGCAAACAGATAATCCGTCTTCCTCATAAACTCTTGAGAGATGCTCTCCGCTAAAGCATCCGCATCGAGCATACCGAGCGTCTTGACGGAGAAGTATCGTTCGGCGAAGAGCTGCAGGGCGCCTTGTGTCAGCGCGTTCGCTTCCGCGAACGTGCTCTCCTTCCTCACGCGCTTCCACTGATAGATCGGCTCAAGGCACGAAGCGTCGGGCAGCGTAATGTATTCGCCAAACGCCTTGTCGAGAGCCGGCAGGCCATCGTCGTACCCAAGTTGAGAGAAAAACGCCGTCGCGTTTTCGTGCGCAAACTCACCGCAAAGCTTCCGCTCCCTCTCGGCGGCGAGTCTTATGCGTTCCTCGCGCAACGCCTTGAGTGTGACGGCAGCAATGCGGCGGGACGGCTTTTGCATCAGGAGGTAGGAGGCCGTCACGATTTCTGAGCCTGGCACAGCGCCGTTCATGCTGAGGGCTACTCCCATATTTTCAAGCCACGCAGAAAGCCCGGTCGGTGTTCCCGCGGCATTCGGCGCGGTGCAGGCCAGAAACGCGATATCTGCCGCAATGCGGTAGTTCTCTTCCGCCTGATCCTCGCCCAAATGGACGCTGCGGCTCAGATAGGTATTGTCGCGCAGCAAAGGCCCGAGCGCAACCTCCTGACGGTGCGGGATATCCTTCAGCTTTGCGTGGCTCTCCCACAGACGTCTATAACCTTTCGACGCATCGTTATTGCTGTAGTCATTGAACAGGAAAATGAGCGGATAGATCCTTCCGTGTATCCCTTCAAGCGACCCGGCGTGCGCGGCCGCAATCATCTTAAGCTGTTCGTTCAGCTTCGGCGAAGACAAGGATACATAGTGGGCAACGCGCAGGGTGTCGCGATTGGTAATCTCCGGATTCTGCAGCAACATGATCGCGCGGGCACGCAGCTCGTCCTTGATGGTCTGCTCAGTATATCCGCCCTCCATGAATCCGACAAGCGTACCCAAGAGCGGCCCGGAGGGCCAATAGTCCGAGAACACATTCTCTACGGTTTTTGTTCCTTTGAAGCCCTCCCAAAAGACGTTTACCAGCGGGTACTCTGGCATAAAGCGATAGTTTGCGTGAGCGGCTGCCTTACCGCCGCTGCGATGGGACAGCTCCTGCGCGCAATTGCTGATGCATTGGCTGAACATGAGGGTGTGAGCGTCCATAAGCCCTCCCGATTCTGTACATGATTCAGATTCATCCGCGCGCCAAAGCTCGCGGATGAATCGTGTGTACGGCTGCCTTGTCCACAATCAAAGTCTGCCGAAGGGTATGTAACTGTCAAACTGTTGGCAAAAGTCCTCCAACAGCTCCTGATAAGCGGAGTAGAAACTCAGGATCGTCTCGCGCTCTGTCTGCGGCATGAGCTTGCTCTTGCCCACAATATCGCGCTGCGCATTCTTAAATCTGCGTCGCAGCGTGACAGCCGTGGCATCGTCCCCCTCAGACAGCTTGTCGAGCACCTTTTTGGCCTTGTGGTGCAGTTCCTCGCGAACCTGCTCATCCAAAGCCATAAAGCCGACGTAGGCTTTGTAGATCTGGAATTGCGGACTCAGCGACTCCGGCTGTATATCCAGGCGCTTTTCCTCTTCGATGCCATATTCAAGCATCGTATATACGATCTTACCGACCTTTTGTTCGATCGTACTCGTGACAAGGCAGTCAACAAAGGACTGCAGTAGCGCGCGGCCTGTGATTTCTGTGTCGGCGAGCGCCTTCAGTTCGGCGATCATCGTCTCCAACGCGGCGCGACGGCGCAGATTCTCCCCCACGAGGCGCACCAGCTTCGGCGCGCGCATGAAGGTGTCAAGAATGACCTCGTCCTCATAGCCGGTCACGATCTGAAGGTTTTTCAGCAGCACCTTCTTCTCGCAGCTCGCCGCGGACACCCAGCCGTCAAGAAGCCGTTCGGCTTCCGCCAGCATAGACGAGACCGCGTCGTGGCTGAAATTGCCGTCTACCACAAAATCCTCGCGCGCGTGCGGCGCAACTACGCCGTTCCAGCGATTGTTGTAAATGACCCAATAGTTGTCGACCGGATCCTTTGCGATGACGCCGAGCGCCTTTGCCCGCTCAAAGAGCGAGACCATGCGCGCTTCGTTCTCCGTGGGAGCCTCGCCATCGATATGCGTCTGGCTGAAGGGGATCGGCGAGGGCAGGAAGCTGCCCCAGGCAGACTCCTCGAGAATGCGCAGATCCTCCGCAGTCTTCTCCGGCTTTTGCTCCAGCGCGCAGTTGCTCTCATACAAGTGCATACCCACGAGACCGGCGTTCAGATTGGCTTCGTAATTGCCCTTCATCAGCGTAACGCCCTGATAGGCAAAGAGCGGGAGGCCGCTGTTGAAGCGCAGGGCGAAGACTCTGTCGCCAATGTCGGCGCGGCGGAGCGTATAGCCGCGGCCTGTCGAGTTGTGAAGCTTTTCCTGAAAGCTCTCGCCAGCCTGCGTGATCAGCGCGGAGCTCTGCGGAATAGTGATGATGTTGCTGTCGTAGGTCGTATTTCCATCGGCTGAATAGGAGGGAATCATCCAGAACATCGGCGCTGCCTTGCTGTCTGCAGGACGCAGGAAGTCCGCCTCCACTCTGTCCTGAATCTGCTGATCGCTGAGGCCTGGGTACTTGCTGCGGATATAGGTCTCGATCGTGGCGTCAAGCTGCTCGCGGAAACGCTCCTGCATGAAGGCGTTGACCACGCGGCCTACGCGGAAATCCGACTCGGACAGCCACTCGTCCTGATTCTCAAGCTGGAGGAGCCAGTCCATAAGCTGCTCCGAGGCGGTCTTGGCGTCGAGATCGCGCAGCGCGGTGTCGAGGGTCTCCCGCACGTCGCTCAGCTCGACTACGCGCCAAGTGTAGGGGTTGGCGGCGGCGACGCGCGTGGGATCGTTCAGGAAGGCCGCGTTCTGCGCGAAGGTGTCGCTCAGATTGTCGCAGAGCCTGTCCAGCTTCGCGTAGAAGCGCGTGTAGAGATCCTGAAGCTGGTGCTTGAGGTCGAGGAGCAGACGGCCGGTGCGCTCCATGGTATAGAGTATCGCCTCATGGCTGTAGCTGCGGACGAGCGCGTCCAGATAGCTCTCCCAGAGGTTGCGGTTTAGACGCCGCCACCGGAGCCACGCAAGTACTGCTAGCACGACGCTTATTACGAAGAATACCAGGAAGACTACCCATCTCACCGCGGTAGCGTCTACAGTAAAGAACTCCATTCCGAGAACGGATGCGGACAGATCCGGGATGAACAACGTAGTAAACGCAATGATCAGCGAAACGAGCGAGGCAATCGCCCAGAAGATCATCGACTTGCGAACGCCGCCGGGGTTCAAAAACGCATCCCGTGCGCGCACGAGTTCATGGGCGATGCTGTCGTCCTGTGCTCTCTCTTGTTTTAAGCGCCGATTGTTCTCCTCCAGCAGCCCTTCCACAACAGAGCCGAGATCACGCCCGGTACGACTGAGCAGACGGGCGGCGTATTTAGAGCCGCCATCGCCGTCGCTGTTGCGGGAGATGCTCAGCAGTTCGCTGTGGACAGCGGAGATACAGGAGTTGTTCTGCCCGAGGTTTGGCCGCTCGAAGCTGGGCAGCGCGCTGTCCATGCCGTTGAAATTACTCTGTACCTTGCCCTCGTAGGCCGCCACCCACTCGGTCGCGGGCATAAGCAGCGTCTGCGCATGCTGGTTGCTCGCATCGATGGGAGTGTACAGCACATCCTTGCGCTCGACCACGTTGAGCCGCTGCCACAGCGCCCCGGCATCCGGCGTGCCGCGCGTAAGCGCACTGTACAGCTCGTCGATCCCACCGAGGCCGACGTTCTTGGCGAAACGATCCACCGCCTTGTCGTCCGGCACACTGCCGCCGATGGAGTCCACCTTCTCATAGTACTTCTGCGCCAGATAGGTCGCGATCTGGGAGAAGGGCACCTCGGCATTGGACGCGCCGAGGATCGTATACCGGTAGTTCGCGCCAGAGCGGATGTTGATCTCCGAGATGCCGGCGACGATGTTGGCCAGATGGCCCTCCATCGTCAGGCCCCCATCCTCTCCGACCTTCGCTCCGTCAAGCTCAACATGCGCCAGATAGGCCATGATGTAGTCGGCCACCACGTTGAGGCTGTACTCAAAGCCCTTGACAGGGATGTTCCCCTCTGTATCGGTGGCGGAGATCAGGTGGGCAAGATCCACGGGGGGCTTCTGCGTTCTGACCTCGCCGATCGTGCCGCCATACTGCTGCCTGAATTCATCGTCTGCCAGATCCAGCCCCATCAGGTAATCCAGCTCGCGGAAAGCGGCATAGCCGTTGCGGCGGTTGATTTGCTCCTTGAGCGCGTTGCCGCGCACCTGAGGCTTGGCGATGACCACGTCGGGCAGGAAGAAATAGCCGAAGATCTTGCCGTCCCATCCATTGTGCTCCAGCACCTTGCGCACGAGATAGCAGACGTCGATAAAGGCGCCGGAGCCCGTGCCGCCGGAGAGGCCGGCAAGGATGTGAATATTCACTCTGCCGCCCGCCTGGAGACCCTTCATAGCGTCATTGATAGCGTTGGAAATAGCCTCATAGACGCGCTGGATGTTCATGAAGAGCATAAAGCGTCCCATTTGGCGGATGCCGCCCGCGCCGTTGTCGGCGAGGAGGGGCTGGATTTTATCCACGCTCATCCAGTTGTTCAGCTCCGGGCGCTTTCTCAGCGCAGTGCGGCCCGTGGGCGACTGGGGATCGAGCAGGGCTGCGAGATTCTTCGGCTTGATGCCCAGAAACTCGCCCGCGTCCTTTTGCAGATCCGAGACGGTCTGTGGATCGTCCACCGCGGTAACGTCGGTGTCAATCGCAAGGAAGCGGATCATGTCATAGCGGGGCACTGCTTCGCCGGGATTGCTGGGGATAAGCTGCGAGAATACTTTCTTTTTGATGATCTTCAGCGTGTTCACGCCGGTGCCGCCGATGCCGATGATAATGCTGGCTGCGTCTTCCGGCTGGGAACGGTCGTTCTGCGGGATGATTCCGCCGCCCTCGTTCAGGTTCAGCGAGTGAATAATAGCCATTTGCTTCAGCTCCTTCTTGTTTGGATTTATTGGGATTTATTGTTCGCCCGCCTGCGGGAGGCGTTTAGAAGCGCATAGTCATGGCTGAAATGTTCAGTTCTACGCCGTTGTTAATGATAATCGTCTTGGCGAGCCCGCCGGAGATACGCTCGGAGCTTGTCGGGCGCGACTGTCCCTTCACGCTGAACTTAGGACCCTTGAACAGACAGACCATCGGATCGGGAGTGGCTACGAGACGATAGTGCCCGGCAGTCCTGAGCCCCAGCTTTTTGAGCGAGCGCGAGCCATTGAAATTGTATACGGGGAGCAGCTTGGTCTGTATGCCATTGACTGTCGCTGTAATCGTCACTGCCAGCTTGCAGCGATATCTGCTGCGGATGACTAAGTAAGCCGCAGTCAGCACGGCGGCCGACAGAAGCAGCAACCCGAGGCCGAGTATCGTAATAAACCGGCTGTCCGTGACTGTGATGACGACCGGGTGGGAGCATGTCTGCACACCGTACTGATACGAATCTGTCGCAATCAGGTCGAAGCTGAGCAGCTCCTTCCGCAGACGCATTCCTCTCAGCTCCTCCCAGGCGGTGCTGACCTCGTCGGAATTCACCTTCATGCCTCGCCGCGCTACAACGATCGCCTCGCCGTCCAGCGTGATCCTGTCGCCATAGTTGTCAGAGATCTCGTAGGACAGCTCGGTTCCCTTCGGGTCGACGAACAGCCCCTCAAAGGAGATCGGATCAGAGAGAGCCGCGTTAAAGAAGCTGAAATGAACCTTGGCTTTCAAGGGGTCGCTCTCATCTCGGGTGGGCTGTGGCGCCGGTGCAAACACCTGAGCCTCGAGACTGCCGCTCTTTACTCTAAACGCACCGTCCTTGGCCGCGAGAGAGACGCTAACTTCGTAGCGCGCCGGCTTGTCAAATACAAGCTCAACGCTGTACCCGCCTTTGTCGATTTGCATCTCGCGGGTCTCTTCCTTGCCCGTGCTCTGATTGACCAGATGGAGCGTAGGCGTCATGCTCTCGAGATCGTCGTCGCTCAGCTCATCGATATAGGCGTCCTGCACGGAGAGCGTAAACCGGCAAGGTTTGTTGACGCTTAAGTTTTTCGAATCTTCGCTGCAGGAGAGGTCGAGCGTCAGCGAGGAGTTAAAAAACTTGCTGACGTATAGCGTATCGCCGGGCTTTCCCCGGAGCTTGACAACCCATTCGCCGACCGCCAGACCGCCCACCTTCGGCTTGGGGATTTTTATAATGATATAATGAGCAGTATCAACGCGGTGGGAATCTATCGGATACAGACTATCGTCCGGTTGGACTATTGCTACGGAAACGCTGTCACTGAGCGGCTCCTTCCCGTCGGCCGGGTGCTCGATGACGATGTTGACCTCCTCCAGGCCATAGCTGGGGACATAGAAGCTCACCTCGCCATAGCCGGTTGTTTCGTCCACCTCGAACGGTTTTTCTTCCGGTTGCGTGTTGTTGATAATGGTGTAGAACTCCCGAAATGCGCGTGTCAGCTCATCCGCTGTCGTGACGGGTACGGACTCATCGGTGTAGAGCCTCATCTCGTTCACAGCCTCGCTGTCCACCTTTTTCCCGTCGCCAAGCATGATGCTGTAGATTCGGATATCATTTGCCCTGGCCGTTTCGGACGCTTTCTCTCCCAGCGTCCGAGCCTCCTCCACGGCTTTGGAGACGCTCGGCACCGTCCCTTTGGAAAAATCGGTCTTGCCGTCCGAAAGGAGGAGGATCAGGCAGGGGAGATCGCTCTCCTTCTTCATCTCCAGGAGCATCTTCGTCGCCCTGTCCAGCGCCAGGCCGATGTTCGTATCTCCGCCGACCTTTTCCGTGCTGATCTGACTGACCAGCATATCTTTGTCCTTCTGGTTCTTCATCTCCTCTATTTGGACAACATATCTGTCTTCCTTGACCTCAGAGTCAAACAGAACCGCGCCGACGTTGTTCCCGCTCTCCGTCAGCAGAGCGAGAAAAAGCTTGATCGAATCAAAGCGCAGATCGTAGTTGTCCGTACCTCTTCCGTTTGCACTGGTATCGTTATGGAGGCTGCCGCTCTTGTCCACGACCAGCACGACATTGAATCGATTTACTTTGATATGCCGGGCTTCCTCCGCCGCAGCGGAGCCAGGAAACGCGGCCAGAAGCGAGACGACCAGAACCGCAGCCAGTATGCCCGCGAGAAAACGTTTCATCTTTGGTTCATCCTCTCTCAACGCTCCCCGAACCGCAAAACGGCGGGAAGCCGATATTTCTGTACTTATACAATTGTATATATTACGACTGCACGCTTCATTTGTCAAGACTTGACAAAAACCGCCGCGCGCCCCGCGTTCTGCCGCGTTTTGGGTACGTTTTTATGCGCTCGCCAGCGGGACGCCGGAAGCCTCCTTCCGGAGAATCATGACGAAAAAGGGCTGAAAATGTTCCGTCGTGGGGGGGTGAAAACGCCACGATCCGGATACATAGAGCGAAACTGGTATTGGCAACGCCTTGACAAATCAATGGGAAAAACTGAGAAATGATAGTTGAAATTTAAAAAACAGTTTGTTATACTACGTTTTGAAGCATTATACCGTCTTTTTTTCGGTCAAGTCAAACAGTATTCAATACTTTTATGGAAAGGATGAGGAACTGATGCCGGCTGCTACAGAGGAAAAAAACATGCGAAAAAACATGCGTCTGTGGATAGCCGCATCCATTATTCTTTTTTTGATTGTTGCCACCCTCATCATTTTTCTCTGGAACGTTCCGAGTCACGGAGACGCGCCGACACCGGAGGATTCGCAGCAGCCGCAGGCCGTAGAAACTCCGATGCCAACCGCCCCCGGAAGTGTTGTCACGTTTGGAAAATACTACCAAGATAAAAGTAGCAATTCTATGGTAGACATTGAGTGGTACGTTCTGGCAGAACTCGATGGGGATTTGCTCCTCATGAGCAAATACTGCCTCGACGTATGCAAATGGGGTAAAACTGATGCAAAGTGGAAGGACAGCTATCTTCGCAGTTGGCTTAATGACGAGACGGTAGAGGGGTCAAAAAACAAAGGCTTTCTTTACACCGCATTTGACGACACCCAACGTAATTGTATATGTTCAGCACACGATAAAGGTGAAACGGGAGTTGCGGAATCAGACAAGGTCTTTGCTCTGGCAATCGAAGATATTAAAGGTGACAATAAACTGCAACTGTTTAAATCACATCCAGAGTTCCTTAGTGCAGAGCCGACAGACTATACCGCTGTTCAGAGGCCCGGAACCTATGAGAGTTGCTGTTGGTGGTGGACAAGATCTATTGGCCAAAAGTACCCAATTTTTATAGGTGGTAACGGAGGAGACCAGGAAGATCAATTCGTAGTGAGCGAAAGCGTTAACGATTGTAAAGTTGCTGTACGTCCCGCTATTTGGATCAAGGCAGAAGCTTTCTCGTCGTCGCCGTCTCCTCAACTGCCGCCGTCTCCTCAATCGACCTTCCAATCCCCGGAAAGAGAACGTAGTTGGTTAAAACAAAAATGGAATGAAATATGGAATAATACTGGTTACTTACTTGCATTCTTTGCCTTTCTTGTAGCGATTTTAGGGGTATTTATCACTGAAATAAACCATCATAAAGACACAAAATCAAGCGGGACGCGTACAGAAGATATAAAAAGCGAGATGAAAAAACAAATTGACAGAGTTGTAAAAAAAATGGACAAGCCAAAAAACTTTTTGGGACGACTATTCGGATGGCTAATGCGTCTTTTCCGCTTAAACAAGACTTCCAGACAAGGCTCGTCGGAAAAAGAGGGGGAATCTGAGGAAGNNGAGGAAGAGGTCGCGCATTCAGAAAAAGCGCATGACAATCCCGGCCCAGAAAGCCATGGCGAAGCAGCCAAAGATACTCCAAGTACTGACCAAACAGGTGGAAAGTCTAGCCGAGCATTGCGCGACATGGTTCGCGACATACGCGACATATTAGAGAAACTTTGCGGAGTGTTCCGCAGGGTAAAATAAGCCCTTTACATAGCTTCTGCCTGACATACTGTGCTTGTACACAGCGTGTCAGGCAGTTTTCGTTATTATCCTCCCAGCCCGGAATACACCGCTTCCGCCTGTACGGCCGTCTCGGCCAGCGACCGGAGGCCGGATGCTCGTATGATCCGCAGGAGGTCGCTTGTGTTGAGGTCGGACACCCTGCGATACCGGTTTGCGAGCATGGCCGGTCTCTCCGTGAGCTTCGAGACCGTCAGCCTGACAGCCGGGGCGCCGGGGAGATTCAGCTCGGTCTCAAGCTGTATACTGTCGTCCTTCTCTGTCAGGTTTCCCTCCAGGAGCACGCCCATGTCGCGCGTCCGGATGCAGAAGCCGCCTCCGCTTCGGTCGAAGGAAATACGCACCAGCTCGCCGCTCTCGTCCCGGAGGTACAGACTTGCCTGTCGGGCGTCGGTTTCGGTTCCGCCGCTGTACAGCAGTGTGCCGCCCCGCAGCACACGGATACGGCTCCAGGGATTGTCGCCCCCCTCCAGATACAGCTCATACGGAATGCCGAGCACGGTGCAGTCGATCCCGATCAGCTCATTTCTCTCGTCCACATAGCACCGGAAGCTGGGGCTGAACTGCTGGAGAGCTGCTTTGAAGCTTTGGAAGACGTTCCCCTGAAATAAGCTCTGCAGCGACGTTCTCTTGAACTGCACAGCGTACACGGTGCAGCTTCTGATCTGCCCGCTGACTGTCAGCGGTCGCTTGTCCAGCCTTTGAACCTCGCATCCGTCAAGCAGCGACTTCGTCCAATCGCTCACAGCGCGCTCGAGATTCATCTGTTTTCTGTTGAAGAAGCTCGAATCAAAGCGATAGTTCTGCAGCAGCTCAAGGCCGGCCAGCTTTCCCTCGGAGGACAGTTGTTTCAGGAACCCGCTGAACTCTTGATATTTGAATCCGTACACGTCGTAGCTGTCCCCCGGCACGGAAAACTGAACGACACTTCTGTCGGCCGAATACTCAAAGTCAAAGCCGCCCGTGTCCTCGCCGCCCGTCACGACTGCGCCGCCTCTGAGCACCTTCGCACCGCGCGCGAGATCGTACTCGACGTATATGCCCAAACCGCCCAGCCGCCCCAGCGTGTTCGCGTGGAAGCTGCCGCAATACAGGGTGTTCAGCAGCTTGTCCACCGTGCTGACTGTGCCGGCGCTGTCGTCCACCCAGTTCAACAGCTCGCGCACCGTCCTCTTTTCCGCTTCCTGCAGACGGGCATCCGCTCGAAACGCCACACCCAGCGTGATTGCTGTCGCCAGTATGAGCGCCGCCGCAAGACCGATCCACAAGCAGGGCAGTCCCTCCGCCCAGCCGCTGCGCCTGTTTCCCCAGCCGCCGCCCGCAGAACCGAAGCCGCTCCTGCCTCCCGCAGAGTTAAGAAAGCCTGATTGGCCGCCAAAGCTGGCGCTCTGATAATTCCGATTCCATGGGGAGGCGGCGGAGCCGCGAGGCGTTGCTCCGGCAGAAGAGAATGAACTTCCAAACTGATTGAAACTGTTCCCGCTCACACAAATCACGCTCCTTTCACCTTTGGAATTCCACGGGGATACAAGCGGGTGAGCACGCGGGCGAAAAAGCCAACTGCTTTCCTCGTGCGTAGCCTTATGACGAATCAGGCGGACATATTGTTCCCGCAGAAGTTAAGGCAGTGCCGCATCGTTCGATGGTCAAACGCCTCTCGGAAAACCTGCCCCCCTGATCCCGTCATTATTCCATAAACCGGCATGTTTCGCGGATTCCGAGAAACCGGCGGCGGTTCAGAGCGCGGCGCTCATCCCGCCCCGGCGTATTCGACCGTCAGCGTTTTCCCGTCGCTGTATGTCCGAACCGGCCCCTCGCTCGTCAGGAAGACCTGCGTCCCGGCGGCCTCGAACAGCCGCAGCGCGGCGCTGATGTCGGGCTCCTCCGCCGAGCAGGTGATGACGGCGCAGCTCGGCTCCACCGCGTCGAGCAGCCGCCCCAGCAGCGGCTCCGCCTCGCCGTGGTGCGGGAGCTTGAGCAGCTCGCAGCGCTCCGGCTCCCCCGCGAGGTATTCCGTCAGGCGCTCCGTCTGCGCGTCGCCGGGGAAGAGCAGGCGCGTCTCGCCGCAGCGCACCGTCACGATCAGCGAGGAATTGTTGCTGTCGTCGCGCCGGTAGTCCTCCTTCTGCGGCGGCTCCACCGTGAACTCCACGCCGTCGAACGTGAAGCGCAGGGTCTCGCGCACGGTGACCGGCTCCAGCCCGGCCTTTTCCAGCATTTTGCAGAACTTTTCATACTCGCCGCTCTCCCGCGGGCGGTTGCTCTGCAGCACCTCCGTCACCGGGACGCTGTTGAGCAGCTTCGCCGCCCCGCCGATATGATCCTGGTCGAAGTGCGTGAGGACAAGGCAGTCGATGCGCTCGATCGAGCGCGCCTCCAGCTCCTCGACGATCGTCTTGCCGAAGCCCTTCACCCCGCAGTCGATCAGCACGGCGGCGTTCTCCGTGGTAAGCAGGATCGCGTCGGCCTTCCCGGCGGCGAAGAAATAGACCTCGAGCGAGGCCGCCGGCTCCGTCAGCCCGCTCGCGCAGCCGCAGAAGGGCAGCAGCAGAACCGCCGCCGCCAGACACAGGCAGCCGCGCAGACGATGAAAAGCGCGCATCCTCTCCGCCTCCTTCGACTTGAGTGTGTTCTTTGCCTGTTCGATCCACCGTGTCATGGCTTCGCGAGCGAAGCGAGTCGAAGGATCTTCTCAGCGCTTGCAGGGAGAAAAGATTCTTCGCCGCCTTGTGGCTCCTCAGAATGACACAGGGTTCTGACCGGATGTTTCCCCCGCCAGAAACTCCAATACCTCGTCCTTGTCCGGGATCGAGGCGGAGGCGCCGCGGCGGGTGATCGCGATGGCGGCCGCCGCCGAGGCGAAGCGCAGCGATTCGGAAACGCTCACTCCGTTGAGCACCCCGCCGAGGAAGAAGCCCGCGAAGGTGTCCCCCGCGCCGGTGGTATCGACCGGCTCCGCCGGGATCGCCGCCTGCCGGAAGCTCCCCTCCTCTCCGCAGCAGGCTGCGCCCTCGCCGCCGAGGGTCAGCACGGCGTTCTTCACGCCATAGCGCTCGCAGAGCGCGCGCGCCGCGCCGAGGGGATCGCTCTCGACCGGCGCGCCCAGCAGCGCCGCGGCCTCGAGCTCATTGAGGAAGAGCCAGGTGATTTTATCCAGCGGCAGCCGCTTCACGCCCTCGTTCATCGGGGCGGGCGTGAGCGCGATGCGCAGTCCGCGCGCCGCGGCCGACTCGATCAGGTAGTCGAGCTCGCGGATCTCGTTTTGCAGCGTCAGCACGTCGCCCGCGCGGAAGCCGGAGAGCACCCGGTCGATCTGCTCGCGCGTCGTGCAGTGGTTCGCGCCGCCGTAGACGAGGATGCAGTTGTCGCCCTCGGCGTTGTTCTGGATGATGGCGTGGCCGGTGCGGACGCCGGGCAGCACGTCGATATAGCGGGTCTCGACGCCGTTTCGCTGCAGCTCGGAGAGCAGGAAGCGCCCGTCCTCGCCGATGGCCCCGGCGAGGGACACGTCCAGCCCCGCACGGGCGAGCGCGGTCGCCTGGTTGAGACCCTTGCCGCCGCCGAACATGCGCAGCTCGGTACAGGAGAGCGTCTCGCCCTGCCGGACAAAATGCGGCACCGAATAGGTGTAGTCGATATTCAAAGAGCCAAAGCACAAAACCTTCATGAGGCGTCTCCTTTCCTGTAGTCAGCGGCAAAACGCAAATAGAGGCGGTATAAGACGATCCTCCGCTCCGGAGGAAGTACGATCGTTTTTGCCGGGGCTCCGCCTCGGCAAAAACACCCTGAGCCGAGCTGTGCGAGGCCTCGCTTCGACCAAGCGCGGCGCGTCTCCCGTGCGCCGCGCGCGATAAAAGCGAGTAAGCTGCTTGCGAAGCGCAGCTTCGCAAGCACCGAAAAAAGCCCGTCGCATACACGACAGGCTTCGATCGGGTGAGCGGTATTACACAGCGCGGGTGACCTTGCCGCTGCGCAGGCAGCGGGTGCAGACGTAGACGTGCTTGGGAGAGCCGTCCACGATGGCCTTGACGCGCTTCACGTTCGGCTTCCAGGTGCGGTTGGACCGTCTGTGAGAGTGGCTGACCTGAATGCCGAAAGCCACATCCTTGTCGCAGAACTGGCACTTTGCCATGGATTGAAGCACCTCCTTGCTTGAAAAGTAGTATGATACTGCATAGACAGCTCATATATAATAACAGAGCGCCCGGCGAATTGCAAGTACTTTTTTCAGCAAAGCCGGAAAAAGCGCAGCGACGCGGCAACAGTTCAGCCCAGGTTCTGGCTCCCCTGCGTAAGGGAAACGCTGATTAAATCCGGCGAGAGCGGATGCCGAGCAAATTTTCGTCGGATCAAGNNTAACGCAGAGCCGGCGAATAATTTGCCGGCAGACGCCGAAGGCGGATTAATCAGCGTTTCCTAAGGGGAGCCAGAAGCGAGGGCAGCCCGGTTGCGGAAAAGCGTTTTCCGCGATTCCTCCGCCCGTTTTTCATTCCGGGACTTGCGCTGAGAGCGGAAAGCGCGTATTATAGGAATCATAGAATACAATGGTTATAGTGTACGAAGGAGGAGGCGCCGCCGTGAAAACCAAGTACACCGTCAAGCTCAAGACCATCGTGGAGGAGCACAAGCTGACGGTCCTGCACGCCGCGAGCAATTACGAGACCGCCGTGCTCACCACCGCCGACGTGAACCGCCCCGCGATGCAGCTCACCGGCTTTTACAACTACTTCGACCCGAAGCGCCTGCAGATCATCGGCAACGTCGAGAGCACCTATCTCAGCACCCTCACGCACGAGGAGCGCCTCGCGGCCTACGAGCGCTTCATGGCCTACGACATCTCCGCGCTCGTGCTGTGCCACAGGGTGAAGCCCTCGCCCGAGTGCCTGGAGATGGCCAGGAAATACGACCGCAATGTATTCTGCACCGACGAGGACACCTCGGACTTCCAGGCCGCGGTCATCATGAGTCTGCACAACTATCTCGCCCCGCGCGTGACCCTCCACGGCGTGCTGCTGGAGATCTACGGCGAGGGCGTGCTCATCACCGGCGACAGCGGCGTTGGCAAGAGCGAGAACGCGCTCGAGCTCGTCAAGCGCGGGCACCGTCTGGTAGCGGACGACGCGGTGGAGATCAAGCTCGTAAGCGGCGATAGCCTGGTCGGCTCCGCGCCGGAGCTGATCCGCTATTACATGGCGCTGCGCGGCATCGGCATCATCAACGTGCGGCACACCTACGGCGTCAGCGCGATCAAGCCCGAGAATGTCATCGACCTCGTGGTTCATCTGGAGCACTGGGACGACAAGAAGAACTACGATCAGCTCGGCCTGGAGAGCGAGCACGAGGATATCCTGGGCGTGAAGGTCCCGCGCGCGACGATCCCGGTGAAGCCGGGGCGCAACCTCGCGGTGCTGCTGGAGCTGGCCGCGATGAGCAACCGCCAGAAGAAGATGGGCTACGACGCCGCCGCGGAGCTCACGGCCGAGCACGACAAGCGCATCAACGAAGGCATTGAATTCTGAAAAGGATCATTCTATATGGAACAGCTTGAACTTGCCATTGCACAGATCAAAAAGGAGCTGCCGGGGCTGACGCTGCTCGAGAACGAGCCGCTCTCGGCGCACTGCTCCTTCCGCATCGGCGGCCCCGCGCGGGCGCTCGCCGTGCCGCAGGACGTGTCGAGCCTCACGCGCATCTGCTGCATCCTCAAGGAGCACCGCCTCGCGCCGCTGCTGCTCGGCAACGGCACGAACCTCCTCTTCCCCGACGAGGGGCTGGATCGGGTGCTGCTCATCAGCACCGAGAAGCTCCAAAGGCTCTTCCTCCTGCCCGACGGGGCGATCTACGCCGAGGCGGGGGTGTCGCTGTCAAAGCTTGCGAGCTTCGCGCAGCAGAACGGCCTCAAGGGGCTGGAATTTGCCTCCGGCATCCCCGGCACGCTGGGCGGCGGCTGCCGGATGAACGCCGGGGCCTACGGCGGCGAGCTCAAGGACGTGATCGAGAGCGTCGTCTGCTACTACCTGCCCGAGCAGGCGCTCTGGGAGCTCTCCCGTGACGAGTGCGATTTCGGCTACCGCGGCAGCCGCTTCTCCCGCGTCGGGGGCTTCGCCGTGCTCTCGGCCGTGCTGCGGCTCGAGAAGGGCGACAGCGAGGAGATCGCCGCGAAAATGCGCGAGCTCAACGAGAAGCGCCGCGACAAGCAGCCGCTCGAGCTGCCCTCGGCGGGCAGCGCCTTCAAGCGCCCGGAGGGGCACTTCGCCGCGGCGCTGATCGAGGACTGCGGCCTCAAGGGCTTCGCCGTCGGCGGCGCGCAGGTCTCGGAGAAGCACGCGGGCTTCGTCGTGAACCGCGGCGGCGCGACGAGCCACGAGGTCTACGAGCTGATGGACGCCGTGCGGCACACCGTCTACGAGAAGACCG
>LXOW01048907.1_pt1 | contig 26657 bp, 41 predicted proteins | sample 1368591 | NCBI WGS metagenome assembly LXOW01 (sample SAMN04884650, study PRJNA319009) | bovine gut metagenome | isolation source: Cow rumen | host: Bos taurus | place: Italy: Legnaro (PD) | collected 2014-07-09
CTGTCCGTTCTGTGGACAGAAATTTACCGGGCCCGGAAATTCAACCCGTGGTTACTGGGAAGCAAATGGTAAAACCAAAGAAGAAGATGCCAAGTTGGGCGAAACCTTCCGTTGCTGTGACGATTGTAATATGAACAAGGTCATTCCAGCACGATTGATTCTTATGAGGCAATATGATAAGTCTAGACAGAGTTTGTGAAATTTTTGTAGCAGAAGGATTTGACGTCTTTAACGCAAATGGCGGTTCCGTCCAGTTAGTTTATCTGCCGGAAAGTATGAACTACCAAGGCCGACTTATGACTATTTCATTTGACAATTTTCAAGATGGAAAATGCGTTTTCCCAAAATTCAAGGTGGCATCAAAGAATTACCGCCCACAAATGAGTTACGATTATGACGAAGTTGTGGATTTGAAAATTATCAGTGAAACAGATTTGCAGCATAAGGTTCACAATTTGATGCAAGATGCCATAATGACTAACAAACAAATTATTCTGGCAAAACGCACAAATAAGATTAAGAAGGATTTCTAATGGAACTAAACAGAAATACCATAGAAGAACTGATTAAGACGAAAAACCTTGCGTGGCAGCTCCCTGTCCATCTGCACAAGGGTGTGGTTGTAATGAAAACCATAAAGCAGTTGGAAAAGTTGGTTGTAGACCGAGTGGATGAATACGATTTTGATAATCACGAAATTTTCACTTACTGGGATATGGATAAAAACCAGCCGCTCTTTGATATTATCGTTAAGTACTACGAATACCAAAAAGGCAACAAGTTTACATACGAATTAAGCGATTGTTCTTTGTTCGGAATGTATTTGTTCAAGGACAACTCACTTTCTGTCGGAATGGAAAATGTAATTGACCAGTTGAAGTTGAATGTTCCGAAGGGCCTTGATTATGCCAAATATGCCAGAGAGAACTTCAAAATCGCACTTGGTGATACAGATTTCGTATAAATTTTCAACATGACGGCTCCTTCTAGGGTCCCCTTCTTGGGGACCCTAGTTTTTTATAAATACATTAGATAATTTAATGAGGTTTTTAATGAATTTATTAGAACAAGCACAGCATTTTCTTGAAAGTAAGGGGTTTCTAGTAGAGAGTAAAGTAGAAGAACTTGGTTTTGGTGATGAAGATTCGGCTAATGTGTTTTATTATATAGGCCGTTACATTGAAAACAAAGGCCCACAGACTGAAGCTGCTATTGAGAAGTATCTTGAAACTAAATTTAATGGTAATATACCTTCCGTTTCCGTTAAAAATAAGAATACATATTGGGCTAATTTTTTAAGTAATTATTTCTATAAAGATGGCCGCAAATGGGATTTTACTGCTGACGGGCACGATTGGTGGGAAGATGTAGCAAAATGGCACGAAGCCAATGCTGAAGCAGAAGACCCAAATGCCAAATATGTAAAGCAGTTCTTTGATTGGTATAATGAAAAGAAGAAAGGTAACGAAACAAATCCACCTAAAGACCTTATTAAATTTGTTAATGGTACTGCCGCAGAAGATGTAGAAAAAGCATTTGGCAAATACTACAAATTTGCTATGGGTCAGTTGGACAAGTACTTGGATTGGGATTTCTTGAATGACGAAGACAAACTTATTCAAAATTTCTGGGATTGGCACAGAGCAAAGAAAGCTGGTAAACCATATCAGTTAGACCAGGACACAATAGATGGATTGGTAACATTCCTTCGTAAACCAAAAGCCGTAGAAGTATTACAGCAATACTACTATTATTTTGTTCGTGTTATTGAAAAATTATCTGATAAGAACATTAAGACCCCAATTAACACAACTGGTTTACAGAAAGAATTACAGAGAATTATGGATAACTTGGAAAATGACGATTTCGTAGATGAACTTGAACGCATTGAACGTAATAGATTGCGTGGTGGTGATATGACAGCCGGTCCTGTATTCGTATTGCCAACTGAAGTCATTAAATCTATTAGAAGCCTTGCTAAAGATACAAACAACATTAACAAAGAAAAAGTCGGTAAGATTGACAAATCACAGGTTAAAGATTGTTATGCTTACTGTGTAAACGAATTGAACAGAAAGTTCCACGTAGGAAAGACTGGTATCTTTGATTTGAACATTCAGGACTTCTACGATACATACAAGATTGTATTCCAGCGTGGTTTCAATACAAAGACATTACACAAAATCTTTGACGAAGTTAGCCAGTATCTATTAGACCAATTAGATAAGGGTACTGCCGATTATTGGAAGAACCGCGGAAAGATTGAACAGGACGAAATTGACGATTTCAATGAAGCATATAAGGCACTTAAAGCCGCTGGATATGTTATTGTTGAAGATACGATTGATGACGTCTTACAGCATGGTTTATCCCCATTTGATAAGGCTAGATTAAACAAGGGACAGAAACCAAGTTGGGCAGCAAAAGTAACAGAAATAGGTCCAAGACCAACAAGACCAAAGAGAAGTCAAGATTGGTCTGAAAGGGCTATGGATAGTGTAACAGGTGTCAAAAGACCTTATAGTGAAGCAGATTGGCGCCGCGACAATGAACTCAATTTGAAGGGCAACCAACAAATAGAACAAAGATTGAAAGCAATTTTGAATGTAAGTGCTAAAGTAGAAGCAACAAAAGACTATGTAGGTGTTTACACACAAGATAAAGCTTTCTATGTAGAATGCCGTGGTGTAACATACTTTGTTAAGATGGTCGGACATAGTTCTGTATTTGACAGAAAATCCGAATCAGTTAAGAGTTTATCAGATGTAGCAAAATTTATTGAGGAGAATGTGTAATGAAAACGATAGAACTTAAATGGATTGAAGATGATAACCACGTTGTAGCAGAAGATGCTTACAATGGTTTGAAGGATTTGATTGACAGTGGTGTATTTCCAAATTTGACAGTCAAATGTGAAGATGATACACTTTACATTACTGGTGAAAAGGAAGATTTGGATAAAGCAGTATTGAAAATCCAAAAGGCTTATGCCAAATATGGTCAGATTATGATTAAAGAAGCAAAGAATGGTGTAAACCAGGAATTGCGTATTGAGTCATTTGACGAAAATGTTCAGGACATTTTCAACCATACACTTGAAGATTACAACAAATTCAAATCTAGCAAAGAAAGACCTTTGAATTATGTAAAGCAGTTGAACGATTATAGATTTAAGTTCAAGAAGTTCTATGAAACGGCTGCTCGTTCTGACAAGAAGTTGTTGAAACCATATTTGGATGAAATTTCTAATTTGTTAGACGAAAGCGAAATCATTACAAAGATTAAACCTATTAGAGCCAAACTTGAAGAAGATACAATGGTTGAAATGGCAAAGGACATTTGCGAAGCTGCTGGTAAGAAAGTAGTAAATCCTGAAAATGTAGATACCATTGAAGATGTTGAAAAAGAATTACAAGAACTTGGTTACAATGAATGGCAGGCCAAAGGTTTGGTTAAAGAATACTTTAAGAAAGCTTGGCGTAAATTAGCATCAGGCGAATGTGCTATGAATGTTGCTATTGACATTGACGAAGAATATATGAAAGAATCTGTTGATAACGAATTAACTAAACATTTGGGTAATTTGAAGAATTGGGGTATCATTGAAGAAAGTATGACAAGAAAACAATATAATGCAAAATATGATAAAGTAGCATTAGCCTATGCTAGAGAAACTGGTATGGACCTTGACGATGCTTACGATGAATTAATGGACGTAGATGAACTTGTTAATTGGATTGAAGGACCATACGACGTTGACGAAATCATAGATAAACTAATGAATGAATCTACTTCAATGAATGAAAGTTTCCTTTCTCCTGGTGAATTGAAAAAGAAACTTCAAAGAGTAGCTGCTCGTTGGGCATCCATTAAGGGTATCAAATTTGAAGAAGCATACAATGAACTTCGTAAAAAGAAATCAGTGAAAGATATGTTAGACTTCTATTCAGTAGACGAAATCATTGACGATTTGAGTAAGAACAAAAAAGAAGCTGATGATGAACTTGAAGAAGAAATCTAAGTAGCATAGATAAAATAAAATTTACAAAGCGGGTTGAAATACACTCGCTTTTTGCTATATTGTATTTTATGATAATGTTAGTAAGTGAAATTTTTGATTTGCTACAAAAGAAATATGGAGCNNACGATTGAATTGTTTAGTACAAATTCAAAGTATGGTTCGCATACAACATATTTCAGCTCACAGTATTGGATAAATGAAGAAGGTTTTGATAAGAAATTAGACGATACTATTTCGGAATATATTGAAACTGCAAAGAACATTGCTGAGAAAGAAAAGTTAGATAAAATAAAAGAAGATTTCGTATGAGCCGTAATGAGATAATGTGCTTCTTAATGAACGAACAGAATTTTAAATACTTGGGAAATGAATTTTCAGATGGGAATATGTGTAACCATCTGGTTAATTTTGATTTCGGTGNNAAACTATAAGGATTCATTTAGAGATTTATTTAGCAAACTAACCTTAGAACTAAAACGCAGGACTATAAATACAAGGTTAGAAAAAATGGAGAAAGATTTTGATTCTTAAGCGTAAAAGAGACGTAGAACGATTAAGCGACGTTGAATTTGGTACTGAGTTAAGTGGTTATGGCATCCCACGAATACGCAAAGTATATCCACAGATGATGTCAAATGTAACTGTTGGTGTTCAACCACTATCACAGCCACAGCGGACTTTATTTTGCTCTAAGGTATTTGTATGGTGAAAATGAAGTACTTCCTAAAATGAAAAAGAACCAAACTCCTGAAATGAAAATCAAACCAAAGGTTCATCACCACCACAAACCTGAAGTAAGTAAAGTACAACTTAGACCTAATAATTGGAACGCAAATCCAGGTAAAAATGAAAGTAGACAGAAGTATAGATTCCGTTAATGAATGTGAACCTTGGCGAAAGTACTATCAGTTCATAAACAACTCAACTTATGGTTTCGCACAAAATATGACAACTGGTTGGACTGGAGCATCCAACAGTGGAACAGGTGTAGTTTTTTGCCCTTATGTTCCACACATTTTTACTCCTAGCATGCTTTACCCAAGCGTAATGAAACCATTTAATTTAAATCCAGAAGAAAATGAAATTAAAACGAAAATCAGATATAGACAATTTAAGCGATTTAGAGCAACAGGATGCTAGTATAAGTTTTACTAGCCGGTACCTTTAAGCCAATGGCATTACCATTAGTGAGAAGACAATTTCCTTCATTGTTTTCTAATGTTTTGGTAGGTGTAGTACCGCAAGACCCTAAAAAATATCATTCACCCAAACTAAATCCACGAAAGCAGAAATACATACATAGATAAATGCTCCGAGAAACACGAAAATACCTTGAAGAAAATTTTGAAACCGAAGAACTGTTATGCGGTAACAAAGTTTTCCAAAAACGATTCTCCGGTTATTGGAAAATCGTATTAAACAAGTATTGGGTGGATGTAATAATGGATGAAATGTTTGAGAAGTATATGTTAAATCCACCAAAAGATAGAAATGATGTGGCTTTAGCAAAAACTGTTCTTACTTTATATGCGACATATAGTAAGAAAATGGTCAGTAAATTGAAGACAGAAAAAATTAAACCAAAAAATCTAAATCTCAAACAAATTACTATATTAGTAAATAAGGTGCGAGACTTGGATGCAGAGTTTTCCAATGATATGAAAAAACTTTTAACAATTCATCGCACATACAAATTAAATGAGGATTTTTAATGAACGATAAAGAAATGTTTTTACCAACAGACGAAGCAAAAGCAGCAGACATTAGAAATATGGACCCGCTAGAAGCAATTAAAGCTGCTGCCGAAGGCATTGGGTTGATTTTGAATGACCCAAATCCTAACTGTAAGAAATGCCACGGTAGAGGTTTTATCGGTCGCCACGCAGATACTGGTGAACCAATAGCTTGTTCGTGTTTGTTCCCAAAATATGAGTCTGCTAGAGAAACTGGAGAAATAATTTTACCACAGAACCGTGCTCAGCGTAGAGCAGCAAAAAAGAAGGCAAAGAAAAATGGCTAAAATAGTATCAAACTTGTTCGTAGAAAAATACCGTCCACAAACTGTTAAGGACATCGTTCTACCAAAAGAATTCGCAAAATACTTCAACAACATTGTAAAGACACGGAGAACTCCCAAACTTACTATTGTGTAGTCCAACACCAGGTACTGGTAAGACTACTCTAGCAAAGGCCATTGTTCACGATTTGGGTGCTGAATACATTTACATCAATGCTTCTTCCGAAAACTCCATTGATGTTATTCGTAATCAAATCGCAGAGTTCGCACAAACGATGTCTTTCTCAGGTGGACAGAAGGTTGTAATTCTTGACGAAGCAGATGGTTTGACTCCACAGTTCCAAAAGGCTCTTCGTGCTTTCATTGAAGAATTCCAGAGCAACTGTAGATTCATTTTGACCTGTAACTATTTGGGAAAGATTATCCCAGCATTGCGTCAGGGAAGAACCCAGGTCTTTGATTTCAATATGGCAAAGTTCAAGAACGAATTGTTGCCTACGATTGTCAAGAGAATTACTGGTATCTTGAAATTTGAGAAAATTGAATTTGACGAAGAAGTCGTACAACCTTTGTGCGAAGCATATTTCCCTTCTATCCGTCAGATTATCGCCACCATTCAGCAATACTCCCAGGTATATGGCAAGATTGACAATGGTATTTTGTCATTCAAGGATGTCGGTGACGATTTGGCAAATATGATTGTAGAAAAGAAGAAGTTGGCAGAAATACGAAACTATGTTGAACAACAGGGTATGAGTTATACCGATTTCTTTAAGAACTTATTTGATAGACTTCCAACTAAAACCAAAAATCCTGCCCAGGTAATTTTGTTGTTAGCCGAATATGAATTCCGTTGTGGAACTTCGTCTGACCCAACATTACAAATGGCAGCTTGTATCTTGGAATTGATGGGATGCGTATAAGAGTAGATAGAGGACAAAACACAATAAATGAAATTAACGGGATTGAGAAAATCAGTCTCGGTAATTTTTCATTTTTCAGACAACCAATTCGTGTAGGAACAAGAAAACTTCATAGTTCATTCACACTAGAAGCCCAACAGGACATTAAGTCTATGAAGGGCATAGATATGATGCAGTCAATGATTGATTCTTTAGCTTCCGAAATGACTGCCGAAATAGATAAAGAAACTATTAGACGAATACTTGACCGAATTGAGATTACACATTTTGACAGAATAATTCATTATATTCCTGGAGAAGATTTATGTTTGACAGCCAAAAATTGTCATTTGAAAACTTCGTAATGGGTTATAAACATCGGAGTGTATATTTTCACTTCGGATTCTTGCCGTGTTTGTCAAGACTATAAGCGAGATATAGAATGGATAAACAACTGCTTTCTGTATTTCGTAGAAGTTAATACTGAAGAAGAAAAATCTATATTAGCGAAGATTATTGACAGAACAGCATTGCCAGCTACAGTTGCTTATTTGGATAATGAAATTAAATTTATCCGAATGGGTGAAGTTTTTGAAGCAGACTGGATTGAGTTTGACCAGTTCTTAAAGCAATTTCCTGACAAACCTTTGCCGAGAGATGAAATTCAAAGACGAATAGAAAAGCAGAAAAATCGTTGTTTGTTGACTTACTACATTTTCCCACAAGATATCAGTGAAGAGAAACGCACTGAACTCATAAATAAAGCACACGAATATAACGAACTACCTATTGACATAGATAGATTATGTGTTGGTGTGGATAAAAAAGAAAGGGAAAGAATGTTAGAAGGTTCTTATCATTTTGCAAAGTTGATTTTGTGGAAAGACCCACAAGCATCAGTAGCAAATTATAGTCCTTTCGCAAATGACATTTTGATTGGTTACACTAATGTAAACCAGGAAATTAAATTTATTCAAAGGGATATTGTATGATACAAATTATACCCGTAAAAGAACGAAAAGAAGACCAAAAAGATACTGATAAGATTTTTTATATACCTAACGAAATCAAGCAGAAAAAGAAAACACTTGTATTGGATTCAATGGCAGCTAAGTACAATTATGCGATTGAAAACATTGTATTGAAAAACGAAGACCCAATAATTTGTTTTAGACACGATGATGCTGAAATTAGAAGTCCAATGGAAGTTTGCGAATACAAACTAACAAATGCTTTCGCCGACAAAACAGTTGGTTGTTGTGGTTTGATTGGAACAATGGCATTAGAAAACAGTTGTACTTGGTGGGGACCGAACAGACCATTACAGACTGCTGGCTATATTATTCAGGGTGGAACCAGACCAAAACTTGACGAGAATGGTAAGGAAATCAAGAACGAACAGGGTCAAGTTCTAATGGAAAAGATAGAATACCCTATGGCGGATTTTCCTGGCTATCACGATTTTATGGCAACAGTAGATGGTTGTTGTATGTTCTTCCCTCGTTGGGTATTTAAGAATGGACTTCGTTTTGACGAAAATCTAAAAGAATTCCACTTCTATGATTGCGACATTTGTTTACAATTACTAGAAAAAGGATTGAAGGTTGCTACTATTGACTTGGTTGTTAAACACCAGTCTAGCGGTATTCCATCAAAGAACTTTAATGATTTGAAACTTGTATTCTTTAACAAGTGGAATAAGAAAGTTCACGGAGAATGGCCGATTTCAAACATTAGCACCTTTTATGAATAAGTTAAATGCTGAACAGATAATAAACGAGATAAAGTCAAATTTTAATGAAATGACTTTTGATATAAAGTATCAGGACAATGTTCCTGCATATATGGTGGGATTCTATAAGAACTCCCACATTTTTGTGTTTAATTTATTTGACAGAAGTGTTTCGTTTAAGAATTTCTACCAGAACTATGTTTATCAAAAATACATTAAACCAACAATGCTTAATAGTGAGAAGTTTTTGGTAGAAACGGAAGGAGTTAATTTTGATTATAACTTGCACAGATCATTACTAACAAAATTAATTCCAAAAATCGTTTTAGGGTTCAAAAAATACTATATTAACAATAAGCAGGAGACAATAAATGAAGACTTCCAATGTAGAACCTGAAGAAAAGAAATGTAGTTTATACGATATGATTTTGATTGCCGAGTCAGTAAAGACTCCTTGGCAAGATTTAACTGAAGAGCAGCAAAAGCTCTGGACACCCTTCGTAATCAACAGATTTATTTCGTCCCGAGAAGAATATGCTCCTTTGATTGCTATGGTGGAGAAATACAGACTTACGCCAGAACAACATTACCTATTCATTTGTTCGTTAATTGATGGTCGCAGAAAGCACTATTTCAATTATAAGGCATATAAGACAGATAAAGCCACAGATGACGAAAAATTGTTGATTTGGGCTTGTTCCAAGGAATACGAGATTGGGGCAAGAGAAGCCAAAATGTATTTAGCCGATATGAAAGACGATGTGAAAGATGCCCTTAAAGCCAAATGGAAAGATAGTTACGACTTCGCACAAAAGTCATAAATACTATAAACATTTAAGGGAATATATCTATGAAGAATTTTGCATCATTTTTAACAGAAGCTACCGTTGGTGGTGGCGACACATATAGAGCTTCTACAAAGATTGTAGAATTTTTGGGTAAGAAACTCAGTCAAGAATATGCTGAATTGGATGGTCAAACTTATACAAACGCAAGTGGTACCTATTTTGGTTTCTTATTTGTTAGTAAGACTGATAATTCCGCAATTAGAGTTAACTGGGAAGGTAACAAATTCCATTCCATTAACTTTTGGATTGACTGGGACTATGAAACAGACCCAACAAAAGAAATTTTCGTAAAAGACGCAGAACCAGGCAAATCTTCTTTTGCTAAACTTCTTCCAGACATTGCCGCTATTTTGGTGGATGAAAACTCCATTGACACAGAAGGTGAAGAACCTGCTGAAGGCGAAGCAACAGAAACAACAGAAGAAGTAAATGAATCGCTTTTGACAGAAAGAAAGGTTGAATACGAAGGAAAATTATACAATGGCAAGGCCGAATTGGTTGTTGACTTGTATGAACAGGATGCCGATTTGGAAGAAATCCAGAGTATTGTTCAGCTCAATAAGAAATACATTAAGGCTATTATTGCCAAATACTTGTATGAAAAGGGCGGTTCCGTTTCCGAAATTGGCGAAGCACTTGGTATGAATAACCAAGACGTTCGTGCTGCCGTTAATGCTGCTGAAGGTGAAGGCGAAGGTGGTGATAACAAGGTAGAACACAGCGAAAAGATTAAGGTTCTCAAGGGTGCTAAAGAAACCGTAGTATTGAACAAATTAGTCAAGAAGGGACAACAACAGTTGGATGATACTGAATATGCTGACCCAGATATCGTCTTTGACGAAATCACTGACTATGTTACTATGGCAGCTAAAGAATTGCTTCCAGCATTGTTGATTACTGGACAGGGTGGTATTGGTAAATCTTACAATGTTGAAAAAATCCTTGACCAGTATGGTAAGCGTCACGAAACTTGGGAACGTGTAAAGGGTAAAGCAAGTGCCGCCGCTATGTACAACACACTTTGGTATAACAGAGATAAGATTGTTGTATTTGACGATTGCGATAGTGTTTTGAAAGACCCAGATGCTATCAACGTTCTTAAAGGTGCTTTGGACTCTAGTAATTTCCGTGAAATTTCCTGGGCAACTAAAGGCGAAGGAATGGTTTACACATTGGATTTGGATGACAACAAAGAAATTCTCCAGCGTTGTCAAGAATGGTCTGACCAACATCACGGTAAAGAAGCTATTCCAAACCACTTCATTTTTGAAGGCGAAGTAATTTTCATTTCTAACTTGACAAAGGCAGAAATCTATAAGAGAGATTCAGCTCTATTGACTCGTTGTACTTGTATTGACGTAGTGTTAAGTGCTCAGGGTGTAATGAAACGATTACAGACTGTATTGCCACACATTAAGGTCTATAAGGCTATGGGAGCAAGAGGTTCCGAAGGTAAAGACATTACCGACGAAGGATTGAAACAGGAAGTATTTGATTTTATGAACTCTGATGAATTCTTGAAGAATCCTAAGGTTCGTGGAAAAGAATTGAACTTCCGTACGTTTGACCAGATTTATAAGCTCCGTTATGCGGAATTGCCAAACTGGAAGGCTAGAGCATTTGCTTGTGGAGGTTAATATGACTATAAATGAAGCAAAAGAAATTCTAAAATCACAAGGTTACATTTGTGAAGGTCAAAAGAAATCTGAAGAAGATAAAGTAGAAGACTATGTAATTGACCGATTGAAAGGTGTTGGTTTTGACAATCCTGACTGGAGTGGTTCAGGAACTGGCTATGAATGGGAAATGGATTGTGAAACTGATGGTTACAGAATAGAAGTAGTTAGTTTAAATGGAAAGAAATATCTTTTATCTGTAAAAGATGGTTATAAAGAAATAGATTTAAAAGTTCCTGGTGTTAGAGCATTTAGCCGTAATAGCTCTGGGAATGGTTATCATTGGACTAACTATGAAAAACTTCTAACTGATGTTGAAAAAGTAATCATTTATCTTCACGAAGAAATGGGGTAATTATGACACTAAACGAAGCAAAAGATTATCTAAATCAAAATGGTTATAAACTCATTGATGAAGGTTTCTTTGGTAGTGCCTATGACCGATATAAGAAAGCTGTATTGAAACTTATTTCTAAGTATGGTGTAGAACTTAATAATAATCTAAATGAAATTGAAGATTGGATCCGAGATTACTTTTTAGATAAAATGAATGTATATGACTGCGCACAAGCCATAAAAGATAATGTATAAGTTCTAAATAAAACATTTTATTATATTACAAGTATTGCCAATTCGGCAATACTTTTTTATTTTATTGCGTTTGAGATATAAATATATTGAATTTGAAAAAGGAGACTAAATGAAGAAGCTATTCCTTATATTATTGACAATAGCCACATTTGCGATGGGCGCAGATGTTAAACCATTCACATTTGCCGAACCAGTTGGGCAAGATTCCGCAAGCCAGCAAGAAACATACAATTACTTGCTAAAGTATAAGCTATTCGGTAGAGATTATATTACGATTGGTAATGACGTCGTAATTCAGGATAAATCCGGTTGGAATGGTACTGCCGGGTATATGACAGCTAATGCTCGTTTGACATTAGGTGGACCTACATTAGTTGCTGGAGACATTACTTATGGTGACCAGCCAACATTAACATCAGGTCCAGTTCGTGCTAACACATATACTTATGGTAACCAGAATGGTGCTTGTATCAATGGTTATGTTTGTTTGAATGATTTATCTAATTCTAAGGTAAATCATTGTTCAACAGATAGTGTTTTAGCATCTACTGAACAAGTTTGTAAGGATGAAGTTCCACCTGCACCAACAGAACTTTCTATTCCAACAATTACTTGGCCTGATACTATTTCTCATAGTATTATTTTTGATAGCCAGTTGAATGGCGATATTAAGACTATTGTTGTTCCAAATGGTTCAGACCAATATGACATTTATCTTGATACTATTCAGTTCAAACTAGACCACCAAAAATTGCAGATTGAAATGCAGGATGGTGGCCGATTGACTCGTATTTTCGTAAAACACTTTTTGTATCATGACCACGGTCAAATCCAAGTAGTTTATAGAACTGACTCAACAAATTATGCACTTTCCCAAAAAGATTATCGTGGAAATGTGATTATCTATACTGACGAAAGCATTAGTATTGAACATTCCGATAATTCTATTATGCAGGGCACTTTGATGTCCACTAAGGAAATTTATCTTGCTTGTAATATCAATTTCGCTGGTCAGTTGCTTGCTAACCAGTTGAGAATTGGTGATACTTATAATGGTGAAAACTTCCGTTTCGTAAAATTTGACCCAGATACTATTGACGTCAAACTTGACAAATATGGCGGACTTCGTGAAAATGACTCAACAGTAACTATTCCTATTGAATTGAGTGATACAACTGACATTAATGTTTATTTCACATATTGTATTGACTTGAAAGATGGTGTAACAGTTGACGATTTCAACATTCCACCTTCATTCCCAATTTGTAACAATGGTGAAAAGAAAACAGTTGCTATCCCAACTGGTGCTAAGGTTCCAAACATTCCTATTCAAATCAATGTTAAAGTAGATACATTGACAGAACCAAACGATATATTGGTATTAAAGATTACTGATATTTCCGGCGCCATCCTTCCAAATGGTAAGACAGATGGAGATTTGAAGATTAAGATTATTGATGCTCCAATAGGTCATGTTGAATTTGATACAACTGCTATCTACAAGTTCCACGAAAACGATACTGGTTTCGTTTCTGCTATTAAAATAGTGAACGAAACTCCATTTACTCGTTTCTATTTGGATTCTAGTTTTACTGACAGATATACATTGGATTCTATTACAGGCGAATTGACCCTAGTTGGCGAACCATTAGATTATGAAAAAGACAGTATAGATGTTGTTAAGATTACATTAAAAGATACTGGTAATGTTAGTGTTACACGAAACATTCCAATTTCTGTAATTGATGTAAATGAAGCACCAACATTAAACGATGTAGAAACTGATTTACCTGAAAATCTAATTCACCCATTTATGGTTGTGAAGTTAATTGCTCAGGATGAAGATACCAAACCTGAATTTAAACAAAACATTTTCTCAATGTTAGAAGGTGATACAAATTTGTTTAGAGTAGATAGTGATGGCGAAGTTTGGGCAAAGAAAACATTTGACTATGAAACTGACCAAAAGACCCATACAATCAAGGTATTAGTCCAGGACAAGAATGACCCAACATTGAAGGATAGTGCTATTGTAACAATCAGTATCACTAATAGAGATGACGGTCCAAAATTTGATACACACGATACCACATTCTATGTTAAGGAAAATGAACCATTCAAAGATAGTGTAAAAGCCACTGACCAAGATGGAGATACAATTACATATTCTATTGTTGGTAATGTTCCATTTACCATAGATTCAAATGGTGTTATTACTTCTACACGAACATTTGACTACGAAAAAGAAAAGGGATTTACATTCAAGGTTGTAGCAACAAGTACTGATTTGACCGACACAATGAAGGTCACAGTAAAAGTAACAAACGAAAACGAACCTGTACATATAAATGACACAACATTTACTGTCAAAGAAAATTATACAGGTCCCATTGGAAAAGTGGAGGGAAAAGACGAAGATGGAGAGCCTGTTAAATATACTATTAGCGACACTACTGACTATTATATTAGTAGTGTGGGCAGCATAACATTAAAAACCCCATTTGATTACGAAACAAAGAATACAGACACAGTTACTGTCTATGTTACTACTCCAAGTGGTGATAAAGATTCTGCTAAGGTAGTAATCAATGTTCAAAATGTTAATGAAACACCTGTATTACAACCAAACGATACATTAAAAGTTAAAGAAAACTGTGATACATGTACAGTTGGTATAATCACAGCAACTGACCCAGATAAAGACCCAATTAAATACACAGTAAAAGAACCTGGATTTACCATTGATTCTGCTGGTGTATTGAAATTGACAGAACCATTAGATTACGAAAAGACACCTGTTGTAACAATAACTGTTACTGCAACAGACCCAAGTGGTGCTGGTGATACAAAAACATACACTATTAAAGTTACTGACATTAACGAACCAGTACATACAAAAGATACAACTTGTTCTGTAAAAGAAAACTATACAGGAAATGTTTGTAAGATTCCTGGTACTGACGATGATGGAACAAAACCAACATTTATCGTTACTGACACAACAAACTACAAGATTGATTCTACTGGTCAATTAGTAATCAAGAACCCTATTGACTACGAAAAGAAAACAAAAGATACAATAAAGGTTATCGTTACCGATGGTGAATTATACGATACAGCTACTGTAATCATAAATGTACTTGACGTAGACGAAATTCCTGAGATTACAAAGATTGACGATAAACAACCTGTAGATACAATTAAGACAAATGACCCAGACCACACGATTGATTATCGTATTTGTGAAGGAGATAGTTGCGAAATAGGAAAGATTGAAGTTCCTGTTCATAAAGATACTACAGTAAAAATCTGTAACACAAAGAAAACAAAATGCGACAGTGTAGTTATTTTGTTCAATGATGCTCCACCTGTAGTAACATTGACAAATGCTAAATCCACAAATGCTTACATTGACTATATCACTATTGAAGAACAGAAAGACGATAAAATCTATGTAAACAAGAAGGAAAATCCAATAACTGTTACTGTAAAAGATACTATTCACAAAACAGAAAAGCATTTTGAAATCAAGGTCAAACTTGACACTATCCCAACAAAGGACATTAAGCTCAAAGAATACAATTACTTGATTGACGAAACCAAAGCTACAATAAATCCTATCGGTGGAAATAAGGGCGAATTGGTTGAAATAATCAAGGACAATGGAACAGAAGTTACTATCAAACAAATTATTGACTTGAAGACTGGTAAACCAATAGATACAGTACAAACTGTTTCTTATACCAAGAAGGTCAATGGTAAAGATGTTGTAGTAACATATAAGACTGACAATTTGACTGGTCAAAAGATTGGTGATTACGAAGTTTCTTATATGGTTGATTCTTGTACCAAAGTAACTTATACAATGAATGACAAGAAACAAATTATCAAGAATGATGAAGGTAATATCAGTTATACAATTACTTACGATTATGTGGATGATTTTGGAAACAAAGCATCTGCTAGTGTAGAAATTGTTTATGATGACATTCCACCTAAAGTAGAAATTCTTGAACCATACGAACACGATGCTTTTAAGACCAATGCTATTCCTGTAAAATGGACTGTCAATGGTGAAGTTCAAGATACATTAACCTTACAGAGATTGGAAAAGGGTGTTAATTATATTATCCGCCGCTATGTAGATAAAGCTGGTAACGAAGCCGCTGACACTGTATGGGTAATTATGAAAGAAGCTAAAGACATTGACATTACTATTATCCATCCTGTAACAGAAATCAACAAAGACAAAGTTGACGAATTTTACAGTACTGGTGAAAAATATGACCCTAAGAAACCATACAAAGTAACTATGGTAAATCCTAAGGACGATTCATTACCTGAAACGATTGGTGTCGGATTTAAGATTGACATAGCATTACCTTCTGTATCAGCAACTGGTGGTTTGGCTACATTGGATGACATTGTAAAGAATGGTCAGATTCCGGTTGACGATAACGGAAACATTGTCGGTGCTTCAACTAAGGGTATTCCGGTAGAAAAATATGTTGAAGAACATTGTACTGCCGAATTCCAGGAAGATTACAGAAAGAACGGTTTGAACATTCCACTTTATGATGTAAAATATAATTTACATTTGTGGGTATGGACAACCACCGCAAACTATGTAAATGATTTCAATGTTGAATACACGCTCAATGACCAGGAAACGACGTCGGAGGCCGGTACCGTCCAAATGGTAGTGGATTGGCTAACCGATAAGGAAGGGGCAGTACGTGCGAAGGGTGGCAAAGCACTAGGTACAGGTTCTTATATCACAAAATTATACTCAAAATCTGTCGCAAAACACCGCTGCGATTACAAAGACCAGGTTAAGGGTGATAAGACTGTGAAGAAAGAAGAAAATATGAAAACTTTTGGTTACAAAAGACCGACTAAAAAGTAAATAAATTTTTACATTCTCAATTATGGGTGTTAGGTAACTAACTCCCATTTTTTTATAAATACTATAAACAATTTATGGAGAATTTATGAATTTATACGAAGCAAAGAAATTCTTAAATGATAAAGGCTATCTTTTGGAAGATAGATTTGGTGGTGGCAAAGACCGCTATGGGCATAAAATTAAAAGATTGAAATTATCCGATTTAGATAATGAAGATTTGGATAATGAAGATGAACCGATCCCAGCAGGGGATGTTGAACCATCGGATTTAGAACCAACAGAAGCACCAACAGAAAAACCAAAAACACAACCAGTAGAAATTAAAAATAAAGAAGATTTACTTGAATTAACATACTCTACATTAGAAGATGATTTCCCTGGCTACATTGATTACGATGAAGATGGTACTGGTTTAACATTAGTAATTCACGATTTGTTACAAAATAGTGATGATTTCTTAAAAAGAGCCGGTAAAATTTTTGGTGATATAGAACAAACAACTAATCAAAGATACGAAGAAGCATTAACTCTCCTTTCATATTATCTTGATAAAAACAAAACTGATATGGTAAATTGGATTAAGGGTTTCTTTACTGATTTCACTGGTTATGTAAAATTAAACCTTCGTGAAAGTGGTTGTGATAACATTCTCAGTGTAGATGTAGAATTTGACTATGAACAATTATACAATAATTGTGGTGAAGATTCATTTGCGTCAAAAACTGATGTTTACATTGAAAGACTACAAGAATTTAATAAACAATGTGATTTAGTTAGAAAGTATCTAGCAAATTGGATTGAAGTAAACTTAGGAACAAAATAACAAATAAATCTAAAGTTTTAAAAAACGAGAATCTTTTATGGTTCTCGTTTTTCTTTTTATATTTGAATACATACAAAACAAAATAACTAGAACAAATTATATGCAGTTCTAAAAAATGAAAATGTTTACACAATAAAAAATTTGTTTCTATATTTTGTTATGTAATCAAAATGATTATACAAAAATCTTAACAAAATAACAAGGAGAAAAACTATGTTAAGTAATTATGTATTGAATACACACGATGGTCTTACCTACCAGGTAACAAGTTCAACAATCCAGTCCCGCAATCGTATGCAGGTAACTGGCACAACCGTAAAGAATGTTCGTCACGTTCAGGTTGCGAAGAATCACCTTCGTCCATTGACTGCTTTTGAAGCATCCGTCTGTATGACTGCAGAACAGATTCTTCGTAATAAGAAGGCTATGTCCGAAGCTGAATCTACCATTGTCCAGCTTTCTCGTTTACTCAAAAAGCAGGTAATGGCATAATATGAACATTTGGCGTATTACGAAATATCGTTGCGACCAAAATGGAATTCCTTATGGCGACCCCATTCAATCCTTGTGTTTCACACAGGAATTGATGGAGTCCTATAAGAATCCAAAATTTGTTGTTAAAATTGAAGAACAGGTCGCATTAGACACATACAAAGTAATTTGGACTAAGGAAGAAAGAACAAATGAAAGCAACGGGTAGTAAAGTATTTCTCAAGCGTGAAGAAAGAAAATCAGCAGCTGGTATCATTACTCCATTGTCAAAGCAGGGTTTGGCTGTGTTCACAGTAGCAGCCGTTGGTCCTGGTGAATGGAATGTATTTACTGGTGAACTTATCCCAATGACTGTAAAGGTCGGAGATAGAGTTGTTGCTGATGTAACCACAGCTCCTGAGATTGTCATTACCAATAAGAAAGACGGCACAAAGACAAAGTATAATGTTGTTCCTGAAAGCAGCATTGAAATGATTGTTGATGCCGATGAAGATGTACAATAAACTAATGGAGGGTGTTAAATGAAGATATTAGACGATAAAATGATATTGCGTAATTTAACGACCGAAACCGCTGGTGGTTTGTACATTCCAGGAATTGTTCAAATTGCTTACTCAATGTTTGAAATTGTCAATTTAGGCGAAGGTCATTTTGACAAGAGAGTTGGGCGAGTAAAACCACTTCCTAAAGGATTGAAAGTAGGCGACCGTGTTTTGGTTAATGTTGGTGTTCTAAAGCCAATTAAGATTAAGGGTGAAAAGCTCTATGTCTGCCCAAATGCGGAAGAAGCTATTTTAATTCTTGACGATGACGAAACACTATAATTAAGGAGTGAGTATAAATGAATTGGAAAGTTAGCTTTAATTACAATAGCTTCTGTAATTCTTTATGCTTACGCTTTAGTTTGTTTCGGTTTAGCAGGACCAAACATTCAAAGTGTAGCCCTCGTAGCGGGTGGCTATATTTTGAAGTATGGTCTTCTTTCTTTTGGTTTCTTTATGGCAGCCTTCTTGCCTTACAGAATAAATAAGGCATTAGAAATGAGAAAACAGAAGAAGTACGAAATTGAATCAGAGCAAAAAATTATCGCTGCGGCACAAAAAACAAAGGCCACGAACGATAAAATATATAATGAGTATATTAAGAACGAGGATGCTATCTAATGGCACAAACACTTGAAGAAGAAGTTAATACACCAAAGCATTATCGCACACACGAAAGTGGGCTAGAAGCTATTGAAATCACACGCTGGCTCATTGGTGATTTGTCTAATGCTTGGAAATATGCGATGCGATATGAAGATAAAAATACCCCAAAGAAAGATGTTATGAAACTTTGTTGGTATTTGAATGACTTTCACAAGCATTTTATCAATATGAATAATGAAGTTACCAATACAACATTAAACGATTTACCAAGTTATGTTATTTCGGATATGTTGAAGGTTATTGATAACGAACCAATACCACAAATCAAAGAAGTATTCAAACAAATTCTTACTTTGTATGAATGCAAAGGTATTTTAATTCCTTCCGAATGGAATAAAATGCTAGACGATTTGGCAAGTTATGCGAACACATTAAATTAACCAAAATATATTGACAAAAATTTTTATTGTAAATATATTTTAACACAAAATCAAAAATACAAAAAAGGAAAAATAAATTATGTCAAATTTAACTATTACATCAACTAAAATTTTGCCTATTTCTAATGGTAAGGGTGGTTGTGTTGCTATTGCTCAGCTTGTATTCAATGACGCATTGAAGTTGACGGGTATTAAGCTTATTGATAATGGCTCACATCGTTACATTTCTTATCCTCGTAATATGAGCAATAAGCAGAAGAAGTCCTTCTTTTTCCCTGTAAATAAGGAAATTGCTGAATCTATTAACGATAGATTGTGGGCTGACTATAAGAAACTTAACGAAAGCAAGTAATATGAAGAAGAAAAAGAGTTTTCCGACACCACCACAGCTCCTTCCAAATAAAAAGAAGGAAATGTTGAAAATCATTCAGGACCCTGAAGCGATGAAAAGGGTGTTTGAACTCATAAATTCTTCGTCTAATTTATTTGAAAAATCCAAGACTGTCAAGGCTGTAACTATGTTAGACTGGTATGAAAGGGTTATCCAAATTCTACCTGAAGATATGGAACAGCGTGACAGTTTTTGTGATAAATTAAAAGAATTAATAGATAACTATGGAGTAGAAGATGGCACTTGTACTAAACAACAAGAACATAACAACTAACGAATTTGTCAGACTAATTGTCTGTTCAGTTTTAGAAGATTTAGAAATCAATTTTGACGATTACGCAAAAATCTATATTCAGGACTACGATTCATTGACACCTGAAGAAAAGACGAAAATCGCAGAATGGAAAGTAAAAGTTTTTGACAAACTAAACACTTGTATGAAAAGGAATGAAATTAAGCGTCATGTCTAAGTTTATTGTTGGTAATAAATACAAGGACCAACTTGGTCAAGAATACACTTTTTTGAGCGAGAGTAATGGAATAGCAGTATTTCAATTCAACAAGGTTCAAAAGAAGTTTAAACTTATAGAGAAGTTTGGTAGCATTTCTATGGCTTGTAATCTTCGGCACCCAAATTAAAAGTGGCGACCCTAAGATTATTTACGATGAAGAAATAGATGGTGTTAGACTAAACCAAGAACATATTTTTAATCTTAGTGGAGAAACGTATGTCAGTCTTTTCAAAAGGCACAAAGAAGAAAGTGAAAGTAGACAAAAAGCAGCCAATAAAAAAGGGTAAGGTTACAAAGAATCCTGATACGAAAAATCTTACGGGTGACCAGGCTGAAGCATTACAGAATCGGTGAAATTCCACCTGGTGCTATGGCTATGAACCCAATGATTATCCCAGATTTCTTTAACAACATTCGTAATAACTATTACGTTGCGAACAAGATAATTTGGATAACAGGTTTCATTGAATGGGGACTTATTACAGAAGTAATGCGTAGATTGAATTTCTACGATGACGGTACCAAAGACCCAATTACTTTGTATGTAGCTTCTCCTGGTGGTGAATGTGATGCTGGATGGGCACTTATTGATATGATTGAAAAACTCAAGCATAAGGGTATTAAAATCAAAACGATTTGTGCTGGCTCTTGTTCATCAATGGCAGCCGTAATTTTGGCAGCTGGTTCAAAGGGTGAACGATTTGCTTTCCCATCTTCAAGAATTATGATACACCAAGCTGGTATTGAATTGACTGGCGGTAAGTTAGACGATATAGCAAATACAACAAAGGAACTCCAGTATTGGACTGATTTGACAGCCAAATACATTTCCAAAGTCTCTGGCAAGAAGGTCAAAGAAGTTGAGAAGGAACTTTGTTATGATAACTATATGACCCCTAGCGAAGCCAAGAAGTTCGGTATCATAGATAAAATTGATGTGGTTTTGGCTTAATGATATTATCATTAGACGAAATAAAGAAAAGAATTATCCAAGAAAATGACCTGCAGAAGTGCGGGTCTTTTTCCACGGATAAACAAAAGAATGTTCAAGACACAATGAACATTCTCGCTCAACTTATGAAGAAATACCCAGAACGAATTGCCGAAATTGAAGAGCAAGTTGCTGATGGCGAAGAGTTCCGTTGTTATTTTGAAGACGAAGAATCGTTGAAGGAATTGGGCGAAATGAGATATACCGACCCAGAACGATTTTATCGTATTATCCGTAAAGAAGAATTATTTTTGAATACTTGTTTACAGACTTTTGGCTTTCATAATTATATCGTATCACTAAATCCAGACAAGCTCTTTGGCTAATATAAATACTACATTATATGGAGAATGTTTAATGAATTTTCGTGATTTTGTTAAAAAAGATAATAAACGTACGATTCCTGAAGAACCGGAAGAATACTTGGAAGAACCAGTAGAAGAATTGGATGAAGATACTGAAGATGATTATGGTGAGGAAGAAGACGATACTGAAGACGAATACTATGAAGAACCTGTAGTGTATGTGCCACCACAGCCACCACAGAGAACAGCTCAAAGAATAGTACAGCGTCCACAGCCAAAAGTTCAAAGACCTGCACCAAGACCAGCACCACGTCCACAACCTGTATATCGCCCACAACCACAACGTATACAGCGTCAAGCAATGCCTGTGGACCAGTACAACCGTCCAATACAAATTAGCAAAAAGCAATTAGCAGAAAATACCATTGAAAATACTGCTAATACTTTGACAGAAGCTATTAAGAGAAAGGTTGATACCATATTCTATCGTTTTGGTATTCAGGGTTTGGAAAAATTGGATGAAAAGATACTTGATACTATTGAAGAATTACAGTATCCAGAACCAAAACAAATTAAGAAATCTGGAGTAAGTATGAGAAGAGTACCTGGTAAGAGAGTGGTTCGTAAACCAAAGCCACTTCCTATACAAGATATAGAACCTGCCTGGAAGAATGTTCCTGAATTCAAAGGTGAAATGGAATATCCTGATGTTGAAGAAGCATACGAAGAACAGTTGCCACCTGAACCAATCTACGAAGATGTTCAGGAACCAGTTGAAGAACCAGTAGAAGAACCTATTGAAGAACTGGTAGAAGAAGAACCACAGAAAGAACTTTCAATGATGGAACTTGCTGAACAGGCTTTGAACATTGACCCTTCAAAGGTTATGAAACACGAAGCCGGTGGAACAAACCCAGTGTTCGCTCCACAACCTGTTCCTGTTAGAACACCAACAGAACCAGCAGAACTCCCTATCGCATTAGAAGTTCCCGAAGTTGCTACTCCAAAAATTCTCACTATGCCTGTCATAGAAGAACAGAAGGAAGAACCTGCTCCGGCACCTGTGGAACAACCAGCACCAGCAAAGAAAACTAGAAAAAAGAAGGTAGAAAAGGACACACAAACTAATGAAGAAAAATAAAACTGACAGAAAACAAAAAGAAGTCAAAGATATGGTAGTAGTGGACGGGACCGTTGTGGAAGCGTTCGCTAATGCTATGTTTGATGTAAAACTAGATAACGGTGCGATTATAAAATGTACCTTGTCGGGTAATATCCGCAGATTTAAGATACGAATTAACCCTGACGAGAGAGTTCAAGTCGGCATTAGTATCTACAATAATGAGGTTGGCAGAATACTATACCGATACAATTAGGAGGTAAACAATGGATATACCAAAGTATAAAACAAACCGACACTTGAGTTGGGATGAGATATGCGAGGAATTTCCTGATGTCGCAAACCAAATCGTGCGAGAAGACCAATGGTCTCCTTGGGAACGAAAACCTGATTTTTCCGAAGTAGACAAGACTGTTATGCCCTGGATACCGGAAAAGGTACGAGAAGGTAAAGAAGACGAGCGTATAGATACTATAATGCTAACAAAATAATTCATAGGGACCTGAATGGTCCCTATTTTTATAAATACTATAAACAACATAATATGGAGTTTATATGGATTTAAGAGAAGCTAAAGCAATTTTGAACGAATGTGGTTACAAATTAGTAGATAAAGAAAACCACCAGTTATTGGAAGCTCAACAGTATTTGTTCTCTAAAGGTTATCTTTTGGAAGACACAGAAGGTGAAGCAGAACCTGAAGAAACAAAGAATAATGATTTGAATGCAGACGAAGAAAAACAATTCCAGGCCATTGTAAACAAGGTAAAATCAACAGATACTGTTGGTAAGGCGATTGCTGTATTAAATAAAATGTCAAATGAACAAAAGTCATTGTTTAGTAAAGCTTATGTCAATAGTGATGAAACCGAACATATTGAATACACAGAAACTACTGTTCCAGTAACTGAATTATTCCCAACACAGAACGAAATTGACTTTGATAAATCCGTTGCTGTTCCATTACAAATGAAATTCCCAGATACATTTAAAGATATGGTCCTTGGTAAAGCCGTAGAATTAGGCGGACCTGTAGTTGTTTCTTTGATCGGTTCTAAGTATTATATCATTGATGGACACCACAGATGGTCTCAGGTCTATATGATTAACCCAAAATGTAAGATTTCCGCATTAGTCTTTAAGGGTGCTTCTAAGGGTAATCAGAATGTAATTGACGTTTTGAAAGACTGGCAGGGTGCTGTTATGGCTGCTACTGGTAAAATTGTTCAAAAGCCAGTTAAAGGCAGAAACATTATTGGTATGAGCAGTGATGAACTTAAGAGTTTGACTTCTAAAGTATTGGGCGAATATCCAAATACTGTAAAAACATTTGCTCAGTTAAATCCAAAATTAAAAGATATTGATGCTATATCTTCTAACATTGCGGCTCACGGCGAACAAATGAACACAAACAATAAGCCAATTAAGGGTGCACCTGAAAGAATGGATATGCCGCAGACAGCAGAAAAAGGCCCTCACGGCACTGGTATTGATGTTGCCAAGAAGGGTATGGTTGACTTGTAATATATAACAAACAACATTAACAATAGGGTCCAATTTACAAGGACCCTATTTTCTTATAAATAGTGTATGGACGAAATAGAAAATGTAAAGAAACTATGGAAAAGACTTGAAGAAAGTTTGACAGATTCAAACTCTCAAAGAGGTTTACATAGATTGGTGAACAATGCTGAAATGTTGTCAGCATATATGGAAGCCAATGGAGTATTAACTGAATCATCCAAAGCAGTTCTTGATTTGGAACAGAAAGGTGCCAAAATTAACTTATCTACACATAACAGAGAAATAGATAATGCTTTGGTGTTTATTATTTTGAAAGGTTTAACTACACTCCCTACTAAAACAGAAGCATATCGTTTAGGTCTTATTGATGCTAAGGGCAAACTTATTAGAAAGCCAAAGACAGCTAAAGAAAACGAATGTATCAGTAATCTTGATTTGCTATTTTTCAAACTTAAAGAATGGTTAGCACCACGAATTGCTTATATGACAAGTGTTAGCTGGATAAAGGGTGTTATGAATAATGTACGCGGACAGAATTATTTTAAGAACGCAAGTATTCTAACTAGACAATATGCTGTTCGTAAAGTTAATGACGAATTATATAAGATTTTGGAGCATTAATGAATAAACCTTGTCCTAATTGTTATGGTGATTTAAAGAGATATGGCTTCACACTAGAAGTAGGTGGAGTTTATATGACTATGGTTAAGGAAATAAAAACTTGCTGTGCTGTAAAGGTCAAGATAACTAAATTTAATTCCACAGAAGTTACATTCATCGCTGAAGATAATAATAAAACTTATACAAAAAGCAGAAAAGATTTTATGACAAGTTCGTGGAGATTGAAAGGTCCACACGATACTATATTTGGAGATAACGAATGAGATTAGAAGAAGCTAAAGAATTGCTAGAGAGTGAAGGCTATATTGTTGAATCGTTTAAAGACGATTTAATTGCTGCTTTCATTACTCAATGCGGTGATAACATTTGGCGAAAATACTATGACCGCATTATGAAAAATCCTGAAATGGCTCAGTATGTAAAAGATGCCCAAGCTGATGGAATGTCTGCTGACGAAATTGTAGAATACTTACTTGATTGGGATGAACATTTGAACGAAGATTTTACTATGGGAGTAGGTGCTCCTTTGGGCGCCGACCAAGGTATTCCTCATTCTATGCAGGGTTGTGCAGTTCCAATGATGCGTTTGGGTGAACCAGCTCCACGCGGCAGAATACAGAAATGCGGTCCACCACACCCAATGCACAGACACAGACCTATTCCTTTTGGTTTATATCTTTTGGGTAGTAATGTAAATTTGCTAACTTACGGAAAAAAGAGAAAACGCAAAAAGAAAAAGAGAAAAAAGAAATAACGGAAAAGCGGGAGATAAACTCCCGCTTTTTTGAGGTAACAACAAAAATCTTAATCTTTCCAGTAACCAAGCATTCTCAGCGTGGATTCCATATCTACATTCGGGTAGTATTTCTTCCAGGTATCAAATGCGTCCAGGGGCTTATCCGGTTTTGTATATCTGGCACTTTCCCAGTCAAAAGCGGCTTCAATTTTATTCTTAATATCGCCGTTGTGTAAATGATGACCACTCCAAAATCTGTGGAGATTGTGAGTCAATTTCTTGCCTAGAATAGGATAGAGAAAAACCTTATCTAAATCGTGGAATGGGAAACTGTAGCCTTTTTCTTTGGCAAGTTTCTGTACCATCTTGCGATGTTTCCAGGTATATTTGATTAAGTCAATTCTGTATTTGATAAAGTTCATTTTTAAAATCCATAGTTGATAGAGATTTGTTCGCACCAAAAGAGCATACCCAAGCACATCCAAGCGATTGCCATAAACAAGCAAGCAATATATCTTTTGGATTTGCGATTACTCATTTCACGGGCACCAATGACACACCAAAGCATACCAACGATAAATCCGAGAAAACCGAGTAAAATATACATTTGAACCTCTTTTGTTATTCTTACAGTATAAATATAGATAAAATTTTCACAGTTGTCAATGTTTTTATTGAAAAATTATGTAAATTATTATTAACATAGGTTTCATAAATAAAAATATGGATGAAAATTTTGAGAAAACAACCAGAATAGTAAATGGTTATTGGTACACATTTGAGTATCACAATGCTAAAGAAACAGTTCCTGGCTATGATAGATTTCCGATGATTTATTGTATCTGTCTCTTATACACATCT
>LXOW01071824.1_pt1 | contig 26641 bp, 20 predicted proteins | sample 1368591 | NCBI WGS metagenome assembly LXOW01 (sample SAMN04884650, study PRJNA319009) | bovine gut metagenome | isolation source: Cow rumen | host: Bos taurus | place: Italy: Legnaro (PD) | collected 2014-07-09
CGATATCCACCTGGGAGGTTTTGTTGAAGATGGACTTGCCAATCATCACGGCGGTATTTTGCTTTCGGAAGCCCCAGGCTACGTGGACGGAAATTTGCGCCTCCGGGTAGAGAGCATAGATCATAAAGCGGTTACCGGCGTGGATGACCTCCTCCTCGCGCAGGTCCAGCACCACGACCTCCCCTACCACCTTGGCAATCCGCTTGAGCTGCAGCTCGAATTGCTCCGCCTGTTCCCGGTAAAGCGTCACCCGCTCCTTTACGTCCGGATGCTCCAGAATCTCATCGATGGTATGATCCATGCAGTAGCCGATCAGCTCCATCATCAGGTCATAGTTGGAGATGCGGAAGTTGCGGAAGCGGCCCAGGCCGGTGCGGGGGTCCATCAGATAGTGCAGCAGCACCCAGCCGTTGGGATGCAGGATCTCGTCCAGGGTGAAGTCCGCGCTGTCGCCCTTGTCCACGGCGGTCATCAGCTCCTCGCTGATCTTCTTGAAGGTGTTTTTGCCGCCGTAGTAGTCATAAACCACTCTGGCCGCGCTGCGAGCATTCGGATCAATAATCAACTGCCCGCCAACCTCCTGGGCCTTGAGCCGATCAATCTCGGATTCGTGGTGGTCAAAGGCCACCGAAACCCGGGGATCATAGGGCAGGTTGGTGGTAATATCGTTGGAAGAAAGCTCAATCTTACCATCCTGAACATCCTTCGGATGGACAAACTTGATTTCATCGATCAGGGAAAGCTCGCGAAGCATCATCGCGCAGGCCAAACCGTCAAAATCGCTGCGCGTAACAAGTCTCTTCTTCTGGTCCATAGATACTTCCTCCTTTATGATACTTTGAGATTTCCCCTTGCGGGAAGCCCGACGCGCCCCCAGGGAAATCCTCTGATTATTCGTTATTGTATCACATCTTGCCAGCATTTTTCAACTGGTTTTTGTACATTTTAGTCAAACTGGCGAATAAAAAATCTATTTTTCAAAAAACAGGCAAGGGGAAGAGCCGAAGCGCTTCCCCTTGCATTGCTTTTATACAGTACAAACTGCCGCGACAACCACCGAACGGAGCGGACCGGATTCGCTCACCGCTGGGGGTGATATGTGCCCACCATTTTTTCCACAGTCTTTCCAATGTTCTGATCGTTGCGGTAGGCCTGCTGCATCAGGTTTTCCAGTTGACTCAGGAACGCATTGCTGTCGAAGGGAATGGGGCAGCCAATATGAATCAGGTCGTTATCCGTCTTTTTCAGGCCCTCTTCAGCCATCAGCTTCTCTTCGTACAGCTTTTCACCGGGTCTGAGCCCGGTATAGACGATCTTAATGTCCTCATCTGGCTTGAAGCCGCTGAGTTTGATCAGATTTCTCGCCAGGGTGTCAATCTTCACAGGACTGCCCATGTCCAGGACAAAGATCTCGCCGCCGTGGGCGTAGGTTCCCGCCAGCATCACCAGGGAAACCGCTTCCGGGATGGTCATAAAGTACCGGATGATATCCGGGTGGGTCACGGTGACCGGACCGCCCTCGGCAATCTGACGCTTGAACAGCGGAATAACGGAGCCGTTGCTGCCGAGAACGTTTCCGAAGCGAACCGCTACAAACTCCGTCCTTGCATGGGCCAGCGCAGCGTGAGTCTTCCCACTGTCCCCATTTTTCGCGGAATCCGCATGGGTATAGAGCTGGGGAAGCTCCCCTGCCCTTCCCGCCTTGATCAAGCTGTCAAAGGACTGAATAATCATCTCACACAGGCGCTTGCTGGCGCCCATGATATTGGTGGGATTCACCGCTTTGTCCGTGCTGATCAGCACAAAACGCTCACAGCCGTAGACCATAGCCGCATAGGCGGTCTTGTAGGTGCCGATGGCGTTGTTTTTGATTGCCTCGCAGGGGCTGTCTTCCATCAGAGGGACGTGCTTGTGGGCTGCGGCATGGTACACGATCTGAGGCCGATAGGTGGAAAACACGTCGAGCATTTTCCGACTGTCCCGCACAGAGCCGATCAACGTCACCAAATTCAGATTTGGATACTTGTTTTTCAACTCCAGTTGAATCTGATAGACATTGTTTTCGTATACGTCAAAGATGATAAGCTGCTTCGGATTATGGGCCGCAACCTGTCTGCAAAGCTCCGAGCCAATGGAGCCGCCGCCGCCGGTCACCAGGACGCTCTTGCCGTTAATGAAGGAATAGACCTCGTTCAGGTCCGCACGGATGGGCTCTCTGCCCAGGAGGTCCTCTACAGACACCTCCTTCATGGCGCTCACGGAAATCTGCCCCATCACCAACTGATACATGCCTGGAAGTTGCTTCAGCTCGCAGTTGGTTTCGTTGCAGATGTTGATGATATCCCGCTTGTCCTTTCGTTCCGCGCTGGGGATCACCACGTAGATTTTGGAGACCTGGTACTTCTCCACGCTGGCCAGAATATCATCTCTTCCGCCGACCACCGGCACGCCGTCGATGAATCTGCCCCATTTGTTCCGATCATCGTCGATAAAGCAGACCACCCGGTCCTGAATCGCCTTGGTATTCATGATATCCCGCAGAATCATCCGTCCGGCCTGTCCAGCGCCCACAATCATAATGCGGCCAATGCCCGATTCCGGCCTATTATGCACGGAAAGTAGCATGCGAAACAGTCGGTAGGAAAAACGCGGAATCATCAGCACGGTGAACTGGAAAAAGGAGCCAAACAAAAAATAGGAGATTGGCATGTTGGCAATCAAGCCCGCAATAAAGATCGTATGAAGCAGGGAGGATAGCACGGAACCCACAACCGTACGAACCAGCTCAATGTAACTGGCGTATCGCCAAAGGCTTTGATACATCCGAAGCATCCAAAACAGGATCACGGACACCACCGCGTGTGCGGTAATATAGGTTCCGTAGGAACTCAGATAGGTCTGGGGGATTGCGGAAAACATGCAGTCAAATCGAATCCAAAGAGCCAGAAAATACGCCAAATGAATTGAAAAGAAATCACAAATAATCAACCCAAACGAGTCAAAACGCAGGCTCAACTTATTTAGCGTACAGCGCAACGACTTCTTCATGAAACCAACTTCTCCTCTATCTGATCTAAACGCCGAGAAAGATGCACCGCTGTGAACATCCACTCGCGAAAACGAGGGACGGCACTAAATTAAGCGCCGTCCCCTGTTTCAATTCCCGGGACTTGAGAATTGCTCGAAAGGATATCGTTATTGTTTGTCGCTATGGGCATAATATGCCTTGTAGTAGCGTTTCCCGTAGTACTTGGAATAATACCTGCCGTACTTTTTCTCGCTGACCTTATTCAGAATCACGCCAAGGATGGGACAGCCGGTTGCCTTCATCTTATTGACAGACTCCTGGGCAAGGCGATACTTCACCTCGTTTGCCTCAACCAGAATCATGGTTCCGTCGCACAGGGGCGCAATCACCGCCGGGTCTACCACCAGTCCGATGGGCGGGCAGTCGATCACAACGTAGTCAAAGTGGTCCCGGCAGAACTTAACCAGCCGCTTCATATTCTCCGACGCCAAAAGCTCCGTGGGGTTGGGCGGAACCGCACCAGCGATCACCACGTAGAATTGCTCCACATCGGTCTGACAGATAACGTCGTCCATCGGGCACTGGCTGGAGAGATAATGCGACAGGCCATTTTCCGGGACCTGTCCAATCACCTTTTGCTTCAGCATAGACTTCCGCATATCCGCGTCAATCAAAATGACGTTTTTCCCCAGTTCAGCCAAGCTTAAACACAGGTCCATCGTGACCGTGGATTTTCCCTCGCCAGCAAACGCACTGGTCATCAAAAAGACATGCTTATCGGCACCGCAAAACAGTAGATTGGTTCGCAGAAGCTTCAGCTCTTCGTTAATTTCATAGGGTCGCTTCTCTCGCTTCAGCCTGATTGTTTGCATGAGAGCTTGTCTCCTTCTCTATTGTCGATAATATTTGAATCGGGTTATCGCACATCAATGCTTGGGTATATGCGTCCCCGACTTTTTTTCGAAGATAATGCTGACAAGCGTCCAACTCCGGGGGGCGATCAATGGGATCATGGGAATCAGACGCAATTACATGAACCAAAGACTCCTTCAGAAGCCTTCGGCACCACTTTGCCTGGCGCAGACCCTCGCGGCCCAAAACACTGCCGGCATTCACTTGAATCCAGGCTCCGTTTCGGATCAGGGCGGACACACCGTCCAGGCTTCCGGTCAAGGCCGGATAGCGCTCAATGTGGGCAATCAAAGGACGATAGCCCCACTCGCGCAAAGACTTGATCCAGCTAAGAATATTCTCGTAGTCATGCAGTTGAGAAAACTCAACCAAAACGGCGCTCCCCGCGCCCATGGGAATCAACGTCCCGGCCTGCAGACGCTCCTGCGTCAGACTGTCACAGTGATATTCCCGGGACAAAAAAAAGCGCATAGAATAGCCCTGCCGCTGGGCATAGGCTTCCAGCTCAGCAAACTGAGCGCGAACCACATCATCCGGGGTCTCAAACATCTTGTGCCTCAGATGAGGCGTGGCACACACAATGCGGACTCCCTGCTGATAAAGCATGTCCAAAAGCTGCTCGGATTCCTCCGTTCGCAGGGCTCCATCATCCACATAGGGCAATATGTGGCAGTGAAGATCAACAAGTTTGGTCATAGGCTGCCTCCGTCGTGTAAAGATATCTTTCGGGGGGAGATCCCCCCGAAAGATATCTTGCGAACTGCTTAGCGCTTCTTCTTGGAGAAGAATGCGACCGCGCCGCCCATTGCAATGGCTGCAATCGCCAGAGACGTCAGCAGGCTGTTTTCGCCGGTCTTGGGGGAGGTTCCGCCGTTACCGCCGTTACCGCCATTGCCGCCGTTACCGCCATTGCCGCCGTTGCCGCCGTTCTCGCCGCCATTTTCGCCGTTGCCGGATTCAAAAATCGCAACGCCGACAGGAGACAGAGACGTGAACTGGATGGTGGTATTGACCTTGCCCATCAGTTCCCAGGCACTTCCATTCCAGTGGTAAACGTAGCCGCGCTGGTTGGTAGCCAGCTCGGTATTGAAGGTCATATCAATGGGGAGGGTCTCCGCAGAGGCATTCCACTGATAAACCGTCTTGCCGTTTTCAACTTTTTCTCCAGCCAGACGAGCAGCAATTTCCATCGTGAGGATGGGATCATCATCCTGCTTCTCCGTGATGGTCAGGCCATCAACTGGGGTAATCTCAACCGGATCAGATTTGCTGCCGGCAGCAAAAGCAGTACCAGCAACACAGGCCATCAGAATGCAAACAACAGCAATGAGCGACACGTATTTGAGCATTTTCATAATTACATTCCTCCTTCCTTTGGTTTTTTATTTAAAGATGTGCTCACATCTATAAATACATTATTCTGTGGGCAGATAATACAGCGCAATCAGCATTTCCCGAAGGGCTGTCTCATCCACACGGAACTCATCGTGATTCGTTCCCTGGACCAAGGTGCCGGGAAGCGTTCTGGTTTCCGGGTCCAACCGGTAGGAAACCAGCTTTTTCATGGTCTCAGCATCCAAATCAGAGTAGACGTCCTTGCCGGCAGCATCCAAAAGTTCCTCCAACCGGCTGACGCTGGTGCTTCCCTGGAATTTCTCCACCAAGGCCTTAATCAATCGTACCTGCCGTTCCACTCGATCCTCGTTGCTTCCGTAAACAGAAGTATCCCGGTATCGGAGCAAACGCTCCGTCTCCTGGCCGGTCAACGTCACCGTCTCGCCCGCCCGATAGCGGGAATCGATCTCGGTGTAATCCTCCGGCATTGTAATGGTCAAGCCGCCCAATTGGTCCACAATGGTAACAATTCCCTGGGCATTCAACGCCAGACAGCCATCGATCCGAATGCCATAGAGCAGACGTGAAACCGCCCGCTTCATCAAAAAACAGCTTCGCGCAGGACTGTCCCCGTAGAAGTACTGCATATTGATGTGGGTCGGCGCTGTGTAGGCGTAGGTACCGTTCTGATCATAGACATCCACCTTTGCCATGGTATCCCGGGAGACGGCAACCAGCCGAATCATCTTCGCTTCGTTGTCCAGCAGAAGCAGCAGGATGGTATCTGCTCTTCTTCCCTCGCCGGGAGCCACCCCGGGGAGGGAGGTGCCGCCGTCGTCCGCGCCAAGAAACAAAACCGATTGCAGGGAACGGTTCAGACTGTAGGTCACACCGTTTACCTCAATGGTCCCGCTCCAATCCACATCCGGGCTGGTCGTCTCCGGGGCCGGAGGATTTGTCTCAGGCACCGGACGCGCAGCATCCGTCGTGATCGCCGGAGTGTCCCCGCCGCTCAGGAATGCGGCGCCGGCCCCGGCTAAAACGGCAAACAGCACAATCAACGCCGCCATCAGCAAGAAGCTTTTACGTGATTTCATCGGTCAACACCGCCACAACCAGATATCGGTTTTTCTCCTGCCCCTTGATGCAGGTACTGAGGGTGATGATGTGATCATCTACCGTCACAGGAGGCTCTGTCAAAAGATGGCTGTTCAAATCCCGGTTTCCATAGATGGACGCCAAAAAGGAGCTGCAGGCATCCGGGTCAGAGAAATCAAAAGAAGAAGTAATCAGCCGATCATCATAAACAACCGCAGCAAAGATGGTGTAGGTCAGTTCCCGGTCAGGCAGGTAAATCTTGATGGTCCGGTGTTCCTTCAGGTAGGACTCATCCCGATAAAAATGCAGATTGCTGAACATGGTTCCGTTGTTCATCCGGTGCCCGTAGATCAGCGTATTGAAATCGGAGAAATCCTTGGCGTTTACGTTAAAGGTGTAAATGCTGCCCGGAAAGCCCGATCGCCCCTCCGGGGTATGGTTCAGATAGTAATCGTTATCCGTGGGATGCTGGAGGACGGGATAGGCGATGTCGGTATCAACAATCTCTATCCAGGCATAGATATCCTCGTTGACAGCCCAGAGGGCCTCAAAATCAATGGGGGAAACATAGGGTTCCTTTTCCTCCGTGGTAGTGACGGGCTCCGTCTGCGCCTCCGTGGTAATTGGCGCCTCGGTGGTGGTCGCCGGTGGTTCCGTGGGGGCCGTCGTGGGCTCTTCCGTCACTGCCGTTGTGGTCTCCCGCTGGGCAAGCTGCCGCAGCCGTTCCGCCTCTTTACTTGCCTTAATCCCAGATACCAGCGAATAGGAAAGATATCCCAGGCCAAGGGCCATCAGCAAAATCCCGAACAAAAACAGCGCTTTTCGCTTTTTTGTCATGGCAGCCCATCCTTTATCGGCTTGCCGCAGAGGAATGCCTTCTGTGCTTATACTTGCCGCCTCTGGCCCTTTTCACGCTACCCTGCTCCCGGATGATGGGGAATTCTGCCAGGACATCCAGATTCAGGTACTTGCGCACGTCGTCACTGATCTTAATGGTATCATCCGCCAGATGCCGAATCACCAGTATAGCAATAACCAGCATGGCGCCGAGCATACCGCCGATCACCGTATCCCGCCGTACACTGGGACTGCTGGGGCCCTTGGGCGCCAAAGCACTCTGGACCACCGAGGGCTTGTCCGTGCTCATAATCTCAGAAATCTGGTCCCGGAGCTTGTCAGAGAGTTTGTTGCTGAGGTCGGCGGCCCGAACGGGGCTGGTATCCTCCACCGTAACCTGCAGCATGTGGGAGGACGCAGGGTTGGAAACCGTAACGCGATTGACCAAGGACTCATAAGAAACGGTATTCGGTTCCAGCTTTCCATCCCGTTCCAGATCCCAAATCGCGCTTTCCACAACCGCTCTGCTCTTTGCGATGATCTGGAAGTCTTCTGTCAACTGGCTGCCGATCTGCAGATCCGCCAGGGACGTGATACTGGTCGTCTTTGAAAAAATGTAGATAGTAGACGTGGCTCTGTACTTCGGGGTCACGCCAAATTTCACCATACAAAACGCTGCCGCGGCTCCCACAACCAAGCCAATGATGACCAGCCAAAATTTATGCCAAACAACGGTCGCAAGCTCAAAAAGGTCAATCTCCACTTCCTCCGGCTTGGTTGNNTCCTTCTTCCAACGAAGCTATTTTCGGGGGCAAGCATACCCGGCGGGAACCCCCGGCCTCGTAAGTGAGCCCCCCGCAGGGGTACAATTAGAATTATACTTTTTTTCAAAACAATTTTACATGCTTTCAGCGGGTTTGTCAAGCACAATAATCGCTGGGCATGGGTAAATAATTACCAGTTTTGCACATATAATTGTTTTGTATTTTATCTATTCTTCACAATCCCCGTGTCCGCAGAAAAATGGCAAGAAAAAGGGCGCTTTCTATTTGAAAGCGCCCCGGACCCAATCCTCAAGCGGGAGCTCTTACTTCATGCTCTGCTCGTAGGACTCGATCATCTTCTTGACCATCTGGCCGCCGATGGAGCCGGCCTCGCGGGAGGTCAGGTCGCCGTTGTAGCCCTGCTTCAGGTTGACGCCGACTTCGGAAGCGGCCTGCTGCTTGAACTGATCCATGGCCTGACGGGCCTGGGGAACGTTGATACTGTTGTTAGACTTCATCTCGTTACATCTCCTTTTTCATGTTCGGCATTCGCCGTTTTTGTTTGGGTCTTGCTGGCGTTAGTTTGACCACAAACCCAAAAACTATACAAAATTCTTTTTGTTTTCTTTCAGAAACATGAACCGCGACAGCCTGGGCAAGCTGTCGCGGTCGTATGGGCAAATGAACAATTTCTCAGAATCGGTCGTCGTTATATTGTTTATAGTCGTGTTCTTCCATATTCAGGCTCACCACATGGCGCACTTCCTCTTCTGCGTCCAAGAACGCCTTGACCACCTGCGGATCAAAGTGGGTGCCGGAGCTCTCCCGGATAATCTTCAGAGAATCCTCCACGGTGTACGGTTCCTTGTAGCTTCGCCGGGAAATCAGAGCGTCGAACACGTCGGCCACTGCCATCACCCGGGCAGAAAGCGGAATCTCCTCGCCCTTGAGGCCCTCGGGATAGCCCGAGCCGTCCCACTTCTCATGGTGATAGGCCGCCAACTTCTTTGCCTCGTTCAGATAGTCGGACTCCTCCCGCATGGTGTCGATCACCTGGTCGATGATCGTCTCGCCGGAGGAAGCATGGGTCTTCATCACATCGAATTCCTCCTTGGTCAGCTTCCCCGGCTTGTTGAGAATGGCGTCAGAAATAGTGATCTTGCCAACATCGTGCAGTGGGGCGGAATGGACCACGTCGTAGATATAGGAGTCGGTCAGTTTATCGGCGTAGATTCCCTCCTTCCGCATCTGCTCCAAAATGATGGCCACATAGGCCGCCGTTTTCTTAACGTGGTCGCCGGTGTTCTGATCCCGGCTCTCCACCATATCCGCCAGGACCAGAATCAGACCGTTTTGCAGATTGGAAATCTGGTTGCTCTTATGCTGGACCTCGTCAATGTACTCCACCATATCCGCCGTGGTCTTGCGGTAGGCGCGGTAGAGGTCTTCGATCTCGTCGCCGGAGGTAATGTTCAATTCCTCCACCATCTTCCGGCTCCGGACCCGCGCTTCCTTGGTCCCGTAGGTGAACCGATTGGCCGCGTCGGCAATGGTGTTGATGGGCTGAATGATGGACTGCCGGGTCAGCCAAATGGAATACACACAGATCAGCAGCAAAAACGCGATGAACAGAGAGATCAGCTTGGCCAGGTAGGCCACCTCGTCCGTACGCAGCCGCTCCATGGACATATCGGCAATCGCGTAGCACAGCAGCCCTCCGTCTTCTCCGTAAACCGGTCGATAGACTGAGAACAGCCAGCCGTAATCATCCAGGGTAATATCTGCGGGAATTTCCTCCTCCGCCAGAAAGAGCTCCAAATATTTTTCGATGGTAGCGTCGTGGGGTACCGTGTCGCCGGGGCGGTTGCCCTCCACCACGTTGCTGTTCGCCTGGGCAGTCTCCCCATCGGGATCGCCGGGAACATCCATGTCAAATACGACAATGCATCCGCTCTCCGTGATCTGATAGGCATAGATAAATCGAATCTCCGGGGAAGCGCGGAGGGCGTTGTCCAGCTCCTGAACCATATTCGTATAGCCCTCCGCCTCCTTTCCATCGGCCAGCAGAGCCTCCACCTGGTCCTGGGTCAGCATTTCTGCCAGAATGGCGGTCACCCGCTCCCCCTTATCCTGGTAGGCACGAATGGTATCGTTATGATACTGAATAATGCTGGTGGCAATGGCGCCAAGCATTGCCATGGAGAGGGACAGGGATACCGCAGCTGCCATCTTCACGCTCAAGGATGTGCGCTTATGGACATGCACAACCCCTCTCTCTTCTCTGTGCAAATACCAGCTTTTGGCACGGAAATAGTCCAAAAGCTTCTGGGGGACCAGTCGGAACAGCAGCACAGTGGGAACGGTAACCGCCGTCTTATCCACAATATCCACCAAAAAACACGCCAGCAGATTGGAGGAAAAATAGCCCATGAAAAGGCGGTCACTGATGGTTCGCGCCAAGTCCATTGTGTAGCCTTCAGCGAATTGCTTACCATAGATCAGCCAGGTCAGGGTGCCGCCAACCACACCGCCCAGGCAGGCAAAGAGGAAAATCGCCAGGAGAATTTGCGGAAACCGGGTCAGAATCCTCCGCCTGTGGCAGCCCACGGCCGCAACAGCAATCAGAATGCTGATGACGGAATAATAGGTGGAGTAGGGATCATTGAGCCCATTGAGAATGTTGGAAAAGAAGCCAACCGTAACACCGGGGACGATCCCGCCCAGCAGGGATGCAAAAATGGTCCCAACGTTATCCAGATAGAGCGGAAGCTGCCAAAGCGCATTCAGCCACCGGCCCAGAAAGTTCAGTCCGACTCCCACTGCGACGGTAAACAACAGCAGCATCAGGCTTCTTGTTTTGCCAGTTTTTTTCTGTGGAACCATATTGCACCTCCTTCCCCGGTTCTTACATTCTATTCACTCATTATTGTATATAATTTTATGGAAAATGTCAACTGTTTTACGGAATTTANNAATATTTATTAATTATTTCTTGCAATCGCGGCATTCTTCTGGTAGAATATAAAGAAGATAAGAAAAACCCTTCGAAGGAAGGAGGAATCTGCCGTGGAAAGATACCGTTATTCGGATGAGGAATGCGCCAGACTGGAGGCCAGCCCCATTCCGCTGGCCGTTTACCAATACCTGGATGGTCAAGTGGCAACTCTTATCCTGTCCGATGGCTTCTGTGCGCTGTTCGGCTACAAGGACCGCTCTGAGGCCTATTTCGACATGGATCACAACATGTACTTGTCAGCCCACCCGGACGATCTTGCCAGACTCTCTGAGGCTGCCAAGCGATTTGTCGCAGGGGAGGGGAAATACGAGATCATCTACCGCACCCGGATCAAGCACGGCTCCGACTTCCGGATCATTCACGCTCAGGGCGAGCATTTCCAAGCCGCCTCCGGCGTCCGCCTGGCGTTGGTCTGGTACACCGACGAGGGTCTCTACAGTCCCCTCACGGAGATCAACGGTGCGGGGCTGAGCCGTTCTCTGAACAACGCCTTGTGGGAGGAAAGCGCCCTGCGGGCCAACAAATACGACTATCTCACCGGTCTGCCCAGCATGACCTGGTTCTTTGAGATGGGCGCTGCCAGGCTGGACGCCGCCCAGGGGAAGGACCACAGCCTGGCCCTGATCTTCCTGGATTTCCACGGGATGAAATACTTCAACCGCAAAAACGGCTTTGCCATAGGCGACCGGCTTCTCCAGGGCTTCGCCCAGCTTCTTGCCACCAGTTTCGGCAATGACAATTGCAGCCGTCTGGGGCAGGACCACTTTGCCGTCATCACCGACGAGCAGGGACTGGAAACCAAATTAAATCAGGTTTTCGAGGCCTGCGGGAACCTGCTGGGCGGGTTGACGCTCCCGGTCCATGCCGGGATCTATCTGCTCCGGTCCGAACACGTGACCATCAGCGTAGCCAGCGACCGGGCGAAAATTGCCTGCGACGCCATGCGTGGCCGATACACCTCCTGCTTCAACTACTACGACCTTCGCATGCGGGACAACGAGGACCTGCGGCAGTACGTCATTGCCAATCTGGACCGGGCCATTCAGGAAAAATGGATCCGGGTCTTCTATCAGCCCATTGTCCGGGCTGTCAGCGGAAAGGTATGCCACGAGGAGGCCCTGGCCCGGTGGATCGACCCCGCCAAGGGCATGCTCTCCCCCGCCGACTTCATCCCCAGTCTGGAGGATTCCGGGCTCATCTACAAGCTGGACCTCTTCGTGGTGGAGCAGGTGCTGGAAAAGCTGAAACAGCAGGCCGTGGCCGGCTTCCCCCCGGTGCCTCATTCTATCAACCTCTCCCGTTCGGACTTCGACGGCTGCGATATCGTAGAGGAGATTCGTTCCCGGGTGGACGCCTCCGGACTGCCGCGGAAGCTGCTCGATATCGAAATCACGGAAAGCGTCATCGGCAGGGACTTTGAATTCATGAAGGTCCAGATTCAGCGCTTCCAGCAGTTGGGCTTCTCCGTCTGGATGGACGACTTTGGCAGCGGCTATTCCTCTCTGGACGTTTTGGAGAGCGTCTCCTTTGACATGGTCAAGTTTGACATGCACTTCATGCGGAAGTTCAACGAGGGAGACAGCAGCAAAATCATCCTGACCCAGTTGGTTCGCATGGTCAACGCCCTAAACATAGACTCCATCTGTGAGGGCGTGGAGACCCCGGAGCAGGTTGCCTTCCTCAAGGAGATTGGCTGTGCCAAGCTTCAGGGCTACCACTTCTGCAAGCCCATCCCACCGGAAGAAATTCTGGAGCGAAACCGCAAGGGCATCCAGATCGGCTACGAGAACCCCGCCGAGAAGGACTACTTTGAGGCCATTGGTCGGGCAAATCTCTCCGATATGACGCTGATTTCCTCCGAGGAAGTAAAATCATTTCGGAATTTCTTCGACACCCTGCCCATTGCGATCATGGAGTATCGGGAGGACAAGGTTCGCTTTATCCGCAGCAGCGCATCCTTCCGGGATTTTCTGGACCGCTACCACAACATCAAGCTCACGGAAGCAGGGACCGAGTACTACCCCATTCCCTTCCGCAGCGACGCCGCCGCCGTGGACCAGCTCCGACTCTGCTGCGAAAACCGGGGCCGAACGTTCGTCGGAACGAAGCTGCCGGACGGCTCTACCGCCCACTGCACCATGCGGTGGATCGGCTTTGATCCAGTCACGGGGAATATCGCGCTGGCGCTGGCCGTCATCTCCATCTCCCCGCCGAACCCAGGGACCAGCTATGCCAACATTGCCCGAGCTCTGGCAGCGGACTACTTCAATTTGTTCTACGTCAATCTTCAAACAGAGGACTTCATTGAATACTCCTCCAGCGTTGGCAAGGACAACCTGGCTGAGGAGCGGCACGGGACGGACTTCTTCGCCTCCGCCCGCCGGGACGCCTTGACCGCTCTCTATCGCAAGGACCAGGACGCCTTTGTAAAGGCCTTCACCAAGGAAAACATCCTCCAGCAGTTGGAACGGCAGGGGACCTTTGCCCTGACCTATCGAATGATAGCAGGCGATAAGCCGGTCTATGTATCCATGAAGGCTATGCGCATGGACACCGATGACAAACATATCATCATCGGTGTCAGCAGCATTGACTCTCAGATGAAAGAAAAGGAGCGGCTGGATCGGATTCGCGCCAACGAAATCACCTACGCCCGAATTCGTGCGATTTCCGCGGAGGTCATCTGCATGTACACCGTGGACCCCGTCACCGGGCAGTATGTGGAATGCAGCGCAAGCAGTGAGTATGAGGGGCTGGGCCTGTCCAAAGACGGTACTAACTTCTTCTCTGACGCTCTGGAAAACGGGACCAAGCATGTTTTTTCAGAGGATTACCCCACGTACAAGGCGCAAATGCAGAAGGAAAACGTGTTCCGGGAGATTCGCGAGCACGGCCTTCTCACCTTCAAATACCACCTGATGATTGACGGAAATCCCCAGGAGGTCCGCCTACGGGCCGGTATGGTCAAAGAAAGCGACGGCGAAAAGCTGATCGTTGGCGTGGCGAAGGCAGGCATTTGACCTGCGGCCCGCTGGGTTCAGCATGCGTTGGGGCAGCGTCCTCCGAAGCGAAGCAAGTCCCTTCGGGGACGCCCTCTACGCACGCCGCCGAAATGCAAAACGAAAAAAATTAGGGATACAGATTCTTCGCCTCCGCTGCGCTGCGCTCAGGATGACAAACGAAAAGACCGGCCCGTTTGGGCCGGTCTTCTTGCTGTGCGGATTACGCCAGGGCGGCGGTGATGATGGCCATCTTGTAGACCTCGTCGGCGTTGCAGCCGCGGCTGAGGTCGTTGATGGGGGCGTTCAGGCCCTGCAGGATGGGGCCGTAGGCGGCGAAGCCGCCCAGACGCTGGGCGATCTTATAGCCGATGTTGCCGGCCTCGATGTTGGGGAAGATGAAGGTGTTGGCATAGCCGGCCACCTTGCTGCCGGGGAACTTCAGCTGACCGACCGTGGGAGACACGGCGGCGTCAAACTGCATCTCGCCGTCGATGGCCAGGTCGGGAGCCAGCTCCTTGGCCTTCTCGGTGGCCGCCTGGGACAGAGCGACGGTGCCGCCCTTGCCGGAGCCCTTGGTGGAGAAGCTCAGCATGGCGACCTTGGGGTCGATGCCGAAGACCTTGGCGGTCTTGGCGGTCTCGATGGCCACCTCGGCCAGCTTTTCGGCGGCGGTGAAGGTCACGTTGCCTTCCTTGTCCACGGTGTCCTGATAGTCGATGTTGATGGCGCAGTCGCCCATGGCCAGCAGCTCCTGCTTGCCGTCCTTGCCCTCCCGGGCCATAATGAAGCAGGAGGAGACCAGGTGCGCGCCCTTCTTGGTCTTGACCAGCTGCAGGGCGGGACGGACGGTGTCGGCGGTGGAGTAGGTGGCGCCGCCCAGCAGGGAGTCGGCCTAGCCCATCTTCACCAGCATGGTGCCGAAGTAGTTGCCCTTCAGCAGGTTGGCGCGGCAGTCCTCGGGGCTCATCTTGCCCTTGCGGAGCTCCACCATGGTCTCCACCATCTTCTCCATCTCGGGATAGGTGGCGGGATCGATGATCTCCAGGCCCTCGATGTCAAAGCCGCACTCGGCGGCCTTGGCCTTGACGACCTCCACGTTGCCGATCAGGATCGGGGTGAGGAAGCCGCCCTTTTTCAGCTTGGCAGCAGCCTCCAGAATGCGGGCGTCATGGCCCTCGGTGAAGACGATCTTCCGGGGATTCTCCCGGAGCTTGGCTTTCAGAATGTCGAACATGGTCATAACCTCCAAAGGTTCAAAATTTGACGCCTCTATTATAGCCTCTTCGCCGCCGCTTGTCAATTTCAGAAAAACAAATTTTGCGTTTTCTCGGCAATTAGAAAATCATTCTGATTGTGACTTTCGTCGAAAGACAATTTCGTTTCCGTCTTTATCGAAGTAAACCATATTGCGGTCAACCTTTCCGATGACGGCATTTCCTTCTATTTGTAGAGAAGAACATTTCAAACTATCTGAAATGATTAGGTTCCCATCAATATCAATCATTTCGTAATACCCACTTTGGGCCTGATATATGACTCTATCTCCACAGAATGTGATGTTGCTCATATTCGCACAGCTTTTAGGTTCAAAAAGTTGTGCGCCTTGTGAATCAAAGATTGTATAATAAAAATTTCTATCCTCGCCGCGAATGAGTAGGAATGTATAATCATCGACACATGAACATTGCGTGATAGAGGATGCTGGAACAGCATCAAATGTCGTAACTTGATTTGTCTCTGTATTCCAAATCTGATAGAATCCAGATTCCTCATAGATGGCAATTCTGCCAGATGAAGCCTTTATTAAAGGAATTTCTTGGTATGTTCCATCTGCACAGAACTTATAGGATTTATCATGATTCAATGTCTTCTTGTTATCCGAACCATAAGGCACAGAGTATTCAGCACCATAAACTATTCGCGGATCAATAATGAACTTGCCATTAGAGTCAGAACCACTCAGAAGGACACAGCCATAAAAACCTATTGTAGCATTATTGGCACAATCAAAAACAATTACTTGGTCTTCCCCACGGTAGAAAGAGTAGGCAAACACTTTTTCGCCTAAATATTTATATTCGCCGTCGTGTAGTATTTTGTTCCCTGGCGTTAAAGCAATTACCCATTCTCCATTGCTATCAATGAGCCCGTAAGAGTCTTCAGCTTTAGAAATATTTCCTGTGTTTNNCAAACATCTTGCCCACCAAGGCTCTGATAGATAGAATACTGATCAGTATAATGAATTATTTGTCCATTTGCATTAGCTATACCGCAATATTTTTTATCGCCAATCCTGAATTCAACTTTATAAAAGCCGGTTCCAGCAGATACTGCTCTTATAAACTCAATATCTATTTCGCTTTCGACTTTTTCTGTATTGCCTTCATTATTCCCTTCGCTATTTTGCCCATTTTTCGACGGAAAGGAATCTTTATAGAAATCTCCATAATATCCGAATTCAAGATATTGGCCTAAATCATCATTATAGATTCTTGTTTCCTGGCTGTCACCGTAATAATCTAAAAACTCATAGGTCTCTTTATCGTCTAAAAGTTTCCATTTCCCTGTTCCATAGCTGTCTTCCAGTTTGTATGTTCCATCGTCCCGAATGTCTAAACATTTGTTATTTTTGTTATACCATTTTCCAACAATACTTTTCTCTATCTCTGAGGCACATCCAGAAACCATTCCAAGCAAAAGCAATCCAATAATGAATACCGAAAAATGGCATACACATTTTTTTGACATATAAATCCCTCCAAATAATAAAATAAAATAAAAAGTGCGCCAACCGAAGTCAGCGCACTGAAAAACGCAAACCCCGATTGTCGCCAAACAAACCATAACAGATAGCGATATTCATCCAAACTATACTACTATGTGGAATTTGCATTTTTACCAAATTCGACAGTAGTACAGTTATGAAAGGACAGACCACCCCTACACAAGCATGGTGGCGTATCTGTTATATGTTTGTTTGGCAAATAGAGTATACCATCATAATTGACGAAATGCAATCTTTTTTTTCATCTTTTAGTAAGCGTATGCGCTGTCAAAACCGAGCATAATCGCGCACGAATGGGTCTTCCTCTTGTGTTCGTCCCGTTCTGCTCCGCGCAAACGGGCGCACGCTGTGCGCCCCTGCGACCGGATCGATGCATTTTTTGAAAAACAGTTGATTTTTGCGTGATATCCTGTATAGTATAGCGTATAGCAAGTTTCATTGTTTCTTTTCAGGCGCGATAAACCTTGTAGGGGCCGGCGCCTTCGACGGCCCGCCTACAGGTCGGATGGCTGGCACGGGGCGTCGTAGGCGCCGCCCCCTACAATGCAACTGAACAGATACACGCTACACATGATTGCCCAGAAAAAAATTTTTGGTGGTTGACAGGCGTGAAAATCGTGGTATAATGGTACAAACGTCAAAGGCCGCGACGAAGACGGGCTTCCAAAATCCGCCGCCCAGAGAGAGACCCCTTGTGCTGCGAGGGTCTTGCGAAGGATGGACCGCCCCACCGCTTCCGAGCCGCCCGCCGGAACGTCGGCCCGCACCGTACCGTGTTCGTAGCGGCGCACACCAGTGCGCCACGGTGACAGGTTGCGGTGGCGCACTGGTGTGCGCCGCTACAGGGTGCAGATCAGTATGGAGGGACGGGGATCGCCCGTTACAGCGTCCAAGAGCGGCGGACTGTGTCCGCAAGCAGGGTGGAACCGTGGATAAGTTTTTATTCATCCCTGACCGAGTGATCGGTCGGGGGTGTTTGTTTTCGGTCAATCACCGAGGCGCCCCTCATCCGGCGCTTCGCGCCACCTTCCCCCGAGTGGGAAGGCTTCATAACGAACAGGAGGTATCATATCATGTCCGAAGAAAACATCTACACGTTTGAAAACGAAGCCTACCGCAAGACCTACTGGCACACCTGCTCCCACATCATGGCCCAGGCCGTCAAGCGCCTGTGGCCGGAGGTCCAGCTCGCCATCGGCCCCTCCATTGACCTGGGCTGGTACTACGACTTCGACGCCCCGTTCTCCTTCACCAACGAGCATTTGGAGCAGATCGAGGCCGAGATGAAGAAGATCTGCAAGGAGCGGCTGCATCTGGAGCGCTCCGAGAAGCCCAGAGAAGAGGCCATCGCCTACATGCAGGCCAAGAACGAGCCCTACAAGGTCGAGCTGATCCAGGACCTGCCCGTGGACGCCGTGATCTCCTTCTACACCCAGGGCGAGTTCACCGACCTCTGCGCCGGTCCCCACCTGGACTCCACCGGCCGCGTCAAGCACAACGGCTTCAAGCTGACCAAGGCCTGCGGCGCCTACTGGCGCGGCGACTCCAACCGCAAGATGCTCCAGCGCATCTACGGCGTGGCCTTCCCCTCCAAGGAGGAGCTGGAAGCCTATCTGGAACAGCAGGCCGAGGCCCTGAAGCGGGACCACAACAAGCTGGGCCGAGAGCTGGAATACTTCACCACCGTGGACGTCATCGGTCAGGGTCTGCCCATCCTGCTGCCCAAGGGCGCGCGGGTGATCCAGAAGCTGCAGCGCTGGGTGGAGGACACCGAGAAAAAGCGCGGCTATCTGCTGACCAAGACCCCCTATATGGCCAAGCGGGAACTCTACAAGATCTCCGGCCACTGGGATCACTACCGGGACGGCATGTTCATCATGGGCGACCCGGACGACGAGACCAAGGAGTGCTTCGCCCTGCGTCCCATGACCTGCCCCTTCCAGTATCAGGTCTTCCTGAACCGCGCCCGCTCCTACCGGGACCTGCCCATGCGGCTGGGTGAGACCTCTACCCTCTTCCGCAACGAGGACTCCGGCGAGATGCACGGCCTGATCCGCGTGCGCCAGTTCACCATCTCCGAAGGCCATCTGATCCTCCGGCCCGAACAGCTCGAAGAGGAGTTCAAGGGCTGCCTGGAGCTGGCCAAGTATCTGCTGGACACCGTGGGCATGCTGGAAAACTGCTCCTTCCGCTTCTCCCAGTGGGACCCCGCCAACACGGCCAAGTATGAGGGCACCCCGGAGCAGTGGGAAAAGGCCCAGTCCGTCATGAAGACCATTCTGGACGATCTGAACGTGAATTACACCGTGGGCATCGACGAGGCCGCCTTCTACGGCCCCAAGCTGGACATCCAGTACAAGAACGTCTTCGGCAAGGAGGACACCATCGTCACCATCCAGGTGGACATGCTGCTGGCGGAGAAGTTCGGCATGGAGTACACCGACACCGACGGCCAGAAGAAGCTGCCCTATATCATCCACCGCACCAGCCTGGGCTGCTACGAGCGCACCCTGGCCTATCTGATCGAGCGCTACGCCGGCGCCCTGCCCCTGTGGATGTGCCCCGAGCAGGTCCGGGTCCTGCCCATCACCGACCGGGCCCACGACTACGCCGCCAAGCTGGTGGAGGAGCTGCGGGCGCTGGACATCGAGGCCGAGGGCGACTACCGCTCCGAGAAGCTGGGCTACAAGATCCGTGAGGCCCAGATGCAGAAGGTCCCCTATATGCTGGTCATTGGCGATAGGGATATGGAAAACGGCACGGTTTCCGTCCGCACCCGCACCGGCGCGGACCTGGGCGCGATGACCCCCGCCGAGTTCCAGGCTCTCTGCCTGAAGCAGATCGAGGAAAAGGACCGGAACTTCTAAACAACCGAAAAGAGGCAGTTTTCTGGACGAAATCGCTCAGAGAACTGCCCCTTGTTTAGTTCATAGTTAAGAGTTTACAGTTGACAGTGGTGGTATCGTTCAAATTGCGATTTGAATGATTCAGCCTCATTTTTCAGCTGTAAACTGTAAACTCTACACTGAATTACCCTTCCAGGTCGGCCAGGAAGGCTCCAACCCCGGTGAAACGGGAGATATAATAGCGGTAAATCTCGAAGGGCGGTTCCCCGGTGACATAGCAGGGCCCCGTCATATTCAAGCCATACTCGTAGTATTCCGCTGTAATGCTGCGGGAGAATTCAGAGCTTCTTCCGGTGGGATAGCTCAGAACAAAGGGCTGCTTCCCCGTGATTCGTGCCAGCGCCACCATGGAGTCATAGTGCTCATGGCGAAGCTGTTCCTCGTTCATATAGTTCAGGAAATTGTGGCTCATGGTATGGCTCTGGAAGGAGACCAGCCCGGATTCCGACATCTCCTGAATCTGCTCCAGGGTCAGCTTGTGTTTCTTCCCAATGTCGTTGACGATCATAAAAACCGTGGCCTTCACGTTGTACTTTTGCAGCAGGGGGAACAGCTTTGTGTAGTTGTCGTCATAGCCGTCGTCAAAGGTCAGCAGAACCGGCTTTTCGATCTCATCCACATGGTCCAGGTCCTCAAAGGTGATGGCTGTGTAGCCCTCCTCCTGCATGGCCTGAAGCTGTGCCTCCAGGACGGAGGGAGAAACGAACAGGTCCTCCTCGCCCCAGATATAATCGCTGACGGCGTGGTACATGAGAACGGGAACCCGGACGCCCTGGGGGATTTTGTCGTGCTTTGCGATGTGGGTGTAGTAGCGCTGATCCAGCTCCGGATCCACCAACTCGAAAAGCCCAAGTGCGGGTAGAACCTCCGGGGCGGAAACATACCAATCCGTCCCATCCGCAATTGTTGGTGCGGTAAGCCGGATTACCTCGCCCTGCGCCGTACACTCCTTTTCACCGGCCCGCAACGCCAGTTCTCCATCCCGGGTTTGGAGGATCGCCTCGTTCCCGGTGGGCAAAAAACAGCCCTCCAGCAGTGCGTTCGCGTCCTCCAGCCGTACATACAGGCCCCCATCCGGGCAGGTATAGGACGGAATCTGCCTGCCGTCCAGCCAGAGAACCGTCTCGCAGGATGCGATCTGGGAGTACACCACCCCGCAGTCCGCGGTCCGTTCGGAAAGGCCCAGGGCCTTCGCCACAGGCTCGACCGGCACAAGCCAATTCTCTCCGGTGTTCATGACCGGAGAGGAAAGGGTCAGCGCTCCGCCGTCCAGCTCCGCCTGGGCTTCCCCCGGGGAAAGGGTCAGGACGTGGCCCAGGGCTGACAAAACCTTGTGGCCGTCCCGTTCCAAAATCTTTCCACCTGCGGCCTCAGCCAGAACAGCAAGGTCCCCGCAGAGAACCTTATCCACCCGCCGCAGCGGACCTACCTCCACCCCGGCAAACCAGCAGACAGGACCCTCCTCCGTCCGCAGCAGAGAGATTTGATCCGATTCCCCGATTTCAATGGTCTCGCAGCCCAAAATCTCCGCCGCGGCGGCGGGAAGATACCAGTCCTCCCCTCTCTGCCAGGCCGGGACAGGAAGCGACTTCATTGCCCCATCCAGCTCCGCCTCCAGGGCTCCCTGCCGGAAGGTGATTGTATGCTCCCAGACTTGGAGGGTCAACTGGGGTACGCCCGCCGGGTCTTCCTCAATCATCAGGCTGCCGCCGCTCACCTCAGCCAACTGGGCTGCGGTCAAAACCGGAATCCCATTGCAGCATTCTGCCTGTCCGAACGCAGCGCCGTTAAGTGAAACCGTCGGTCCCGGCTCCGATTGGAGACAGCGCAAAACCGCTGTTCCATCCCACACAGGGGTCCGGCCCCAGAGAGATTCCAGCGTGGAAACAGGCAGATACCAACCGTCGGCACAGCGGAGCACGGGCGCACCCAGGTCGATTGTGCTGCCCTCCCCAGTCCGGACTTCATGGATGCCGTCCCAAAGGGTCAGCTCCGCATCCTCCGGACCCAGCCATAAGGTCTTGTCTTCCTCCCGGCAGGGCATCTGCCAAAGGCCGCAAAGGGTATCGGCCCTCAAATAGAACGTATCTGAATAGCTGAAAAGCTCCCCTGCATCCGCTCCATCCAGCTCCAGACAGGCTTCAGTCTGCTTCGGTTGTGGCGCATAGACAGGGGATGCGGTTTTGGTTGGCGCTTCGGTTTTCGTCGGCACATCGCAGGCGCAGAGGACGGCCAGCAGGCCGATTGCCAGCAAAAGCGGCAGCGATCGCGGGATCAGTCGATTCACATTTTCCTCCTGTCGGCTTCTGTGGGAAGCCCTGCTTATACTATTATTCTTTCATTTTATATCAACCGTGGTTATCTCCGGAGCTGTATTTCTGAAATAGCTTGTCGATCCATTTCCGATCATCCTCCGAGATATTGACATAGAGGCCGGTTTTCGCCTCCCGCAGGATGGGGCATTCGTCCCCTGCGATGTAGAAGGCCCGTTCCCCAATGGAAAAGGAAAAGGACGCGGAAAAGCCGCAGGACGGTTCATCCTTATGGAGGGCCCTGCCCCCCACAATTCTGCACAGTCTGTCCGCCTCTTCGGCGGAAACATCCAGCGTGCAGGTCTCCTCCTTGTCTGCATAGGTGATTGTGGCGCTCTGGCCGCTTTCAATTCGGACGCGGGGCCACATCATAAACAGCGCCAGGGCCGTCACAATGATAATCAATGCCAGGGTCAAAAAAGTCCATCGTTTTCCCATGGTTTTCCTCTCTTAAATTATAGTCAAAAAAGACAGAATCAAACCTCAGGCAGGTCGTCAGCGTCCACTTCCCCCTCTTCGGACGTGGGCTCCCCTGCCTTGGGCAGTTCCAGCCAGAAGCAGACGCCGGGGAAATCCGGATCGTTCTCGAAGCCGTAGGCGTGGCCCAGGCGCTCCATATTGCCCTTGACGATGGAAAGGCCCAGGCCCATCTCGCCCCGGTTCCGCTGGCGGGAGGGATCGCCCCGGTAGAGCTTATCCCAGATTCGCTTGGCCTCGTCCGCAGGAATCGGCGCGGAGGAATTGATCACCCGGACTCGAATCCGGTCGCCATGGTCCTCCAGCCGCACCTCGATCCGGTTGCCGTTGTTGATGTGGTAGACGGCGTTTTGAATGTAGTTGATCAAGGACTGCCTGGCGCACTCAAAATCCGTATGGACCCAGCATTCCCCTTCCCAGGCACGGGTCAGGCTCAGGTTCTGCCGTTCCATTTCCCGTTGGAAGGTATCCAGAATCTCATCCAGAATGGAAGTCAGGTCGAAATCCCGCAGCTTGATGGGGGTCTCGCCGCTCTCCATCCGCCCCAGGGCCAGAATTCGGGTAACGATAGTCTGCATGTGCTCGCTTTCCCGCTGGATGGTCTCGCAATAGGCCTGTTGCTTCTCCGGTGTCCTGGCCACGCCCTCCACAAGCCCCTCCGCGTAACCGGCAACAATGGCAATGGGGGTTTTCAGGTCATGGGCCAGATTGGCAATCAGGTCCGCCGACACCTGCTGCTGCCGAATTCGCTCGGTCAACTCCGCCTGTAGCTTCTCATTGGCATCCTGCAGGGCGTGGACGTAGCCCTCCAGAGAGTCCGCCATGTCGTTGATACTCATCCGCAGGTCGTTCAATTCCTTGGAGAAGCTCTCCGGGCAGCGCTGGGAGAAGTCCAGCTTCGCCATGCGCGCTGCAGTGTCCGCAATGGTGCGGTGGCGCCTGGAAATCTGCTTGGTAGAGTGGACAAAAAGCAACACGAACAGGACCCAGACGGTGAGGCTGACTCTCTCGGTAAATATGATTGCCGATTTTACGGCCGCGTTGTTGGATTTTACCGGAAGATTCAAGCAGTACAGCAAGCTCTCCCTCCGGCCGCAAAGAAATAGCTCCTTGCTTTCCAGATTATTTCCGTTTACATTGGGGGGCATCCCCCTGTCCGTCACGAAGAAGCTTCCTTCCCCTTCTTTCAGCCGCGTCAACACCAACTCATTCAAGGCGGCTGCCTCCCGTATCTGGGAGACCCGCCCCTGCGCCACATAGGTACTCTTCAGGGTTTCAACGGTTGCCACATGGGTGCTGCCGCCGGAAGAAAACCGCACGGTTCGCAACTGCTCGTCAAACACCAGAATGTGGATACCCTCATCCTCCAGGGCCATCAGCTCCGCTTGGTCAAAGTCCGTCGCTTTCAACCGCTCTGCCCCATTGGAAAGCTGGCTTTCCAGCTCTGTCAGCAGCGCGTCCTGCAGCTTCGCGGAAAAGGCGTTTTCAATGGTGGGAAGGGTCACTGTAGTCACAATGGCAAATATCACGCTCATCAAGACCCAAAGCGGATAGTGGTGACGCAGCACCTTGCTCATGGCTGCGTCCAGGAGAAGAGGTAGCCCCGGCTGCGGACTGTCCGAATCCGGTCGCCGCAGGGACCCAGCTTCATGCGAAGGTTCTTCACATGGGTATCCACGGTCCGGCCGTCCCCGTAGTAGTCCGTGTTCCAGACCGCCTGCAGAATCTGCTCCCGGGAGCGGACCACGTTGGGCGTCCGGGCCAGGAAGAGCAGCAGGTCAAATTCCTTCGGCGTCAGGCCCACATTCTCTCCATCTACCCGTACCGCACCGGAAGCCGGGTCCATCTCCAACGCTCCAAAGCGCAGAAGCTCACTGCTCTGCCCACTGCGGCGCAGCAGGGACTTGACCCGCTCCATAAAAGCCCGCATCCGGATGGGCTTGGAGACAAACTGGTCCGCGCCGCTGTGGATGCCGGAAATCTCCGTCTCCTCGTCCTCCCGGGCGGTGACCATCAGAATGGGGACCTGGGAAAACTCCCGGATAATCCGGCACGCCTCCAGGCCGTTGGTATTTGGCATCATGATATCCAGGATCACCAGAGCGGTATCCTGATTCGTCCGCAGCAGGGAAACGGCTTCCGCGCCATCGGAAGCCTCCAAAACAGAATAGCCCTCCTGTTCCAGATAGTCCCGGACCAGCAGACGCCAACGGGTCTCGTCGTCCGCAAGAATGATTTTATTTAACATGACGCTTCCCTCCTCTGGGGCATCAGGATCTCACAACGGTGAATCGGCGTCCCCAGTGCATAAAATTTTTCCTCATAGCCGGTCATCACGCCCACAACACCGTCGCAGTGAAGATCATCGGTAACGCTGCGGACCGGATAGCCATAGCGCTCAAATTCCTCCAGGGACCAGGCAAACAACCCGGCGTTGTCGGTCTTGAAATGGATTTCCCCCTCCGGCCGAAGCACGGCGCGGTATTTTTCCAGAAACGTGTGGTAGGTCAGCCGCCGCTTGGCGTTCTTGCTGCGGGGCCAGGGATCGCAGAAGTTCAGATAGATCCGATCCGCCTCCCCCGGGGCAAAGAGCTGATCCAATTCCGCAGCGTCCACGGACAGGAAAAAAACGTTTTTCAGCCCCATGGAAATTGCCTTTTCCATGGCCAGCACCAAAGCCTCCCGGACCCGTTCCACTGCGATAAACAGGACCTCCGGGTTCTGCTCTGCCATCTCCACGGTGAATTTTCCCTTGCCGCAGCCGATTTCCAAATGCAGCTCCCTGGCCTCCGGATATAGATTCCGCCAGGTCCCCCGGCGCGTCTCCGGGTCCTGAATCCAAACGCTTGCACAGGCCGCCATCCGTGGCTCCAAATTATTACGTTTCCGCATTCGCATAATGGGTTTCTCCTTTGATTGGGAAGTTGCAACCGGACGTCCGGTGCCTGGTAAGTTATACCCCGGTTTTATATTTTAACAAAAAATCTTCACATAGTAAAGACTTTCGTGACAATTTCGCGAAATTTTCGTCTATTTTTCACAATTATTTATGAATAGATTGCATAATGCCATCAAATATGATATGATAAAAAATAAAAGATAAAGCCGAAAGGACAGAAAAAACATGAAATACGCATTCGGTATTGACGTTGGCGGCACCACCGTCAAGCTCGGCTTCTTCTCTTTGGATGGAGCCCTGGTAGAAAAATGGGAAATCCCCACCCATCCGGAGAACGGCGGAGCCGCGATTCTCCCGGATATTGCCCGCTCCATTGACGACTGCCTGGCCCGTCGCGGGCTGACAAAGGCGGACGTCACGGGCATCGGCATCGGCGTCCCGGGTCCCGTGGACGACGACGGCAACGTAAACCGCTGCGTCAACCTGAATTGGGGGGTATTCAACCTCCACGAGGCCCTTGGCGCGCTCACCGGCCTGCCGGTAAAGGCAGGCAACGACGCCAACGTGGCCGCTCTGGGCGAATACCACGACGGCGGCGGCAAGGGCAGCCGCTCCATGCTCATGGTGACAATCGGCACCGGAATTGGCGGCGGCTTCATCTGGAACGGGCAGATTTTAAACGGCGCCCACGGCGTGGGCGGTGAGATCGGTCACCTCTGCGTGGACCCGGCCCCGGACGCGGAGGAATGCACCTGCGGCAAGCGGGGCTGCGCCGAGCAATACGCCTCTGCCCGCGCCCTGGGCCGGATGGCAAAGCAGGCCTTGCAGGCCGATCCGGACCGTCCCTCCCTGCTGCGGCAGGAGGCAGAGATCAGCTCCAAGGCCGTGTTCGACTGCGCCGCCCGGGGAGACGCCCTGGCAAGGGAGCTTGTGGACCGAGTCTACGACGTCCTGGGTCTGACCATCGCGGGGGGCTGCTGCATGGTGGACCCGGAGCTGGTGGTCCTGGGCGGCGGCATGTCCAAGGCCGGTCAGGTCCTGCTGGACGGGCTTCTCCCCCGCTTCCGCCACCACATGTTCCACGCCTGCAAGGACACCAAATTCGCCCTGGCAACCCTGGGCAACGACGCAGGAATCTATGGATGCTTCCACCTGGCGCTACAGGCAAAATAAGGGCAGCCATACCGGCCACCCTTCCCTCAATATTATTTATACTGAACTCCCATAAAAATCTTTAACCTGTTCCGGCAGGAATTGTGCCGTACTTCGT